>LFIK01001825.1_pt1 | contig 17048 bp, 18 predicted proteins | sample 643401 | NCBI WGS metagenome assembly LFIK01 (sample SAMN03777447, study PRJNA286221) | soda lake metagenome | biome: soda lake; feature: Kulunda steppe; material: water; isolation source: sample T5-Br brine of Lake Tanatar-5 | place: Russia: Kulunda steppe | collected 2010-07
CCCCAACAAGTGGCAAGATCTGGGCCTTCGAGTACCCCCGGGGCATTGCTGTGATGTCATCCGGCTCAATCGGGGAATGTAGGGGATGCACTCTCCATCCCCTGGCATCATGCTGCATTTAGTCTTTTTGTGTCAGTGACAAAGTACCGCACAACGCGCCTGGCGTTTCAATCAGCACCCTTGGCACTCACATCGCCAGCGACGAGTGGCCAGCCCCGCCATTGCTTGCTACGCTGCCACCGTCCTCCATGCTGGGCCGCACGTTTGCATGCTCAATCCTGGCAGTGTGGCCCGAGAGGGGGGGCTCCGTTGCGCGCGCGCCCTGGCTGCGGTGGGGCCGGTCCGCTGCCTCCCCGACGCTGCCCCGCCCGCCCCAACTCATCATGTCCCGCATGCTCCCCACCAGCATTCCCTCAGACCTCGGGCTGCCAGGCTGAGAGGCGTGCGGCCCTGTTGCCTCCTGCCCCGCGCTTGCAGCGCCCCCGCCCATGGTGGAGTGCGCCAAGCGGCTGGGCCCTCGGCCCATGCCTGCATGCGTGCTGTTCTGCGCGAGGGGCGAGATGTGCACGCTGCTGCCGGAGCCCCAGGAGTCCATGCTCCCGCGCATGCGGCCCTTGGGGCGCGCGGGGTGGGGAGGGCTGCCTTGCGCGGATGAGCCGCTGGCCTCTGAGTGCAGCAGCCAGCTGGACAGGGAGGACAGGGGGGTGCGGAAGAAGGGCGCACGCAGCACGGACGTGGCAGGGCTGGCAGTGGTCGGGTCGCAGGAGGCGGCGCCAGAGCTGGCCCTGGAGAGCTGCAGCAAGTGCGCAGGGGGGGGATGGGGGAGGAAGGGCGTCTGGATGGGCGCGGGCGAGCTGGCCGGGTCGGGCGCGTCGTTGGCATTGTGGTCGTGGTCCACTGACTCGCAGCCTGGTTGCTGCTGCTGCTGCTGCTGCCGCGGCGGCACTGGCTGCAAGGGCTGGCTGGAATTGATGGACAGTTCAGGCCCCTGCTTGCATGGCTGCGCCTCGGCGTCCAGTTGCAGTCCTGCTGGGGTGAGGATGGGCAGGCCGGCAGAGCCTGGCGTCGGGCTGGGGGGCATCGCCAGCAGGGGGGGGGACAGCTGGGGAGGTTGCTGAGGCGAGGGGTTCGACTGTGCAGCGGGCCGTGCAAGCGCTGCACGCACGCCGGCGATGGCAGACCTCAGGCCGCTCTCGTAGTGGCGCACGCGGAGGAACGAGCGCCAGCCCAAGCTCCTTGAATGGCCAGCCGCGTCTCGATGGTTGGGGCCAGGGGTGTGCTCCCCGCCCTTCCCGCCACCCACGCCACAGTCGCTCTGCTCTATCTGCTCTATGGCTTGAGGCGGCGCAACACAGCGCCCTGGCTGCCCGCCCTCCAGCTCTGCTGCCGGTGCCCCCTCTGCCGCCGCTGCAGCCGCCGCAAAGGCATTCAGCGCTTGTGCCAGACGCATGGCCCCTGGGCCGGCATGCGGGCCCACCAGCAGCATGCACCCCGCGGCGGCCGCCTCCGTCAAGTGGCTGACTGCGTTGCTGCCTTCCAGAGCGCTGCTGCCAATGAGTACCACCTCGCACACGCTGCGTGGCAGGCAGGCAGGCAGGCAGGCAGGCATGAGCTCACGCTTGCAGCTGGAGCACCTGCAGGGTCGCGGACAGCGTGCGTGGGCCGGATTGGGCCGCCGGCTCGCTCTGGCAGCTCTCTGAGACAGCATGGAGGCAACGGAAGCCTGAAGGCAAAAGCAATACCTGGTGCACGCGTGCTTTCTGAATTGAGCCCAGCGTTCCGCCTCGGGACTAAACCCAAAGCCAGGACAGGCTTCTTCAACCCCATGCCAGCATCCTCATTTGGAAGGGCGCGCAAGCCCCGTGCACCCAAGGCACCGAGCAGATGCTGGGTGCGCATGTGTGGCATGCAGCCAGCATAAGCACATCCTGGCGTGCACCGAGCAGGGTAGGCACACTGCCTGATGTCCTACACACTCCGGCAGCGAGCTCGCAATGGCAAACCCACCGGTACAGCAGGGGCAGCAGCGCTGATTTGGCCACCAGCAGCACATCAGGTGGAGCAGTTTCCCCGCCAGATCTGAGGCCCTCCATGCCAACGCCGGCCACATGCAGCTGGAACCGGGTGTGCAGCATGTGTGCCACGCTAGGACAGCGCGAGGCATCCGCAGGCAGCAGCACAGTGCACAGGCCAGGGTGTTGCTGGGCCAATGACACATGGGCTGCGCCTATGAGCTCCTCGTCTCCAGGCACAGTGTGCACAGCCAGCCACAGGGGGCGGTGGTGGCCGAGGCCTGCGCGGCAGAGCAACAAGTGGTGATGTCCAGTGGAGCAGGCAACAGGCCCGGCACCCACGCACCAGCCGCTCCCTGCTGTGACAGGTAAGCACAACCAGACCGAGTACGCTCATCACCTCTCTAGCAGGAGGAGCACTTTTGATTGCTGTTAGGCACCTGGGTATGCACAGGGTCTCCTGCTCACCTTGCTTCAAGGCGATCGCTTCCTCCACTGTTGGCTGCCATGCTTTGACGCCACCACTGGGCAAAGCTTGGGCGATTTCCGGAGCAGGCAAGCCGGCATCTGGGCCCTGCATGGGCGCAAACTTCTATGTGTTTAACCTTGAGGCAGAACAAGCTTCCTGCTGGGACAGACAGAAGCATGCAACAAGCAGGAAGCCGCCTAGCAGTGGCACAAGGCCGCACAACCTTTGACCCCACCATACCAATGCATACACTCAGCAAGGCTGCATGTACAACAGCTGATCACTGCTGCCCATCAGGTTGGCCAGCCTTATCCACCCACACAAGGTGCACCCTGCAGGTTCCAGCCCTTACTTTGGTCCAGGGCGGGGCTGTATGCCCTTTGGGCTTGAGCCAAGCCGCGCGTGCTTGACTGAACAAGTATTCAACCTGAACGCCACTCCAGAAATCTCCTACTCGTCAATCCAGCCACTGCACTGCCTTGAATACCTTCTACCCTCCCGCTTCCCTCGCAAACCCTAAAACCCTTTCCCGTTTGTGCTCACACCGCACCTCTATTGATGGGATGTACAATTGAGGCGGGAGAAGTAGGCCATTAAGCAGCCTCCGCAGCGCAGCCCATGCCTGCCAAAATTGATGCTGCGAGGAGCCCTGCCGCTCATTCAGCATATGCAAGTGCACTCCGTGCAGGGAGGCCAGAAGCACCAGATTTGGGAGGCCGGGAGGTTCCTATGAACAGAGGACAAGCAGGGAAGATTTCTTAACTCCTGCAAAAACAATGGGTGTGCGTAGCCTACTGCAAGCTTCAGGATGGATTGCCGACAGAAATGGCTGCGTTGCAGGCTTGAAATAGTGCTGCCAGTGCTTTAGGGCTCATCTTCTGGTCTCAACGAAGAGCCAGGCCACACAATTCAGCGTCAAGCTTTGTGCACGCACCCCAGCTACCTACCAGGAGCAGCCCACACGGATGCTGTCCGTGCTCAGTGCTTCGCACATACTTTGCCAAGAACTGAGAGACACTGGTGGCGTCTTCAGCGTCCAGTCTTAGAAACCACACCGACACCTGGGGAAGAGGTGAAATACGCCCATGGGCAAGGTCAGCATGCGGCAGACATTACAAACCTTGCTCAACTGCTATTCCCGGTCAGGCTGCTGCTCTGGCTGCCACCCTCATTGCCATCTGCTGCAGTGTAGCAAACAACAGAACCCAAAGGCAATGTGTATGTAACCCTACCTGCTCTGCACTCAGCTTTCGCCTCAGGTGCATGACGCACTCCTCAGACGAACACGACACGACTAATCGGACGCGGTTGCCGTACTCCTGCGGGTGACGATGGGTGAAAACGAGAAATCCACCAGGGAGTTGCTCTAGGCACCGACCGACAGGTCCGCCCGTGCCGACAGCGACAGGCAACGAGGCATTAGCAAAGTAGGCTTTGTGCCATCGTGGGTGCTTCGATGCACGGCACCCACCATGGCGGTGCGCTGCAGCAGACAGGGCAACCATGGGGGCGTCACGGAACCGGTACCGATCCAGACAACCTGCATTGAGGATGAGAGCACAATTCTGATAGCCTGCCGTAAACATCAAGAAGGCGCAAGCTGGGTGACAAGTTCACCCTCCAAATTCAAATTGTCACGCTGCCTTCACTGGTCTCGCATTGAGGTTTAACCGTGCAAGGGTGCTCATGACATATGTTAGACGTTTTGTGTGATAGTTACATTGTCATCGTGGCTTACCTCTTCTCTTGAGGGAGGCTTCTGGGAAAGCACAAGGATGCTGCTTCTTGTCTCTGACTGTCGCTTCTCTCTGATGGAGAGTGCTGGCATTATTCCTGATTTGTTATAGCTGTGCATTGCTGGAAACAGTGCTGCAAGTCCTCTGTGGGCAGGGCAATTGAGGGTGGGCACCCTTCCTCCTGCCCCGTGCTTACGCTCCTCTCCATCTGCACCCCTCCAAGCGCGCATATCTACTTCTGGCTTCAATCAGATTTGAACACAACTCAATCAGTGAGGCGGTGGGAAGGTGGGCTTGTGCCTTCCCTCTCCATGTTCTGTCTCCTTTGAGGCATATTATGTCCCGAATACCCAATTTTAACACATACTTGTTATTTAACTTTGCAATCCTGCTAAATGTAGCGCGTTGTTCAAGCCATTCAAATTCCGCCCGACCGGACATGGCAGGGACACGGATTTTGCTGATTTAAGGCCTCCAGAGACTGAGTCTCAAGGGTATTTGCGAGCTTCATTTCCGCAGTGGTAGTACAGCTTTTTCAAACAGGCCCAGCTGTCGCTGGGGGTGTGCGTGTGTGCATACATGCGCCTGTGTGTTTGCGTGTGTGTAATCGTCTGCACTATCCATGTGAAGGCAGTGTCTGGCTGAACAGGGTGCCAGGCCTCAGGTTCAGCCACACTGCAATGTGAAAGCTCAGCTGTCATTGGATGCATGCACATTCTGGGATGGCAAGTGTATGAGGCACCTGCACTACAGCCACTGCTGTCAACCAAACGCACCAACCCCAGGATGGTGGAACAGGAGCTCGAGGCCTCCTTGACTGTACCAGCTGGTGTAAAGCGCATGCGCACCCTTATGGGACCTTAAAGGGGTGCGCCCTTAGTCTATGATTGTGGCCTTGATTTGGGTTACATGGGGACCCTAGGTACATGCTTAATTATGCTAGCGTAGTGGGGCCTTCCTTAATGCGCGTGCCCGTTGCCAGATATCTGGCTTGCATAGACTGTCAAGACCAAATTTGACTCTTCCGCTTTGGCAAAGTTCCTCTTTCCTTCCTTATTTCTTTCTTTCTCTTTCTCTTTTCTACCTCATTTCTTCTTTGGCATAGTTATTTTCCATGGTTATTTTCTTGACTTATTCTTATTACTAGAATTTCAAATTCCTGCTCAAGCCGAGCAGTCCCTCTTGTGCATGCATGCGCAGTGGAGGTGCCCCTCGTTTGCCTACGCACAAGTTGTACTTGGATCATCCTGAGCTGCACCTGAGAAATACAAGAAGTTTAAGCTTGCCTGCCAGGAACCCTCCAGCTGCCTGCCACCAAAACAATTGCAGCCTGCCTGCAAAACCTAAGGTCAAGGCCGAGGTATCCATCTTTTAAATAGGCTGGGCCTTGATCACACTAAAATCCAGAGGTTAACGCGCATTCTTCACAGGCACTCTATCCGCTATGCCATCAAAATTATTAACACCATGGAGAATTCACAGTCGTTTCATCAACAATTAAGATGGGGGAGGGATGCCTCCACAAAATCCCCCTGACCCCCATTCAGCAACTTAAATCCCCTTATTCTATTCAATATGCAACAAAGATCATAAATACATTTAGGAAGTTGAAAAACACCAAGGAAAGAACATATGGCTCTTTTCAGAACCATCCCGACCCCCACTAATGACCTTCTTCCTCGTTTGATGGTGGAGGTTTGCCTGGTGCTTGCACCAGATGTAAACTTCTTCCTTAATTCACGCAAACAGGGGTTACCTTGTTAGCGTAGTCTTTTCTCTTTTCTTTTCTTTTCCCCTTTCCATGGTGGGGGTGAGCCTGGTGCTTGAACCACTGGCAGGACACACCTTTCCCTTAACACCTGCCACTGGGGTTATCCCTGCTGGCGAACACCCTGGGACAGTCTCGGAAACCTCTCCTGCGTTGTTGAGAGGGAATGTTGGCAATGAGTTGGTAATCGGTGCCAGGCCCCCTGCCAGGGGGCGGGGCAACAGCTGGGCATCTGGGTATGTCTGGAGTATCAAAAAGGTACCGCTGGCCAGCTCCAACAAACCAAACAACGGTGCACCAAGTGCGGAAATGCATAAAGGGGGCCCAAAGCGCCATTTCATGACGCCAGGGGCAATGAGCACATCAGGACAAGCTGTGGATGTCTGGGGATCTGTGCAGTAGCAGATGCAAGTGCGAATGCAGGTGTCTGGACCTTGCGCGGACCATTGCGCACGTCTAAGCAGGTGCACACAGATCTATTTTTGAATCCACTATCGCAGTGCCGTTGGATGCAGCATTCTCTCAGCGTGACAGCAGTGTAGGCATGTGCAATCATTCGTACGCAGCGTCATGGTCAAGGCCCAGCCTACTTTACAGTGTCTGCAGGACAAAATGCGCACTCCTTAGGAACTTGCGCTTCTACTAGCCTAATAGGCTACTAGGCAGAAGTACACTACTAGTAGTTAGTCAGCGCACCATTACACTCTGCAATGACACCAGCAGCTCGAGCCCCCCGCACCTGCCCTGCCCCCCCTGCGTCCCTAGCCTCTCTGCCTTGAAAACCCACCCTGCCCTCCGCCCTGCTCCTCCTGCCCTCCACCCTGCTAGTGCTCCCCCTGCCCCCTCGCCTTCAGTCTTTTTTCTTGTTTATGAATTCTAGGATTGCTTGGGGAATGGACATCTTTACAGGATTTTGGATCCTGGATCCTGCCTTAAACAATTCACACACAAGATACCGTGTCCTGTATGCCGTACAGATTTGTGGCTTGTGTATCTGGTATACTACCCTGTCAAGTGAAGATGACTTCCTGCGACAAGGCCCCAATGCACACACACACATTGTGATTGCACCAGCTTTGATAAAAACAAAATCATCAGGCGTGATCTGTCAAGGCATTGCTCCTTTTTCCAACCAGGCTTGCTTCATTCTGTGTTGAACTTTTGCACTGATTGTAGGTGGATCACATTGGCTTGCAGGAACCCTTAAACCCAGTGCATCACCTGCCTTGCCAGCACCGTTTTGTCTTCATTCTATCAACGGGCATAACCACACCTGGCCGTCGTGATGCACAAACACACTGCTTAGCAAGCCATTATCATGACAGCAAGTCTAGCCCAGGGCAGAAAGCATGTGTCGAATCTGCTGAGAAAGGTAATCGCCAGCTTCACAAAGCACATTGGTCCAGCGGAGGCAAATGGGCGCTTCAAGTAGTTTTCTAGCTGTTAGCAGACCAGCCAATCCGCAGCATCTCATTCTTGGCCTTCATCAGACCCGTCATCATCACCGCCCTCCTCCTCATAAACCTGCAGGTTTCATGAGTGAATTGATGTGTTCATTGGTGTTCCGTAGGCGGGCATATTAGGTTTTGTACAAAAGGCATACAGAGCTCGCAAGGCGACGAGTCTTATGGAATAAAACTGACACAATTTAGTGAGACCTAAGGTGCGTAGACTTGTGCGAGTGCTTTTGCGAGTGTGAGCATAAAAAGCAGCAGCAGCAGCAGCAGCAGCAACAGCAGCACCATTCCCACAAGACCCAGGCATGCTTGCAGTGTCATGCAATTTTGCAGCAGTGCTTGCACCTGATCGCTCCCAGGAGCAGCAGCATTCACTTTTTGTTCTATTTTTCTATTATGCCTTTTTAAAATACATCCATCCACAACCTCAATTCAGAAAGCTGAAAACACAAAACAACTGAAGCGTTGTAGCCTGCAGGTAGCCTGCAGGTAGCCTGCATCAGCTGATGTCCCAGCACGTTGATCAGTTTCTGTGATTAGAATGACCACCTTGTGGACTCAGCTCCTCAGTCAGCGCACAATAATGTGGTACTTTCAGATGAGCTGTCCCCCTGCCTGTTGATGGCAGAGCCGTACTCTTCATATTGCACTTTATCATTTGAGTGCAGCACGGCGCTGCAGAATGCCTGGGGCTGGGCTGCCGCTGCAATTGAATGGAGCCTTTGCCTGGTCCAGCTTTTTGCACCATCCAGCCAGGGATTCCATGCTTAGATTGTACATAAACATGCAACTTGCCTAACCCTAGGGCTGCAAAGCGCAAAAATAAGAATGTTGGGCAGATAACATTGCTAGCTAGGTCCTAGATCCCCACTCCTGGACAAGCCTTCTGATGTCAGCCTTTGCTGACTTAGGGCTTGGCCCAAAAATCACATTTACTTCCGAGTTGAATCAACAAGAATGAAGATTTATCTTTCAGCACTGTTCCAGCATGCATGTTTCTGTGCATTCATGCAAATTTGACTTGACATGACCGTACGAGCACCGACTTCCTGAGAGCCTAATGGTTCTTTATCTAGAACCTACCTCTGCTCCTGCATCGTGTCCCTCCTCATACTCTTCTCCAGAAACAAGCTCACTATCTTCCCCCTGCATATCATTGTGGTCAAGCACAGCTTAATTGAGAGGTCGTTATATTTTGTCTGATATTTTGTTGGAGGCTGTCACTATTGTTTCATAAGTGGGAAGCATGGAGATTGACAGGTTTGAGCACCAGCATTCCTTCTGCCTGCCACTTACATGACCAACACAATGAACAGCATTTTGTGGTCCAACACTGAAAGTGGCCTAAAGAATCCTTAGACAATTCGTTTGGTTTGCATGCTCAAGAGGTGTTAGCCACACAGCATGGATAAGATCATACATGCACATGTTTCATGTCAGTGAATAATCCATCAAATCAGACCATGTTCAACCAATCCTTGCTCACAAGCTTCAAGATACAGAGGAGCTTGTGTGCCAGCGAGCCTATGGCTGGAGCTTATGAAGCACCTCTATTAATGTAGGATAGCACCGCTTGCACGTTTAGGAGACCTACCTCACCCATACCGTCCGACTCATCGTCCACCTCACAATTGAAAAACTTGAGGGGGTTAGGCCAGATCTCGTCTTTGACAATGTCTGCCAGAGGATCTTGCTGACCATTCTGCATCCACTCATTGCAAGAGCATCAAGCTATTGTATAAGAAACAGAAGGCACAAAAGAGCAGATAATGCAATGTAAGTGTTTTGCTGTCGTGAGCATTACGACAGCTGCTCAAGTCAGATGCCTTCCCCACAGACCCTGTTGCGTTGTGCACGGCCTGTGCAGGTATGAGGTCACCGGGAAAGGCAAACTAAGAGATTGGGAGATCCTTGATTAAGCTAGAGCACAAAGTATCCCAGCTTCACCTGCAAGCCATGCCTGCACCATTTACACGCTTAGCCTCATGCATGTCTGGCCATGTGCGATGCCATGTCTCACCGCCAGAATCTCCTCCTCAACAAACCACATCATAAGGCGGTAAGCACGCTTCTCTGAAGAGTTGTCTGCCTCATTGTTATCATCTGGTGGTGCCTGCAAGCAATAAACCAAGTCAAGCCTGTAAAGAAACCAGGCTTTCCTTGATCACCAGATCACCTCCAACTACCTAACCAACCATAGGCTCAGGCCTCAGGCTGGACTAGGGATCGGCCAGTTCATCGACCGGGATTGTTCTCCGGCCAGCCCCTTATAAGACCTTTCTTCAGAGCGTTCCTTACAGAGCCACAGGTTGCAGTGCAGACTATATGAGTCAAGCGGTCGTTGCAGCTTGCTCACGTGTCCCCTAACTGATGGCCCATTACACATGCCAAATGGCCCATTATAGATGGGTCATCAAGTATGGTTCTGTGCAGACATATGATGACACAGGGCCCCTAGTACCAGGATACCCAGCATTAATTAAAAACTTGAGATGAGCACCATGCCCTCACCATGCCCGGCTTCCAGGTCGGTACGTTCCCCCGCACATGGATTTCCCCTTCGTCTTTGTTGTGGAACTCCTGCGAAACAGCATGCAAAGCTCTTCCCTTGCAGCAAACACACAAAACCATTGTAAGCAGGAGAATGCTGCACCTTGAGGCCACGCGCTCTGATAGTCTTTCCGGACAGTCTGTCCACTGACCTTGAAGAGCTCCCGCTCTGAAAAGTAAGGATTTTTGTCAAACCGCAGAGTTATCTTGTACCCGCTCTTGATGTCCTCAAACTCCTCAACATCAACCTACAGTTCGATTCAGATATAAGTCAAGACACACATATCAGCAGGAAAAACTGCATACATATGTGACTTCTGATGCGCAAGTGCGCCTCAGCCTCTGAGCAGCACACCAGCTCAGCGTGCTTGAAAATAGAAAGAGGCTTTGCGTTGGCTGAAAGAAATAGAGAGCGAAGACGCAGGGCCCTTCTGGCCCCAATGCCTAGTCTCCAGCACTGATCAGAGCAGCCAGCATAGACCTGACCTCAGTGCAGTGCTCCAGTACTCTTTCGTCATCCTCTGTGGCCATCTCATGGATCAAAGGGTGGGCAGTCAGGGTCAGTCGCCAAAAACTGGGGATTCTAGACAGCACCTTGGACCTCTCCATGTACCTGCAAAATATGAACATTGATGCTAGGTCAACATGCTGTCCAGGCCATCGCGTCGTCCAGGCACACAGAGAACTGCATGCAGAGCAAGACACACACATCCTTTGCAACAGCAAGAAAGGCACAGACACAGGCTTGCACACTTTGCTCTAATAAACCACAGGCTCAGCAGCTCAAAGGTACTGTGCGCATGCCCTGCACATGTTCAGACACGTAGACTACGGGGCAACACTGACATGCGCATACGCTTGCTCAGCCCATGCATGCGCCCAGGAAGCGTGCAACCGCACATGTAATTACCAATGAAGGGGTAAGTCTAGTCTTTTTGCCTTGCATACCCACATATCCGGCTGTCCATGAAAAATAGAAATGAACGTAGGTCATCAGTGCGTACATTAGCTTATGCGCCAACGAGCAAAACCGTTTCAGGCCATTTTAAGATCAAACTTCAGAGATTGCATGATTGATGGTCTGTAGGGTTGAGGAGGCGTCAACTAGCAGGTCATGTAGTGCCCTTTCAAAGTGCAATTCTTCGCGTGCGTTGCTGCGTTTTCCTACATGATTGCTACTTACACAGGCCGCCGCTTCTTGTTGAACTCACGCTCCACCTCGAACGCTTTTTCCAGGGCCTCGTCATTGATCTACGCAAGCACCAGGATAGCCAGGGACGCCCTCAAAAGCGGGGCTTTGAATCATCCAGTGCCCTGTGCTGATTGCATGTGCAACTAGGGTCAACACAGCAGCAACCTCCCCAGGCAGCATGGAAATTCCCATTCACGTACATGGAGCCCTGCACATGGTCAGCAGTCTTGTAGTAATGCTACCCTGTGAGCGTGGGGTTGCCTACATGGACCCTTCCCTAGACCTACCGAGACCGAGACCGAGACTTATCCCCCTCACCTCATCCAGCTTGCTTTGCAAGCTCTCTAACTGCATCAGATCCTGCGCGGGCACCTCCGGTTGATCGCTATTGTCCTCCTGCCCCTCTCCCCGCTCTCCACCTTCAGCTTCCAACTTCCTCTTCTTGTCCTGGTGAAGTTCGTCTGTCATCTTTGAGTACAAATGAAAGCGTTTGGTGCGTCAATAATAACCGATCGAGCGATGCGGGCACAAAAAGTTGGCTTACATTCGGATTCCCTTGCCGTACTATAACTTTGTAGAATTAATGCTTTAATGTTTGACACTGAATCTGGCACGCATGCAGCTCCATCAACATTGGTGGGTTTGCATTGGTCCTTGATGTTGTGACACAATAAATCTCAGGGACCTTTGCTTGCCTTTGTTTCTGCAGGCCCCAACAGCAGCACACGCTTCCGCGCTTGTGCACTAGGCATCCAGCCTCACGCTGCCTGCATCAGCCCATCCCACTCCTCCCACCAGGCGCTGCCTGTTCCGCAGCCCATGCATGCTTCAGCCCCTATGCTCAGTCCAGCAAACACCAGCAGCCGGTCAGCAGCAGCAGCAGCGGCAGCTCCTCCTCTCCGTTAGTACATGGGCATGCCTCCAGGCTGCAGCTGCCATGTGGCATTGATCCTCAAGGTCCCTCCTCCATAGCTTGCAGGGCTACTTCATGGGGAAAGGATTCTCCAGAAACCTCCAGCAGCAATCGCTCTCCGCCCTCTCGCCCAAGCCCGCCACCCTCTTCCCCTCCTCCCTCCTCCCTGGCAGCCTACTCCCCTCAGCAGTCCCAGACACGCCCTAACAGTGCTTACCAGAATCGTGCCAACAGGAGGAGTAGTGCTGAAATTACCAATGAAAGCTTTGAAGATGACGTGCAGGAAGGCTTAGCGGTGCAGCGCTATCCTTCCACACCTTACCCAAGCCTTTCAAGCATGGACCAAAGCATAGATGCCTACTCAAATGAGGAGCTCCTGCGTCCAAACACATCTCCCTTCCTGCCGGGTAAAGCCATTGGTACCTGCATCATCTCCCACATCATGCTGCATTGTGGTACCTGCCATCCTGGCAGCTTCCATCTTGTATTGATGCATTCATTTGTACTGATGCATCATACTGTGCGACCTGGAGATCTTCTTGTCCCTCACCTCTGCATCCAAGTTGTGCTTTCCCTGGCGGCTGTGTACCTCCACTCTGCCACTTCACCACAAGCTTGCACAGATATGCTACAGCTTCCCCCTGATTCCCTCCCTCTATGCTTGCTTCTCCGCTGTTGCTTTCCTTTTTTTGCAGGAAGGGGAGGCCTCACCAACAATAGCAGCAGTGCAGGTCCTTCAGGCCTGAGCTCCTACCTGTCATCCGCATTCCCTGATGCTCCCAAAGCCGGCCGGGTCGGGAGAAGCCGGCGGCAAAGTATGAGCACACACCCTAGTTACTATGCAGGCAATGGGTTGCCCATGCCTGGTGCCTCTAGTTACACCAGGTGAGTTGACAGTGACATGGTAGGTGGGCACCAGGCAAATGCCCAAGCTGCTAGGTGTACTTGACATGGCCCTTAAACCAGATGCCAACTAAAGAAACAATGTTCTTTCTCCTCCTTGACTTGCACTTTGTGGCCAATTAAGAGGACAATAGTAGCTATGCCCTGGACGCAGCGGCCATGCCATGAACCAACAAACGCAAGTCACATTGTATGATGGTGCTGGGGCCATGCCCCAATAGGGCATATGGCCCCGTTGCTCAGGTTGCTTACCCCCTGCTAACCATCCTCCATTATTCGCCCCATCCGCCCCATTTCATGCGTCCATGAAAGTACTTGGGCCTTATATTATGCCCCCTCTTGAGTGCAGCTTTACTCTTTACTCTTGCACTGGTGCACAAATGATCACAAAGTGGGCGCTTAGTACATGCAAAATGTACAGCCCCCCGGCTTGTGTGCAATGATTTGCCAGCTTTGCACTGCCATGTCCCCAGCTGTGACACTGGCTTGGCCGCTGCTTGTGCTGCTCCTCTTCAGGCTGGAGTGGCAGCTTTTTTGCAGCATCTTTTAATCTTGCTCCCCTGCCTGTGACCTGCACAGGGACCCATTTGCCTCGTTCCGGGCATACCAGCAGGGAGCACCTCTGCAGCAGGGGGGAGGCATGGGGATAGGGGAGGGTGGCGAGCATCTGCAGGCATTCCGGCGTACGATCATGCCCAAATTGCGCAGAGGTGGGTAACATGCCTGGTATAATTTTCTGCCTCTCACCTGAGTCCACGAGTATGCGTGTCTCCGGCAAAGAGGACCGACCTGGCAGGAACATGATGCAGGCACACAAAAATCTTTTGCGTCTGCCTCCGCCAGGAAGGGCGTGAGAGGGGCGGTGTTCACTTTAAGCAAAATTTTGCTCAAAAGTGGGACTTACAATCCAGTCGGACCACATGGCAGCTCTCCTGTTGCTACAGCTGATGGACTCTGGGGTGATGCGCTCTTAAAACTTGCCAAGCTGTTGCATCTTGGATGCTTGCAATGAGGCGTGCATGTGTATTGCAGACGCCAATGGGCAGGGGGACAGTGCGCGATTTCCATGCTTGTGTAAATGCAGGTTGGTTTGCCTCAAGTAATTACAACGCTGAGCGTTTAAGCCAAGACATTCTGACGCGGTGCGAGCGCAGGCCTTGTGGTGAGTGGGTCAGGCATTCTGGGGCAGTGTGAGCGCTGCCTTGTGGTGAGTGGCTCAAACATTCTGGGGCAGTAGAAGCGCAGGCCTTGTGGATGTCTTGCCAGGTCTTCACCGCCAGGCAGGAGGCACGGTCTTTGGGTGTTGGAGATCAGTGCATGCTTGCATGCGCATCATGCCTGATGCATTGTGGGATAGGCGGGTTGCTTACAGTGTGCACCGCGCGCGGATGCAGCTGGGCACCTTCCCACTGCAGCAATCACTTGGCTTCGTATTCCAAAAGACTTTTAATTTTGCTCATCTTTTGGGAAGGCAAATACCGAAACACGTAGTGACAGCATCTGGGAGCTGGCACGTACAGAGCCTGCAGGACAGGAGCCAAAAATCTCCTGCCATTAGGGGCTGCCTTGGTGTTTGCCCAATGGGATGCACATCCCTTGCACTGACGTGCTTGTTATCAGCAGCCTCTCCACCCTCCCTGTGCAGACCTCCCTGTACGAAGAAGAAGGCGCATACCAGCCATTTGGCTGAGCAACTTGCAGACTTGTGAGCTGAGCACGCTTGTAGTGCACCACCTTCCCTTCAGTGCCTTGGAGCAGCAGTCCATGTTGGGGAGCGTGCTTATGCCATATGGTTCTCGAACTGCACAAGGTGCTCAAGGTCCCCTAGTGCTCAAGGTGCCCAACATGCTCGAGGTGCATGCTGACCCTGCCCATCGCTTGTGCACAGGTCTTGAGCCTCTTTTCATGTTGGTGCGCCTGTGCGAGTCTCAAGAGGATGCGCGCACAGCCCTGGCCACCATCTCTGCAGTGCGGGCGGCAGCTGCGCGCCTGCAAGGCAACCTGGTGCCTTTTATGAACCAGGGCGGGCACAACCTCGCCAAGGCGTTCACAGCGGTGCGTGGTCCCGCCACCCAATATGCGCATGTCAGGTGCTTGTGGGTGCTTATGCGCATGTCAGCAGCATTTGTGGTGTTGCGGGCACACTTGGAGGTGCTGCGCGCGGCAGCGCACTTCCAGGGTTGCGACGCTGGTTTGTGGGGAACAGAGCTCTGTGGGGAACAGAGAGTCTCTTCTCTCCTTTCACGCAAATCTGTCTCCTGTCACCTGCAATCCACTTACAATCATAGAAGTGCAGCTATTTTATTTTTTGTGACGCATCTTTTGTGTGAGCAATGTGCGACTCAAGGAGGTGTGAAAACAGCCAAGGAGCATGAGGTCCTGCATGCCTGCAGTAACTTGCACCTCAGCCGCACCTCATGGCTTCTCCTCCCCAAAGCAAAGCCATGCATGATATAAATAACAGTGTAGCCTGCTGTGTTCTATTCCGAGGCTGCTGCTGTTGCCCCTCTGAGAGGCTTTAGCTGAGCTGCTTTCATTCGGCAGGTGCAGCTGTGTAAGCTTACCTTACCCCTGGAGATTAGCCCGCGCGTGCCCCTTGCCTGCAGATGTGCTGCCGCTGTGATGCTTCAGATGTGATGGCATCTGCACTCATCCATGCTAGTGAGGTGCGCCCATACTCGCATTATCCTCAGCACCCCCCGCCTGGTCCATTGCTCTGCCTTGCAAGCAGCATGTTGGTGTGCTGTGCCTTGCCTGGGACGACGCCGTAGAGCTACCACGGCAAGTTTTGGCGCTTTGCTAAGCTGGGGCACTTAACAAAGCCGCTTGACAGCAGCTTCAACACCTGCACTGCTGATGGCGTGGACACCGTTGGCAGGTTGGGCTGCCCATCACATACAAGTGTGTGCACCTGGCGATGGCCCACTGGGCTCAACTGCAAGAGTTACCCAAGATGGAACAGGTGATGGAATGCACGTACATTGAACTTGATAGCTCGCTTTGACAGTCTACACCTTGCATGCCCTGAATCTATGCTTAGCAACTTTCTGGGGACCATTGAAATGGGAGCATGGACCCGGCCTCAGCTTGCGGCGGATAATTGTGTCTGGTTCACCTGGGTTGTTAAATTATTGGCTTGAGCTGGTTTGGAGTTAATTGCTTAAGTGACTGGCACAAATACTGGTCTTTTCAGGTACTAGATGCTATGCCACAAGGAGGTCTACCTTTTAACCCCAAGACCGCATACGTAGTGATCAGAGGGGCTGTGAATGCGGGGCGGCAAGAAGTAGCAGAGATGTATGCTGCCCGAATGATGGTAAGCCTGTTTGATTTTAGCATGTGTCCCACAAGTATACAAGGTTAAAGGTCAGGGATCACCACTAGCCTGGTCTTTAGGCCATTTAGTTTGTGGTTGGTCGCTTGTGTAGATAGGCCCATGTGGCCTGACCTCTGAAATGAAACGTTACGCAGCTGAGAAAAGAAAGCAATCAGTTTGTTAGTTTCCCACATTGATGTCCTACATTGTGCAACAGCATCATGTTTGAGAGAGTGCTATTTAGACGCCACATCTCATGTACCATGCGCTTTCAATGCAGGCCGCCGGAGTTCGATTGCATCCAAGTGTTAACATGTTGCTGGAAGTTGGAAGGAAAAGGGCCAATCAAAGGGTTGAAGCTATGCAATGGAATGAAGAAGCATAAGTGGGGGACTGTAGATACCCTAGCTACGTGACCTTCTTTTTCAGATTTTATTTTCAGTCATTCAATCCAACCCAATTCTCGCTATTTTCAGTCGTTCACCGCTGTCTCGTTCTGTCATATAAGGCTTGGCTACTTGACCACTTGGAGCTCGCTTGAGCTCGAATCTAGTGATTTTATTCAATAAGTGCAAATGGCGGTGGATGGAGACAAAAGCCACCTGCGGACATTTCATGCTTACCCCCCACATGTGAGAGGACATTGGCATTCGCGTGGGCTTACACAGACAACACACACACGCACACAGACACACACACGTGCGCACACACGCACAGGCACGCACGCACACA
>LFIK01001826.1_pt1 | contig 17048 bp, 13 predicted proteins | sample 643401 | NCBI WGS metagenome assembly LFIK01 (sample SAMN03777447, study PRJNA286221) | soda lake metagenome | biome: soda lake; feature: Kulunda steppe; material: water; isolation source: sample T5-Br brine of Lake Tanatar-5 | place: Russia: Kulunda steppe | collected 2010-07
CAGACGAACTGAAGCTGTCCGGCGCGATTGAGAGTGGCGACGGGACCCGAACCGTCCGGTCGGAGAACCCCTCGTTCGACGAGGAGATTCCCACGAATTTCGCTCGCTAGAGGGCTCTAGCGGGCGATTCGCGCGCTGGGAGGGATTCGAACCCCCGGCCGCCTGATCCGTAGTCGCATGTCTTCACTGCAACTGAACGGCTCGTGGCGAACTGAGCGGATAGAGCGTCGTTGAGCGTGTGGACGGTGGGTTCGCTTGGGCATGGCCTGGGTTCGAGACCAGCCTCACCAACTGCGTGCCGTCTCCAGGCAACCGTGTCTCCGATGGCGAATCCTGCGTGACTCCGATCACGCATGTTTACATCCTCCGATCGCGCATCCTGATAGCATCGATCTGCGCATCGAGCAGAGGAGCGGCCGTGAGCGGCGCACGGGTCGACCGGCACGTCACCCGAAGGATCGAACCGGTCATCCGATCGCGGATGCTCGACGAGCCCGTCGTCGCCCTGCAGGGACCTCGAGCCGTCGGCAAGACCACGCTGTTACGCGCCGTTGCACAAGGGTCCGACAGCACGGTCCTCGACCTCGATGATCCCGCGACCCGCGCAGCGGTCGTAGCCGATCCGGTCACCTTCGTGTCCGGTCCCGGTCCGCTGTTCATCGACGAGTACCAGCATGTTCCGATGATCCTGGATGCGATCAAGGCGGAGCTCAACCGGGACGGGTCTCCGGGCCGCTTCGTGATCTCTGGCTCCACCCGCCACGATGCACTCCCGCGGGCAGCACAGGCACTGACGGGTCGGTTGCACCTGATGGACATCCTCCCACTGGCGCAAGGTGAGATCGATGGGACGTCGGACACGTTGGTTGCTCGCCTGTTCGCTGCCCCTGCTTCAACTGTCGACGCCCGTCCATCGACAACCACCCGAGAGGAGTACATCTCTCGGGTGACCGACGGTGGCTTCCCGCCGGCGTTGCGTCGGGCGAGCCCCGTGGCACGCAGTCGGTGGTTCGACGACTACCTCGCGCTCTGCCTGGAACGTGACGTCGTCGAGTTGGCTCGGATCCAGCAGAAGGCCGCTTTGCCCAAACTCCTGGCACGCCTGTCTGGTCAGACAGCCCAGATGCTCAACATCGCCAGCGCAGGCGAGGCTGCCGGACTCAAGGCCCGGACCGCCGAGAACTACACGAAGCTGCTCGAGGCATTGTTCCTTGTCCAGCGCGTCCCGGCCTGGGGTACGACCTTGCGTGCCCGAGCCGTCGCCATGCCCAAGCTCCACGTGATCGATGCAGGGCTCGCCGCACACCTTCTGCGCCTCACTCCCGAGAAGCTCGCACGACGTGACGCCACCGCCATGCAGGAGTTCGGCCACCTCCTCGAGACCTTCGTCGTCGCCGAGGTCATGAAGCAGCTGTCCTGGATGGACGACATCACCGGGATCGGTCATTGGCGAACCCACGACGGCGCCGAAGTGGACCTCATCATCGAACGGCGCGACGGAACCGTCCTCGCGATCGAGGTCAAAGCCGCAACACGCGTCACGACGAGAGATCTCACCGGACTCCGCACCGTCCGCGACGCACTCGGCGACGCGTTCGTCGCAGGTGTCGTCCTCACCACCGGACCGCAGGCCTACCGCGCAGACGACCGCATCCAGGTCCTGCCCATCGACCGGCTCTGGACCGCGCCCTGACCCAATCGGCACGCAGAACCTCAACGGCATCCTCCAGGTTCAGGCGCAGACACTCTCGCGTAGTGCCGTCATCTCCGTCCCCGCCGGGGTCCATCACCTAGCGGTACAGCTCGCTGCGGTTCACCTCCAGCACCTCGAGCAGCACCCACTTCCCGAGCACAGGGACGGGCCGATGCTCAAGCGCCGCCTCGAAACGTGCCCGGTCCGGCGCGTCGTCGATGAACGTCGCCAACCAGCCCTCGGGGTAGGCAGCGAACGTCACCGACCCCGCGCTCCGGCGCTCGACCACGGCGGCAAGGGTCCCGAGAACGCAGGATCCGGCCTCCCAGGGGGTTCTAGAAGGCCGGATCCGGGTTGCGCGCTGGGAGGGATCCGAACCCCCGGCCGCCTGATCCGTAATCGCATGTCCTGACTGGAACTGAGCGAATGCCGGCGAACTGAGCGAATAGGGCGTCGTTGAGGGTGTGGACGGCGGGTTCGTTTTGGCATGACCTGGGTTCGGCATCGGAATCACGGGTGGGGAGCTGATCGGGAGGCGTGCTCGACGCGGGGATCACGAGATCAGTCGCCGTGATACAGCCTTTCGAGGTCGATGATCTCGACATCGTGGCGGCCGGCCGCGTCGGCGAGCAGGTCGTCATCGAACCTCGACCCCACCAGCAGCATCCGGGCTCCGTCCGCGCGCGGGCCGAGCCGTTGCCGAGCTTCGACGAGCCGGTCCAGATGGCGGCCACCGAGCACCTCGCCGGCCTTGGCTTCGCCGATCGCCGTGACGCGGCGGGAGGCCGGATCGGGGTGGTCGTCGGCGACGACGATGTCCAGTTGCCGTTCGACACCGTCACCAGCCAGACGCGATGGCCCGACGTGGGCCCGTTCCCCGGGAACCGTGTCGTCGGACGCGAACTGTTCGACGAACGTGCGTGCCTGCTGCTCGAAGACGGGGCCGCGGACCTGGCTGTCGAACACGTCGATCAGCCGCTGCTGCCACAGCGCCTCCGGATCACGTGTGCGTAGCCGAGAGCGGTGCGGTTCGAGGACGGCATAGTGGAACTGCAGGTAGGGGTCCGCGAGCGCGTAGATCGGTCGCTGCTTGCGGATCGGGTCCTCGTGGCGGGTCACGAACCCGGCATCCACCAGCCTGCCCAGTGCTGGGGCGAGATTGGACACCTGCCGGCCCAACCGGGAGGCGATCTTGCCGGCGGTGACCGATCCGCTCGCGATCACCCCCAGGATGCTGTGATGGAGGGCCGGGTCAGTCCCGGCCAGCGCCGGATCCTCCGCAAGCAACGTGGTCGCCTCATGGTGCAGGGTCGCCGCGGGTGAGAGCACCCGCTGAACGATCCACCGATCGACATCACCCGCACCGTCGGGCAAGTCGAAGTCGACCATGTCGGTCGCGTAGCCAACGACGCCGCCGATAGTTGCGAACACCCGTACCGCGAGTTCTCGGTCGGACGGGTCAGGTAACCGGGTCGCAGCCACCCGGTAGTCGTCGGGGAGCATGACCAACTCCAACCCGGCCCGACCGCGCAGCGCCGCCTCACCGGCAGTCAGCGACCGCATCATCGCGATCGCCGAACCACACAACACGATGCGCCCCCGACCGGACGAGCCGCGTCCGCCCGGCCCGAACGTCGACGCGATGACCGACGGCAGCGATGGGTCGGCCTCCAACAGGTAACCGAACTCGTCCAACACGACCGGGATGGCCTGCTCTCCGCCCAACCGCAGCAGCTGCGTCAGCGCCTCCTCCCAGGATCGCAGCTCGATCCGTCCGACCCCGAGGTGCTCACCGAGCGCCCCGCCGAGCCGCTCGAGGTGGACCGGGGTCTCCACCCGCGTGGCCTCGAAGTAGAAGCCGCCACGCTGTCCGACTTCCTCGACGAGCAGGGTGGACTTGCCGATGCGGCGCCGGCCGTACATCAACCCGAGGGTCGGACGCTTCGCACGTCCGTCGAAGAACGCACGCAGCGCGGCGACATCCCGGTCCTGTGGCACGACTGCAACCCCTCATACTGTCGATGGAAATAGTATCATGGGCCGTAGTATCTATGTGACGGTACCGCCCCTAGAGCAGCGTCTTTGCCAAACTTTGCCAAAGTCCGTACACTCCGTGCATGTCAACGATGAACATCTCGCTCCCCGAGTCGCTTCGCGCGTTCGTGGAGGAACAGATCTCCCAGCGTCGCTACAGCACGACCAGCGAGTACATGCGCGACCTGATCCGACGCGACCAGGACCGACAGCACCTCCGGGACCTCCTGCTGGCAGGCGCGACCTCCGAGCCAGGCCCGGTCGCTGACGGCCGCTACTTCGACGACCTGCGCGACGAGGTGGATCCGGCGTCCGGTGGGTGACCTCTCTCGGGTCGTCCCGCGCAGGCGCGCCACCCAGGATCTGCGCGACGCCGCGGCGCACTACGCAGCAGAGGCTGACGCTGCCACCGCGCGTCGGTTCGTCGACGCGGTCGAACAGGCCTTCACGCAGATCGCGCGGCAACCTGGCATCGGTTTCCCCCGGTACGCCGTCGACCTCGACTGGCCGGAACTGCGGACACACCCGGTGAGGCGGTTCCCCTACCTGATCTTCTACCTCGAGCAGAGAGACCACCTCGACGTCATCCGCGTACTGCACGCCCTCCGCGACATCCCGGTGAGCCTCCAGGACCCACCGACTGACACCTGAAGGGGGTGGGCCGAGAGCCGAGCATCACGGCTGAGCCGCTATCGGTTGCCCGCGGGCGACTTGGGGACCGCTCACCAGGCCACCGCCGGCCGACTCATCTGCGGGCGCGACTGTTGCCGAACGGTGCACGGCCATCGAGAGCCACTGCACGCAGATCATCCGCGGCATCCACGAGGATCAGGTGCAGACACCCCCGTGCCGCTGCGTCCTCCTCGGCACCGGCGCCGACGAGTCGGCGCTCCAGTTCGTCCCGGTCCGTCCAGCACCTCTAGCAGCGGCCACTCGCCCAACACAGGAAGTAGCCGGTGCTCGAGCTCGGCCTCGAACCTCGCCCGGTCCGGCGCATCATCGATGAACCCCGCGAGCCAGCCCTCGGCATAGGCGCCGAACGCAACCGTCGCGGCGCTGCGGCGCCGGATCGCAGCAGCTCGCGTCTCGACCTCCCACCGGCGAGCATCACCCTCGGTCGGCAACGTTGCGGTGAAGCGCTGACCGTTGATCATCAACCGCGCCCGGAAACGGCCTGACGGCAACCGATCGATCGCCACCCACCCCCTCCCGGCCTGTGGATAACGACGCCACGCCTACGCGAGCATTTGTCACGTACGGGCTATCCCCTTCGGTACAGCGGGTACTACATGTTGTGTGGGGAGGGTCTGGCGATGATGTCCTTGTAGGGGGCCGGCGGGGTCAGGACTGCCTGTTCGAGTAGCCGGTAGAACAGCAGCCCGCGGGCCCGTGAGTGGCGGCGGTTGAACCGGAAGGTGTACTCGTCGAGGTAGGCGTCGAGGTGTTCGGGTCGGACGGCACCTTGGTGGGTGCCGAGCAGCCACCGTTTGAGCAGTGAGGCGATGCGGTGCACGCCAGGCATGACCACGTGGGCGGGGTCGCCGGAGGCGCGGATGCTGGTCGGTTCGTGGTGGTAGCCGTGCTTGGTGATCGTGCGGTAGCTGTTCCAGCCGTCGGTCTTGACCGTGGAGCCGGGTGCGATCGTCTCGCACACGAATGGCACGAGGCTCGCGGCGGACACGTCAGCGACCTGGCGGATCCGGACCCGGCCGTAGCCGCGGGGCTCGTGCAGTTCCAGAGCGATGGCCACGATGGCCTTCTTCTCGGTGAAACGGCCGTGTACGCCCTTCTCCTCGCCACCGACGTAGGTCTCGTCAACCTCGACCAGCCCGGAGAGCAGGTCCCGGTCAGGGCGCACCATCGCGCGGCGCAGTTTGTGCACGATCGTCCAAGCCGTCTCGTAGCTCCCCAACCCGAGGACCCGCTGCAGCCCCAACGCGCTGGCCCCGAACTTCTGGTTGGTGACGTACCAGATGGCCGCGAACCAGGTCGTCAGCGGGGTCCGCGTGCCATGCAAGATCGTCCGTGCGGTGACCGAGACCTTGCGGGCGCAGCCCCCGCAGGAGAACCGGCCGTCCGCGATCCTCCACCCCTGGCGGCAGCCGCACCGCGGGCAGACGAACCCGTCCGGCCAACGCAGCCGCTCGAGGTAGGCCAAGCACGACGCATCATCGGGGAACCACTCCATGAGCGCAGCCCACGAGCCGGGGTAGTCGATCCCCGACCGCGGATGAGAGACCTCTCCGGCTACCACAACATGTAGAGCTTACTGTACCGAAGGGGATAGCCCGTTGTCACGTTTGGGCATGACCTGGAGACGGAGGCCGTTCAGGACAGGTCACCCGGTCGTCAGACGCGCGGCGATCTCCGCCACGTCAAGGCTTCCCTCTGCGACCGCCATCACCAGCCCGAAGGCACCATCGTCGTCGAGTTCGACGGTCCGTCCGTTCAGGTCGAGGAAGACCGCCGTCGCGAGCCAGGCGAGGCGCCTGTTACCGTCGACTAGCGCAGGTTACGGGCGAGCGAGTGCAACAACGCTGCAGCCTTGTCCTCCAACCTCGGGTAGGCGTCGGCACCGAAAGCCGTCGACCGCGGCCGGGCGCATGAGGAGTCGAGGAGACCGAGGTCACGAACCGGCCCGGCAGCCAGCGCCCGGGTCAGCCCGAGCAGATCCTCGAGATCGAGGTACTCCACCTCGCCGTCGGGCCTCGTCGTCACACCGAGCCGAGCCGGTCGAGCACATCACCCCAACGATCGATCAGCTTGTCGGCGCTCGCCCCGACGCGCGCCCGATGCCCCGCCCGCTCATAGCGTTCGAGCACGGCGCGACGGATCACCTCCTGACGCGACAACCCCTCGCTCTCGGCGAGCGCAGCCAACGCCTGCTCAAGTTCCTCGTCTGTGCGCAGTGTGAGAGCCATAGGCTCAGCGATACCACTCTGGTAGCAGCCATGCGCTGGCGCTTGAGGGTCCGCATCGCTTCGCCGTTGGTCTTGCGTTCGGCGAGCTTGCGCTGCAGGTAGGCCTTGCCGGGACCGCCGTGTCGGACCTGGGTGACCGCAGCGATGAGGATGACGCTGTTGAGTTGACGGCTGCGCCCTGATTCAGCCGGTGCCGCTTGACGTCACCCGAGGATGCTTCGATCGGGGCCGTGCCGTTGTAGGCGGCGAAGTGCCCGGCCGAACGGAACCGTCGCACGTCGCCGACGATCGTCAGGATCGTGGCGGCTCCGATGTCGCCGATCCCGCAGATCTCGGTCAGGCTGGCGCCGTGCGCCTGGAGTGCTTCATGGAGCCGGGCCTCGGTTGCCGGGAGACGACGATCGCACCAGCGCCAGTCCTCGGCGTGGTTGCCGATGGCGGTGTTCCTTGTCCGGCGTGGCCATCGGGTGTTTCGGGGTGTCGTCGGCCAAGGCGTCGGCGTTCCGGCGGTTCTTGTCGCGGTATGCGACGTCGAACCGGATCGATGCGGAGGCGCTGGCGCGGCTGCCGCTGGTCGATCCGGGTGGGCTCGTCGCGCTCGAGTTGCCCGACGACGACGCGCCACGGTTGCGGCGTCGGGCCCGTTCAGCGGACCGTCTGGTCGAGGAGATGACCACCCGCAAGCAGCGCACCCGGGACCTGGCTCGCCAGTGCTATCCGATGCTCACGCTCTTGCTCCGCGGCCGATGGCCAGGGGAGTCGGGCTAGACTTCGAGCAATCTGGGGAGGACCGGTCAAGACGAGGCGGGAAACGCGAGCACGCTCGGTGGCTCGCGCTGCTGCGCGGTCTGTCGAGGAGCCGATCCGCTCGGAGCTGTTCGGCATCGAGCGGCTCCAGCGCCACGCTGAGTCACTGGCAGCCGCCGATCGCGTCTCGACCGGGCCGTCTCGTGGTGTCGATCTGCTGCGGCGACTCACCGACAACGCCGATCAGCTCGCCGCTGCCTACCACGATGTCGTCCAGGCGGTGGAGGCCAAGCAGGACATCACCCCTGCGGAAGCGTGGTTCCTCGACAACTATCACGTCGTCGACGCGCAGTTGCGCGATGTACGTGACCACCTGCCGCGCGGGTACTACCGGCTCCTGCCCAAGATCACCGAAGGCCATCTGGAGGGATTTCCCCGTGTGTACGGGATCGTGTGGGCTCACGTCGCCCACACGGACAGCCGCGTCGAGACCGACAGCCTCCGGCGCTACATCCGCGCCTACCAGAGTGTGGAGCCGCTCACGCTCGGCGAACTGTGGGCCATCCCGATCCACCTGCGTCTCGTGCTCGTGGAGAACCTACGGCGGCTCGCCGAGGACGCTGTCGCCGCCCGCGAGGCGCGCCTGGAGGCCGACGACCTCGCCGATCTCGTCCTGGCGAGCGACGAGCGCGCCGCGGTCGGTGAGGCGAAGCTCCACCGCCTCGATGGGACCCGGCTCGCGGACGGCTTCATCGTGCGTCTCATCGAGCGCCTACGCGATCGTGATCCGTCCACGACGCCCGCGCTGAGGTGGCTCGAGGGGAAGGTCGCAGCTCAGGGCACCACGTCTGCCGACGTCGTCTCCCGACAGCACCAGGCCCAGGCGGCTACCAACGCGACGGTGCGCCACATCATCACCTCGATGCGGTGGATCTCCTCGATCGACTGGTTCGCGTTCGTCGAGAGCGTCTCGCTGCTCGACGACGCGTTGGGGGAGACCTACGACTTCCACGGCCTGGACTTCGCGACACGCGATGAGTACCGGCGTCAGGTCGAGCTGCTCGCGCGCCGGGCACCTGCTTCGGAGCTCGAGGTCGCGCAAGCGGCGGCGCGCCTGGCCGCCGAGGGCGGCACGGGGCGAACGACGGGGACGGGACCGCTCGTGCCCGGGATCCCTATCGGGGCCGAGTCCGACCCGGGCTACTACCTGCTCGGTCAGGGACGAGCCACGCTCGAATCCCGCGTCGGGTACCGACCGCGGCTGAACCTGCGGCTCTACCGGATCTACCGCCGCTACGCGATCACCGGTTACCTCGCCGGGATCTTGCTGCTCACGGCGACCTTGGTACTGGGCCTCAGCCTCATCATCCTCCGACAGGGGGCAGGGTGGTCGACGGTGGCGGTCCTCGCCGTGCTCGGGATGGCGCCGGCAACCGAGATCGCGATCTCGGTGATCCACAGGCTCGTCGCGGCATTGATTCCGGCGCGCCGGATACCCAAACTCGAACTCGCCGAAGGCATCCCTGCCTCCTTGCGCACGCTCGTCGCCGTACCGACCCTGCTCACCAGTGTCGAGGACGTCCAGGAGCAGCTTGAGCGCCTCGAAGTGCACTTCCTCGCCAACCACGAGGGCGCCCTCCACTTCGCCCTGCTCAGTGACTTCGCGGACGCCGCCTCCGAGCAGATGCCTGGCGATGCCGAGGTCCTGGCAGAGCTCGAGGAGGGCGTGCGCAGGTTGAACGAGACATACGAACCACCGCCTGGAGGCGGTGAGCGGTTCCTGGTGCTGCATCGACGCAGACTCTGGAACCCGTCCGAGGGCAGCTGGATGGGGTGGGAGCGGAAGCGCGGGAAGCTGCACGAGCTCAACCGCCTGCTGCGGGGCTCCACCGAGACGAGTTTCCTGCCTGTCGGCGGGGTGCCGACGACGGTGCCGCAGGATGTCCGCTACGTGATCACCCTCGACGCGGACACCCGGGTCCCCAAGGGGACGGCCTACCGGTTGGTCGGCGCCATGGCGCATCCGATGAACCACCCGGTCTACGACCCGTCCCGCCGTCGGGTGATCCACGGCTACGGGATCCTGCAGCCGCGCGTCACTCCGTCGCTGCCGACGGGGCCCGCGAACACCATCTACCAGCGGATCACCACCGGAGGGGGCGGTGTCGACCCGTACGCCGCCGCGATCTCCGACGTCTACCAGGACCTGCTCGGGGAGGGGTCCTACACGGGCAAGGGGATCTACGACGTCGACACGTTCGAGCAGGCGCTGGACGGCAAGGTTGGCGAGAACGCGCTGTTGAGCCACGACCTGTTCGAGGGCGCGTTCGCGCGGTCCGGTCTCGCCACGGACATCGAGCTGTTCGAGGAGTTCCCGACCAACTACGAGGTGGACGCCCGGCGCCGACACCGCTGGGTACGGGGGGACTGGCAGCTGCTGCCGTGGATCCTCGGTCACGCCAGGGACGGATCTGGCGATCAGGCGACCTACCGATTGTCGACGTCGAGTCGCTGGAAGATGGTCGACAACCTGCGACGATCGCTGGTCGCGCCGTCCTCGTTCGCGTTGACGCTGGCCGCGGTGGCGGTCGAGGCGCCGGCAGCGATGTGGTGGCTGGCCGTCGTGGTCGGGTCGGTGGCGGTGCCGGCCTTCATCCCGGTCCTCGATGGCCTGCGTCCTGGGCGCCGCATCGGGAAACGTAGCCACCTGCGTGCTGTCGTGCGCGACGTGGGGACGGCGCTGATGCAGGTGCTCGTCTGGATCGTGACCCTCGCGCACCAGGCTCGCCTGATGGCCGACGCGATGCTGCGGACCCTCGGCCGTCTGTACCTCACCCGCAGGAGACTGCTGGAGTGGACGTCGGCCGCCCATGCGGGCTATGGCAGCGACCTCCGCCCGCGCTCGTTCTACCGTCACATGCGATGGGGAGTGCTGCTCGCCGTGGTTGGCGTCGCGCTCGCCGTCGTGTTCGATCCGTCGTCCTGGCCACTGCTCGCAGCGATCGGAGCGGTCTGGTTGGCGTCGCCGCTGTTCGTGCAGTGGATCTCCACGCCGCCCCGCGTTCCTCGCAGACATCCGCTGTCCTCAGAGGAGCGTGAGGAGTTCCGGTTGATCGCTCGACGGACATGGCGGTTCTTCGAGACGTTCGTGTCCGACGAGCAGAACGCGCTGCCGCCCGACAACTTCCAACAGGACGACAAGGGGGTGATCGCCCGCCGGACCTCGCCAACCAACATCGGTTTGTCGCTGTTGTCGACCACGGCCGCCTACGACTTCGGCTGGATCGGCATCGTCGATCTGGCCGATCGGCTGGAGCGGACCCTGGACACCGTGGACCGCCTGCAGACGTTCCGTGGGCACCTCCTGAACTGGTACGACACGGGCGACCTCCATCCCCTCGAGCCGCTCTACGTCTCGACCGTCGACAGCGGCAACCTGGCCGGTCATCTGCTCGCTGTCGCGCAGGCCTGCCGTGAAGCCACGGAGACGCCGGTACTGGGCCAGCGAGTGCTCGACGGCGTCCGCGACGCGACGCTGCTGGTGCTCGATGCCGCCGACCATCCGATGGCTGCGGTCCGCTCCGACACGGTCAGCGCTGAACAACTCCGAGAGGCCGCCGGGGCCGTGATGTCGCTCGTGGATGAGCCGCTGCCGTCAGAACAGGGGTGGGCTGCTCGGCTCCATGCTCTGGCCGCGTCGGGAGACGATCTGGTGGACGTGGCGCGTGCGCTGCACGCCGATGGGAGGCCGGGCCAGATCGAGGATGGTCTCGTGTGGGCGACGGCCGTGGGCGCATGTGTGGCGGCTCACCGTCGTGACATCGCCGCAGGAGCGACCGCATCGGACGGTGCAGGTCGCAGCGACATCGTCCACCGGATGCACGCGCTCGCACTGCGTGCCGAGGGCCTGGTGGACGCGATGGATTTCCGGTTCCTCTTCGACGAGTCGCGGAAGCTTCTGTCGATCGGCTACCGACTGGCCGACGCCACGTTGGATCCGAGCTGCTACGACCTTCTCGCCTCCGAGTCGCGCCTCGCCAGCTTCGTGGCCATCGCCAAGGCGGACGTCCCCCCGCAACACTGGTTCGTCCTCGGGCGGACACTCACACCGGTCGGACGCGGTGCAGCTCTCGTGTCGTGGTCGGGGTCGATGTTCGAGTACCTCATGCCGATGCTGGTGATGCGGCAGCCGCCTCAGGGCCTCCTCGACGGGACGTGCGTTAACGTCGTGCAGCGACAGATCGCGTACGGGGCCGAGCGCGGCGTGCCGTGGGGCATCTCGGAGTCTGCGCACAACATCCGGGACGTCGAGCTGACCTACCAGTACTCCGACTTCGGCGTCCCCGGTCTGGGCCTGCGCCGAGGGCTCGGGGCGGACGTCGTCGTCGCGCCCTACGCCACGGCACTGGCGGCGATGGTCGACCCACAGGCGGCACTGACGAACCTCCGTCGGCTCCGTCAGGTTGGTGCGTTGGGTGACTTCGGCTACTACGAGTCCGTGGACTACACGCCGACGAGCGTGCCGACCGGTGAGCGACACGCCGTCGTTCGCACCTACATGGCACACCACCAGGGCATGTCGTTGGTGTCGCTGGGCAACGTGGTCCACGAGAGTGCGACCCAGCGACGGTTCCATGCCCATCCGCTTGTCCGTGCCACGGAGTTGCTGCTCCAGGAACGCACTCCACGGTCGGTCACGCTGGCACGCCCGCGCGCGGAGGACGTCCTGGAAGCTCCGCAGGTTCGTGATCTGGTGGCACCCACGCTGCGACGCTTCGAATCTCCGCACGACGTCACGCCGCGCAGCCACCTGCTCTCCAACGGCCGCTATTCGGTGATGATCACCGCGGCCGGATCAGGTTTCAGCCGATGGCGGGACCTCGCCGTCACGCGGTGGCGAGAGGACCCGACGCGAGATTCTTGGGGCAGTTTCGTGTTCCTGCGGGATGCCGCGACCAGCGAGGTGTGGTCCGCCGGCTTCCAGCCGGCGGCTGCAGGGTTCGACGAGTACGAGGTCATCTACACCGAGGACCGGGCCCGGATCGTCCAAGGAGACCGAGCGCTGAAGATCGCCCTGGATGTCATCGTCTCGCCTCAGGACGACGCCGAGCTCCGGCGGTTGTCGGTGACGAACCGGGGGGCCCGCCAGCGCGAGATCGACATCACCTCCTATGCCGAGGTCGTCCTGGCGACCCAGGCCGCCGACGAAGCACATCCGGCGTTCTCCAACCTGTTCGTGCAGACCGAGTGGGTACCCGAGATCGACACGTTGCTGGCGTCGCGGAGGCCTCGGGGTTCCGATCAGGCACCGGTGTGGTTGGCACATCTGCTCACGGTCGAAGGCGAGTCCGGGTATCCCCAGGAGTACGAAACGGACCGGGCCCGCTTCCTCGGCCGTGGGCGCGGCATCCGTACGCCCTTGTCGGTGATCGATGGGGGCCCGTTGTCGAACACCGTCGGGACCGTCCTCGACCCGATCGTCAGCATCCGCCAGCGCGTGTCGATCCCGGCGGGACGCACCGTCAGCGTCGTGCTGACCACCCTCGTCGCCGCCTCCCGGGACGAGGCGATCGAGGTCGCGGAGAAGTACCGGGAACCATCCGCGTTCGATCGCGAGAGCTCGTTGGCGTGGACCCACGCCCAGGTCCAGCTTCACCATCTTCGCGTCAACCAGGACGAAGCACATCTCTACCAACGGCTCGCCAACCGGCTCATCTACGCAGATCCGTCCTTGCGGGCGGCGCCGGACATCCTCGCTGCGAACCGGCTCGGCCAGCGTGGCCTGTGGCGCCACGGCATCTCCGGTGACCTGCCGATCGCACTCGTCCACATCGAACGCGAGGAGGAACTCGAGGTGGTTCGTCAGCTCCTGCACGCTCATGAGTACTGGCGGCTCAAGGGGCTCGGTGCGGACCTCGTCGTCATCAACGCGACCGAGGCCTCGTACGCGCCGGGGCTCCAGCAGGTGCTCGAGGGCATGGTGCGTGCCACGCGACTGGTAGGTGGTGCGACGCCCGGTGAGGTCTATGTGCTGCGTGACGAGTTGCTGTCGGACACCGAGCGTGGCCTCTTGCGTGCGGCAGCGCGTGTCGAGGTGCGAGCCACCGCCGGAACGCTCTCTGAGCACGTGATCCGGACCCAGGGGAACCGTGCAGGTCCGGTCCCTGCGGCGCGACGTCCCACCCGTCCCAGCACCGCCATCGCCACACCGCCCCGGCTGGACCTCGAGCAGTTCAACGGCCTCGGTGGCTTCGCGTCCGACGGCAAGGAGTACGTGATCGTCCTCGGTCCCGGTCAGTGGACCCCGTCGCCCTGGATCAACGTCGTGGCGAACCCCGAGTTCGGGTTCCAGGTCTCCGCGTTGGGCGGAGGATTCACGTGGTCGGAGAACAGCCGCGAGAACAAGCTCACCCCGTGGTCGAACGATCCCGTCAGCGACCCTCCCGGTGAGGTGTTCTACGTGCGCGACGAGGACTCCGGCCTCGTGTGGGGGCCGACTGCTGTTCCGATCCGCGAGGACGACTCGTGGTACCTCATCCGTCACGGGCAGGGCTACACCTCGTTCGAGCATGCCTCCCACGGGATCGGCCTCCACCTCGTGCAGTTCGTCCCACCCTCGGGTCGGGTCAAGATCTCCCGACTACGCGTGCAGAACCTCAGCAAACGGACGCGACGGCTGTCGGTCACGGCGTACGTGGAGTGGGTACTCGGCGTCTCCCGGACGACGTCGGCGGCGCACGTGGTCACCGAGCACGACAGCCAGTCGAACGCCATCTTCGCTCGCAACGCCTGGAACGGGGAGTTCGCTGGCCGCGTCGCGTTCGCGGACCTCGGCGGCCGTCAGACGTCGTGGACGACCGATCGGCTCGAGTTCCTGGGACGGAACGCCACCCTCGACCATCCCGTATCCCAGGAACGGGGAACCGTCCTGTCCGGGCGCACCGGCGCCGGATCGGACCCTTGCGCCGCCCTGTGCACGTCACTGCACCTCGAGCCGGGCGAGACCGTCGAGGTCCGGTTCCTGCTCGGCGAGGCAGAGACCGCCGAAGAGGCGAGGCAGTTGATCGAGCGGTACCGGTCGACCGACCTCGCCGCCCTGCTCCAGGACGTGCGAGGGCGGTGGGATGACATGCTCGGCACGATCCAGGTGCGAACACCGGAGCGGTCGATGGATCTGCTCCTGAACCGGTGGCTCGGCTACCAGACCCTGTCCTGCCGCATCTGGGCACGCTCGGCCTTCTACCAGTCGGGTGGCGCCTACGGCTTCCGTGACCAGTTGCAGGACGTGGCAGCGATCGCCCACGCCCGCCCCGACCTCGCGCGTGAACATCTGTTGCGGGCCGCTGCCCGCCAGTTCCCGGAAGGCGATGCGCAGCACTGGTGGCACCCGCCAACCGGACGTGGTGTCCGGACCCGGATCTCTGACGACCGCGTGTGGCTCGCGTACGCCGTCACGCAGTACCTGCGGACGACCGGCGACGTCGCCGTACTGGACGAGCGCGTCCCCTGGCTGGATGGGCCACCGTTGGGCGACGAGGAGCAGGAGACCTACTTCGAGCCGACGCCGTCGCAGGAGACCTCGTCGCTGTACGAACACTGCGCGCGGGCGCTGGACCGCAGCCTCGCTGTCGGAAGCCACGGTCTGCCGCTCATCGGTGCCGGGGACTGGAACGACGGCATGAACCGCGTCGGTCGGGAAGGCCGTGGCGAGAGCGTCTGGTTGGCGTGGTTCCTCATCACGAACCTGCGCGACTTCGCCCCCCTCGCCGAGTCGCGCGGCGACGTCCAACGAGCCGCAACGTGGCGGCGGATCGCAGAGGAGGTCCGAGCCGCGGTCGAGGAGACGGCGTGGGACGGAGAGTGGTACGTGCGGGCCTTCTTCGACGACGGTACGCCGCTCGGCTCGTCCTCCAACGACGAGTGCCAGATCGATGCCATCCCACAGTCGTGGGCCGTGATCTCCGGCGCCGCCGACGAGCGACGAAGCCGGTCGGCGATGTCGTCCGCGTTGCTCCGGCTGAAACGTCCTGACGACCACCTCATGCTGCTGTTCGCCCCACCCTTCGACCGAACGGATCTCGATCCCGGCTACATCAAGGGCTACGCGCCCGGGCTGCGGGAGAACGGGGGTCAGTACACGCATGCCGCAACGTGGTCGATCGTGGCTGCGGCCATGCTCGGCGACGGGGACGAGGCCGTCGACCTGTTCAACCTGCTCAGCCCCATCCAGCACGCCAGCAGCCGCGCGAACCTGAACCGCTACAAGGGTGAGCCGTACGCCGTAGCTGCCGACGTCTACTCGCAGCCACCCCACGCCGGTCGGGCGGGTTGGACGTGGTACACGGGGGCCGCGGGATGGATGTACCGGGCCGGCGTCGAGTGGATCCTCGGCCTACGCAAGGTGGGGGAGGCGCTGCGCATCGATCCGTGCATCCCGCGCGCCTGGCCGGGGTTCGACATCACTTATCGCCATCGTGGAAGCGTGTACCGAATCACCGTCGACAATCCCGAAGGCGTGTGCCGGGGTGTGAGCACCCTCCGCCTCGACGGGGAACCGTTGGACCCCGGCGGTCTCGTCCCGTTGGTCTCGGACGGCCATGACCACGCGATCCAGATCGAACTCGGATAGCGAGACCCCCGATCCCCCGGGCTGGCCGCACCCGATGAGCGACGTCCGGTGGACACCCGCGCCCTCCCTGCCCGTGGACGAACACGCGACGCATGCCCAGCGACTTGTCAGGATTCGGCATGACGCCCTGTGAACAGGCGCCCGGACAGAGATCCAGAAAGGAGACCTTCGGCCTCCCAGCAGGTGCTAGAAGGCCGAATTCGGTTCACGCGCTGGGAGGTTCACGCATCTGCGCGCTGGGAGGTTTGCGCGCTGGGAGGGATTTGAGGGTCAACTGTCGGAGCCGTGGGTCATGAGGCGGTGGCCCAGGGCAGCTCGGGGGCGAGGCCGGCTCGGTCGAGCATGATCATGGTGATGAACGCTTGCGGGTCGTGGAACCCACGGGCCGCGGACCGCAGCCTGCCGATCGCGGCGTTGTTGGACTCGGCGATCCCGTTGGTCAGCTTCCACTCGATGGTCGCCTCGATCGACGCCCGGTAGCGGCGGATGGTGCGAGCGAGCTTGACGAACGGTGCGAGCTTCGAGCGTGACGCCCACGCCAGCCACTCGTCCAGCGCTGCTCGGGCCTGGATCAGCGGCAGCCGGAGCAGCTCGCGAAGTTCCTCTTTGAGCTGCCAGCCGCGGAACATGCGCCGGTTGGCCTTCTCCAGGTCGCGGACCACGCTCTTCTGCCGGCTGGAGAGCGTGCCCCAGTTGCGCAGCAGCAGCCACCGCAGCCCCTTGAACTCCTTGGCCGCTGCGGCACCCCCGGTGCGGCGCAGCAGGTTCCACTCGGCGCGGCGGACCTCATCGACCGCATCGGTCGCCCACGACACCAAGTGGAACGTGTCGAGTGTCACGATCGCGTCGGGCGCCTGTTCGGCGACCACGGTGCGGATCCACTCGGCCCCGTCGCAGGACACGAACTGCAACGCTGCGGCCCGTTCAGGCCCGAGTGCGGCGAAGAACGTCTCGACGGTGTCCTTGGAGCGGCCCTTGGCGGCCCACACCACCTTCCCGGTCACGTGGTCGCACACCACGGTCA
>LFIK01001827.1_pt1 | contig 17032 bp, 9 predicted proteins | sample 643401 | NCBI WGS metagenome assembly LFIK01 (sample SAMN03777447, study PRJNA286221) | soda lake metagenome | biome: soda lake; feature: Kulunda steppe; material: water; isolation source: sample T5-Br brine of Lake Tanatar-5 | place: Russia: Kulunda steppe | collected 2010-07
CGGGACAAGGGACGTCCCGAGGATAAGGACGGATCCGCCGCCACGACTCGGTAGGAACACCAATCACGTTTCTAGCGGATGTCGATACGCTTGTTTTTCTTGCCTCCTCCACCACGTCCTTTTCACGTCCCACCACCCACGCTCGGATGCGCGAGGGAGGTGCGGCGCACGGTGGATCACGTGGTGCGGTTGCTGTCGCACGTGTGGAGAGAGAGACCCACCACCAGGCTCGTGTGGAGGTGTGGATGGGTGAGATGGGAGGGGAAGAGGATGGGAACGAATGCACCAACCCATCCCATCCACCGGGAAGAAAACGTAGAAGGAACGAAAAACGAAGAAAAAAACAAAAACAAAAACAAAACAAGGACGGGACATCCAGACCACCAGGCATGCCCCACAGACGAAATCCATGGAAACGAAAACGAAAACAACCTAGCATGACACCCTCGACGAAGAACAGGGTCGTCCTTCCATGCGACCGGTGTCTCCAGGAAGGATCCCCCCTTTTGGAACACCGTCGCATGCCATCCATACTATCCTTGCCACCACAAGGTGAGTCTCGTGGCTTCACCCTTCCGTGACACCAATCCATTGGGAAACACGCCTGGTCCTGTCCACTCCATCGACCGTCCAGATGAGATGGAAACGTGAACTGGCGAAGTTGCCTGGGGTCCCATGCACGCGTGGTTTCCTTTTTCGTTTCAAGATCCCATCCGTCGTTCGAAAGCCGCGTATGCACCTCGATGGATGGATGAACCAAGCTAGGATCCCATCCAAACACGAACGCTTCATGGCACATCCTTTTATTTCCCGACGACGTGATTACAATCGTTGGATTCTTTTTCACGCTTCTGTGGCACACAGACGGGTTTCGACGCATGGAACAGCATCGCATCCCATCCTATCGCCGCTCGTCCGACGTCGTTCCGATGCCACATGTTCCTTTCGACACAATCGACATCGTCTTTCGTTTCTTCCTTCTTTCTAGGCATCTTCGGGTCTGAACCGGCCATCGTTTGGGTTCTTTCCACGTTCCATCCATGTCCTCCATTCATGACAAGGGAAAGGATACGGGATCCGTGCCTGGACAACCACGAGTCGAAAGGATCCCATTCGAACGGTGGATCGGTGTGGCGGCCACCACAAACCTGGTCCGTGCACGTGCGTGTACACATCACGCGCAAAATGGGTGCAGAAACCAACGAAGACGTGCGAAGGAAATTGCCGTACTACAGGAAACGGGTGGAAATCTTCGAAAAGTTCTTGGACCGAGAAACGAAAGCGATCGAACAAGCGAGAGAAGCTGCCGTACCCATCGAAATCGTACTGCCCAATGGGAACACCATCCAAGGCGTGCGTGGGGCTACCACACCCATGGATATCGCACAAAGCATCTCCAAGAGCCTGGCCAAAAAAGTCGTCGTGGCCAAGGTAGATGGACAAGCATGGGACATCTTCCGTCCGCTGGAAAACAACTGCACCTTGCAACTGGTCGACTTCGACGACGAAGAAGGGAAGGAAACCTTCTGGCACTCCTCCGCACACGTGCTGGGACAGGCACTCGAGCTGGAATTCGGAGTGGATTTGACGATCGGACCTGTCATCGACGAAGGGTTCTACTACGATTGTTACATGGGAGACAAAACCCTCAGCCCCGAGGAATACCAAAAAATCGAACAAAGGATGGCCCAAGCAATCAAAGAAGGGCAACCCTTCCAACGGGTCGTGGTCACTCGAGAAGAAGCCCTCTCCATGTTCCAAGAAAACAAATTCAAAGTTGAAATCATCCAAAATCTCCCGGAAGATGCAGTTATATCGGTGTACCGGTGCGGACCAATGGTCGATCTCTGTCACGGACCCCACGTGCCCAATACAAGCCTGCTCAAGTGCCATGCCGTGACATCTGCTTCCAGGTCGTTCTGGCGTGCAGATGTGAAAAATGACCCTCTCATCCGGGTGTATGGGATCACGTTTCCAGAAAAAAAGCTGCTTTCCGATTACAAACACAGAATAGAGGAAGCAAAGAAGAGAGATCACCGGGTCATAGGCGTGCAACAGGAACTCTTCTTCTTTCATCCACTGAGCCCTGGATCCTGTTTCTTCCTGCCAAACGGTGCACGAGTGTATAAGGAGTTGATAAACTTCCTTCGAGAGAAGTATTGGACTTACGAGTTCCAAGAAGTGGTCACTCCAAACATCTACAACTTTGACCTGTGGAAGACGTCGGGGCATGCGGGTCATTACGCCGAGAACATGTTTTGTTTCGATATCGAAAAGCAGAAGTACGGGTTGAAACCCATGAATTGTCCTGGCCACTGTGTGATGTTCGCACACCGCACAAGGAGTTACAGAGAATTGCCGTGGAGAGTGGCAGATTTTGGGGTATTGCACAGGAATGAGTTCAGCGGAGCATTGCATGGCCTGACTCGTGTGCGAAGGTTCCAGCAAGACGATGCGCACATTTTCTGCCGACCAGATCAAATTCAGCAAGAGATATCCTCTGCGCTGAGTCTGTTGAATGAGGTTTATGGCACATTTGGGTTGGACTACGAGCTAAATCTTTCTACAAGACCAGAGGGTTTCCTTGGAGACATTGAAGTCTGGGTTTCTGCAGAAAATGCCTTGGAAGAGGCCCTGAACGCCACTGGTCGTAAATGGGAGTACAACCATGGTGATGGTGCCTTTTATGGCCCAAAAATCGATATCACTGTGTTTGATGCACTGAAGCGAAAGTTCCAATGCGCAACTATTCAATTGGACTTTCAGCTGCCCATCAGGTTCAACCTCCAGTACGTAACAGAGACTGGCTACGAACGACCCGTAATGATCCATCGTGCAGTCCTTGGGAGCGTAGAGAGGATGTTTGCTATCTTGACCGAGCACTATGCTGGCAAATGGCCGCTCTGGTTGAGCCCTAGACAGGTCATGATTGTACCAATTAGTGAGGCTTTCATAGAATATGCCTCTGATGTCTGCATGGTCCTACGAAAAAACGGGATCCATTCTGAAGTAGATACTAGTGACAGGAAAATGCAGAAGAAAGTACGAGAGGCACAGCTTTCTCAGTTCAACTACATTCTCGTTGTTGGTGAACAAGAGAAAGCAAGCAACACGGTCAATGTGCGCACAAGGGACAATGTTGTTCATGGTGCATACCAGCTCCCCGACTTCGTTTCAGTGGTACAACAGGAGGTTCAATCGAGGTCCAAACACTCAGGACTACAGCAGATCACCAAGTCAGAAGCACCTGCAGAGTCCATGTCGACTTCGTGATTCTCTTGCTGTAAAGGGTTCTGAATAAGCCCTGTCCTGAGCTTCGGACGCTTGAGTCGGGACCTTTCATCCTTTCTTTTCGAAGCTTTGACGCCAGCTTCCAGCGTAGGAACAGGAGTGAAGTTTGGATTTCTTTTACGCTGCAAGATTCCTCACTTCATTGGAGCTTTTCGCTTTTTAAAGCATGTGAGTCGCTTCCAAATGAACATCTGCATTGAAATTTCTTGCAGCAGATTCCATTTATCCTGCAAGCAGAAAGTGCTCTATGATCAAAGCGATTGCACCCGTCAACTTGACTCGCCACTGGAAGTGCCTCGCCAAAACGGCTTTGGCTGCTTGTTAGGAGTGTTGATGATTGGATTAGTGCCAAAATGTAAGCCTATGTAAGAAAGTTGGGATGCAATTTCATTGTGGTTGTGGACGGTCTGTATTGTCCGTGATAATTTGTGTTTGAAATCTTTAGAGAAATCTAGCCTGGTACCATGAAGGCATTTTCTTCTTGTAACTTTGAAGTACATTTGTCCTATAGTGCATGTGGCTCGGTGCACAATGGTCTCTCTTCTTCGAAAGTGCATCGCTCATGGTGTTCTCGACATGAAGATCTCGACACACAACAACATCTAACAGGATCTAAAGCGTACACTTGGTTTGTGCATGTACATAACGTGCACTATCGGAATGATGAGACCAAGAGGCTTCGTCTTGGAGTCGAATGTGGCACATTTTGCCGTTTTACCGTTCTCTTCGACCTTGTGTTTACTGGAATTCGTTTCCTTCGCGATCTGCCAAATGAGAAGAAGTAGTTTATTTGTTTGTTTGCCCACACTCACGTCAAAGCCCGAAAATCAACGCCAAAGTAAGATATTCTTCACCACCTTTTGATTTGATGAACCCTCCTCCATGCATGATACTGGAAAGTTGTTTCTACTAGAAGATCTTTCAAGAACGCGGACGTATGCCCATGCCCCACTAGGTTGTACTCATATCCTCAGAGTTCCACTATAAATTCACTGCTTATAGAGACAAGAGGCTTCAATGCAAAGTTCAAGCAATTGGTATCGTTGATGGAAACTGCTTGAACTTTAGCAATTACGTAACAACTAGAGCCTATCATTGAATACTTCTGCCGTAGGATTAAGGTTCTACAGATATGGAGTCTACTACTGTTTTGTCGATTTTGCGCACCTTGACTTCCAACTCCGTTCCTCAACACCAATTCGATTCGCTCTCACATGCGGTGTCCATGGCAAGGTTATCACCATGTAGCATTCGGTTTTTTTCCCACACTTTGGTGAGGAGGCGCATTGGAACTTATTCCAATAGGATGATTGGCATTGCCAGATCAAGTCCCAAAACAAAGGCATTGGCTACATTGAGATCTAGAATTCAATCGTTGTAACCATACTTGACGTTGCAAATTTTGGTTGTTCTCGTCGTAACTTGTGTACCTGGATGACACAAGATCTTATCTGAGCATGATTTGAAATTGCCATGAACAATTCGTGTGTCGCTCCACTTTTCAAGCAATTGATGCAATGTGTATGCTCTGCACTGCGTTGTTTGTAGTACACGTGGTGTATCGAAGAAAGAATTCTCATGAGGCATTGCCATACAAAATTGTTTGACTATTGTTAGTCCATTTATTACAATAAAGTTTTTAAATAGCGAGGTATAGACGTACTATTTCGTTTAAGGTGTGGCAAGGTCATGCTTTGCTTCTAGTATTTTGATTGCATTGTGTGCAAGGTAGCTTCATTAAAACATTGGGTGTCGAGAGTAAGTAGAAAGTGGGTAAGATAGTCTCACGGTTGTTACGGTAGGCAAGGTTCGTGTTTTGAAAACACATCGATACGGTGTATTTCATAACAAGGCATTGTACAAGCTTCCAAGCTTGAGGAATGTCCGGCCGTTGACGTCTTTCGTGGCTTTCATTTCTTCCTCTAAGGTAGCGGCATTTCGATATGTGTGGAAACAAAAGTAACTCATTGCTACACTTGGTCTTACGCAAATAAAAGTGGTAACGAATTGTTTGTTTCCTCCTTAAGACGAGCTCTCGACATAGTTGCATTATAGCACTCATCGCTTAAAAAGAGCCACATTTGTCCAAATGTATGAATGGCAACCCACGTATTTTGACAATACGCAAGCAACATTTCCAATGACGCCGAATCGCCATGACTCTCAAATACACTCTTCATGACCACGGTTGGTATTTTATTGTATTGGGTTCATTGATTGGCCACTCCAAATGCTACGCATGCTCGAGGGTGAGAACTTTAACGGTAGTGCATGCAAATCCGTAATAAACATTGCAAAATAATGTTAGACTTTTTGGGCAATATTTTTCGTGGAAATTACAAAGTTGACGGGTTTTCATCAGAAAAAGATGGCAACGTTGGCAAAAGAACAATAGATGACAACACTCTTCGTTACATTTGATGGGGAATTACGGCATGCCCATGGTTATACCTTTTTGTCTTGTACATGGATTTCTACAATTGGAGGTGGCTACAAGATACTTATAAGGAATGAGAATACTTTTGGCGCCTTGTTTTGGGGAAAAAATCGAGCTAATTGTTGCCCAAGTGAAATGGAAGAAGTTAAAGTATAAGTGGTGCATTGATCATCACAACTCATCCTCGCAAAAGGAACTATTAATTCCTAAAATCGACGCATTTTGCGTAGAGCAACAATCGATTTAGAGGTTACGACCCATCACATTTTATAATATGTGATGCAAACAATTGAAGGATTGTCTTGGACAAATATGGAATCCCCCTCAACCGGTACCACTAATCCTAGCTTCTATTTTGCAAAAACCTAATAATGTCCAATGTTTGAGCGTTTTCTCGGGTTATATTGAGACCTATCAATTGGATGTGGTTGTCTACACATTCATCAATATTATCCGACTTTGAAAGTCGCCCCACACTTATCCCATATCTGAGCCGACGAGATTTGTGATGTGACTTTCACCTCTAACCCATATTGCTCGGGTTTTGACATTAACTTTCTGGATATTCAGAACTTGTTTTAGTTCCCGCTTTTACTCACTTGGTTGGAATTTTCAATGAAGTTCCACATGTAACATTGAAGTCAAATAAATTCCATTGGGTTCGGAGTTGAAAGGATCTACCCAAACCCCCCCGTTTCCGTGTTTAAGAAGCTGCCACATTACAATAAAGCATTTGCTCCGCCAACAACATCATGGTTACCTTACTCAAGGCCCTACCTACGGTAAAGCCGTAGCCCGGTATTTTCTATTTCTAGGTCGTGTTTTGTCTTAACATGAGGCAACTCATATAAAAGACACTTGCAAGTTGACTGCAGAATTCAAGCGTAATCGAGAGAAGAAGGATGTGCACCGATTGTAAGACGAGCAAAGTGGGACTACTGCTTGCATAAAAATGCTTTCGGCAAAACGTCCGTTTTGCATGGTGTTCTTTCCTTTCCCAAGCATAAGTGAACGTACCAAATCTTGTTTTGAGAGACTCCAATTTGAATATGCATAGGGCTTTCACAAACTATTGGACGTTTGTTTTCTTTGTTGTGGTAGGTCTGTTCTTTCATTGCAATTGTCTAGTTAAAGCCGCATATGTATTGTATGCGTGAACAGGCAAAGCAAGATATGAGTTTCACGAACTGACCCGCCCGATTCCTCGTTGATCGAACGTCTTGCGATGTGTTGTACATTTCGTACGATGTAATCTGGCGAATGTTGGTGAGAACTCTCTACACATCCCAAAAACGTTGGTCTCTCAAATATTGACTCCAATCTATTGTTGTCTAGTGCAATGGGCGATGGTACTCTGTCGTGCAAAGAGTTCACATTCAATTATAATACCTAGTATTAGCAGATGTGCAGTAGCTTTCAACGCCGAAGAGACCAGTCAATCAATTCTGCTCCCATGCCTGAGCCGATTGACCCACTTAATTTCTCAGCCTCACAGCAGCTTCAATCTCATGGCGACGTATCGTATCCTGCGAAGGAAGACGAACTGTCTGTCGTCTAAACCAACATGCGCCCACAACTGCCACGACGACAGTCTCAACAAGTTCCAACTGGACTCTGGTACTTTGCAGCAGGCATGATAACTGCGTTTATACTCTTCTTTTCATTCAGCGCGCCGAAAGAACGGACGCAAGGTGAAGAGAACTTCGTTGCATCTTGCCAAGCGAGCTTATTCGAATACCACGAAGCTCTGTCTGAATGGCTGAGTGGTGAAAAAAATGCCAATGATTTCCAGTACACTTGGGAAAGAATGCGCATGGAGGATGATGCGGTTGTAATCCAACCTACTGGGAAAGAGATGAGTGGTAGCGAAATAAAAAGTGCTCTCCAAGCAATGAATGGCGCGGCTAGGAAAGGATTTTACACAGTACCCACAAAAGTGGTCTTGCGGCGCATTTATCCAGCTTCACTTCTGTGGTCCTTCGTAGAAGAACAGCACATGCCATCAAGTCCCATTCAGAAGCATTCCACTAGTGCTATCTGTGAGCAGAGCCAGAATGGTATCAAATGGGTGTATTTGCATGAAACCAAACTCGAGGAGTCAGAGGAGATTGGAAAAGTTGATAGAAAGTAGAGAAGGGACAGTCAATGCCAAAGAAACAAATTTACAGTTTGGAAATCTCTTCTTTTAGCAGTCCCTTTTCTTCTATGAATTGTTGATCGTCTTTCTCCACTAGGAAGTTCGACAGAAATTCAATCAACTTTTCCTTGTTACTGCGCAAAATGTCTTCGATTTCTCTAGGCTTCTCTGGATTAGCTACAAACACTTTGAAAACGTGGAAAGCTTCAAATTGGATTGCTTTCGATGGATCCCTCAGTAAATTCATGATAAGCTTGAGATTTTCAGTGTCTGATATGTACCGCATCATCACATCCATGTTTTTGCTATCTAAAAGAAGTTCACCTAACAGTTTCAGACTTTGTCTCCGTGGCACATAATTCTCTGATAGTAGTAATCTCTTGTACTTGGTAAAGAAAGTTGTGTACTGGGTTTTGAGGAAATCAGCCACCACAATCCGGTTTCTCGTAAGAAGTTCCTTGAAGGTCTGAAATGCATCTGAGGAAACATCAAACAAGGGTGCCTCTATATGATCAAACAGTAGATCAAATGCTGGGGAATGCAGAAGCCTCTTATTAGTGTACTGGAATCTACACGACTCTCTTATCATACTCCCAAATCCGAGTGCCACTTCGCTGTTATTGTAATTGAGAATCATGTGCTCAATCACATGAAAATGTTTGCGCATGTATTCTAGACCAATATCTACTCTTTCAACCTCAGCTCGCATGCAAGTATTGAATACGAGCACTGCATCTTTCTTTGCCTGCCATGAGCAAATACATACAGAATGGGGTAAGGTTAGCCTCCACGTATCCAGTTTCGAAGAAAGTTGGCTTTTGCCACAGAAGACTTACCTCAAACTCCAGGCTCTCGAATTCGAGAACAATGCTCTCCAACACCCTACTGTTTTTGCAAATTTGGGTACACAGGTTGCAAATCTCGTCCTTTTTCGGCTCGTGTTCTCCATCTCCAACGATTATTTGCTTCATGGCTGCGAGTTGTCTCGCGGTGTGCTCGATTCCCTTGAGTTGCGTTCGTCACGTGTCTTGAAGGTCAGTCCTCTTCTTTCCAACGACGTCTTTCTTGTTCCTGCTCGGTCACGATGTCCGAGTCCGTTGTTCTCACCTTTTCGTTCCCTGACTCTAATTCGTCGAAGCCAGCCTGCAGCTTCTGAACTGCTTCAGCAGGCGATCGTTTGGACTTGAAGAGGAACGACATTTTTCCCACTTGCCTAGGCGAGGGCTCTGAACCCCTCGATCGATCACGACTCTGCACCGCTTCGGTTGCAAGCAAAGTTTGGTCTCTCCGACGTCTCTTGTCTTCAGGTTCGATTTCCCACCGCAGTTCCGGTATTGTTTCGCAGGAGCGACGGCGACGAATCTCCCACGGATCACGTTCGTGTGTGGATTCGACGGGTGCGCCGTTGCGACCCTTCGTCGAACCGGCTTGGGTTGCACCACCTTGGAGACGAGTGTACGTCCCACCATGCTCCCATGAACAGCCCAGTCCGAAAGGAAAAGAAAGAGTGGATGTCCCAGACATCCAACAGGCATTCCAACACGAGCATTCGAAGGGCTGATCCGTCCAATCGTCGGTAGGCGTGAGACCCATCCCAAGCTCATGGCATTCCGCAAGACGAGGGAACGAACGGGAGGTCACGATTGAACGGCTTTCGTGGTCGAGATGGTCCAAAGGAAGGTCGAAGATTGCGGTAGGAACAACGCAGCAAAACGGCTTGCAAGCACGCGAATCACAAACGCATTTGAAGTTGCTTTTGCGTATCCTTGGCTGCAAGGAGGAAGTCACGAAATGGATATGGCTTCGTTCCACAAAATGTCGCACTGTTGTGTCTTGGTTGACTACCCCGACGACCCACATTACGTGGTGTTTTTGTTGGCATTCAAGGAATCTAGTGCGCACGCCAAAAACCAAATTCTTACTCACCAATCTTCGAAAAGTGTGTGAACATGTTCAAATCGTTCGAATTAGGTAAGCGCGACTCATGCATCCATGATGCTTACTGCTTTGCTTCCTACAAGTGAACCATTACGTATTATTTTCACCTATCGAATATACGGCGGCAACTCGTACAACGATTTTTTTTCCTAAATGCAACCCTTTACAATGAGCTTCTTCTTGCTTTGTGCACTCGGCAAGGATTGAACGTAAGTTACCGGACTTGACTTTTTTTACTTAACGCATTGGCCTTAGATCCAATTTTTACTTCTTCTATTCCCGATCGTTTCCGTTGATTACAACTCTTTGCTAGGTAGATGGCAAATCAACCTTTGGTGATTCCTACGGAACATCACAAACTTCTCAAAACGGAGCGGTGTTTAAGTAAGGAATTGTAGCAAGCACCATCATGTTAGTCTTTGACTAGTGCATGTTTCCACACGAGCACTTCGGATTTCCACGCCTACAAGTAGTGTTTACTATCGCTCCGTACACACAAGGTTTTCAAATGTAGACGATGCAATAGACATCTAATAGTTTTCAAAGCGTGAGAGCTTTTTCTCCCAAGTAACCCATGGTCATAGTAAAAAAAATACAAATCTTCGAACCTTTGGCTACTTGTCCCATTATATTTTCGGGTCGTGAAAGTGAACAAGGGAGAACGATACATGCCCGCAAATCAATCGAAGTGGAAGATCAGTTGATACCGCAAAGTAAGCATCCATACTAGCCCATGGCAACAATAAGAGGGGGCATCTCAGGGTAATAGTGTATTTTCAATGAAACGTGTTATGTGTACAGTGTTGATTACTTGGTTTGGTGCAACCTCGCTTCTCGTTTGTGCTTTATATACGATATTTTCGATAATGACTACGGCCACATAAAGTATGCCTTTGTGACGTATGCATTATAAGGTTGACAATATTGGGGAGTTTAATTGTCACACCAATGCACAAGTTGTAGGAGCATTTTATTAAGTTCGCTAGCGCAAAGCGCCTTTAATGTTTCGTGGTTATAAATGTGTGCAAGGAAACACACAATGCATTGCGTTGTGCACAATTCTAAAATATTGCGTTCATCTCGCAATTAAGGTACTCATTCATTTTCCATCATCCGCATGAAACAATGTTGAGTGTACTTCTTTCGTGCCAAAAGTAAGCTTGTCTTCATCATTTTCTTTGAATGATAGTTGTTTCATGCTCTAGGACCATATGCCTATTGAAAGCACGATGAATCAAGATGGCTGTCTCTCATGTGCTTTTGGAACAAATGAATCCGAGGAACTAATTTGACACCAAGTTGACAAAAACACGTGTGGTCGCTGTGACCTTGTATGAGTTCGGGTCGTTTTTCGACAGAATTAGTTGAACCAATAACACATAAATAAGTGCTATTCTTTGCGAGTTCTCAACATTGACCATTAAGATCAAGCTTTCGCAGTTTTGGACCGTCCATTGGCGTGAATAGGATAGTGTGATGCAAAGTATTTGATTGGTTGTTATCCCTTCAAAATTTTTGTTTTGCTAATCGATTTTGAAGAAACATAGGGGATTAGATCATGTTAGTCGAAGTTCAAGCAATAGACTGCCGGCTATACATGCCTCATTGCCTTACTCCTACTCTTCTTGAGTTGCCTATCAATAAAGGGCTCATTCGTTGCACATTTACAATTTTAACATTCGCAAGGAATGTACCTCAACGAAGATATGGTTCCATGTGTTCAATGTGCCCCTATCGTGCAACAAAGTCGCGCTCTTGTCTCAAGAGAATGATACAAGCAATACTTCATCAACAAATAGAGAGGGCAATTTTGCTCCCGTGCAAGGAGTGTTGAAACTCCACATTGTCGTAGTGGAGGAACGTCTGAAGGAAGTACACTTTGATCCATTAGACATAGCACGAGTCGTCTAAGGACGCTCATCAAAAGTTGTTGGTGTGATTGGACCGTTTGAAGATGCCTTGGACATGAAATTACAATTCATCGGTCCATTATTGAGCCGAAACAATAACTCAATTGTGGAAAATGGCGGTACCAAGCAACCGTGTTGGAACTTCAACCACTTTTCTAGAAAAGACTAAAGGGTGGTAGTGCGCTCGTATGTGTCGCATCTCCACGTTACACCATTCGAGGCTTCTATTCGTGAATAACATGTTGTCTTCGTTTTGCTTTGGCAAACCATTTTGAAATTGGCATTGTAGGTGTTGCATAAGGGGTACTTGGAATCTAGACGAGTGTCCGCTATGTCGGCTTGGAGTTTTGGGCATGTTTCCTTGGTTGGTGGCCTTATCTTGCTGCTCTTCTACCTCGTTGAGTGTTGCCTCGATGAAGTCGTCGATTTAACAATCATTAGGTGGAGGTCTTCGCATGTGGATGATGTACTCAAAAGGTCGGATTCGCGCATTCGTAACTTCCAAGATCTCATGATACATAAGAATTGGGAACGGTTTGATTTGCACGCACATATCAAAGATGCAACCACAATGCCAAGGCGGTGGAACGCATGAACATATCGAGCAAGGAGAGGAAAATTCGCCACCTTCATGTAAGCTCCATATAAAATGATGGGAAGAGTTGGCAAACGAGATTGTGTTCATGAAGTTCTCCATCATCTACCAAAACCCACCTCAAGACGCGCAAGGTTTCACACAACCACACACCAAAGAGGAGCAAACTTTCGAGGAGACCATCCTCACGGACCACGGAATCCTTGCATTTGGGTTCCTTCCATCGAATTACCCTTGATCGCGTCTTCAAAGGAAACCTTCCCACGTCGAGGCAAGGTACCCATGTCCATGAGTTCTCGAACCCCTTCGTGGTGGATGTTGGTGGTCTCGAAACCCGAGAAGAAACTCTGTCGTTCCACAGATGGATCCACCGAGGTCATCGTTGGCTTCGGTGTCGAGACGACCAGAGACACTGGTTGGGAGACGTGCAGCAGCCATGTCCAATCGACATGCAGGAAGACGAAGCGAAGCAACACGAAGTTCCGTGTACGAGACAGATCTGCTGCAAACGTATCTCGAAGAATGGGGAAGGAATCCTACCCATGTCGCGACCATACAGGCCTTGGTGCGAAAACGACAGCCCAAACACACCAACGAACTCGAATGGCTCAAGGATGAACCTGGATTGCCAAAAAACGCGATGGAAAGGATCTCCGAGCGATTTGTCGCCATCAACAGCCAGGTCGTACGGAAGCAGGTGTCGAAAGATGGCAGCACTGTCAAGCTGCTTGTTCAGCTCCACGATGGAATGCAAGTAGAAACCGTGATCTTGCGGTATGAACCCCAAAAAGGAAAGAATGCAATGGCACCAGATCAAAGGAGAAACGGTGCACCGCGCTCAACGCTCTGTGTTTCTTCTCAGGTGGGCTGTCAAATGGCCTGCAAGTTTTGTGCCACAGGGAAAATGGGCATCAAGGGGAACCTCACACAAGGTGAAATACTTGAACAGCTTCACCATGCCAGCCAGATCACAGAGATCAGAAACGTGGTGTTCATGGGAATGGGGGAGCCATTGAACAATTACCGCAACGTTGTGAGCGCTTCAAAGCTGATGATGAGCAGAAAAGTCTTCAATATTCGAAGGTTGACGATTTCCACCGTTGGCATACCATCGAAGATCAAAATGCTCCCGCATGACCTGCCAGGATGTCATCTAGCACTTTCACTGCATGCGCCTTCGCAAGAGAAAAGACTAGAAATTGTTCCTAGCGCAAAAGCATTCCCCCTACACAAGTTGATGGATGCAGTCCACCAGTACCTCCAGTATGCACGGCATCGTTCCATCTTTGTTGAATACATTCTTCTGAGTGGTGTCAACGATAGCGTTGAGGAAGCAAGGAACCTTGGTATTCTCCTACATCACATGCAAGTCACTGTTAACCTCATTCCATACAATCCGGCTTTTCCAACTGGGGAGGATACCTTCGCTGCCCCTTCCGCAGGTAGTATTGTTGCGTTCCAAAAGTGTTTGCGGGAGGAGTTTGGCATTCGCACTACGATACGCCAGGAAATGGGGCAAGATATTGATGGGGCTTGCGGTCAGCTTGCCAATAAGGAAATGAAAGATATCGAGGACCTACCTTGCGGGATATCATCCATCAGTGAGAAGAAAACATCACTGGTAGGGATTTTGGCTGGCATAAGACGTACATTGAATTTCTCTGCACGATAATTTTCAATGCAAACCGTATCACCAGTGGGTTCTGGTCAACGGATTTTTGGAGTAATCGAGCACGTCTTTAGGCCAACTGGACACCTTTTGATTTTCTGTTTTGAGTAGCCTTCAGCATGCTAGTTACGGGCCGCCTTTGAACAACACTGACATCACAGCCAAATCTTTCTGTGTTCTCAGCTGCTAAATGCTTGCTTCTCCAAGAAATAAACAACTATGGAACGTCATGAAAAAGTGGTGATTTGCTTGGTACACCTACATAACTCGCTGGACGGCAGGATAAAAAAAATTGATGTCAACGTACAAGCCATTCAAATAATTTGGAGAAACACAACACGGCAAGGCATAGGAACTCCAGGTGAGGACCGCAGATTCTATCAAACTGGAAAACAAATTCCTTTTGCATAGTAAACCAGGCAACTCGTCATCAATCAAACATTAAAACACTATGAAGTACTGGACTACTGTGACAATTCATTTGTAGGATAGGCCCCAACCACCAGTTTGAAGTATTCTTGAGGATTGGAATCGTATGTAAAATTACGTGCCTACTTATCTGCTCGTTGATGTGCTTGGAAGCAGGCCATCGATCAGTGACAACAACCAATAACATATTCTTTTTGATCCAGACATCGTCTTCAGCATTGCTTTGTGGCTCTTACCTGTTCTACGATGTTCAAATCATTGATCATCAGAAACCCTTTAGAAAGTACAAACATCAGTCTTGTTCATCATTACAGCTTGTCTGAGAAGCTCTCATGCTTGAAAAGAATCGAAATCATGATTTAAAATTCATTCGCTTACGTCGTGTCGGTTGTCCATTGAAATTGTAAAGGGTACCGTCTGCTCTAACAAAATTTCCCACTCCGATGTGAGATTTAACTTCTACTACTGCATGCAACTCACTCGAAGTGAATTCGTTTCCTGACAATTGAACTGCTGTTCGTATCCAATCAATCGAATTCTCAACTTGGCTAATGCTCATTACCAAAGAAATATTCGGTATATTCTTATGTCCTTTGATTCCCTAGTAAATTCAGGTACTTGTTTCTGCAAAGACATTGTTCTAAGCCACCGTCACACTTTGCGTTCGAAAGTACGATCCTCAATTGCTTTCGAATCTACAAACCGTGGTAAAATCTATCTACTGAAAAGTTCTTGCGAGAACCAGTAGTGCCAAAACCGAGAAAAGATTTTAAAATAGACTCAACTGCTAGACACTGGTTGATAAGACCCGTATGCCAAGTTCGTAAGAATACAGATATTCCAGAAAGTATAGAGCTCTGGGTTTCTATTTGAGACCATACCAAAGTGTACTCCTCTTGCAGAATCAAACAACCTTTCTCGACAAACCTATGTAGTTCTTGGGAAGGCACATCAAATGACTACAATCGAGAAGTATGAAGTGTGCAACTTTTCTAGAAATAACCAAATGTGGAGTGCTATTTTTCTCTTTATGATTGCACTGGACATATTCTTACTTCTAATTTAGCATGAAAAAGACGCTCCGAGAAGATTTGTTGGCAGTATGCTCAAAATCTTCGAAATGACACCATTTGTCTCTAAAGAAGAATAGTGCATTTGCTCTTGTCATGTATACGGAAAGTAAGATGAGCTTGATAATGAAATACTGCTCGAGAAGGTCAATGATGGTTGCAAGTCATTCTAATTTTCTCAGGCTCTAGGTCTCGAGAGGAGGATCACCTTCGGGTAAATGGCTTTCGTCAACTTGCAGCCCTTTGCCGAACTAGAGGGTCTATCAACGTCTCGAAGGCTTTTTCCCCAACCAAACTTCAGTGAAAGCATCGATGAGGAATCCACGAGTGGTCTCCCGTGTTCGAGTGACTGTGATTGAAACACAAATATTGGAGAGATGTCTACTCTCCGATTGCATATTGAAAGAGAAGAATGACGGTTCCGACCGAAGGACTAGCAAACCAAGCGACTTGGACAAATGATCGTGACAAACACTGGAAGCAAGTGCTTTTCAAATCTGATCTGCGAGGACAAGAGCAGAGGGAACTCTCACACATAAGAAAATGCGCGGAAATGTCTCCATATTCAGTCATCAGGATCGAAAAAAAACTCAGCTCCTCCAGCCTTAACAGAAAACGACTACAAGGGAAATGGTTCAAAGTGCAAGAACTTCTCTGACACAAACCACCTTTCTTTCTCTACGGACAGCTTGTTGAAAATCCGTCATACAGGAAGTTATTGACGAGAGAAAAGTTGAGTTATCATCTATTTGGTCACATAGGGTATATGAACAGAAGGAAGGATTGTGGGAGAAACCGTCCATGGCAATCGAGCGCAAATATTGCATGCATAGAACAGAACAATAAGATTTTTGATTCGCCTATCCCTTGTAGGTCGAATCTGTCAAGGATGACACGTGCAGCATATGAGGAAATTCAACAAGCATTGACACCACTAGGACCTAGAACTACGAGGCTCAGTATTGAAGTATAGGGCACCGACGAGTATGAGTTAAGGCTGGACAGACGACCCCCTTTGATCGATGACAGTACCAATAAGTTGAGAAACATACAACTCATTCGTGCATCAACTACCCAACGGCGATGTTTGCAACGCTCAATCGTATTCAACGTCAACGCCCTGCCTCTAAACGATTGAGCTTTCTCTCGTACATCGAGCTATTCAAGCATTGTAGATGATCCATCTTGTTCTTGCCAATGATGCGTCACGTATGCACATCCATGATTTAAAAGTTATATTGAATGAAGTTTAAGCGCTGTCCGTCGTTCTACATAATGAGAAAGATATTTCACGCCATTATAAGTGAATATAGGTGAAGTTTCACGTAATGTTCTTCATTACCTTCATCTATGCCTCTTGGGAATTATCCATTGTTTTATATTCGGAGATCCGAATCAACTCTACTTAAAACTGTTGTAATTGTCCTGTAGCAAAAAAGAGCTTTGGCAGATAAGGGCTTACACTTTTGAAATGTCTAAGTGGAGCATTGTGTCCCATAAGAAATAGGGCGATACTGTTGAAAGTGCTCAAGTCCTGGTCCCTGGGAGGTCGAATC
>LFIK01001830.1_pt1 | contig 17013 bp, 17 predicted proteins | sample 643401 | NCBI WGS metagenome assembly LFIK01 (sample SAMN03777447, study PRJNA286221) | soda lake metagenome | biome: soda lake; feature: Kulunda steppe; material: water; isolation source: sample T5-Br brine of Lake Tanatar-5 | place: Russia: Kulunda steppe | collected 2010-07
GCTCGACGCCGATGCGCTCAGCCCGCGCGCGGCGCTCGATCTGGTCTATGAGCTCAGGGACCTCGCGCGCGATCAGTCCTGATCGGCGAATTCCGCCGTGAGCATCGCCTCGAGCCGGGCGAGCGCGGCCTCGTCCCAGCCCTCCGGCTCGGTCACGCCGACCCAGCCATCGATGTAATGCGCCGGCGCGAAGACATGGCCGTATCCCATCGGGGTCGTCGTCGCCGTCATCATGTCGAGGGTGAGCTGCAGGAAGGTGACGACGGGATACCACTCGAAGCGCGGCGAGACATCGGGCCCGCGCGGCGCCTCCATCCACTCCGGTCTCCGATAGAGGCTCTGCGGCTCGAAGAAGGTGATCGGATCGGAGCTGTATTGCAGTAAGGCGATGCGCGGCGGACCCCATTCCGTCTCGAAATCCCCGAGATGGTTTTCCTGTGCCGTGAACCGCACCACCGCCCCATCGCGAAAGCGCGGCAGCCAGGCGGGCGAGCCCGGCGCGCGCCGGGCGGTGAGCTGCGACCAGCTGCGCGCGGTGAAGGGCGGCCCTGCCCAGAACGCGCCGTCGAAGGGATCGCGGATCACCTGGAACAGATCGGCCGAGAGATCCGAGTTCATCGCGCCGAGGCTGAGCCCGTGCAGGTAGAGTTCGGGGCGGTGATCCGGCGGCGTCTGGCGCCAGCGCTCGTAGACGGCATCGAAGAGCGCGCGCGCCGACTCGGCCCCGTAATCGGGATCGACCAGCAGCGCCAGCCAGCTCGCGAGATAGGAATACTGCATCGAGACCGTGGCGATATCGCCGTGATGCAGGTATTCGACGGGCATCTGCGCCTTGGGATCGACCCAGCCCGTGCCCGTGGGGATGTTGATCAGCAGGACCGATCGCTCGAAGGCGCCGATGCGCTCGAGCTCCGCAAGCGCGAGCGCGGCGCGATCCTCGGCCGACTCTTCCGCATTGAGCCCGACATAGACGCGCAGCGGCTCCTGCGCATCGTCATTGCCGGTGAAACCGGCGATGTCCTGCGCGCTCGGCCCGGCGGCGACCATGTCGCGGCCGGTGCGGCCGAGCTCCTCCCAGACGAGCAGCGACTCGGCGCTGCCGCTCTTGCGCGGGTCCGCAGGGGGCGGCATGTCATCGGGCAGCAGGCGGTCGAGCTGGCGATAGGTCGAATCGGCGGCACGGAACCCCGCCTCGACCAGCACACCATTGCCGACCGCCCAGAACAGCGCGGCCACGAGCGTCACCGCAACCAGATTGGCGACGCGTCGCGGAACCCGGCGATCGAGCCGGCGCGCCGTTACGCGGGTGAGTAGCGCAAAGAGCCGCGCCAGCAGCGTGAGCGCAAGAAACACCGCCGCGGCGATGGCGGCGACGCTGAAGGGGCGCGCCGTCTCGACGGGCTCCATCTCCATCAGCCGCCGGATCGAGTTCTGCGCCTCCGAGGCCTGCCACAGCGCGATAGCGGCGATCCCCGCGCAGATCACCGCCGCTGCGAGCTTCGCGATCAACGTCCAGCGCGTCTGCGGCACGCGCCTGATCTCGAGATAACCCCATAGCCAGCGCAGCCCGACTCCGATGCCGTATCCCGCCGCGAGCGACAGCCCCGAAAGCAGCCCCTGCACGACCAGCCCGCGCGGGATCAGGCTCGGCGTGAGCGAGGCGGCGAAGAACAGCGTGCCCAGCAACAGGCCCACCGGCGACAGCGAACGCGCGAAGCGATAGCCCGGCCGCAGCAGGAGCAGGGAGGGCCGGCTCAGCCCCATGGCGCGGCGACGATCGCGCTGCGCAAAGCCGTGCCTCAGCTCGACGGGGTCGAGGAGACGCCGACCTGCGCGGGCCGCAGCAGCCGGTCATGCAGCATGAAACCCTCCGCCATCACCTGGATGACATTGCCCGCCGCAATGTCGGGGACGCTGGCCTCGAACATCGCCTCGTGGTGCTGCGGATCGAACGGGTCGCCCGCGGCGGGGGCGATGCGGGTGACACCGTGGCGCTCGAGAATCTTGACGAGCTCGCGCAGCGTCAGCTCGATGCCCTCGGTCACGGCGCTGTCGCCGCCGCCCTCGGCGCCCTGTGCGGCCGAGAGCGCACGCTGAAGGCTGTCATAGACGGGCAGCATGTCGCGCACGATCCGGGTTCCACCATAGGTTTCCGCATCGCGGCGGTCCTTGTCGGCGCGCTTTCGCGCATTCTCGGCATCGGCGAGCGCGCGCATCAGCCGGTCCTGAAGCTCCTCGCGCTCGGTCTGCAGCGCGGCGAGTTCCGCGGCGATCTCGGGATCGGCCGCAGCGGCACCCGGCTCGACCTCGGGGCCTTCCGCGCCCTGCTCGGTCTCGGTGGACTGATCGATCTGGTGTTTCCTGGCTTCCGTCATCTCTACCCCTTGCCCCGGTCGGAGAGCATTCGCCCGACCAGTTGCGCCGTGTAATCCACGATGGGCACGATACGGCCGTAATTGAGCCGCGTGGGCCCGATCACGCCGACCGCGCCGACGATCCTGCGATCCGCGTTCATATACGGAGACACCACCAGAGAGGAACCCGTCAGCGAAAAAAGCTTGTTCTCGGCACCGATGAAGATCCGCACCCCCTCGCCCGTCTCCGTGAGTTCGAGAAACTCGGTGATATCGCGCTTGCGCTCGAGATCGTCGAAGAGCCGACGGATGCGTTCGAGTTCCTCGGGCTCGCCGGCTTCCTCGAGCAGGTTCGCACGCCCGCGCACGATGAGCCGCTCATGCGGATCGCCCTCGTTCTCCCAAACCGCGAGGCCGCGCTCGACGAGCTGGTGCGCCAGCGCGTCGATCTCCTGGCGGCGGCGGCTGATCTCGCTCTTGATGCGCGTGCGCAGCTCCGAAAGCGTCAGCCCGGCGGCCATCGCATTGAGGAAATTCGCCGCCTCGCGCATCGCCGACGGGGTCTGGCCCGGCGGCGGCTCGAAGACGCGGTTCTCGACATGGCCGTCGCCGAAGACCAGCACCACGAGCGCCCGCCCCGGGGCGAGGCTGACGAACTCGATATGCTCGATCGGCGCCTCGTGCTTGGGCGCAAGCACCAGACTGGCACCGTGCGTGATCCCCGACAGGGCCGAGCCGACCTGGTCGAGCAGGGACGAGACATCGCGCTCGTTGCTGCCGAGAGTGGCGTCGAGCGCCTCGCGATCGGCGGCGTTGACCGGCGCGATGTCGAGCAGCCCGTCCACGAAGAGCCGCAGCCCCAGATTGGTCGGGACCCGGCCCGCGGAGATATGCGGACTGTCGAGCAGGCCGAGATATTCGAGATCCTGCATCACGTTGCGGATCGTCGCCGCGGAGACCTTTTCGCTCATCTCGCGGGTCAGCGTGCGCGAGCCGACCGGATCGCCCGATTCGAGATAGCTCTCGACCACGCGGCGGAACACCTCGCGCGAGCGATCGTTGAGTTCGGCGAGCAGGCTCGGCCCCTCGCCCGGCGGTCGCACGTGATCGTCGTGTCGCGCCATCGCGCTCACCTGCCATATTCCCGATCGGGGTTGCATCGCGCCCCGCGCCGACACTATCTGGCGGGAAATCACGGAAAGGAAACGCGATGCGCCCCTCGGGCCGTAACCTAGGCGATATCCGCCCGATTTCAATCGAAACCGGCGCAATGCGCCACGCCGAGGGCTCCTGCGTGATCCGCATGGGCGAGACAGAGGTTCTGTGCTCGGCCTCGATCGAGGATCGCACCCCGCCCTTCCTGCGCAATACCGGGCTCGGCTGGGTGACGGCGGAATACGGGATGCTGCCCCGTGCCACGACGACGCGCAACCGCCGCGAGGCAGCCTCGGGCAAGCAGACCGGGCGCACTGTCGAGATCCAGCGGCTGATCGGACGGTCCCTGCGCGCGGGGATCGACCGCTCGGCGCTGGGCGAGCGCCAGATCACCATCGATTGCGACGTGCTCAACGCGGATGGCGGCACCCGATGCGCGGCCATAACGGGCGGCTTTGTGGCGCTGCGGCTGGCGGTGGACAAGCTGCTCAAGGCCGGCGACATCGCCAGCGACCCCATTACCGACCATGTCGCCGCGGTAAGCTGCGGCATCTATGCCGGCCAGCCGGTGATCGATCTCGACTATGCCGAGGACAGCGAGGCCGGCGCCGACGGCAATTTCGTGCTCACCGGGCGCGGGCGGCTGATCGAGGTGCAGATGTCGGCCGAGGGTGCAAGCTTCTCGCGCGCGCAGATGGAGGCGCTGCTCGATGGGGCCGAGGCGGCGACGCAAGGGCTCGTCGCGGCGCAGAAGGCCGCGCTGTGAGCCGGCGCTTTCGCGAGGACCGGCTGCTGGTGGCGACCCACAATACCGGCAAGCTCGAGGAAATCGCAGATCTGCTCGGCCCCTTCGGAATTTCGGTGACCGGCGCGGCGGATCACGACCTGGCCGTGCCCGAGGAAACCGAGACGGATTTCCGGGGAAACGCGCTGCTCAAGGCGCGCGCGGCAGCGCGGGCGACGGGGCTGCCCGCGCTCGCCGATGACAGCGGACTGGAGGTCGCCGCGCTCGACGGTGCGCCGGGGGTGCATACCGCCGACTGGGCCGAAACCGGATCGGGTCGCGATTTCGCCATGGCAATGCGGCGCGTGCATGACGGGCTGCGCGCCGCGCAGGCGGCGGAGCCGTGTCGGGCGCGGTTCTGCTGTGCGCTCGCGCTGGCCTGGCCCGACGGTGACGAGGTCGTGGTGCTCGGCACCGCGCCGGGACGGATCGTCTGGCCGATGCGCGGCGATCAGGGGCACGGCTACGACCCCATCTTCCTGCCCGACGGCTACACGCAGACCTTCGGCGAAATGGATCGCTGGGAGAAAAACCGGCTCAGCCATCGTGCCGATGCCTTCAAGCAGTTGATCGAAAAGTGTTTCTCAGATGATGACGGCGGTTGAAGACTGGCGCGCGGGCGGGTTCGGGCTCTATCTTCACTGGCCCTTCTGCACGGCGAAATGCCCGTATTGCGACTTCAACTCCCACGTCGGCGACCAGATCGACGAGCGGCGCTGGGCGCGGGCCTACCGCAGCGAGATCGCCCGGATGGGCGACGAGCTCGGGCCGCGCGTTCTCGAGACGATCTACCTTGGCGGCGGCACGCCGAGCCTGATGACTCCCGAACTCGTCGCGCGGGTCATCGAGGCGGTTCAGGCGGCCTTTCCGATGGTGAACGATCCCGAGATCACCCTCGAGGCCAACCCGGGTTCGGTCGAGGCCGGCCGGTTCCGCGGCTACCGCGATGCCGGGGTCAACCGCGTTTCGCTGGGGGTTCAGGCCCTCGACGACAATGCGCTGCGGCGGCTGGGCAGGATGCATTCGGCGGCGGAGGCGCGCCGGGCGCTGGAGATCGCGCACCGGAGCTTCGATCGCGTGACCTTCGACCTGATCTATGCGCGCGAGGGCCAGAACGCGGCCGCCTGGCGCGCCGAACTCGAGGCAGCGCTGGCGTTGTCGGACGGGCATCTGTCGCTTTATCAGCTCACCATCGAGCCGGGAACGGCCTTTGCGCGCCGCCATGCCGCGGGAGGCTTGCGCGGCCTGCCCGATGACGATGCCGCCGCCGGTCTCTTCGAACTCACTCAGGAGCTGTGCGAGGGGGCGGGGTTACCGGCCTACGAGGTATCGAATCACGCCCGCCCCGGCAACGAATCACGGCACAACCGGATCTATTGGCACTACGGTGACTATGTCGGAATCGGCCCGGGTGCGCATGGGCGGCTGTCGCTCGGGGGGCGGCGCTGGGCGACGGAGACCCCCACGCGCCCGGAAGCCTGGCTGCGACAGGTCGAGCTCGAGGGACAGGGCGAAGCGCCGCGCACTGCACTTGCACCGACCGATGCGGCGGCGGAGTTCCTCATGATGGGGCTGCGGACGCGCGAAGGCATCCACCTCGGGCGGTTCGCCGCACTCGCAGGTGAGGCGCTCGATGAAGCGCGAATCGTGGAGCTCGAGGCGCTCGGTACGGTGGTGCGCAGCGACGAGGTCCTGTACACGACGGCGTCGGGGCGGCGGGTCCTCAACTCCGTTCTCGCCGCGCTCCTGCCGACCTGAGGTCAGCGCGTCGTCGAAAGGACCTGACAGAGCTGATCAAGCCCCTCGAGGGTCTTGTAGCGGATCGTGACGACACCGCCGCCGGCATCGCTGTCGTGATCGATCACCACCGCCATGCCCAGATGCGCGGAGAGATCCTGCTCTAGGACACGCGTATCCGCGTCCTTCTCGCCGGACTTGCGCGACTTGCGCCTGCCGCCGCTGCCGGCGGCAGCATCCTGTGCCAGCTTCTCGGTCTGGCGCACCGTCAGACCACCGGAGACCACCCGCTCGGCGAGCCGGGACGGCTCCTGCGCCGTCACGAGCGCGCGCGCATGACCCGAACTGAGCCTGCCATCGCGCAGAAGGTCTAGAACATCGTCAGGAAGATTGAGCAATCTCAGCAGGTTGGCGATATGGCTGCGGCTTTTTCCGAGCGCCGACGCAAGCTGCTCCTGCGTATGACCGAACCGCTCCATCAGGCTGCGATAGCCAAGCGCCTCCTCCACCGCGTTGAGATCCGAGCGCTGGATATTCTCGATGATGGCGACTTCCAGCATCTCGGTGTCCGAGAGGTCGCGCACGAGCGCGGGGATCTCGTGCAGCTGAGCGCGCTGCGCCGCGCGCCAGCGCCGCTCGCCGGCGACGATCTCGTAATACCCGACCTTGCCCGCGCTCGGCCGGACGATCAGCGGCTGCAGGACACCCTTGGTCCGAATCGATTCGGTGAGCTCCGCGAGCGTGTCCTCGGAAAAATTGCGCCGCGGCTGATCCGGATTCGGGATCAGCCGTTCGATCGGCAACAGCGAATCAGGTGACACGGAGTCACCGGCTGATGGCGGCGCCGGATCGAGATTCACATCTGCCATCAGGGCCGAAAGCCCGCGGCCCAATCCGCGCTTGTCGCTCATGCCTCCACCCTCTGGGCAGGTTTCGGACCGCTGTGCCGCGCAAGCAGATCCGCCGCGAGCGCCCGATAGGCTTCACTGCCGCGGGAATTGGTGTCGTATTGCAGCACTGACAGCGCGTGCGAGGGTGCCTCGCTGACCCGGACATTGCGCGGCACCACCACGTCGAAAACGAGCTCTCCGAGCGTGTCCCGTGCGTCGCGCTCGACCTGTTGCGCAAGATTGTTGCGCTTATCATACATCGTGAGCAACACCCCCTCGATCCGGAGCCCCGGATTGGCGCTTTGGCGAATCTCGCGGATCGTGAGCATGAGCTGCGACAAGCCCTCGAGGGCAAAATATTCGCTTTGCAACGGGATCAGCACGGCATGCGCCGCTATCATCGCATTGACCGTCAGAAGGCTGAGCGATGGCGGACAGTCGATCAGCACGTAATCGTAGCCCATCGCGCCGGCGCTGTGCCGGTTCAGGGCATTGCGCAGCATGAAGCTGCGCGATTCGTTGGTGACAAGCTGGAAATCAGCCGAGGCAAGGTCTGTCGTCGCCGGGACGATTTCGAGCTGGTCGATTCGGGTCGGATGCACGACCGACTCGAGCGGCGCCCCCTCCAGGAGAAGGTCATAGGTCGTGCCGCGGCGCGCGCCAGAGAAGATGCCGAGCCCGGTCGAGGCGTTTCCCTGCGGATCGGCATCCACAACCAGGACGCGCCCCCCCTGTTCTACGAGTGCCGCGGCCAGGTTAATTGCTGTCGTGGTCTTTCCGACGCCCCCCTTCTGGTTCGTGATTGCGACAATCTGCGGGCGGGTGCGCAAGTTCAGATCAGACACGTTGCAGATCTCCAATCGAGAGAAGCGTGGCGTGAGGGTTCGTGGTACTCTGGATCTTCTGAAGGTCAAACCGCCAATATTCAAGTGCCGCCGCAAGCTCGGCATCGGCGTTTGCGCCTTTTGGCAAGAGCGCGCGACCATGCTGGGCGAGGTGCGGCGCGACCATCGGGAGAAGTCGATCAAGCGGGGCGAGTGCGCGCGCCGAGACGATATCGGCGCCCTGACACGGCGCTTCCTCGGCGCGTTCCGCGATGATCTGCAGCTCGACACCGAGTTCACGCGCAGCCGTGGTCAGGAACGCAGCCTTGCGCTGGTCGGACTCGATGAGGGTGAAGCGAAGCTCGGGGGCATGTTCCTGCGCGATGATCGCGACGACGAGGCCGGGGAACCCGCCGCCGGAGCCGAGATCTACCCAATGTTTTGCGGCGGGGGGACGAAGCACGAAAAGCTGCGCCGAGTCGAGGAGGTGGCGCTCGTGATAATCGTCCAGGGTCGCTTGAGCGACCAGGTTGATGTGGCGGGTCCACTTTCGGACCAGCTCCCGATGCTGCAGGAGTTTTTCCGTTGTTTCACGTGAAACACCGCCGGGGATACCGATCTGCTCTGCGCTTGAACCCGCCGCGGTCATCCCGCCGCCTGACTCTCTTTGATCCGCCGCGCGTAACCGGCAAGCACGGTGAGCGCCGCCGGCGTCATCCCGTCGATCCGCGATGCTTCATCAATCGTCTCGGGCCGGCTGCGCTCGAGCTTTTCTCGCAATTCGAGCGGGATACTGTTGAGGTCCCGGAACGCCAGATCCGACGGCAAGACCAGCGACGCATCCCGATGCATCGCCTCGATATCCGCCGCCTGGCGCCGCAGATACGGCCGATACTGCGCCTCGCGCTCGATCTGCGCCCCAATTTCGCCCGGGATCGCCGCGACACGCGCCGACAGCACCGTCAAGCTCGCGAAGTCGATATCCGGAAAGGCCAGAAGATCGAGGCCCGAACGCCGCACACCGTCCCTGTTGACCTCAAGACCAGCCCGGCGGAGTTCATCAGGAGTCCAGTTGAGCTCACCAAGGAGCTCGCGCGCTCGCTCAAGCTGATCGTTCTTCTCGTCGTAAGCCGCGAACTGAGACGGTGACACCACCCCGAGCTCATGCCCGAGCCGCGTGAGCCTCTCGTCCGCATTGTCTGCCCGCAAGGACAGCCTGAACTCCGCACGGGATGTGAACATCCGATACGGTTCGCTGACCCCCCGCGTCGTCAGATCGTCGATCATCACACCGATATAGGACTGCGCCCGAGTCAGACGCACGTGCCCCCGCCCGAGCGCGCCGAGGCCGGCATTCAGCCCGGCCACCAGCCCCTGGCCAGCAGCTTCCTCGTATCCCGTGGTGCCGTTGATCTGCCCGGCCAGGAAGAGGCCCGGGAGGTCCTTCATCTCGAGCGATGAGCGCAGCGACCGCGGATCCACATAATCATATTCGATCGCATATCCGGGTTGCAGGATACAGGCCTGCTCCAGCCCCACGATAGTGCGAACGAAATATTCCTGAATCTCCTCGGGAAGCGATGTCGAAATCCCGTTGGGATACACGGTGTGATCGTCGAGCCCCTCCGGCTCCAGAAAGATCTGATGCGAATCCTTGTCCGCAAACCGAACGATCTTGTCCTCGATCGACGGGCAGTAGCGCGGGCCGGCGCTCTCGATAAAGCCGCCATACATGGCCGAGCGCGACAGATTCGCATCGATCAGCGCATGCGTTTCACTGTTGGTCTGGGTGGTGCCGCAGGAAACCTGCCGATTGACCGGTGCCTGCGTGCGGAACGACATCATCACCGGGTCCGGATCCCCCGCTTGCGACCCGCAACGATCCCAATCGATCGTCCTGCCATCCAGGCGGGGTGGTGTCCCGGTCTTGAGACGCCCGAAGGCCACACCGAGATCCGAAATTCGCTCGGCAAGGCGGACCGAAGCTGCCTCCCCAACGCGACCTGCCGGCTGCTGGCGATCGCCGATATGGATACATCCCCGAAGGAAAGTGCCCGTTGTAAGGACGACTGCAGGCGCAGACAGCGACTCCCCGTCGGCAAGCACAACACCACTAACCCGTCCCTTCACCTCCACGAGATCCACGACCTCGCCTTCGACAACGGCAATATTGCCGCACGAATTTATCGCATCCTGGATCGCCGCCCGATAGAGTTGGCGGTCGGTCTGAACGCGCGGGCCCTGAACCGCCGGACCCTTGCGCCTGTTCAAGAGCCGATACTGGATCCCGGCGGCATCGGCCGCGAGCGCCATTACGCCGCCCAGCGCATCGATCTCGCGCACGATATGACCTTTCCCGAGCCCGCCGATCGCCGGATTGCACGACATGACTCCGATCGCGTCACGCTTGAGCGTCACGAGCGCCACCTGCGCGCCGAGCCGCGCGGCCGCATGCGCGGCCTCCACGCCGGCATGGCCGCCCCCGATCACGATCGCGTCGAAATGTTTCACGTGAAACACCCCTATTTTCCGATGCAGAAGCTCGCGAAGATCTCGCCCAGGACATCCTCCACATCGACCCGCCCGACCAGCAAGTCAAGCCTGTGTACGGCCGCGCGAAGGTCCTCCGCGATCAACTCGGGTATCACATGTCCGGCCTCGATCTGCTGCTGCGCGTGTTCCAGCGCGGTTACCGCAGTTCTCAGCCCTGCGACATGGCGAGCATGGGTTATCGTCGCCGCCCCCGCAACCCGACTGGCGAGCCGCGACCCGATAAGACGCAGCAACTCGTCCACGCCCTCCCCCGTGAGCCCGGAAACCTTGAGTCCCGCGACAGATGTCAGGTCCCCCTTCGCCTGCACGACCAGATCATCCGGCATGACCTCGACACCCGGCATGTCCGCGCCCGGCGGAATCAGGAAGACCCGCAAATCCGCCCGACCGGCGCGCTCCTTCGCCCTGTCCACGCCGATGCGCTCCACCGTGTCATCCACCTCCCGCAAACCCGCGGTATCGAGCAATGTGACCGCCTGGCCGTCAATCTCGACCCGAACCTCGATCACATCCCGCGTCGTGCCTGCATGCTCGGAGGTTATCGCAACATCGCGACCAGCTAAGACATTGAGAAGAGTTGATTTTCCAGCGTTCGGTGGCCCAAGGATCGCAACTTCGAAACCGTCTCGGATGCGCTCCGACGCCTTCGCCCCGCCGAGCTCCCGCCGAATCTGCGCAATGACCGGCGCGAGCTCCTCGGCAGACTGTTGCAGCAATCCCTCCGGAAGGGCCTCATCGGCAAAATCGATCATTGCCTCCACCAGCGCCATTGCGCGCAACAACCGTTCGCGCCACTCCGCTGCCCGCCGCGCGATAGCACCGGACAGAACCCGCGCTGCCTGTCGGCGCTGCGCCTGCGTCTCCGCATCGATGAGATCCGCAAGCCCTTCGACCTGGGTGAGATCGAGTACCTCGTTGTGAAACGCCCGGCGCGTGAATTCGCCCGGCCGGGCGTGCCGCAGGCCGGGCATCTCCCCGAGCCGCGACAGAACGGCGCTCACCACCGCATGGCTGCCGTGAAGATGCAGTTCCGCAACTCGTTCACCGGTGAAGCTGCGACCCTCCTCGAAGAGCAGCACCAGCGCCTCGTCGATCAGCTCACCCTTGCCGTCGTGCAAACGACGCAGCGATGCCACACGCGGCTCGGGCAGAATCGCACCCATCTGCGCCACCGCCTCCCATGACCCGGGTCCCGACAGCCGCAGGATCGCCACACCGGCCTTTCCGCGCGCCGTCGCCTGCGCAAAGATGGTGTCGGTCATCGGCCCGGTCCCGGACCGAATGTCACGAATTCATCGAGTCGAAGAACTCGGCATTGGTCTTCGTCTGCTTGAGCTTCGAGATCAGGAATTCGATGGCATCGGTCGTGCCCATCGGATTCAGGATCCGGCGCAGCACGAAAGTCTTTTGCAGGTCGCTCTTGTCCATCAGGAGCTCCTCCTTGCGCGTCCCCGACTTGAGGATGTCCATCGCAGGGAAGATGCGCTTGTCGGCGACCTTGCGGTCAAGCACGATCTCCGAATTCCCGGTGCCCTTGAACTCCTCGAAGATCACCTCGTCCATGCGGCTGCCGGTGTCGATGAGCGCGGTCGAGATGATCGTCAGCGAGCCGCCCTCCTCGATGTTGCGCGCCGCGCCGAAGAAGCGCTTCGGCCGCTGCAGGGCATTGGCATCGACGCCGCCGGTCAGCACCTTCCCCGAACTCGGGACCACCGTGTTGAAGGCGCGCCCGAGTCGCGTGATCGAGTCGAGCAGGATGACGACATCGCGCTTGTGCTCGACGAGCCGCTTGGCCTTCTCGATCACCATCTCCGAGACCGCGACATGGCGCGCCGCCGGCTCGTCGAACGTGGAGGCGACAACCTCGCCCTTCACGCTGCGCTGCATGTCGGTGACCTCCTCGGGCCGCTCGTCGATGAGCAGCACGATCAGGTAACACTCGGGATGGTTCTTCTCGATGGAGTGGGCGATGTTCTGCAGCAGCACCGTCTTGCCGGTGCGCGGCGGCGCCACGATCAGTCCGCGCTGGCCCTTGCCGAGCGGCGAGACGATATCGATGATGCGTGCGGAGCGGTCCCTGGTCGCGGGATCATCCGTCTCCATGTGAAGCCGCTCATCCGGATAGAGCGGCGTCAGGTTGTCGAAATGCACCTTGTGGCGGGCGCGCTCGGAATCCTCGAAATTGATCCGCGTCACGCTGGTCATGGAGAAATAGCGCTCGTTGTCACGCGGCGCCTGGATCAGCCCCTCCACGGTATCGCCCGTATGAAGCGAGAACTTGCGGATCATGTCCGGCGACACGTAGATGTCGTCCGGCCCGGGCAGGTAGTTGGCCTCGGGAGAGCGCAGGAAACCGAAACCGTCCTGCAGCACCTCGAGCACCCCGTCACCCGAGATCTCCCAGCCGTCCTCGGCGCGCTCCTTGAGGATCGAGAACATCATCTCGCCCTTGCGCATGGACGGCGCGTTCTCGATGTCGAGCTCCTCGGCCATGGCGAGCAGGGCGGCGGGACTCTGTGCCTTGAGATCGGACAGGTTGACGTGTTGCTGGCTCATGGGAAGTTCCATCGCTTCGTGACGGCGGCCGGTCACGCAATCCGGGGAGACGGGCAGGACAGCCCGCATGCCCGTTACACCCGCAGCCGGGGCGAGTCAACTTGGCTCAGAACTTGACCACCACCGACAGCACGATCACCACCATCAGCAGCGTCGGCACCTCGTTCATCATCCGGTAGCCGCGTCCGCTGAGCACCGCCTGCCCGGATATCAGGTAGCGTCGCTGCCGTGCCAGCCAGATATGGAACCAGGTCATCGCGACGATCCCCGCCGCCTTGAGCCACGGCCAGATCATCGACCAGTCGATCAGGCCCGGGGTCAGCGCCAGGACGAGGCCGAGGATCCAGCTCGCGATCATCGCCGGGTTCATGATCACGCGCAGCAGCCGCTCCTCCATCGTCTCGAAGAGCGCGCGCGTATCGCTCCGGTCCCAGCCCCGTTCGACGTGGTAGACATAGAGCCGCGGCAGGTAGAACAGCCCAGCCATCCAGGCGATCACCGACATGATATGGACGGCCTTGATCCAAGGATACGCGGTCCAGAGCAGATCGGTCATGCGGTTTTCCCTGCTGATCGGCGTCTCCCCTTATATCCCATGGAATGGGAAGGAAAGATGATGATGATGTAGGGGCTGGGGATGGATTCAATCTGGCGGTTCTCCCTGCCTTCGCCCACACCCGGCCGCTTTGTGGATAACTCTGTTGGCAACTTTCCCGACGCACGGAAAATCCGTAAAAAAGATTTATAAACAAATTCTTGCAAAGTGTTAAGCAATAGTTAAGCTGTGTATCGATCCACGCCGCCGCCGCCGCCACCGCCTTCTCCACAGCGCGCGTAAGCGTTTTCCCGTTGTGGATGACCGCGGCCGTCTTGACTCGGCGCCGCGGTCGGGCAACTCGGGATACACCCTGATCCCGCCTCCAGCGGAGTTGTTCCGATGATTCAGACGCCGCCATCAACAGGCTTGTCCACGTGAACGATGCTCTCGTCCTAGCCTCGCGCTCGCCATCCCGGCGCGAGATGCTCGCCGCTGCCGGGATCACGGCTTCCTGCCATGCGGCCGACATCGACGAGGATGCGATCCGCGGCGCCCTTGCGGCCGAGGACGCCGCGCCGCGCAATATCGCCGATACGCTCGCCGAGTACAAGGCCCGCAAGATCTCGGCCCGGATGCCCGGGCCGCGCGTGATCGGCTGCGACCAGATCCTGCGCCTCGGCCGCGCCGTGCTCGGCAAGCCTGACAGCCCGGATGGCCTGCGCGCCCAGCTCGCCCGCATGCGCAACCGTGAGCACGAACTGATCTCCGCGGCGGTGATCTACCAGGACGGCAGCCCGCAATGGCGCGCCGTTGAGACGGCTCGACTGACCATGCGCAACCTTTCCGATGCCTGGCTTGACGATTACGTCGCGCGCAACTGGCCGGCTGTCACGGGATCCGTGGGCGGCTACCACATCGAGGCCGAGGGCAGCCGCCTCATGTCGCGTATCGAGGGGTCCTGGCACGCCATTCTCGGCCTGCCGCTATTGCCGTTCGTCACCTATCTCGAGCAATCCGGAGTGATCGCATCGTGACATCGCGCATCCCGCTCGCCGGCGTCCTCGGCGCTCCGATCGCGCATAGCCGCTCGCCCCGGCTGCACGGCCACTGGCTGCGTCGATACGGCCTGCCCGGGCATTACGTGCCCCTCGAAGTCGCACCGGAGGATCTCGGGCGCGTGCTCGAGGCCCTGCCCCGGATGGGATTTCGCGGTGTCAATGTCACGATCCCGCACAAGGAGGCCGCACTGGCGCTCGCCGATCGCGCCAGCAATCGCGCTGCCCGGATCGGGGCGGCGAACACGCTCACCTTCGCGGCTGATGGCGGTCTCGATGCCGACAATACCGACGGCTACGGCTTCATTGCCAATCTGCGCCAGGCAGCGCCGGACTGGGACCCGGCAGCGGGGCCGGCGGCCGTGTTCGGCGCGGGCGGCGCGGCGCGGGCGGTCGTGGTGAGCCTGCTCGATGCCGGGGTGCCCGAGCTGCGCATCACCAACCGCTCCAGGGCGCGCGCGGAGGCGATGCGGGACTCCCTCGGCGCGCGGCTGCGCGTCATCGACTGGTCCGATCCCGCCGCGCTGGTCGCGGGCGCGGCGACGATCGTCAATACCACCTCCCTCGGCATGACCGGCCAGCCGCCGCTGCGCCTGCTGGCAACCGCGCTCGATCCGGCCGCGCTGGTGACTGATCTGGTCTATACGCCGCTCGAGACGCCCTTGCTTGTCGACGCCGCCGCAGCCGGCTGCGCCACGGTGGACGGGCTCGGAATGCTCCTGCACCAGGCCGTGCCGGGTTTCGAGCGCTGGTTCGGCACGCGCCCCGAGGTCGATGCGGCGCTGCGCGATGCGGTGCTCGCGCCATGAGGCGGCCACTGCTGCTCGGGCTGACCGGGTCGATCGGCATGGGCAAATCGACCACGGCGGCGATGTTCGCCGCGGCCGGGGTGCCGGTGTGGGATGCGGATGCGGCGGTGCATCGCATCTACGGCCCCGGCGGCGCGGCGGTCGCCCCGGTCGGCGCGGCCTTTCCCGAGGCGATCGAGGACGGCGCGGTCTCGCGCGAGCGGCTGCGCGCCGCGCTCGGCCGCGATGGGCAGGCGCTGGCGCGGCTCGAGCGGATCGTGCATCCGCTCCTGGCCGATGACCGCGCCGCCTTCATCGCCGATTGCGCCCGGAGCGGGGCGCCGCTCGCGGTCTTCGATGTTCCGCTGCTCTTCGAGACCGGGCTCGATACGCAGATGGATGCGACCCTCGTCGTCACTGCCGCACCCGAGGTGCAGCGCGCGCGTGTGCTCGAGCGGCCGGGCATGACCGAGGCGCAGTTCGAGACGCTGCTCGCCCGGCAGATGCCCGATGCCGAGAAGCGCGCCCGGGCCGATCACGTCATCGAGACGCGCGACCTTGACCAGACCCGTGCAGCGGTGCAGGCCCTGATCCGCAGGCTGCAGGGAGACCGCGATGCGTGAGATCGTCCTCGACACCGAGACCACCGGGCTGAGCCCCGAGGACGGCCACCGGATCGTCGAGATCGGTGGCGTCGAACTCGTCAATCACGTCCCGACGGGCCGGACCTATCACCAGTACATCAACCCCGAGCGCGCGATGCCGCAGGAGGCCTACGAGGTGCATGGTCTCGGCGATGCCTTCCTCGCCGGCCAGCCCGTGTTTCGCGACATCGCGCAGGCATTCCTCGATTTCATCGCCGATGCGCCGCTGGTGATCCACAACGCCGCCTTCGATATCCGCTTCATCAATGCCGAACTCGAATGGGTCGCGCACGCGCCGCTGCGGCCCGAGCGCGCGGTGGACACGCTGGCGATCGCGCGGCGCCGCTTTCCCGGCTCGCCAGCCTCGCTCGATGCGCTCTGCCGGCGCTTCGGCATCGACAACAGCGCGCGCGAGATCCACGGCGCGCTGCTAGACTCGCGCATCCTCGCTGAGGTCTATCTGCAGCTCATTGGCGGCCGGCAGCCGAATTTCGCGCTCGCCCCATCGGCCGCCGACCCCGCGCCCGGTGCTCCGGCGGCGGGCGACTGGCGCCCGGGTCCGCGCCCGCGCCCGCTCGCACCCCGGATCACCGAGGCCGAGGCCGAAGCCCATGCCGCCTTCGTGGCGGCGCTGGGCGCGGAGTGCCTGTGGAACCGGGAGCGCTGACGGCTCAGGCGTTCTGGGTTGCGCCTTCCTGCTGGCGCTGCTCGGCCTGACGCGCGATCTGCTGGCGGTAGAGGGCGACGAAATCGATATTCTCTAGATTGAGCGGCGCGAAGCCGCCATCGCGCGTCGCGTCGCTGATGATGCGGCGGGCGAAGGGAAACAGCATGCGCGGGCACTCGATCAGCAGGAACGGGTGCAGCTGCTCGGCGGGCACGTTCTCGACCTGGAACACGCCGGCATATTCGAGCTCGAGCACGAAGAGCGCCTCTTCGGTCTCCTTGTCACGCGAATTGACCTTGTATTTCTGGATCACCTCATACTGGTTCTCGGTGTCGGCCCGCTTGCGTGCGTCGAGCGCCACCGAGACCTGGATATCGGGCTGCACCCGCTCGGCCTTCGCCTTGCGCTGCGCCATCGCGTTCTCGAAGGACAGGTCGCGCACATACTGTGACAGCACCTGCATCTTGA
>LFIK01001831.1_pt1 | contig 17011 bp, 10 predicted proteins | sample 643401 | NCBI WGS metagenome assembly LFIK01 (sample SAMN03777447, study PRJNA286221) | soda lake metagenome | biome: soda lake; feature: Kulunda steppe; material: water; isolation source: sample T5-Br brine of Lake Tanatar-5 | place: Russia: Kulunda steppe | collected 2010-07
CTCTGACGAGGCTGCGCATGCCAAGATGCTGATTGCCCGCAAACTCTGACGAGGCTGCGCATGCCAAAATGCTGATTGCCCGCAAACTCTGACGAGGCTGCGCATGCCAAAATGCTGATTGCCTGCAAACTCTGACGAGGCTGCGCATGCCAAAATGCTGCCATTTCTGGGGCCACTGGGGCGGGGCAGGCTTGCCCCCAAGAAAAAGAAATGATGTGCTCTTGGGTTGGTGCCAAGAGGTTCTCCTGCTACAGGGTCCTCTGCTGAGAGGAAAGACTGGCAGGCGTGCACCTTTGGTGTGGGGGTGCTGCGGCGTGTAGAAGGGGCGTGCCTCTTTGCAATGATGCTGCACCTGATATGCTCGCAGGCTGCAGGTACACCACGAAGTCACCTTTGTGGATCACTGCGCTGCACTCACCCATGGCGCCTTGCTATGATCTATCCTCTGTACATCAGTGCTTACGAAGTCACCTTTGTGGATCAGTGCTCTGCACGTGCCTCGCTATGAATTCTCCTCTGAAGTCTGCTCAAGTCACCTCTGTGGATCAGTGCCCTGCATTTACCCATGGCTGAACTCATCCTCACAATGAATGGCATATTCCTGAGCCGAGTTGGTCCCTCGACCGTGCGCTGCCGCCACCCAGGGTTTTGTTGCATGCCCCGGCACAGCTTGTGTGGCGGCTTGCCTCTGAGCCTCACTTCCTCCCATGGTCATTACTCTCATTGCACTGGTCTCTGCTCTCTTCCGCTTGCACTGGTCTTTGCTCCCATCTCTCAGCTCGCTGACAGCTGCGCTGCCCTGGTCTTTGCCCTCATCTCTCATCTCTAAGCTCGCTGACACCTGTGCTGCCCTGGTCTTTGCCCTCATCTCTCAGCTCGCTGACAGCTGCGCCGCCCTGGAGTCCCTTCTGGACTTCAAGCCACAGCAAGTGGCCGCGTACATCACCAGCAATCCTCACCTACTCTTTAAAGTAAGCAAGCGTGGGACGCTTCACCACAGCGACTCATCAATTGCCAGCAAGACCATGTTGCTTTGGGCGAATTTATGGCGCACTGGATGAGTCTGTGGTGCTGTGTTGCTGGGAGCTGTATGGTGAGCTTCATCGTTGCAGCTGCTGCCTTGGGGCTCCTTAATGGGCCTGCACAATTTTCAGGGCTTGCGCAATTCTGACCATGAGTGGTGCAAAATCTTTGTGTCCATGCACCACTGTGAAGGTTGCTCATCTACCTTAGTGCTGGAGAACCAGCTTGCCACACGCACAGCCGCGCCTGCTTCAGGACCTTGCCTTCCAACTTTCCTTTGTGGTAGGCCCTTCCATGCGCAAAGCGGCCCTTCCATTCACAAAGAGGCCCCTTGCGCTACAGCAACCCCAGTGCTTCAACCAGGCATGCCAGCCGCAGGCGCGGCCCCCTGCGCTTTAGCAGCCCAGGTGGTTTGACTGGGCACACCAGCCGCGTGTGCATGCCACCACATGCAGACCCCGGCCGAACTGCGGGGCGACTTTGAGGCGCTGGCCCAGCTGACACGCCTGCCACGCCCCGTGCTCCTGGACATGGCGACCTCATGCGTGAGTGCCCCTAGGCATGCGTGAGTGCCCCTTGGCATGCGTGAGTGCCCCTGGGCGTGCGTGAGTGCCCCAGGGCATGCGTGAGTGCCCCTAGGCATGCGTGAGTGCCCCCGGGCATGCGTGAGTGCCCCCGGGCATGCGTCAGTGCCCCTGGGCGTGCGTGAGTGCCCCAGGGCATGCGTGAGTGCCCCAGGGCATGCGTGAGTGCCCCTAGGCATGCGTGAGTGCCCCTGGGCATGCGTGAGTGCCCCTGGGCATGCGTGAGTGCCCCTGGGCATGCGTGAGTACCCCTGGGCATGCTTCAGTTCCCCTAGGCATGCGTGAGTGCCCCTGGGCGTGCGTGAGTGCCCCAGGGCATGCGTGAGTGCCCCTGGGCATGCGTGAGTGCCCCTAGGCATGCGTGCTTGGTGGCTATGCCTTAAGCATGTGTGCGGCGTGCCGGGGGGCGCCCGACTGGTGCATTGTGGGACGTTGCAGGGGCTGTGAGGGGGGGTTGTCAGGCTGAGGTGTGGTCACAAGAGCCACGCTTGCTGGCGTGCTGGTTGCCTTCTGACGCACCCAGTGCGCATTACTGCCTCATTGCCCCTGCTACTGCCTTGGGGGAGGATAGGATGCCTACCCTGCACGCAGCAGGGCAGGGGAAGTTGCGGGCGACGTGGGCGGAGTGCAGGGGGCAGAGTTGTGCAAGGAATGGCACTGTGGTACCGGGGTCCAACATGTAGTCTGATGGAGGTGGCGTAGCTGACGCAGGTTTTGCCTAGCGCACTAGTGCCCCCTGAAACATGCCCGGTGGCCTGGTCTTGGCGTGCAGAGCGCGTGTTGCACTGCAGCGCGCACAGTGCGTGGTTTGCATTGCAGCACACGTTGCGTGGATTGCACTGCAGCACGCAGTACGTGGTTTTGCTCAGTGCCAGCTAAGGTACCCAGCACCCACAGGCTCCACCCCTGTGTGTGCTTCACGCTTGGCTTTGCGCGCACGGCGTGTGCACACATTCCCTCAGTGCATGCAGAGCACATGTGCATTCCCCGTCGGTCATGCAGCCAGGGCTGCTGGGCCAACCCTTCGTGTCTCTCGCACGTGGCTTTGTGCGCACAGCACGCTCACACAATCCCCTGGCGCATGCAGAGCACAAGCACGCTCCTGCTTTGTAAATGCAGCCAGGGCTGCTGGGCCACACCCGGGAGGGCCTGCGCCTCAAGTGGCAGCGCTTGCGTGCTGCAGCGGCTGGCAGTTCTGAATGGCAGGCAGAGCTAGGCGGGGCCGGCGTCAACCCGGCGCAACTGGCAGCTGCAGTGTGCGCCCCTCACTCAAGCCTTGACCGGCTGGCATACCTGACTTCTGATGGGGGGCTGCCACAAGGTGTTAGCCTGGTACAGGTGAGGGCCCTGTTTACCCGCTTGGCTCCTGTTTGGGCCTTGTGACTTTGTGCGCCCCGCACTCAAGCCTGTACCGGCTGGCATACCTGACTTCTGATGGGGGGCTGCCACGGGGTGTTAGCCTGGTGTGGTTGAGGCACTTCATGGCCCTCTTTACCCTTGTAATCCGGCAGGAGGGCTCTCTATTCAAAAAGGGAAAGGGGGGTAAAGGGACCCTCAGCCCAGGGAGGCTGTTGTGAGGAAAGTTCCCCATCCACTTGAGGAGGAGCACAAAAAGGACAACTTGGCTCTGCAGTAGCTTTGCCCACCCCTTGATTCATTAGAGCATGAGGGTTCATTTAAACCAGACCCGCCTGCTGTACAAGTGCACCCATTCCTCCACAGGACCCTTGCGCACATTTCTATGCCTTGACACAGTGGCGTCTTGCATTGTACTTGTGCAGCGCTCGGGTTGCATGCACAATCTGCAAGGTGCTGTGTGCAGCGTATAGCATCACTGATGGCATAACTAAAAATGGATTGTGGCACCCGCATGCACCTTCCCTATAGGTGATGCACATGCTGCCACGCACACTGTGCATGAGAGCACACACAGCACCACTCATACCACAGGTGCACATGCCAATTGCGTTGGGTGCTAACCTGACAGAGAGCACGCACAGCACCACTCATACCACAGGTGCTCATGCCAACTGCGTCGGGTGCTAACCTGACAGAGAGCACACACAGCACCACTCATACTACAGGTGTGCATGCCAACTGGGTTGGGTGCCAACCTGTCTGGCCGCCTTAAGGCATGGTAGTCAAGCAAAGGGTGGGACAGCCATCCCACCACATGGATCCATCGTATCTTCTGGCGTCCCCCTTGTGCTGGGAGGAGACTTGGCTTTTTCATGTTCCTCCCTCATGCCCCACTGTCTGGATCGTGCAGACTTTGACTTTTGGCATTGGCTGTCTGACCTTGCGGTTCCATGCTTCAGGCTGTCACTGCCTCAGACGCCGACTTCCAGCTCCAGCACCCGGGCTTCAAGCAATTCCAGGCCCAGCACGCACTACTGGGCGCGCATTACGCCGCGTGCACGCACCCCACACAGAGACTGCTGCTGCAAGGCGGGGCTGACCTCCCGCGTGGGGCGGCAGGGAGATGGGTCAACCTGTACATACAACAAAGGGACCAGGTGAGGCACTTAACAGCACTCAATGGAGGCTCACAAGCGTGTGTGTGTGTGCATTGATGACGGGGAGCCTTTCCTCAGGCAGCTCAAAGCATGAGCTTCCCGCAGCAAGCGGGGCGGAGCAAAAGGTGAGGTGAAGGTGACAAAACTTTGCCTGCCTTTAATGTGCAAGGGCAACTTAGATTGAGCAAGTTGGGCTTTGCAACAAAGAGCTTGTGCCACAATAAATGTGCATGTGCCAATGATACGGACATGAATAAAGAAATACCAAAAAAGGCTATTCCAACAGGGATACTCTTAGTGGCTTGCATTGAGCGGAATTATCCTGGTGCAGGCACCGGCCACATCTTTACATAAATGGGACGCAATTTGTTAAATGAGGGCCTAGTGGGGTTCTTAAGGCACCCCTACCCCCCTTTTCTTAGTTTGGCTAAGGCATTTGCTCAACAGCACTTGAGTTTGACTACTGTAAATGGTTCCTAGAAGACCATTTCTTGATGGACCATGGCATGAATTAAACCTCTTGCAGCCCTGTGCTTCATGCATTTGTTTCAGACCGCAATGTTGCTCAAGCATGCTTTTAGATTGTGGTGCTGGGCATGGCGCAGCATACATGCAGTATCAATGAGATGCACCTTCCACAGTGGAAGGGTGGAGACAAAACTTGTCCCCTGAGACACGTTGGCAGCCAATTGGTAATTAAGCAACGGCATGAGGTAATGACTTGCCCGGCCATTCAGGTTTTACTGCCTGTCTATGCATTTGTCTACGTTATGTGCATCACATATCATGACCGAATTCACCCCTGCTTATTGCTTGCACTTCATCTTTTCAGGCAATATCATGGCACTCACGGAATCATATTCCTCCCTGGCTCAATAGAAACGATTTTGCTGGGAATCCTGCCTAATCCATGGCCATGCTTTTGAGTTTAGAGCACTCTTTTGCATGATTTCTTAAGCAGTCCCAGGATCAGTCTAGAATGGATTTCTGGCCTCATGGCACTCGTAATCCTTTGCAACCTTGCTGCCAGGTTGCCACTTGTGGAGTGTTCCCAAAAGCCCTATTTTAGCGCATCTTCTCAAAGACTGTTTAGTGAGGGAGGTGACGGCTGTGTCGGGCATCTAGGGTGTTGAGAGCATATGAGCGATGGGAATTGTGCAGGGAGGACTTCACTAAGGGACATTTTTTACAGTTCCAGCCCCTCACTTTTTGAAGGGCCTTCAAAAAGGGCAAGTTGCCTTGGCTAGTGGGCTGTCAGCTGCTATTTTATGTTGCAGGCGCCTGAGCAGAACTATTGCCTTCAGGATAATGCGGGCTGACATCATCCCAAATGCAGTACCCAAATGTATCAATGGGCCAAAGTCTTGGATTCTTGCTTGAGCAGCTCCCTGCCCGCCCGATTCACCAGCCCTGCAACTGTCCTGATAATCCTTTGGCTTGGCTTCCCTTTGAGGATCTGTTTTACGGGCTCACCATTAATGTCAAGTTCTTTTTGGCTGCACCTTGTCTTTGCAGAGAGAGGCTGCTGAACTCGCGGCAGCAGGGCGCCGCCGCTTAGTCGAGCAGCAGCGCGCCCTTGCAGCTGAGCTAGCCATGGATGATGAGTGGGAGCAAACTGTCCGGCTGTGCACACCTCCTTAACACAAGCAGCTGCCTTCTATTACTAATAGTCTTAGTAAGATTGATGCATCAGGTTGAGTGCGCTGGGGCAATTTGGCACTGCCACCAAATGGGCAGACGCCCAAGAGATACAATAGGATTGGGTGATTAAAGCATTTGACAAGTCTCCGCTTGCACATGCACCCTAATAATACCAGGTACTTGTCCTTCTGCAAGTCATGTTGCTTTCAAAAAGTTGATGATTTTTCCGTTCAACATGCTCCAAAACACTTCCCAGATGATCAAAAACTAGCGCTCGTCTTTTTAGCCTAAGCTCAAGTTGCAGGCCAAGCTAAGCTGCAAGCTCATCTGGCAGGTACTGCTGCGCACACTGTGCAGGCACTGTCTGCCAGGTTAGTTGCCTGCCTAAGAGTTGAACCCTCAGAGGCTCACACTATGGTTGCTGGAAAATATCATGGGAAAATATGCATGGTTGCATGAAAATAGCCTTCCACGCCACCTTTGATAGTGGACTTGCATGCTTTGGGAACTTAGTCTCTGAGGGCCTGTTTTTAATTGTTAGTGCCATTATCAAAAAAAGTTAGGGCTTAAAACAATGATTGTTTTAAGCCCTAACTTTTTTTGAGCGCCCCTCCAGCCTTCGAGGGCTCAGACCAGTTAGGTCTCTCAATAAGAAGTCTAGAACTATAGCTTGGATTTCCTATTATCAAAGAAAATTAAGTTGCATGATCAAGTTTATTCCCCTCTGGTTGGACTTGCTCTCGTCCATTCCTTCCTAACTAGCCTTTTTTTTTTGCTCTGATTCTTTCGGGAACTCCCCACGAGTAAGTTGACACCTAGGCCTCTGAACGAACTCAGTTAAAGTATCAAAAGATCAAAACGTGAGAATGAGCGCACTGGCTAAAACTCAACAGAATTACTGTGCCAGGTGATAATTCTACTTGTAGTCCTTGCCATGAGAACATCCGAAGGGGCAACATCCACTGGCATCCAGTGGCACTGGCATCGCCTGGCAATAGCTGAGTCATGTTTCCAAAACGAGGGGAAGCACCACACAAAACTCGTGTATTCAAAGATTTACATGAGAGGTAAGCTGTAAGCCATAACGTCTGTCTTATTGATTTATGGCTGGTCTGGCAGCCGAAGGTAACGCATGAAAATAGCAGCACATAGACAAACTCATCAGCTGAAGTATGATTATGTATGTCTGACCTCTATCCAGACTTTTTGATTTCCTTTCTCAGCTGAACAGCAAATTTAGCCATTTCGCTGCAGTCATCACTGATCCATGGCATGGACTACTTTTTGGCTGGTGTTCACAAGCCACAAAGCGATCAGCCTGATGACCATGTTGGCAGTTGACCCTAGCTTGTAAACTTGACACCTTGGAAGTATGGTTACACGTAGATGCCAGAGCTTGGCAGAATGCAACTACAAAATAATGGAATACAGAGCCTATTGAGGAGGGCCCCACGACTCACAAATTTGCAGCATTTATGTACATGCACAACAAGCACACTCCTTGAATTGCAGCCTTGTCATGCAACTGACTCGGTGCGATAAAGCTGGACAAGCACATTACCCCTTCAAGCTAAAACCCTTGCCCTGGAACGGTTGAAACTTAGGGGATTCCTCCTTCTGCTCTGTCTCTTGCTGCTTTGCAGGTATCTGGCCCTTGGCTGCCTGCAACGGCAAGAGTTGCAGATCTTGCGCGGTTGCTCCTTGTGATCCATGCAGCAGTAAAACAAGATCACAGCAACAGCAGAGGCCAAGTACTCAAGTCCTGCTTAGTCTTGAATGACCACATGCGCCTTGCAGCCATAACAAGGCAAATTCTCAGCCATACCCTGCTTGCAGTGTCCACACTTGCCCAGCGCACCCTGTCCCGTAGCTGGCTCAGCACTCGGGCACATCTACAGGCACCCACCTTTTCTTGGAGCAGCTTGTCCTGCAGCCGGTTGCCTGTGCTCACAAACGTGCCCTTCTTGGCGGACCCGGCAGATGTCCCAGCAGAACCAGATGTGGAAGAAGCCGGCGCTGCTGGGGGCAGGGGCACAGGTAGCAGGACGCTTGGCAGAGCTAGATCAAGCCAGGAGTTGCATGGCAAGGGGTGCCATCTGAGCGCTGGGCACGAATGGGAGCACAATATATGGTGTTGGGGGCGGGAAATGATAATGGGCCATTCATAACTGTGGCCTCCACTGATTCGAGGTGTTGTTCTCCGGGATCGGGGGGAAGTGTGCCTGGGGCAGCAGTTGCATTATAATAAGGCCCCCCTCAAGAAAGATGCTGCGAGGATTTGCTGCACGTGCAGAGCCTGGTACTTGCGTTGCTCAGTCCAGCCAGGCGTGTATGTGCAAGCAGCTGGTGCACGTTACATCCTGCTGAGGGTGTGCAAAGGAGCCGAGGCGGAGGTGAGCAGCCGCAGGCCGTCAGAACTATGGCCCATACTGTATGGCTAGAGCATCCATGCAGTACAGAGCTTGCTGCCTGCCTACTCGACAGTAACTTGACAGAGTCGACACAATGAAGTGTGCGTTGCTCCCAGTGTGCCATTTGGATGGCCGCACTCTGCAATGAGCCACATGCGCAGGTTGGCTTCAAAGATAGTCCACCACGCAGGGCATCAGCAGCACACCACCCAAAATTTGTGGCACAGCCTCCGCCTCGCACCTGGAGCAGCACCTGGTATGGGCACAGGTACTGGCTGAGAAGGCGTTGCTGCTTTGCCGTCTAGGCGGCGGCCAGAGCCCGCAAATGCAAGGAATGTGGGCTGGGCAGGCTCCTCTGTCTCAGCCTTGGCTGCAGCTGCGGCTTTGCTGGTGCTGGTAGTGGCCGAAGCATCTTCTGCAAGGAGGCATGCACGCATGCCCACGAAAGCAAGCGTCTGTGCATGCTATCTGGCGCGTTACTTGCGTGTTCATGGGGAGCCTCAGCTTGTGTGCTCAGATGTGCGCAATCATGTGCGTGCGTTTTGAGAGAGTGGGGACGTTGCATGCGCTCACGGTGTTCTAAGCGGCCGCAGTGTGGAGTCAAAAGATCAGAAGGACCAATGAGCAGCAAAACTTGGTTGATCAAGCCCCTGGCGCTACGGCACCTGTATGGGGGCATAAGTGCAGTTGTTGTGATCTGCGGAGGTGTGGTATCTGCGTAGGCGGGCGTAGGGCTGAAGGCGTTTGGAAACGCAGGGGCTATCGCAGAGCAAGCGAGCCAGCCTGGCAGGGGTAGGAGGTCTTGAACTGCGCGCATGCTTTCATCTCTGGCACTTGAGCCCCTGGGGAAGCTGAAGTGCTCGCGTGCCCACCTTTGGCCCTACCATCAAGGTCCAGGAGAAGCCCAAACAACATGCATGACCTTCAGCGGCTGTACAGTTGCGGCAGCGAGCCAAGGCATACTTTACATACGGCGTACAGAGGCTCAGAGCAGCCCCCAAAGCCCTATCAGGTGTCATCTTTTGTCATGCACTTAGGCAATGGTGCCATGCCTGTTGGGCCCTGTGTACGAGCTGGAAGCGCATGACCCCCTACCATCCATGGGCTCCGCCGCCGACTTTGGAGGCGGGCGCTGGGGCTCCTTGTAGTCCTTAGGTGGGGCAAAGTCAACCTGAGAGGAGGCAGGGCACAGTTAAGTTGGGGTGGCGGCTGCAAAGTCGTGTGCAATGTGAGGAATTTGCGCTCGCGTGTGCTCGCCCCAGCAAGCCTTGGCGTGTGAGGGGGTGAGGGCAAAGCGCGTGTGCATGCGCTAAGCATGGCACACCCACATACACACACATTTGCTTCAGCAAGTCAACCTGGGAGGGACGGGGGCTCAGGCGCGTATGTGTACGCAATGCACTGTGTGCACACCCACTCATGCACCTCAGCAAGCAGCATGACAGGGAGCCCGAGCAGGCCACCTCAAAACAGCACCCGGCACATGTGAGGTGAGCAAGCCTGCAGTGAGTAACCAGGAGTCGCTGATGGGCGTGCATAATGACTACGACCGTGTGCTGAAAAGAGATATACTCCATCCCTTCAAGATCCACCTCTGCCACCATCCAGCATGCATGTGTCATGTTTTCCCTAAAGGCTTCAGGCTTCTAGAGCCAAGGAAGGAGTGCGTGCGCACATGTTTGCATAATATGCATGTGTGTACGCGCGTGTATATGTGCTATAGTGTGGAAGTGTGTTCGTGCGCACATGGCATGTTGTGCACGTGCAGAAGCGAAGCACGCGCGCATGTGCAATCCGGTGGCCAGTTCACTTGGTAGAGCGGCAGCATGTACCAACATGAAAGCTTGGCAAGGCATAGTATTACATTAACCGCTGTGTGAAGGCAGCAAAGAAGGGAGGGTGGTGTGGCGATTGACAGCTTACCTCACAATCCGTCTCTACGACAGAGATGGCAGGACCTGGCCTGGTTTCCATGACCTCAAACTCAAACACCTTGCTGTTGTAGTTGACAGGAAACACATCCCCAGTGGTAAGGCAGGTGTAGCTGCGCAGGGAAGGCAGGCACATAGAAGCTAACACATCACGACCGGGTGAAAGGCAGGTGCAATTAGGACGGACCGCGTCCCCTGTACGGCAGGTGCAAAGAAAAGGCTCACAACCCCAGAATTTATTGACAAGTGCGGACGAGGGACCACATCCCCAGCTGCAGGTTTTCTGGACAGCTTTGCAGAGCGGGAATACATCCCCAGTTGTAAGTCAAGTGCGCGGCTGTGTGGCAGCTTAGGCTGCAAGCTGCAACAAGGTACACAGGCAAGACGAATGCGCTGGCGGAAAGCTGAAAGTGAAGGCTAGGTGTGGCGCGTGCGGCCATTCACCACAGGCTGAGGACGGCGCAGGCCGCGGGCTGCTGCGGCACGGTCTGAGGATGATCAAGGTGCAGGCTGTAAAATGCTCTGACACTTGCTGAGGACGACGTGTGCCACAGGCTGTGGGCCTCTGCCGTGCCACAGGCTGGGGACCATCACAGAGGCTGATGTGGCTGTGGGGGCCATTATGGCGCGAGCAATAGATGACAGGGGCACACAACGCTGCGGATGCACTGCGGGGCAGCCTGTGACACGGGCCTCCACGCCTGCAGTTGTGGCCGCGTGGGCGCAGGGCAGCAGGGCTGTGCCGTTGACCAGGGGCTGCCGTGACAGGGGCCCCTGCAGAGACCCCATATGAGCGGAGGACACGCAACTTGATTCGGACAGTGTTCTTTGGGCAGAGCAATGGCCTGTCCCATGCGCGCGCTTACCCCTGCTCACCATGTTGGCTTTCTGCTGTCCCATGCGCGCGCTCACCCCTGCTCACCATGTTGGCTTTCTGCTGTCCACCTCCACCGCGTGTGTGCGCACTGTGCCGGCCCTTTGCTGCGCTCCCCCCCCCGCGCACTGTGTGAGCCCTCTGTCGTACACCCCCTTACGCACTGTTCTGGCTGTCCACTTTACCTTTTGGCAGACTGAGTACTGGTATGTGTTGATGGCCAACAGGGCGCATGCCATCCACCCACCCGCGCATGCAGCCTCTGTGCGTCTGCACGGTGTGGTGCGAAGACGCATGATCAGCGTGGCAGCTGCCTCCCACCAGCCCAGCTTCACAGGACTGCTGTCTTGAGCCCACAGGACTGGCAAGGAGCCGCAGTGCGCGGCACCCTGGATGCACCTTGGTGCAGAGCTGTCTAACCTTGGCTGGATGGAGGGCACTCAGTGCGCAGGCCTTCGAGCCTATTGGGCACGCGTGCGCGCATGCCTGCTCGGCCCCCGTGCTACAGCATATTCAGCACGTGCGCAGGCCCGCACCTGCGCAGCGTGCGCTCAAGCACGGCTTTGGGGTTGGTGATGTCCAGGAAGTCAGACGTGACTGGCTGCAGCTTCACAAACTTGCCCTTGGGCAGGGACACATTGGTGAAGCGCACCATGTCGCCCACCTGGAGCAAAAGGTTCTGCATCATCTGCGGGCGTTGCGCGCAATCATCATGGGTGGGGTAGCTGGTCACGGAGGCTTCCGGAGGCTTGCATGAGGTGGCCTTAGCAGGCGCACAGCCGAGGGATTTTGTGTGTGTGTGTGTTCGCATGGGCGCGACACGTGCTTCTTGGCCACAGGATGCTGCTTTAGGTTGCAGACCGCAGGGTGCAGCCAGCACACGAAACGCCGCAGGATGGCGGTGGCATCAGATGGGACATAGCATCACGTTATGTGTGCCGCAATGGAGGCTCGAGGTAGGTAGCCTGCCTTTACCAAGTGCACAAGGGGGTCTAGCAACATCCGTCCTTCCGAGACAGCTTCAGCGGGTTTCCAATCATGGCTTTTAAGCACTTGCTGCGTATGTGTATGAGCACACAGCACCTGGCCGTGGACATGCAGGCCAGGGGGCTCATAGCGCAGGTCATCTTACCAAATCAGGCAGGACCACTCACCCAATGGGGCATGTACACCACACCCTCCTCTGCTAGGAACTCCAGCACGCCACAGTGCGTGGCACGACCGTTCACATCTTCCACTTTGAACAGCATCGGGTACTCGATGTTGAGCGACGCTGACGGCAAAGAACAAAGGATGGTGAAGGTGTCAGCAAGTTGCAGTGCCCTTACCTCCATACCTGCACATGGTGCACAGTAATGCAGCCATGCCAGCCACCCACCCAGACGCTGCAGTGCAGAGGGTGGCAGAAAGACTTTGTCGCCAAACTCGGCCTGGGGCTTATCAATGAATGCCACAGGCATAGCCCTGAAGTTAGCTTGATACTGCTCCATCCCCCTGAAACTGCCAAACATGATGTCCTGAGGTGCTTGCCAAAATCCAAAATTGCCTTTCTGGAAAACACACCCTATCCCGATCTGCCCTACAACGTGTACTATAAATTATTATAAAACAATTACCCTATGCCGCCGCACACAGATCAAATGCACACTCATAGTTCTCTCGAGTAATTTTGATGATAACGATTCTGTTTGTTCCTGAAAGCTGTTCTGGCGAAAAAGCCTTATTTTGCAACATTTCACTTTATCCAACAGGATGGTCACTGTTTGATTGCATCTTTCCAAATGATGGGTTGTTTCTGTTAACGCTTTAAATTCATTATCATAGTGGGGTTGCTAAAAAGGTGCAAACAATAGCCACACGGCAGATTTGGCCGCAGCGTGAACCCAGTGGGGCCCCAAACTGGCTGTAACGAACTGGCTGTAAAAACTTTTTACCCCCAAACACACCAGATCAGCCAGGGATGCAAATTATGTTACTCGTTTAGCATTAAAAACATCATTGCAGAAAATGGAGTGAGAAGACCTGTTCAATCATGCTTTCAAGCAGGCAGCACATCCTGCTTCATAAATTAAGTGTACAGGTGGTGCCCTGAAGGCAGAATGGGCTCTTTGGGTAGGTTCTGGCTCAATGTTTCTATAATGATACAGGAGGATTAAAGAGCAGTGAGCCGTGAAGCAGGGAAAAGGCAGTGGAAGAAGGAGCTTGCCGCTAGAAGGGAAAAGGAGAGGGCATGAGTAGCTTAGTGTGTGAGGGGCAGACTTTTGGGATAACTCCTTACACACCCTGTGGCCTGACTTTTCAACTTTAGACCTTGATTTCAATGATGTCAAATCAGGAATTCGCTATGAATAGCTGACACCACCTGGAAATACAAAGTTGACCCTGGACTCAAAAATTTAAGAACTTTTAAATCAATCCCATAGACCCACAAGCGAACATCATAGATACAGGCTGCAGTCAATTCTGTGTCATAGATGTTACCCTGGTCAGACCAAAACCTTTAAAAAACCCCTCCCCCCCATCTTCTTTACGAAACCAACGCATCGACCCCCACAACAACGCCCCCACCTCTGGTTCTCCCAAATTATGCACCCCAAAAGTGACATACATCTATGGCGAGACAGGCAAATGCAGAGATGTGCTCGCATTAGAGCATTTTCACTCCTCTACAAAGCATATATAATGACATCAAACATACCAGAAGCTACAATTTTATCATACCTCCCCCAAAGAGCTTTGCCTCTGAAGTCGTAGGCCTTTTTCCCCACTCTTGTAACGGTCTAACAGACCTAGCCATGAGGGTCCACTTTGGCACCTTCCTATTTCTTTGGGGGAGCGGGGGGACTTGCACCCCAACCTTTTGGCCCCTCGCGGCTGGCACCGGTTAGCAATTCCAACCTCCTGTTGCAATGATCATACCCTAACACATTACCAACAATACCAGCATAAGATTTGACCTTAGTTAGGGGCACTGGTAGGTGAGTTGTGGACAGTTTGTACAAGCACCTTCAAGATATCCTCGTATACATAGTGGCAGTGAAGCTCAGGGTACAACAAGTACTTCCTGATTTGGTGGAGAGACGAGATGGATTGTCAGAGGCAAAATGTGACTAACCGTGAAAAATGGCGGCTGTGACGGTGACCAGTCATGCTCTAACGATGGTATTTGCGACGCCAATGCCATTTGGTCTGCAGAAGTGGGAGTAGAGGTTGCATTTTGGTTTGTGCCTGCCCATGTCACTTGTTTCCTTGATGAACCTGACAGCTGCCCTCTGTATATGCCCACTTCTTCCAGTCAGGCACCTTTTGACTAGCTTTGGGCTGGATTAGGTGGGCAAGGGTGATTCTTGTTTCAAGTTTTTGTGGTTAGGAGGATTTGTGGGTTGGCAATCAAAAAGTGGCTTTTTGTACCTCTTGAACTTACCGGTTTCAATTATTGGGTGGCGGGCGTTGAAAACTGTATCATTATCATCATTACTCACGTTTTCAATTCCAGTGCTTCAGAAATGCCATGAGCCAAGTCCCTGATCCAGGTTGAATTCAGACGGAGACGCGCTGCAGTGTTTCCAGCAGCAACTAAGAGCACCTTACAGTGTTGGCAAGGAAGCAAACTCTTTTATTCCAAGCCCAAAAGGAGGGGGTGACGCAGTTGAGGTCATGATGAGGATTTAGTTTGAGGAGTGCAGCACAAATAAGGGGAGGCATTAAGGAGTTAAGAGTAAGGGTTGGAACTCATCCCTCCTCCTCAACATGAAGGTAGCTGTTGTATTGCTCACTATGGTGGAATGACGTGTCTTCGGGCGGAATGCATGATGATCATACTTAGGACGGCAAACAGAGCAGCCAGAAATTTTAGACGAATGGCATTAGGAATGGATCCAAAGACTCTGTCTCAAGGGGCCTTGCTCCTGTAGCTGAGGTATTTTGGGATGTGCTTAAGAGGGGAGGCCATTTTTTAATGGATTATCAATGGGTTATGTAAAATCGGAGGGGAGGGCACGCTTACAGGAGTATTCTGCCTTTCAATTTGTGGGTTTATCGTTGTCATGTAAGTGCAGAGCTGTAACGGTCTAACAGACCTGACCAAAAGGGTCCGACCAATCCCGGTGGTGGATGCCACTTTGGCACATTCCTACTCCTTTGGAGGAGTGGGCGGACTTGCACCCCAACCCTTTTGGCCCCTCGCGGCTGGCACCAGTTTAGCAATTGCAATCTCCTGTTGCAATGATCATACCCTTACATAATGAGTGCGCAGATGCTGTAGCCAGGAATCTGGCAACACGAATTGATGCAAGCCATGCTGAGACAGGAATGCCATGTCCTGGCATTGGCAGTAAACCTTCCATGAAATGACCTGGCTTGTCTCCAAAGGTGATACCCGCGCTGACACAACAATAGATCTTCCATACTCCCTGCCCCAAAGCGCCCCAAAGCTCAATTACTTCTTGAAACCTCTATGATGATCTGAAGGCACACATGCAATGTTTAGGTAAGCTTGGCCATGCAAACCCTGTGACTAAACCAAACTAATCGGACGGTTTCTACTCAAATTTACCGAGTTCTCATAGTCCACAAGAATACTAGCAAAGCTGTTTGAACTGCTCAGTTTGTCCTTAAAGATAAAGGGAAACGTTTTTGTCACCACACAGGTACTCTTTATCATCAGAAGCACGCTGTCCGCTTAAAAAACTTCATTCAGTATTCATTGAGAGAGCCTTCAATGCCCTCCTTGTCATCAAACAGATAATGCATTATGCATCTTCTGTCAACGCCAGACCATCTCCGGTTTGATTACAGAGCATCACAACAATACCTGTAGACTTGTCATGAAAGCTATCAAAGCAGGTTCCCTAGGGGGCTGCTATGTTAAAATGGATATTGGCAGTAAAGACCGCTTGGCATTGCAAAGCTTACGGTTATCTGAAGCATCGACCAACATAACCATTCTCGAACGGCTTCTCCCACGCTGCTCCCTAACAAAGCGCCACTTCCCTATAAAGCAAGGACTCACGCTATACTAGTAAAGAAATGCCTACTTAAAGCACAAACATACCAGATGCCCGCCCTAGGTATGCATTAAGGTGTAGGGCAGGGTACAGAGGGGATGGGAGGCTCTCAGCAACAGCAACAGCACAGTGTGCTTGGTCAACTCCGTCAGCCTCTACCTTGGGATTTCCAGTCAGCCTCTGCCAATGTCAATCTCTGCCTAGGGGAATTCCAGTAATCACACCCAATGAGCGGCATGTTCATCTTGTTGAAGCAAGTTTTGCAAAGGCCTGGGAATCTGCTCAAAGCCGCCGACCAACTGTTGCTGTGACAACACAGTGTGCTTGGTCCACACGTTAGCCGAGCTGCAACCAAATCAAGCCTCCATCTGGGGTTAAAAGGAACCATTTAGACTCCTTGATTTTCAGAAACTACCAAGTCTGCCCTAAAGCTTCATGCTTATTCGGTTCTGTGTGTTTGCTTATAAATTTTGAATCTGTAAGCACAAGTGCCAGCACCGTGCTCTTTAGGAAAAAACAAAACCATGCAAGCTGACAAGTGCCAGCATCAATTGTCACCTCTCATTATATGTACATCAAGGACAACTTGTTCTCTTGAAGAGAGGGGCACTGCTAGTTGCCTCGTGACCCCCATTGACTTGTTTCTGCTGTCACACCGGAGTGCAGTGCTAGATTTGTGCTGCATGGTAACCAGGAGTTTGGTTGAGTTAGTTGGTGGAGTATTTGATCCTGTTTTCAGTTCAGCAATAGCTGTACTACAATTAGTAATTGAGTACGTCAAAGATGAATTTGCAGTAATACCTTGTCTGGTCCTAGCAACCTTGTAAGATGTATGCCAGGATGTAGACCCCGCTAGCCCTCGGGGGCCAACAGGCATGCCAGTGCCCAGTCCAGTCCAATTCACCCGTCCAGTGTGAGTTTGTCTGACAGCAGCTGCATGCAGCGCTGACCTTGTCTGTCTGCAGGCTGAACACAAAGAGAGAGAGAGAGAGAGAGAGAGAGAGAGAGAGAGGGAGAGAGAGAGA
>LFIK01001832.1_pt1 | contig 17005 bp, 13 predicted proteins | sample 643401 | NCBI WGS metagenome assembly LFIK01 (sample SAMN03777447, study PRJNA286221) | soda lake metagenome | biome: soda lake; feature: Kulunda steppe; material: water; isolation source: sample T5-Br brine of Lake Tanatar-5 | place: Russia: Kulunda steppe | collected 2010-07
CCCGGGGTGTGGCACCGCCGAGCCGGCCAGTGCACTCAGCACGCGCATTTCGCGGCGCATCGTGTCATTGGAATTGGGCCGTGGATGCGGCGGCGGGCGGCGCAAGACGTAGCTGCGGCCTTCTCTCTCGAACTTCAGCAGAATATTCTGCGTTCCTCCGCTGAGCAGGCCGGCGCCGGTGATCGGGCCCTGCCCCAGACCCTGGCTGTCCATCCAGGCGGTGAGCGCGTCGAGATCAATCAGGTTTGTCCAGTTGGTCAATGCTTGTTCTCGCCAAGAAAGTTAGGTCATTTGGATAAAACAATTTGATTAATAGATGCCATAGGCCATCCTGTCAACATGAGCACGGCTGATGACAAGGGGCGCCGCAGCGCCCGGGAACAGATCAAACTGGCCGCCAGAAGGCTTTTCGCGGAACGCGGAGTCGACGGCGTCTCGGTGCGCGAGATCGTGGATGCATCGGGTCAGAAGAATCACGGATCGCTGAACTACTACTTCGGCACCAAGGAAGGCCTGGTGCGGGAACTGGTAGCGGACGGCGCCCGGCTGATCGACGATCGCCGCAATGCGCATCTGGACAGGCTGGAAAGCGCCGGCGGGCCCGACGCCGTGCGCCAGGTGGTGGAAGCCCTGGTGTACCCGTCGATTGACCTGGCTCGGGAACTGGGGGAGGAATCCGACACCTACCTGCGCTTCATCATGCTGTTGGGCATGAGCAACCGGGCGCTTTTCCTGGATGCCCTGGAGGGCCGGTGGAACTCGGGTTATCTGCGCTGCCTGGACCATCTGCGCCGGCTGATGCCGGCCATGCCGGACGAGTTGAAGAATCAGCGTTTCGTGTTTCTCGGCGCCTACCTGAACAGCGTGCTCTCAGCGCGGGAGCACGCCCTGGCGGACAGGACGCGGGAGCACCCCACCTGGACGTCGGACGAGACCCTGAAGCATCTGATTCACACGGCAACCGTCATGCTGGAGGCCCCGCCGGAAAGCACGCCACCGGCACCATGAGCACGGGGTAGCCCGGCACTTCGTCAGGCGTTGCGCGCCATCAGGCCGCCGTCCACCGGAATCACGGCGCCGGTGATGTACGACGCGGCCGGGAGACACAGGCTCAGCGTCATGTGCGCCACTTCCTCGGGCGCTCCATAGCGCCGTAATGCCGTGCGCCGCCGGGCGAAGATCTGCTTGTGCTCATCGGGAATCGCTTCCGTCATACCGGTGAGGATCGGCCCCGGGCAGATACAGTTCACGGTGATCCCTTCTTTCCCCAGCTCCACGGCAAGCGCCCGGGTCAACCCTGTGACGCCGGCCTTTGCGGCAGCGTAGACACTGTCCTCGGCGGTGGCGCCCAGGGCCTCGGTGGATGCGATGTTAACGATGCGCGGCGCTGCGGAGCGACGCAGGAACGGCAGCGCCGCCCTGATCATCCGCTGGTGGGCGGTGAGCAGCACGGCGAGCCCGCGATCCCAAACGCCTTCGTAATCCGCATTGTCGATCGGACAGAAGCAGGAAATCCCGGCGTTGTTCACCACGATGTCCAGGCCGCCGAAATGCTCCGCAACGGACTGGACCACGGCCCGGATATCCTCGTCCCGCGACACATCCAGCGCCCACGCAGCGGCCTCCCATCCGTCAGCCTGCAACCGGTCCGCCACGCGCCGGGCATCCGCCAGGGTTCGATCCGTGACGGCGACCCGGGCGCCTTCCGCGGCAAACACCTCCGCCGTTGCCCGTCCCATACCGCTCGCGGCCCCGGTGATCAGTACAACCGATCCGCGCACCGAACGACTCAACCCCGTCGACTCCGCCATTCCCGTTGCTCCCTTGAATCCAGTGAAAGTTGCCCTGCCGCTCATGCTACGATCGCAACTTGCTGAACAAAAGCAAGCCTTGGAGGAGATAACATGGCGTATCAGCCTTTCAACCTGAGCGGGAAAGTGGTGCTGGTGACCGGCGGCAACCGCGGTATCGGCCTTGGCATGGCCGATGCGCTGGCGCAGGCCGGCGCCGACCTGGTGATCTGGGGAAGCAACGCGGAGCGCAATGCCGCGGCGAAGGCCCAGTTGGAAGCCCATGGCGGGCGGGTGCTCACCCAGCAGGTGGATGTGTCCAACGAACAGGCGGTGATCGACGGCTTCGCCGAAGCCGTGGACGCCACCGGCCGGATCGACTCCGTGTTCGCCAACGCGGGGGTTGGCGGCGGCAAGAACCGGTCGTTCATGGAGACCCCGACCGAGGACTACCGGCGCATCCTGTCGGTGAACCTGGACGGCGTATTCTTCACGCTGCGCGAGGCAGGCCGGCACATGTCGCAGCGTGACGGCGGCGGCTCGCTGGTGGTCACGGCAAGCCTCGCCGCCATCGAGGGTGCAGCCCGCAATCAGGCCTACGCGGCCACCAAGGGTGCGGTGATCTCCATGATCCGGTCCTGTGCGGTGGAACTCGCGCGCTATGGCGTGCGGGCCAATGCCATTCTGCCGGGCTGGATCGCCACCGATATGACGGCCGCCGCCCAGGGCAACGATGCGTTCACGCGCAAGGTGCTGCCGCGGGTGCCGGCACGGCGCTGGGGTCAGCCGGAGGACTTCGGCGGCATGGCCGTGTACCTGGCCTCGGATGCCTCGCGCTACCATTCCGGGGACACGCTGGTGATCGACGGCGGCTATGCCGTCTTCTGAATAAGGCACTCTCCCTGCCCCCCCCTGCGCCGAGCGGCGGGGGGCAGGCGTTCAACGATGGCCTAAACAAGTAACTTGCTTGACGATGACAAGCATCATCTTCTAATCTGCGGGAAGACATCCCGGCGCGCTGCTGCCCCGGGCCAGACACCGCCACGAAACGGGAAGTAACCGGACCATGATCAACGAAGCAGTCATTGTCGACGCCGTTCGCAGCCCGATGGGCAAAGGCAAGCCCGGAGGCGCGCTCTCCGAAGTCCATGCAGTGGAACTGCTGGCACAGGTATTGAAAGGCCTGGTGGAACGCAACTACGTGGATCCCGGCCTGGTGGACGATATCCTGGTCGGCTGCGTGAGCCAGGCCGGCGAACACGCCGGCACCCCGGGCCGCATGGCGGCACTGGCCGCCGGCTTCCCGGAGCATGTGCCCTCCACAACCATCGACCGCAAGTGCGGCTCCAGTCAGCAGGCGGTGCATTTCGCCGCCCAGGGCATCATGGCCGGCGCCTACCGCATGACCATCGCCGCCGGTATCGAATCCATGAGCCGGGTGCCCATGGGCAGTGCCCGCATCGGGCAGGATCCGGCCGGCCCGTCCGTGGCCGAACGCTATGCACCGGGCCTGGTGGGCCAGGGCGTGTCCGCGGAACTGGTCAGCAGCCGCTGGAAGCTGAGCCGCGAGGAACTGGACGCCTACTCCGCGCGCTCACACCAGCGGGCCGCGGAACACCGCGAGAATGGCTGGTTCAAGTCCGAGATCATCCCGATCCAGACCCCGAACGGGCTAGTGAGCGAGGACGAGAGCATCCGCCCCAGCACCACGCCGGAGGGTCTTTCGGAACTGAACCCGGCCTTCGTCAATGATGACATCGCCCGCCGTTTTCCGGAGATCGACTGGAAGATCACCGCCGGCAATTCCTCCCAGATCACCGATGGCGCCAGCGCGTTGCTGATCATGGAACGCGGCCTGGCCGAGCAGTTGGGGCTGAAGCCCATCGCACGCTTCGTCGCCTTCGACGTGATTGCCGATAACCCGCTGATGATGCTCACGGCACCAATTCCCGCGACCCGCCGGGCACTGGAGAAGGCCGGCATGAGCGCGAATGACATCGACCACTTCGAGGTGAACGAGGCCTTTGCGCCGGTGCCCATGGCCTGGCAAAAGGAATTCGGCGTGGATGATGCACGGCTCAATCCCTGCGGAGGCGCCATTGCGCTGGGTCACCCGCTGGGCGCCTCGGGTGCACGGTTGATGACCACCATGGTCCACGCCCTGCAGCGCAACGGCGGCCGCTACGGTCTGCAGACCATGTGCGAGGCCGGCGGCATGGCCAACGCCACCATCATCGAGCGCCTGGCCTGAGCCGGGCGCACCACCGGAGAACGCTTCAATGCAGATGGACAACATTTCCGCCGTCGTCACCGGCGGCGCCTCCGGTCTGGGCCTGGCCTCGGCGCGACTGCTGATCGAGAAAGGCGCCTACGTGACCCTGGCGGATCTGAACGCGGAGAAAGGTGAAGCCGCCGCCGCGGAACTGGGGCCACGGGCCGCCTTCGTCGCGGCGGACGTGACCGACCCGGAGCAGATGGACGCCGTCTTTGAACAGGCGGAAACCCAGGGGCCCCTGCGCGCCGTGGTGCACTGCGCCGGTCGCGGCGGGCCGGTGCGCGTCGTGGAAAAGGACGGCAGCCCCGGCTCGCTGGAGAAGTTCGAGGCCATCGTCCGGCTGAACGTGATCGGCAGCTTCAACGTGCTGCGCCTGGGTGCGGCTCGCATGGCGAAGCATGAACCACTGGAAAACGGCGAGCGCGGCGTGTGTATCCTCACCGCGTCGATCGCCGCCTACGAGGGCCAGATCGGCCAGATCCCCTACGCCTCGGGCAAGGCCGGCATCGTCGGCATGACCCTGGTGGCCGCCCGCGACCTGGCCAGCCGCCAAATCCGCGTGTGCACCATCGCCCCCGGCCTGTTCGACACGCCGCTGCTCGCCAACCTGCCGGAGAACATCCGCACGGCGCTGGGGGCATCCGTGCCCAATCCGGCACGACTTGGCCTGCCGGACGAGTTCGCCATGCTGGCGGGGCAGATCATCGAAAACCCGATGCTCAACGGCGAGACCATCCGGCTGGACGGCGCCCTGCGCATGGCGCCGCGTTAAGGAGCGGCCAGGTCCTGGTCGGCATGCTGTTGGTGGATATCGCCTCCGGCTCAATCCACCCTACCGCTTCGATCGGAGGGTGTCGGGTGGATTGAGCGCAGCGATATCCACCAACCCTTGATCGGTCAGCACAGACCCGAGAGGGCAGTCGGGTGCCGGCGCATCGATGCCTGCACTCCCGACTTTCGCGCTTCGCGTTATGGTGGCAACCGCTGCGCGGTTACCACCCTACACCTGCCAATCCGGAGGCTGCTACGCCTGCTCTCCGAACCGTACTGCTCAGGCCGGTGTGAAGCAGGGAACCATCCAGTCGTCCTGGGTGCGCTTGAAGACCACCTTCACTGCCTGACCGATGCGGATGTCGTCCAGATCGCACTCCACGATGTTGCTCATCATGGCCACGCCCTCGTCCAGCGTGACGTGGGCGATGGCGTATGGCACGGGGCCGGCGCGGCGCGTGACGCTGAAGGTGTAGATGGTGCCTGTGCTCTTGGCCTCCACCCATTCGGTCTGATCGCTAAAGCAATGCGGGCAGATCGGGCGCGGGTAGAAATGGTACTCGCCGCAATCCTTGCAGCGCTTCACCAGCAGCCGCCCTTCCTTGGCCGCCTCGAAGTAGGTTTCATCGCCGGGATTCAAGGCCGGCGCCGCCATTTCGCGGTCCTGATACGGTGTGGCCATGCTTATTCCCCCCTCTCCAGGATCACCGTGGCACTGCCATGGCGGGTGGCGATGGCACCGCCGGTACCCTGGGCCAGCGCCAGACCACAGTTGGGCACCTGGACTTTCGGATGCGCCTCGCCGCGCAACTGGCGCACGGCCTCGATAACCTTGGTCATGCCGCCGCGGTTGGCCGGGTGGTTGTTGCACAGGCCGCCGCCATCCGTGTTGAACGGAAGCTTGCCCACGCCGGAAATCAGGTTGCCGTCGGCGACAAAACGACCGCCCTCGCCCTTGCGGCAGAAACCCAGGTCTTCCAGCTGCAGCAACACGGTGATGGTGAAGCTGTCGTAGATGGACGCGTAGTCGATATCCGCCGGCGTGACACCGGCCTCTTCAAAGGCCGCCGGGCCGGACCAGGCGGCGCCGGTGGTTGTCAGGTCGAACTTGCCACCGGACAGGTCCTTGGGCGACTCGCCCGTGCCGAGGATATTAATCACCGGCCGCTTCAGCGATTTGGCGATCTCCGGGCGGGTCACGATCAGGGCACCGCCGCCGTCGCTGACAACGCAGCAGTCCAGCCGGTGCAGCGGATCGGAAATCACGGGCGAGTTGACCACGTCTTCCACGGTGACGGGCTTGGGCAGCATGGCATTCGGGTTGTGCTGCGCATGCTGCGAGGCCGCCACCTTGATCCAGGCCAGTTGTTCGCTGGTGGTGCCGAACTCATGCATGTGGCGCATGGCCACCATGGCGTACTGGTTCACGGTCAGCGGGCCATAGGGCATTTCAAAGGGCACGTCGGGCAGGTTCGCGCCCCAGTTGCGCGGCTGGGTGCCGCTGGAGCCTTCCGAGCGCGGCCGACCGGCCAGCGTGATCAGCGCCACATTGCACTTGCCGGCCGCGATGGCCTGGGCGGCATGGTTGACGTGAATCAGATACGAGGAACCGCCGGTTTCGGTGGTATCCACGTGCCGCACTTTCAGGCCCATGTACTCGACCATGCTCAGCGCGCCCAGCCCGGGGGCATCACCGGCACAGAAATAGCCGTCCACATCGGACTTGCTCAGCCCGGCGTCGGCCAGCGCGCCACGGGCGCATTCTGCGTGGAGCTGGGCCACGGAGGCATCCGGCGCCTTGCGCAACGGATGTTCGAAGGCGCCGACGATGCAGGCCTTTCCCTTGATACTCATGGGGTCTCCCGGCGTGTTTGTCGTTGTATTCAGGGCCGGAATATCGGGCCCCGCCGAGGGTAGTCTAGGCTGACAGCCGGGCAGAACCAATTGCGAGAATGCCCAATCCGCATGGCGGATTCGATCAGGACCAGGGCGCGGGCCGGCCGAAAAGGTACCCCTGAAGGTAATGCACGCCGAGTTCGGTCAGCCGCTCCGCCTGGGCCTCGGTCTCGATGAACTCCGCCACCACCTCCGCCTCAAAGGCACGGGCCACCTCACAGACGGCGCGCACGATACTGGCCTGGCGCCGATCGGCGATGCAGGCCTGCACCAATTCGCCATCGAGCTTGATCAGGTCGAAGGGTAGCTGCGCCAGGTACGACAGGGACGACATCCCGGCGCCGAAATCATCGATCGCGACCTTGGCGCCAAGGTCACGGAAGCGCTGCAACTGGTGAACCGTCCGCTGTAGGTTGGACAGCGGCGCCGACTCCGTGACCTCGATAATCACCCAAGGGGCACAGCCACTGGAACTCAGCCGATCGACGATCTCCGCGCACACACGGCTGTTGGTCAAGGTCTGCCCCGAGAGGTTCACGGACACCCGGGGCCGCGCACCCGGTGGCGCGGCCTGCAGCCGGCTCAGCACATCGCGCACCACGGCCAGGTCCAGGCGGGACACTTGCTGGTAGTTCTCCGCTGCGGCCAGGAAGATGTTGGGATGCTCCAGCACGCCGTTTTCGCCTTCCAGGCGCGCCAACACTTCCATGCAGCCTGGACCGGCGGCCCGGTGGGTGGGAACGATGGGCTGGGTGTGCAGCCGCAACTGGCCGTTGGCGAGGGCAATAGGCAGGCGCAGGGCCCAGTCGGACATGGCTTCCCGATGCGACACACCGGGTTCGCCCGGTTCGAACACCATGACGCGGGTGCGGCCGCTATCCTTGGCCAACCGGCAAGCGGTGTCTGCGCGGGACACCACTTCATCCGGGTCTGAGCCCGGCTCGAAGGCGGAGACACCGATGCTGGCCCCCAGGCGGAACACCTGGTCATCCCAGTAGAAGCGGTAGCTGCTGATCACGCCCAGTACCCGCTGGGCCAAACGTTCACCGCAGTGCAGGTCGCACTTCGACATCAACAGTGTGAACTCGTCACCACCGACGCGGGCCAGCAACACATCCTGGGGAATGCTCGCAACCAGGGCATCGGCCAGCTGCTGCAAAAGCACGTCGCCGGCACCATGCCCCAGCGTGTCATTGACCGGCTTGAAGTGATCCAGGTCCAGGTACAGCAGGGCTCCCCGAAATCCGCTATCCGGGTCCAATGCCGCTTCCAGCCGCCGGGCGAATTCGCGCCGGTTGTAAAGCCCGGTGAGCGCATCGTGCGAGGCCTCGTAGGCGAGTTGGGCCTCACGTGCCTTCTCCCTGGTAATGTCCCGCAGAATGCCGGCAAACAGACGGCCACCGGGGACGGCCACCTCGCTCACTCCCAGGTAAAGGGGAACCTTGCTGCCGTCCTTGCGAACACCGTCCACTTCCCGCCCCACGCCGATGATGCCGGCGTTGCCGGTCTCCATGTAACGGCGCAGGTAGCCATCGTGATTCCGGGCGTCCTCACCCGCCATCAGCATGCTGAGGTTACGCCCGATCACCTCTTCAGGCTCATAACCGAAAATGCGGCTTGCCGCCGGGTTGAAACTCTCGATGCGACCCGATTGGTCAATGGTCACAACACCGTCCACGGTGTTCTGCAGCACCGCTTCGGCCACGGAATAGCCACGGTGCCACCGGAGAGCCTGCTCTTCACGCTTGCGTAACTCTTCAGGTGTCAAGGATCCGGCCCAGAATGCAAGGGTGGTAGCGGGCGCAGCAAAGACAGCACTTCCCTCCGCCGCTTTGGGGCAGCGAAGTCTAGCACGGTGCGGAAGCGGGCAGTACCGGAATCAGCCGCGCGCGAGGTCAGCCGTTCTCATCCAGGCTCAGCCCCGAGCCATCGGCGCTGCCGCTCTCCGCCAGGCGGATGCGCAGGCCCAGATCGTTGCGTGAGTCGGCGTTGTCCAGTGCCACGTCGCGACTGATCAGGCCGCGTTCGTAGAGTTCATACAGGGATTGATCGAAGGTCTGCATGCCCACTTCGCGCCCCTGGGCCATGGCCTCCTTGAGCTGCGAGACCTCGCCCTTCTCGATCAGCTCGCTGACGAACGGCGTGTTGAGCAGGATCTCCACCGCCGGGACGCGCTTGCCGTCAACCGTGGGCAGCAGACGCTGGCTGATGATGGCCCGCAGGTTCTGCGCGAGATCCCCGCGCAGCTGCCGATGGGCCGAATCCGGGAAAAAGTTCATGATCCGGTCCAGCGTCTGGTTGGCATTGTTCGCGTGCAGCGTGGACAGGCAGAGGTGACCGGTCTCCGCGTAGGCAATGGCGTGCGCCATGGTCTCCCGTTCGCGGATCTCGCCGATCAGGATCACATCCGGTGATTCCCGCATGGCGTTGGTCAGCGCATTCTCGTAGGAATGGGTGTCCAGCCCGATCTCCCGCTGATCCACGATGTTTTTCTTGTGCTCGTGCAGGTATTCAATGGGGTTTTCCACTGTGAGGATGTGCCCGGGCACGCGCTCGTTGCGGTAGTCGATCATCGAGGCCAGCGTGGTGGACTTGCCGGACCCAGTGGAGCCCACAACCAGCACCAGCCCGCGCGGCGCGAGGATCAGCTCACTGAGCTTGGCCGGGAGATTGAGCTGCTCCAGCGAGGGAATATGGCTGGTGATATAGCGCACCACCATCGATACCGCGCCGCGCTGCCGGAACACGTTGATGCGGAACCGCCCCACTCCCGGCAGCGGCAGGCCCAAGTTCAATTCCAGGGTGCGCTCGAACTCGGCCTGCTGCGCATCGTTGAGCACGGAGTAGGCCAATTCCCGAACCTGTTGCGCTTCCAGTTTGCGCTCGGGCTCGATCATCCGTACCCGACCATTGATCTTGATGCCAACCGGCGCCCCGGAGCTAAAGAACAGGTCGGATGCCTGGTAACGCGGCATCAACATCAGGTAGCGGTTCAGCTCCATGTCATCTCCATCCTGTTTCGGTTCAGTCTGCCAGCGCCCGGGGGCACTTGCACGTCCCCGCGGCGACAGTCCGTGCTTTGCCCTTTGCCTTTCCATAAGATGGACCCTGGGGTCGCCAAGGCCCCAGGGCACATAAACCAATATCAAGGTGCAGCATCATGCACCGGAGGAGGCACTTCCATGATCAAGCGCATAAGCATGTCCTCAGTGAAAGCCGTGGAGCGTTGGCTACCGGATCCGTACGTGCTGGTGCTGCTGCTGACGCTGGTGGTGTTCGCACTGGGGATGGCAGTGGAGCGCGAGAGCCCGGCGGCCATGATCGAGCACTGGGGCAACGGCTTCTGGAACCTGCTGACCTTCGCCATGCAGATGGTACTGATTCTGGTCACGGGCTGGGTGTTGGCCAGCACGCCGTTCTTCCGGCGCATTCTCGCTGCCATCGCAACGCTGGCGAAGTCACCGGCCCAGGCCATCATCCTGGTGACGCTGGTCTCCATGGTGGCGGCCTGGATCAACTGGGGTTTCGGCCTGGTGATCGGCGCCATGTTCGGGCGACAGCTGGCGCGCCAGGTGGCAGGTGTGGATTACCGCCTGCTTATCGCCAGCGCATACAGCGGCTTTATCATCTGGCACGGCGGCCTGGCGGGCTCCATTCCGCTGGTAATCGCCACCGACGGCCACTTCATGGAAGAGCAGATGGGGGTGGTCAGCACCGGCACCACGATCTTCTCCGCCTACAACCTGATTCTGATTCTGATCCTTTTCATCGTCCTGCCGTTGCTCAACCGCATGATGATGCCGAAGCCGGAGGAATCGGTCACGGTTGACCCGAAAAAGCTGGAGGACGCACCAGAAGTCCCGGAGGACAAGGAAAAGACCCCCGCCACGCGGCTGGAGAACAGCCTGCTGCTGTCCCAGGCGGTGGGGATCATGGGGCTGGTGTTCATCGCCTACTACTTCCTGGTGAACAGCGGCTCGCTGAACCTGAACATCGTCAACTTCATCTTCCTGTTCCTGGGCATCATCCTGCATGGCCGGCCCATGCAGTTCCTGGTCTCGCTGCAGGAGGCGGCCAAGGGGGCCAGCGGCATTATCATCCAGTTCCCGTTCTATGCCGGGATCATGGGCATGATGGTGGGCTCCGGCCTCGCGGTGACGTTCTCCAACGGCTTCGTGGCCATCGCCAATGAGACCACGCTGCCGCTGTTCGCCTTCCTCAGTGCCGGACTGGTGAACATCTTCGTGCCCTCCGGCGGCGGCCAGTGGGCGGTGCAGGCTCCTGTGATGATTCCGGCCGCCATCGAGCTAGGTGCGGACATGTCGCGGACCGCCATGGCGGTGGCCTGGGGGGATGCCTGGACCAACCTGATCCAGCCGTTCTGGGCCCTGCCGGCACTGGCCATCGCCGGCTTGCGCGCCAAGGACATCATGGGCTTCTGCCTGATCACTCTGGTGGTGTCCGGCGTGATCATCGGCCTGGGGCTGACCTTCTTCCCCGGCTGAACGTACACCGGGGGCGGCATGGCCGCCCCCGGTGCCTTTTCTGGCAACCTGATTAGTGCTGTCCGCCTTCAGCCAGACGGATGGCCTCTTCCCGCAGATCCCGCTTGATCACCTTGCCATTGGGGTTGCGCGGCAGGCTCTCATTGCGGAACGCGATGAAGTCCGGCACCTGGTAGTCGGCCAGACGCTCCGCGCAGTAATCCCGGATATCCTGTTCGGTGGCGGTGGCGCCATCAGCCAGCGTGATGAACACCTGGACCTTCTCGCCCAGCACCGGGTCGGGCCGGGCCACCACGGCGCATTCGGCCACTGCAGGATGGTAGGACAACACGTTCTCCACCTCGGCACTGAACACCTTGTACCCGCCGCGGTTGATCATGTCCTTCATGCGGTCGAACACCCGCACGTAGCCCTGGGCATCCATGCTGCCGATATCACCGGAGCGCCAGTACCCCCCGACGAAACCCTCCTGCGTGGCCTCGGGCCGGTTCCAGTAGCCCTTGACCACCATGGGACCGCCAATCCAGAGTTCACCGGGCTCCCCGGTCGCCACTTCCCGCCCCTCGGCATCCATGATGCGCACATCGCCGGTGGGCACCACCTGTCCGACGGTGTCCCCGTACTCGCCGATGGCTCCCGGCGGCATGATGGTGGTGGGCGAGGTGGTCTCGGTGGCCCCGTAGGCATTCACCAGCACCAGGTTCGGCAGCACGTCCGCCAGCCGCCGGATGGTGGCCTCCGGCATGGGGGCACCGCCGAAGGCCCCGATCCGCCAGCGGCTGAGATCGTATTGCTGGAAATCCGCCCGCATCAGGCACAGGTTGTACATGGCCGGCACCAGCAGCCCATAGGTCATGCGTTCTTCCGCTGCCAGGCGGTTGAACTCACGGGCATCGAACTGCCGCATGAGGATGGTGCATCCGGCCACGTGGACCATGGCCAGGATGATGGCGATCAGCCCCGTCACGTGACTGCCCGGTACCGCCAGAATGCTGCGCTCGCCGCGCTGCAGGCCCAGGCCGTATTCAAAATGACACAGCGAATGGGCGATATTCAGGTGGGTCAGCATGGCGCCTTTCGGCCGCCCGGTGGTTCCCGAGGTGTAAAGGATGACCGCCGTATCCTCCTCGGCGACAGCGGCCACGTCCACCGGGGGCGCCTCCTGCAGCAACTGCTCGTAGGGCTCGGCCCCGGCCACGACGCCGCCCACGGCGTAGCGATGCTCCAATGCGGGCAGCGCGTCAACGCCGGGCAGCCGCGGTGCAAGGCCCGCATCGAACAGCAGCACGCGTGCCCCACAGTTATCCAGGATGTAGCGCAGGCCCTCGCCCTGCTCCCGCGTGGTCACGGGCACGGCGATCGCACCGAGATGCGCGGCGGCCAGCAGGCCCTCTACGAACTCCGGCCCGTTACCGAGCAGCAGGGCAACGCGGTCGCCCGCTTCCACGCCCTGCAGCGCCAGATTGGCAGCCACCCGCTGCACCCGGTTTTCCAGTTCCGCGTAGTTGCAGCGCCCGCCGTCCCAGACCAGCGCATCGGCGTCCGGCGCTTGCTCGACGGCACGGCGGAAGACCGCGTGCAGCGAGGACGGTCGCTCGGAAAAGCAACGCACCAGACGGTCGCCGTAATGGCCTTCGTACCGCATGGGCGCGAGTTGTTTGACAGGCCATTGCATGCCTCTCGTGTCCTCCCGATCCGTGCGGGGCGGGGCCACTGCCCCGCCCCGCCTGACGGATTCACGCCACTTCAAACAGCCCGGCGGCGCCCATGCCGCCGCCCACGCACATGGACACGACCACGTATTTGGCGCCGCGCCGCTTGCCCTCGATCAGCGCGTGACCCACGAGGCGTGCACCGGTCATTCCGTAGGGGTGACCGATGGCGATGCTGCCGCCGTTGACGTTGTAGATGGAGGGATCGATGCCCAGGTGATCCCGGCAGTACAGCACCTGGCAGGCAAAGGCCTCGTTGAGTTCCCACAGGCCGATGTCGTCGATACCCAGACCGTGCTGCTTGAGCAGCTTGGGAATCGCGTAGATGGGGCCGATGCCCATCTCCTCCGGCGGACAACCGGCCACCGCCATGCCACGGTAAATGCCGAGCGGCTCCAGGCCACGCTGTTCGGCCAGGCGACTGTCCATGAGGACGCAGGCGGAGGCACCGTCGGATAGCTGACTGGCGTTGCCGGCGGTGATCACGCCACCGTCAAGCACCGGTTTCAGGCCCTGGAGATCCTCAAGCCGGGTCTGCGGCCGGTTCCCCTCGTCCTTCGACAGGGTGGTTTCGCGGTAGCTGACCTCCTTGGTTTCCTTGTCCATAAGCGCCTGGGTGGCGGTGATGGGCACGATCTCCTGGTCGAATAGCCCCTGATCCTGCGCCGCTGCAGTCCGCTGCTGGGATTCCAGGGCATAGGCATCCTGCGCATCACGACTGATGTTGTACTTCTTCGAGACGTACTCGGCGGTCTGCAACATGGGCATGTAGGCATGCTCTGCCCGCGCGATCACGTTCGGGTCGGTCTCGGCGGCCACCCACTCCATGTAGCGGTTCTGCACGGCGGAGATATTGTCCTGACCGCCGGCAAGCACGATTTTCATGCCGTCGCCGGTAATCTGCTTCGCCGCCGTGGCTACCGCCATCAGCCCGGAGGAGCACTGGCGGTCAATGGTCTGGCCGGCCACGGTGTCCGGCAGCCCGGCGGCGATCGAGGCGTTGCGCGCCAGGTTCATGCCGGCGGTACCGGCGGTGAGCACGGCGCCGATGATCACATCATCGATCTCACTGCCATCCACCCCGGCCCGCTCCACGGCATGTTCCATGGCGTGGGCCATCAGGGTTGGGGACTTGATGTTGTTCAGAGAGCCCCTGAAGGCGCGACCGATGGGGGTACGCGCCGTGGACACGATCACGGCTTCACTCATGACGACACTCCTCCTGCGCCTGTGGCGCTTGTTGTGGAATTCGTGGCCGGGCCGCTGCAGCAGCCCGGCTGTTCGGAGCCGGGGCGGCGGCGTTAACGACCGCCCTCGAACGGCCAATCGGCAAAGCGCAGCGCCTGCGCCACCATGCGTTCCAGCAGCGCGGCGCGGCTCCAGTAGCCATGCGCGTCACCCCGCGCCTGCGCATAGTGGGCAAGTCGCTCCGCCACCTTGTCCACGCCGACGGTATCGGCCCAGAACATGGGGCCGCCGAGCCAGTCGGGGAAACCGTAGCCGTTGATCCAGACGGTATCGATATCACCCGGCCGATAGCTGATGCCCTCCTCCAGGATACGCACACCCTCGTTGATCAGCGGGTAGAGGCAGCGCTCGATGATTTCCTGGTCGCTGATAGCGTCACGCCGGGCGATGCCGTGCTCCTCGGCCAGGGCAGCGCAGACGCGCTGCACCTCGGGATCATCCACCGGCTTGCGGTTCTCGTAGCGATAGTACCCCGCCTCGGTCTTCTGGCCGTGGCGGCCCAGATCCATCAGTTTCTGAACCACGGCGCGGTAGGCAGAGTCATCCGGCAGCCCGCCGGCCTTGCGGTTTTCCTGTACCACCTTGGCCGCCACGTCGACCCCGGCCAGGTCGATCATGCGGCAGGGCCCCATGGCCAGGCCCAGGGATTGAATGGCGCGGTCCACCTGTGCCGGGGTGGCCCCCTCCATGAGCAGGAACTCGGCCTCACGCAAATAAGGCTCCAGCATGCGGTTGCCGATAAAGCCGTAGCAGACGCCGGAGACCACCGGCACCTTGCCGATGGCCCGCGCCAGGCGCATGACCGTGGCCAGCACCTCGGGGGCGGTCTGCTCGCCACGCACCACTTCCAGCAGCCGCATGACGTTCGCCGGGCTGAAGAAATGCATGCCGAGCACGTCCGCCGGGCGTCCGCTGGCCTGTGCCAGCGCATCCACATCCAGCGTGGAGGTGTTGGAGGCGATGATGGCGTCCGCCTTGCACACCTTGCCCAGCCGCGCCAGCACCTCGCGCTTGATGTCCATGTTCTCGAACACGGCCTCGATCACCAGGTCGCAGTCCGCCAGATCCGCGTAATCCAGCGCCCCCTGGAGCAGCCCCATGCGCTGCTCCACCTGTTCCTCGCTAAGCCGACCCTTGGCCGCCGTGGCCTCGTAGTTGCGACGCACGATGCCGAGGCCCCGGTCCAGTGCTTCCTGCCCGGTCTCGACGATGACCACGGGAATGCCCGCGTTGGCGAAATTCATGGCGATACCGCCACCCATGGTGCCGGCACCCACCACGCCCACGCGGCGGATGTCGCGCAGTTGCACGTCCTTCGGCAGCCCAGGCACCTTGGCCGCCTCACGCTCGGCGAAGAAACGGTAACGCAGCGCGGCGGATTCACGGCTGTGGAGGCATTCCTGGAACAGTCGCGACTCCACCTGCACACCTTCCGCGAACGGTTTGCTCACGGCCGCTTCCACGCACTGGATGATGCGCTCCGGCGCCGGGTTACCGGTAGGGCGGCGCTGTAGCGCGGCGCGGGCATCATCGAACAGCGTGGGTGGAACGGAGGCCGCGTCCACCTGCATGTCGCTGATGCGGCGGAACGGCGCATCCTGCTCCGCCAGTTGCTCCGCCACGGCGATGGCGCCTTCCAGCAGGTCGGTCTTGACGATCTGATCAATAATGCCCGCCTCCACGCCGCGCTTTGCCGGGATGGGCTTGCCGGTGATGATCATGTCCAGCCCCAGGCTGGCGCCGGCGATACGGGGCAGGCGCTGAGTGCCCGCCGCCCCCGGCAGCAGGCCCAGCGTGACCTCCGGCAACCCCACCTTGGCATCCGCAGTGGCGACACGGTAGTGGCAGGCCAGGGCGAGCTCCAGACCGCCGCCAAGCGCCGTGCCGTGAATGGCGGCCACCACGGGCTTGTCCAGCGCCTCGATCATGTCCAGGGTCTGATGAAACAGATCCGCCGAAAACTGCTCCGATTCAAATTCCGCGATGTCGGCGCCGGCAACAAAGGTGCGCCCTGCACAGCAGAGCACCGCCGCCCGGATCGCATCATCATCCCGGACCCGCTCAAAGGCTTCCTGCAGACCGTCGCGCACGGCACGCCCCAGGGCATTCACCGGCGGCTTGTCGATACGCACCACGCCGACACCACCGCGCGTCTCCAGGCTGACTACCGTACTCATGCAGACTCCTCCAATGAAGTTGTTTACGCGTCAGGATTACGCACCATAGCACGGCACTGCACACAGGCAGGAGTGCTTTTCCCGGGACCGCGGCATCATCCCCCGAAGCGGCCGGGCTCCCAGCGCCATCCGTTCCCGTTAAGCGCCTGTTCCAGTTCCGCCCGGGCAGCGCGGACCTCGTCCACGGGACCGCGCAGCCCCAGTTCCAGCTCGAAATCCGGCGGACACCAGCGCGGCAGACAGGAGATCTTCAGGCCGGGATAGCGCTCGGTGAACACCTCCAGTGTGGGCGTCATTTCGCTCTCCCGCACCCCGCGAACCAGGATGTTCTCCTCGGTACGGCTGCCGGCGGCGTGAAGATGCCCATAGCGCGCGTCCAGCACCCACTCGATCATGGGCCAGGCCATGTTGGGGAAACCGGGAACGAAGTGATGGTGCCGGACCGAAAAGCCGGGCACCCGGTTGACCGGATTGGGGATGATCTCCGCCCCCTTGGGAAACTCCACCATGCGCAGACGCTGCGGCGTGCCCCCGGGACCGAACTGCGCCTCCAGTTCACGCAGGCCTTCGGGGTGTGCCTCCACCGGGACGCCCACCGCCTCGGCGGCGCACTGGCGGGTGCGATCGTCCG
>LFIK01001833.1_pt1 | contig 16995 bp, 18 predicted proteins | sample 643401 | NCBI WGS metagenome assembly LFIK01 (sample SAMN03777447, study PRJNA286221) | soda lake metagenome | biome: soda lake; feature: Kulunda steppe; material: water; isolation source: sample T5-Br brine of Lake Tanatar-5 | place: Russia: Kulunda steppe | collected 2010-07
GTGTGTGTGTGTGTGTGTGTGTGTGTGTGTGTGTGTGTGTGTGTGTGTGTGTGCGTGCATATGTGTGCCCGAGTGCATGTGCGTTTGTGTGCATGTGCGTGAGTATATGCTTGTGCATATACGTGTATGCGTACAAGTGTGTGTGCGTATGTGGGGGTTGGGTGTGTGTATAAGGGGGGGGAAATCAAGTCCCTTGTTTGTTGAATCGACAATTTTAATTTTAATTTAAATATCAATTGATTAAAATATCCATTTAAAGTTGCACCGATCATCTCCACTGTTGATGGGGCAAGCCAAAAGCAGATGAGGGCATGAGGGCTTGCAGCAGGTGGTTGACCAACCAGATGATCCAAATTTATCATCAGCTTAACTTCATTCCACAGTATCTCAGGCCTGCCTTGCCCTTTGTTCATCAGGGTGATCCTGGAGGAGCTGGTAAACGAGTCCGTCCAGCTCATCAGTGGCCTGCTCAGCTTGAAACGACGAGAGAATACACTCCCCGCTGTATGGACGCTGACCATTACACAAGCATCTCCAGCCGCAGCCTGTGTTCCACAATGCGCAAGCCAACAGGATCTCCTGCAGCCAGTCCAGCAGCAGGTCCTTGTCAACCCCCTTGACAGCTCCCATGCAAGAAGATCATGCGCATGTCCTTCCTTCACACTGCCTCCTCCGGCGTGCAGCCCTCCAGCCCAGCATCATGGCAGCAACCTGCTCACCACCAGCAGCACACTTGCGCTGCAGGGCCACTTGCCCTGCTGCCGCCAGCAGGCATGCTGCAACGATGGTGGTGATGATCCTCCAAGCCTGCAAGGGCATTTCCTCTTCGGCAGCCACAGCAGCAGCAGCAGTGGCGAACTACAAGGGCCCAACAGACTAGAGTATGCGCACTCAAGACCCAACAGCAGCCCCCCCGCAAGGCATCTGCACCCGCCAGGCTCCTCCCACAGCATCTGGGACGCACGCAGCCTCTCGTCCAGCCATTGCGCCGCTGGATGGTGGCCAAGCACCCCGCTGCAGCAGCATCGCCGCTCAAGCCACCAGCTCGGCACGCGCGGCATGAGCAGCGGAGCACGCAGCGCCGCAGGCGCGGACCCCCAGACTCTACCCTACCACCCTTTGCACTCATGCACTACAGTCCAGGGACCCACATTTAGCCACCACATGGATGGGCATGGCACGGCCCCTTGGCGCCCTGCACTGCAACCGGCTGATGCGGCCTGCTCCCCTGCCAGCGTGTTGCAGCCAGCTGATGCGGCCGGGGCCCTTGCCTGCACATCGCCGCCAGTCAACTGCGCTGGTTCTATGGACCTTGTGTCCTGCTCAGCAGCGGAGCCAGCCATGGTGCTCTCCGTGTTCAGGTGTGTGCATGTGTGTTCAGGTGTGTGTGCGTGCATGGTGTGTGCATGTGTGTTCAGGTGTGTGTGCGTGTACGTGTGTGTGCGTGTGCACGTGCACGCATACATCTACGTCTGCATGTGCAAGTTTGAAAGTGCTTGTACATGCTGGTGCATTGAGTGACCGATCAGCGAGTGCTGTCTGCATCATCTGCATGCTTTCTGTGCAGCACCTTCATCATGAGCAAGTACGCCCTCCTAGCAGACCATCTGCAGGCTGTTCTTCCACAGAGCGTGCAACTCCTGTGCTTCAACCTGCTGCACCTCTATCACCTGGGTGCTTTGGTCATGCGGCTGACGAGAATAGATCGCCTGATCCATGCGCATGATCCATCCCCTGCTGGACGTTGCAGTCATCCAAGGCAGTGCATGCTTGCAATTCATTGCGCTGCTTTGGATGCTCACGAGGTGACAGCTGGCTAGTGCTCAGTGGGTGGATGCGCACGAGGTGACACCTGGCTAGCGCTCAGTGGGTGGATGCGCACGAGGTGACAGCTGGCTAGCGCTCAGTGGGTGGATGCACACGAGGTGACAGCTGGCTAGCGCTCAGTGGGTGGATGCACACCAGGTGACAGCTGGCTAGCGCTCAGTGGGTGGATGCGCACGAGCTGACAGCTGGCTAGCGCTCAGTGGGTGGATGCACACGAGGTGACAGCTGGTTAGCGCTCAGTGGGTGGATGCCTACCTGCTGGTAGGGGTGCGCTTCTGACACAGGAGCGGGGAGCGCCCCAGGTTGGAGGGCACAGCAGCAGCGCTTGCACCGGGCAGGGCTGCGGGGCATGCCCGATGCTAGTCTTGCCCTTTGGAGCACCTTTGGCGGCAGCGCCGTACTGCCCTTGACTGCGGGCTTCTTTTTGAACAAGATCACCGTTCTGCTCTTGGCTGCCGGCTTCTTTCTCTGAACGACAGCGCCGTACTGCTCTTGGCTGCCGGCTTCTTCCTCTGAACAACAGCGCCGTTCTGCACTTGACTGCCGGCTTCTTCCTCTGAACGACAGGCAGGCTGCGTCAGCGATGCAGTGGGTGCATGACACCAGTGGCCTGCCCTGGTGGGCGTCGATCCCGTTGACCACGCTGGCGCTCCGTCTGATGCTCATGCCAGTCTCCATGTGGCAAGCCAAAACGGTGCGTGTGTGCACGCAAATGCGTGTGTGCGTACGTGCGCGCGCATATCCATGAGCATGTGTGTGTGCTCACACAAGCGTGTGCGTCTATGCATGCATACATGCGTTTGCACAAGCTTTCGTCAGTGTGGATGAGTGGAATGGTTGTCTGTTGCTGGCAGGCTAGTCAGTGGATGTGCACGCACTTGGTTTGCTCTTTTGAGGCACGACATGGTCTTCTGAAGGCCGACAAGGCTTTGCACTGAGTGAATGAATGAACCCAGCAGCTTTAGAATGGGCTGTTTGCTTTCTGCAACAATGGCCGGCATCACGCGCATTGGCGTGCACAGCCGGCACGGTGCAAGGCCACGCGTGCTCGCAGCAAGCAACGTGCACAATCACAAGTCAGCTGTCCAGCAGGGCCGCTCCATCTGGTGTGAGCTGTCTGTTCGGCAGCAACCACGCGCGTGCACAAGCGTCTCCTGTTGGTTGCCCTGCAGGTCCGCACAAACTACATGGTGTATCGAGAGGCAGCAGCCATGGCAGATAGGCAGCTCCAGCTGGAGTCCCGGGACAAGCCTGGCAGTGCAAGGTTCTCGGGGAATGAGAGGGCAGCGGTGCCTGCACCTAGCAGCCGTGAATCCAGCGTGCAGGTATGGCGGCATTTGTGCCTGATTGCCTAGTGCGCATAGGCAAGACAAGCCTGCCCTTCTGCTTGTGATTGAGCACAGGCATCTCACACGCGCAGCAGTGTCAGTGTGTGTTCGTGCGTGGGTGCGTGCGTGCGTGCAATAGCTTGCAGGCCGCGCTCACCACTCATGCAAAGGTTGCATGCAAACTGAGTCTGGCTGAGCCATAGGCACACGGTGGCGCACACTCATGTGCACTGCACTGGCATGCCTATAAGGACTCTGTTTAGGACCGAAACCAAATGTGTACCCTGTAAATATTGGCAAATCAGCACATAAATTGGCAAATGTACTGCATACATGTTTTTTTTGGCAACCCTAAGTACCCTAATTTTGTTGCACTTTCATGCCTTCTAAACATGCAGGGCGGGATGCAGGAGGAGCAGCAGGAGCTGACATTGGCAGGGGACAGGGTTAGGCGTGGCAAGCTGGTGCTGTCCAACTTCTCGCTACTGCGTGGAAAGCTGGGGGCCCCACACCCGGCCTGGATTGTGGTTAACCCGCTTGTTCAGGTGCGCGCAAATTTGCATCCCCGCAGGCTCATGTGTGTATGTGTGTGTGTGTGTGCATGTGTGTGTGTGCATGCGTGCGTATGTGCGTGCGTGTGTGAGTGCATTCATGCGTGCGTGCGTGTATGCGTGCGCGCTTGCGTGTATGCGTGCGTGCGTGCATATGTGCGTGTGTGCGTGGGAGCATGCGTGTGTGCATACGTGTGTTGCGTTTGCTTGTGTGTGTGCAAGCATGCTGTCATATGTGCTTGCACTTGCGCTTGCTTATGTACGCTTGCTGGTCCATGGACTTGCGCATGCGCTTGCATGCATGCTCGCACGTGTGTGCTTGCTAATCCACAGGCTTGCACATGCGCTTGCATGCACACTTGCACGTGTGTGCTTGCTTGCACATGGGCTTGCGCAGCTGCATACTGTGCTCCAGGCCCTTTGACATTGCTCATCCCTCGCATCCCCCCCCCCCGCGTAAATGCACAATCCAGGTCCCAGTCTTTGTAGTGAGTGGCATGACTTTGCGCATGATGGGTGGAGTGGGATGGCCTGGCCTTCGCACAGAAGGAGCTCTCTGGTTTCCTGACCTGACCAAGGTGAGCTGCATGGATAGCATGAGCGATGTGTGGACAGCATGAGCGATGGCACACACACACACACACACACACCCCTACATCCCCACACCCCCACACCCGTGTGAGCAGCATGAGTGATGTGCGCATAGCATAAGCATTGTGTAGACAGCTTAAGCAGTGTGTGAACAGCATGAGCAATGGGTGGACAGCGCAGGCTCCAGACAATTGAGAGCATGACTGGTGTGCACAGGGGCTTCATGCACGTTGCTCTCTGTTTGCCTGCTGGCACACAGTGTGAGTGTGCCACGGGGTGCCAATCTGCTGCATTGTTTGAGGGAGCCGCTGGGACTGCTGCATTGCTTGAGGGAGCCGCTGGGACTACTGCAATGTTTGAGGGAGCCGCTGGGACTGCTGTATTGTTTGATGGAGCCACTGGGACTGCTGCATTGTTTGAGGGAGCCCCTGGGACTGCAGCAGCATCAACAAAAATTGCGCCAGGACCGATTTGTGGCACAGCTAATCTTGTAGCCATGCTTGCTTTGCATCTTCACTTGCGTGAGTCACAGCTCGCTGTGGTTGCTTTGCGTCCACGCTTGCGCATTCATACAGCACAAGTGCTGCATCCCTCATGGTGCCGTGGCTTGTATTGCTCATCTGACTCTGGTGTTGCCAATGCTTGTGTGCCAAAGAACCAGTGTCAGCCTTAATGGAGCCTGAACAAGCCTGAGCAAGCCCTCATTCAAGCCTTGACACCTCAATCAAGCCTGGACAAGTGCTCCAGCCTGCATGCCACGTGCCCGCTGGCGACCTGCAGGTTGCTATGGTCAGCACATATACCAAGGAGGGGGCCTGGGCCCTGGACCTGCCCATGGGCCCATCAGGCTCCCTCGTGCCCCTGGCCATTTTTGCTGCAACCCTGGCCTCGCTGCGCATTGGGTTTGGAGCCGCAGGCGCGCGCACAGCACCAGCGGACGACTGGGTTGGTGGGTGCGCATGCATGGAGGCTGCGGTGACAACAAGTGACAAACTGCAGGCCTCTGCGCTAGCAAGGGCTGCGCTTTACATAAAGTCTGCCAGTGGCAGGGATTTGGCTTGTAAGGGGGCTTGTAAGGGGGCTTGTAAGGGGGCTTGTAAGGTGCTTGGTTTGAAGCCGACCAGACACCTGGCTCTCATGCAACCAGGTGCCTGGCTGGAGACTGGAGCTGGTCCTGGCAGGTGCCTGGCTGGAGACTGGAGCTGGTCCTGGCAGGTGGCTGGAGACCAGCTGGTCCTGGCAGGTGCCTGGCTGGAGACCAGCTGGTCCTGGCTCGCTTAAAGCACTTGACAATGCAGAAGGGAAAGGGGCGCGCACCCCTAGCCCAAGATGCAAGCACGGCGCATTGCCGGACTAATACGTGTGCTTGCATACGTGCACAGCCCCTTCCTTGACCACGCCCTCACCCGCCAGCGCCGGCGCCCCGCCCCCTCCCCCGCACACCATTGCTGTTTTCATTGCTTATCGCTCACAATGCGCTTGCCTGAATGAAGATCATGCGCCACAGGCCCCGCTGCTCCATGAAAGCATCTGGCTGTGGGTGGGCGCGGGTGGGTGGGTGGGTATGTGCGCATCTAGGATGCAAAGATGTGCAGGCAGACAGATTCGCAGGTGCTCCATGCCCACTCCCTGTGTGCCTACCTTTGTGCTGTTTTTTGTGTGTGTATGTGTGTTGGTTAGTTTTGTAGGCCTGACCGGCACCAGCTGAGCTGCCCTCGACCGGCAGATTCATCTATGCTACCCTTAACCTGCGTGTTGTGCAGGCCAGGTGCTGAGGGTCCTACTTCCCTTGCTGTAGGGCGTGACCTTTCTCGACCTGTAGATCAATTGCTTGCTGCGTAGCTGCCTTTTGTGCTGTGCCGGGCAGCTGCTGAGGAACCTACCCCCCTTGCTGTAGGTCATGACCTTTCTGTATCTATAGACCAAGCTGCTTGCTGCATGGCTAGTCCAAGCTGCTTGCTGCATGGCTGCCTTTTCTGCTGTGCAGGCCAGCTGCTGAGGGTCCTGCCCCCCTTGCTGTACGGCATGACCTTTGTCAACCTGTGGGTCAAGCTGCAGCTCCCCCACTGCGCGCTTCTGCACTGGGCGGCCTCGTCTGCCTTCACTCTAGGCTTGCAGGTCAGGGGACTGTGTTTTGGATTCGGTTTGTGAGGAGGGGTCGTGCACCCTGGACAGACACTCTGGACAGATGCCCTGAGCTTGCCGTAGGAGCAAAGAATAAAAGAAAATTACCTAGGCAGCAAGACGCTCCTTGCATCAATTCAGTTAAAGGAATTGGCATGTACTGTTGGGGTGTAACAGAGGACAGTGAAGCACTGTCGTTGCACTATGCGCTCTCGCATGTGGCGACTAGCATGTAATATTGGGGCGTTTCACAGGGCGTAAGGCACACTGGCTCGTGCTTGGTCACCCTTGTTTGGGGCAATGGGTCGCTCCCTGTGGCCCATCCAGTATACTATTCAGATGAAAGTTACGTGTCAGGCCCTTTGCTTGGTGAGGCCAGCCACAAATCAGGATCCACGACGCACAACGGAAGCACCATTTGGTGTGCTCTGGCGTTGAGAGCGAACCTCTGCCTGTGGTTGCCCTCCAGAGGCTCACATGGTGGCAACAGCCACTAAGATTTGCAGTCAAGTGGGTCCCCGAACTGTGCTCTGCCACACTTCCAAATGGCACTGACAAACACACACTTTTTTGGAAACATTTGGCGTCCTGGCTGTGCTTCTTGACCAAACTCATGTCTTTGATTGCGATGTGTATCCTGCACAAGATAGGCGCTCCGTGTGTTATTGAAATCAGTGCAGCAGTTGCCCAACAAGCTTTCTGCATGCACTAGGTTCGATGGGCTCTAGCATCCCATAAATGTATTGAGCGAGCACGGTGAAGTTTGATGGGCTGCTTTTTATATCAGTTATTAGGCCATTGATGGAGGCCGTGCACCCACGCAGGCCTACAGGTTCATCCGTTCCACCATTAACTTATCCACGTTACCTATTCAAGAACCAAAGCCCCCGACAAAAGAAGAGAGCACTCCAGAATGTATGCTCGGCCGCCTCTCCCTGGCATTCTGTGCAATATGCTGCTTTGAATGCTCTTTGTATTGTGCGCCTCCCCCTGGCATTCTACTGCCTCCCCCTGGCACTCTGCGCCTCCTCCTGGCATTCTGCCGCCTCCCCCTGGCAGTCTGTGCAACACACTGCTTTGAATGCTCTTTGCGTTTGGCGCACTTTGGGCCAATGCCTCTGGAGCGTACACATCACTAACTCCTCCAGGCCGCTTCAGGGAGTGTTGTGCTGTCCACTTTCTGTGCATGCACACATGCCGCACACACTTGCTGCACACAATGCTGTGCTTGGATGCTTCTGTGCAGGTCAGCCTGCAGCAGCCAGCCTTTAGAGCTACCTTCAACCTTCCCTCCCCTAAAGACTTGCAGGTGTGACACTCATGCAGTTGTTTGGGGTTGCCGCGGCATGAAGTCCACTCCAAAAATTGCCCCAGGGTGGTATGCGTCTGAAACCTGGCGGTTCATTGGAGCTGTTGCACAGATGTTGCATGCATGCTTTAAATCGAACAGTGATTGCACTTTATAAATGAGGCTTCTCTGAGGCAACCGATCAGTGCAACAGCCTGCTACCAGCTCAGAGCACTCATTGCCACTGCTGCAGTGGGGTTTTGTACGTCATTTGAGGGACCAAGCAACCAAATGCAGATTCCACATATGTTATCTCAGGCTTGCTAGCTCACCCACCTCTGCTATGTCAACGCTGTCAGTCAGCAGAGGTTGTGCTCATGGAACCCCAACACAAGCCAACTGCACTACACAAGTGGACTGGTCTTCTATGCACACCCCAAAACAAGCCAACTGCACTACACAAGTGGACTGGTCTTCTATGCACACCAACGGTCAAATCTGCTTGTTCCAGCGTGTGTTCTTTTTTCAGCACTCATTGCGCAATGTGCATGCAGGAGCTGCTTGGGCGCCTGTCAGGTCAAGAGCTGCAGGCTCTGGAAGATGCATCTGGGAGCTTGGCGGCCAACAGCAGGGGCTACGTTGTCTCAGCACTGCCAGACAAGCTAGTGTCGCAGGTGAGCACAGCCACACATACCCTTTGCGAGCTGGATGAGCAGTTGGCAAGTGCAGCCGCGCATCAAACCCTGACCCATGCACAGGAGTGCAGACAGCAGACATGGATTCTGTTTCCTGTGCTGCTGGCCTTTGCACCCAGTCTTGAGAGATAGAGATGGCAACGAGCATTGCCTGAGGCTGGCCTTATACTGGAAACATCTGTAACACATACTGCTGGCTGCCTTAGCATGCCAGCAGGGAACAGGCTCCCTTCCTTCGCGCCCTGATGAGGCACCAAAAAATTGCTAGAATTAACTACCTCGCCTCCAGCCTTTGTCAAAGGCACTGCTCTCAGCATGCTGCCGCTTGCCTGTGAGTCGCGGCCCCACCTTGTCCCTTGGATGCAGGTATCCGCGGAGGAGTCGCCTGACATTCTGGTTGTGCTGGGCGCGCAGCACAGTGCCCAGCGGCGTTACAGGGAGGCTTTGTTTTGCCTGGACAAAGCGCTGCAAGTGCAGCCTGGTCATGTGCGCGCGCATTATTCACGCGGCCAGGTAGTGTGTGTGTGCGTGCATGTGCGTGACTGCGCCTGAATGGCACTGTGTATGCAAACATGCCTTCTCATGTGCCAGAATGCAGGGGTGCAAGTTGACACACAAGTGCTCATGGGTGTGCGCATGCACACATGAACACACACATGCCCATGCGCACAAACGGCGACGCAAATACACACGCAAGTGCGCGCATTAGCACACCCCTTCTTCTGCAAACAGCTTTCAGATTTTGATGACCATGATCAGGCAATAGTTGAGCACGCGTCCCTGCTGTCTGACCATGCATTGCATCCATATGCAGTCCTACATTGTCACACCTCCCTCACGAGGCACCTGCGATGGATGGCTGTCCTTGGGTGAGGACCTCAATCGTCTGTGCTGAGGCCCATTCACAGAAAAAGCTCTCCTGGGGGTCCCAAGTACTCTGCAATCCGCCGCATCCTGCACCCAAGCCGCATGGCCCTGTTGCCCGCCGCAAACTTGCAGGAAGCCCTCGAGTCCCAAGTACTCGGCGATCCGCTGCATCTTGCAGGTCTTGAGCGGCATATGCCCCTGTTGGCCGCCGCAAACTTGCAGGAAGCCCTCGAGTTCCAAGAACTCGGCGATCCGCTGCATCTTGCAGGTCTTGAGCGGCATGCCCCTGTTGGCCGCTGCAAACTTGCAGGTCTTCTCTTTGTCGGGCCGATGGTTGGATGCGCAGGCATGCTTTGAGCGGGCGGCTGAGCTGGCAGCACCAGGCAGCACTGAGCAGGGTCAGGCTACCTATTGCATGGCTACGGCCATGCACACGCAGGTATCCGACCAGACTTTGACATGTATATTGCATGTCATTTGCGCATGAATGGAACTTGCCCATGCAATCTTCGGGCAGGCGCAGCTTTTGTTGGTACGTACGCCTGTTTGGAAGCTGCGTTGGCATTGATCTACCTCAGGCTTGTCAATTGCTTAAGGGCCAAGCTGGCTAGGCAGCCCGCTCTGCACACAAGCAAGGCTGGTGGAAGCTTGGCAAAAACTATCCCTTGCTGATCCAAAGGATGTGTTAAGGACATTTTTGACGAGTGCACAAGGATACCATGCAAAGCTATATTTACACATGATGGCTGGGCAGGCAAGTGAGTTGATGTTCATCTGTTTGTTGCAACTCGGGGAAGTAGCGTTGGCAAAGGAGGTAGTCTCTGTCTGCAGTGCAGGCAACGCGCTTTTGCCTGGATGGTGCTGGTTTGAAACTGAGGCCATGGGTGAGGGTGTGGAGGTCTTGGGGCCAATCAAGACGCGGGGGAATTCCTTGGCATCCAACGCGGGGGAACTCCTTGGCATCCAATGCAGAGGAAATCCTTGGCACCTGATTCTGAGCTGCCGCGCCTACACTGTGGGCCCTGTCTGCTCAAGTTTACTTTTGTCCAGTGTGGTGCAAATGAGCGCAAGGACGTGCAACTTGGGTATGTTGAGGTACAAGACGTTGGATGGGCGCTGCACCTTCGCTGTGCTTTGCTTTGTCAAAAAAAGTGTGAAGTGGCACATCTACCTCAAAACCCTTGTCCAGAATCTGCTCACCTCCACTGTCTGCCTGAACTTGCTTTCACTGAAAGTCTCAGAGTTGGGACTCTCAACTTTATTTCCTGCAAGGAAGCATTAGCCTTCTGTTTCAAATTTTTCTCATGCATGCTGCTGATTTGTAGGGCAATCTAGCAGGTGCTGTCGACGCCTACAAAAAAGCAGCCAAGTCATGGCCTGGTCAACCAGTCATTTCATTTTCCTTGGCTAACGTGCTCCTTGCACAGAATAGGTCAGTGCCATGCAATCATGCCTTCCATGGTGCCTGAACCCAGTATCAGCTGTTATATCATTAGAATTAGCGCTGCCGGTGTGCCAGCTTGTGGGCTTTGATCCATTCTGCAAGCAATTGTGACTGCAGTAACATTCTCTGGTGGAAAGGGCGCAAGACTTAATGCTAATGACAAACACACGCAGATTGGAAGAGGCCAAGCACGTGGTAGAAGAGGCGCTGAGCATGAGTGCAGTGCAAAATCGGCGCGCCCCTTTCCGACAGCAATTTCTACAGCTCGAAAATAGAATAGGACAAGAACTGGCTCGATTGGGAAAGTAGACCGCTATTGGCAAGCGGAACATGGGCCTTGCATCCCTCCTGCGATCTGTAGCAGCGTGGCTGGTGTGTGACAAAGTGCTTGAACATGGCATAAGTGTAAAATATTGTGTACTAGTAGCTCCAGTATGATCTTTCCCGGAAATAGTTACAAGTTACAAGTTTAAGTAACTTGTAACTAATTCTAACTTTCCCGGAAAGAGCAGTAGAGGCCCTAGCCTGTCAGTCTGGCTGTGCCTGCAAGCTTATTTCTTATTCATTAGACAGCTACCACATTGATGATGGGCTTTGCCTGGTGCTTGCACCAGCTGTAAAACTCTTTCCCTATTTCACCCCAACAGGGGTATACCTTCTGGTGTTGACCTAGATGTCACACACATTGGCTCATGAGGAATTGTTTCAGACAAAGAAAGGGACAGGCATGTTAATTTACTTCTTCAGCAGAAAGAGTACTTCACCTATTATGCGCCCATGATTATAAAAAGGTGGGTGCTCCCCGTTTTCAAAATGGCTGGTTTCACGCCTGAAAAGAAAACAAAGAAAAACTACGTAGGCAGTGAAACAACTCCCTACATCAATTACTAATTTAGTAAGGATAAGGAGACACATCCAAGTTGGCCCTAAATGGCGTCGACTCCGCCAGGGGCGGGTGGAACTAGTAAGGAGTCGGAGGGTGTCAAGCCGCCCCCAGCTCTAGACCAAGACCTTGAGAGCAACTGGATTTTTCAAGAGCGCGGCTAGTTGTCCCTGAGAGCACTCATCCAATACTTCCGTCTGCCATTGGGTTTGCATGCTGTAAGGTTTACTTCCTCTTCTATGGCCTTATGGAAACTGGAGAGACTGAGCCACCCTTCGATGATTTGTACACCTGTAACTTTTGTAACCGAACTTACCACTGGATGTCTTACTAATACTGGCAACTATACCATAGTAGTAGTACTGAAAGACTAAGAGGAGAAGTTGAGGAAACTGACAACTTGTCCTGCCGATAGACTGCTGCACACCAAAGAGGCTCTTGGCTTGACCATAACGAACGCGGTGTGTGGACTGGCTGCGGACAGCGACAGTGTACACCAAGCAGACAACAGGTTGCCCGCGATGAGACTGAGGAGCCTCTGATAACCTTATCCTTTGCTACACGTTCACTGTCTTATTTCAGCCTGCAAATATGCAGAGTCAGCGCTGCATGCAGCTGCCGTCAGATCATTCATGACGCATTCACACTGGACGGTGGACTGGACTGCACTGGACTGGACTGGGCGATGCCACGCCTGTTGCCCCCCAAGGGCTAGAGGGGTCTTCTCCCTGGCGTGCATCTTACAAGGTTGCTGGGAGCAAACAAGGTATTACTGTGAGTTCGCCTTTGACGTGCTCAAATACAGCTATAGCTGAATCGACAAAGGGATCAAATACTCCTCCAACTGACTCAACCGACCTCCGGGTCACAATGCAGCACACATCTGGCACTGCATAAATCTGATGTGACAAACTGGGCATGCCCAGCTATCGCTGACCTAACCGTGGAACAAATGCAAGCTATAACCCTCTGGCAGACTTTGACAAAAGCTTATCAAAGTAACGAAGAAGCCTTCCAGGGAGCCAGAAGAAACAAAAATCGAATGGCCCACATCATGTGCCTGGAATGATTCCAGAAACATATCCTGGATTTTGAGGCACATAAACCTGACCTCACCGTGCCCATGAGAAAAGAAAAACTACGCAGGCGCTTGAACACCCCTCGCATTAATTAAGGAAAGAGAGACACATTGGTCCGAAGTTCCGTTTAACAAACCCCCACTAGGGACAGGGGAATAAGAAGTACGTCTGGAAAACCCCACGCAAACTTCCACACAGCAAGAGAAGGATACATAACCACCCACTAATACAGGCCCCAAGCACGCAGCCCAGGCCCATCTCCCTGCCCACCAGACCAAGAGGAAGATGAAGCACAGGAGATGCCACAGGTAACACATGGAAATACAAACTTGACGCTTAATTCAGAGACAAAGTCAACTTTGACATCGATCCCATAAACCCACAAGCAGACATCATGGCTACAGGCTGCTGCGGGTTCTGGGTCATAAACGTTAACTTGGTCAAATCAAAGCCTAATAGCACTCCCCTCCCATGTACCCCTACCCAAAGAGACCCACCGCTCTCAACAACAGCGCCCTCACCCCTACACGTGGTACTCCCCGAAATATATACACCTCAAAGATGGCATGCACCTATGACAGGAAAATGCAAATGCATGCTGAATGCAGAACGTCTTTACATCCTCTTCAAAGCATTCCATGGCACCAAACTTGCTAGAATCCATGATACCATCATGCCTCCCCCTTAGAGCTTTGCCTCCGAGCTATTAGGTCTCCTCTGCCTTACACAACAGCAAGATACCCATGACCACCAAGGTCCTCAGAAAAACAGACACTAGAAGAAAAATGGTCTCTCCTCTGGACCAAAATCCCAAATGCCTCAATAACTAGAGCAAGCACCCTCGTGACAGAGTCTTTGGAGCCTTTCCCAATGCTTTTTCATCCAAAATCTCTGGCTTCTCTATCTGCCATCCTGTGTATGATAATCAACACATGCGCTGTGCCCTAAGACATGCTATCTACTCTGCCATGGCAAACAACACTGAAACAGCCACCTTTCATGTTTCTTCCATGTTGGAGAGGACAGATGAGCCCCGATCCCTACTCAAAACTATTCAACGCCTACCCCAATTTATACTGCACTCAAGGGACTTTTCCTTCATCCAACCTTGACTATGCCACCCCCTCCTGGATCAGCAAAGAAACTCCTTGCCACAACTAAAGTATGCAAATAGTTGCTATTTGGAACACAGCAGCACGCTTGCGCCTGAATAATCACAATCCAACCTGGATCAGGGACCTGGCTCGTGACATTCTGAAGCATGGAAACACGAAAGTATTAGTAATTACCCAGTTCTCAATGCCTTCCAATCCAAAAATTGAAATTGGTTTCATGAAATTTGGAAAACTTCCTCTTGATTACTGACACATACATACTCTCAACCACAATCAAGAATCACTCTTCCCTACACAATCTAGTATGCACGCTTTTCAAAAAGGTGCCTGATTGGAAGGAGTGGGCATACACACAAGGTAGCTGCCGGATTCATCAAGGAAAGCAAGTGACAGGGGCAGGCATGTACCATCCTGCCACCTATACTGCCAGCTTTTTTGAACTAAATGGTATGGGCATAACAAACACCATTGACAGAGCTGAACTGGCTGCCATCACAGCCGCCATTCTTCAAGGCCACTCACATATTGCCACTGACAGCCTCTCGTCTCTCCACCAAATCAGGAAGCATCTGCTGTACCCTGAGCTTCACCGCCACCACGTACAAGGGGATATTTTGAAGATGCTCATACGCACTATTTGCAACTCACCAAACCCTGTGCACCTTTTAAAGGTTAAATCCCATGCTGGCATTGCTGGTAATGAGTGGTCAGATGCTGTGGCCAAGTATCAGGGAACACAAGTTGATACGAGCCATGCAGACACAGGGATGCCATGTGCCGGCATTGGTGGTAACCCTTTTCATGACATTAACCTGGCTTGCCTTTAAAAGAAATACCTCCCTTAACGCAGAAATCCTAAGATCTTCAGACCCATTTACCCTGAAGCTCCGGTACTTTTTGATTTCTTCACGATGCTCTGAAGGCACATACCTTCAGTGTATAGGTACATACCGTGTACACAATATGCGACAAAAGCCATACAAAGAATCAGAAAGCTGAAACAAAACACAGACACCACATCGCTTATTGAAACCCTCCTGCCCTTCGCTGACATACTTCGAAACTAGTTCGATGCTAGGATTTCGCCTGGTGCTTGCACCTGTCGCAGACCTCTCCCTTCATACACGCCAACAGGTTAATCTCTGCTCGCGGTAAAGAAAAGAATAGTAATGGAGGCTATGATTACACTTCCTACATAAAAAAGGGGCCGCCTAGGGCCGGGTATCATGTGGACACTTATCATGTCCACATTCTCATGATGATCATACTATAACTTAACTCATGCACAGGGTTTGCCTACTGGTGTTGGAGCTTTTACTCAATAGCTAGTATCACACACCAGAGCCAAATGTCAGTAAAGATAAAATATGTACAAAAGTATGTACAGAGTAATGATGTAAGACCTGCTTAAATATGACAGTTGCACCGCGAGAGGAAAAGCAGGTGCCAGCCTAATCTAAGCAGCCCTTGCAATCTGGGCAAGATGGAACACCTAGGCCCCCAGCAGTAACGCATCCAGCACACGCGGCAACAGCAGCAGGAGAGAGCCCGCCAAGGGAGCCAACAGCCGCAGCTGCACCAAGGGCGCAACTTGGGCAGGCAAAGGTCATTCCAGCGGCGCCCGCAATGCAACTCTTGCATTGACTCTGGCAGAGTTCTGCAATGTGAGCAATTGGGTAAAACCAATTTGGACAGCTGAGGCTTAACACACCTTTATATTTATATATTCTCATTGTGGTTGACCTCAGATCAAGCTGTTCTGCAATAAGCATATTCTAGGGTACTGTTGGGCACAGGACAACTCGTAACAACTTACCAGATAGCTCGCTGTACCAGGTTGATTCAGGCTGGCAGTTCATTGGATGGGAGCAATCATAGCCTGTCAGGCCTCGTGATGTTGCAAAGGAAGTCACAGTGCACATAAAAATGATGGCGAGCTTTGGGATCATTCCTTCTCCGGCCTGTGTGCGTTTATAATTATGTGTGTGTATTTATGTGTGTGTACAATATGTGAGAGAGAGAGAGAGAGAGAGAGAGAGAGAAAGAGTGCGCACGCGTGCGTACGCACGCGTGTGACATAGTGAATGTCCTGTGTGTCACATAGTTGATGTCCTTTGTTAACATAACATTAAATAAGATTACTTTTGAGCACATATATGCATTTCATTATATGAAAGATCCACATGTTATTAGTACTATACTGCACAGATAGATGTATTTGCGGGCTTAAACTGCTCAGACTGCCAAATTGGTAAAGAATGTGTGTTTGCACTGAACACGCGCCAGCCAGTATGTATGCATGAGGCCTGCAGCTGCAGGGGCCTGCATCATTGCCAGTACAACAGCCCCCTATCCTAGATTAATTTAAGATTCTGGTTTGATCTTACTGGACTCAATTGATTGCAAGGCAGGTTGTATGGGCAAACAAGCCATTTGTTGTGGCGCTGTGACCCCTGCAGGCCTGTGCTGGATGAAGATGACCATGCTATAATTGTAACTTCCACAAGCTTCCTAGGCCCAGGCCTCCAACCCGCATGCAAATTTGCCCCAATGATTTTTTCACTCGGCAATGTGGGCTGGAATGGGCTGCTCTTTTGTGCGATTGCTGCTCTAAAGCAGGCGTAGAGTGGGCTGCTCTTTTGCGCGATTGCTCGATCGAGCTCTGCAGGGCCGATTGCTCTGCGGGGCCCAGGTGAATGTCAGCTGAATGTCTCAAGCGCAACATACACCATTGCAAACGTGAGGTCCCTGGGTATCACCTGTAAGGGGTATTTGGACGCGGGGAGGGCGCGCGCACGAAAAGTGGAAGTCGCGATCGCGATGTCAGGGTGCGAGGGTGCCCCAGTCACACCAAGAGGCTGTGTTGAGACTTACGTAATTTATTCGATTCTGATGTATTTGGAAGTTTTGGTTTAGATTAATGGATCCGTGAGTTCACTCTAAGAAGTGAAGTCGACGTGAACGTGCCAGGATGGATGGTACGAATCCAGAGTGGCACGCAAAAAAAAAGTTCTAATCACTGGGGCATCCATTTAGCCGTAATTTCTTTAAGGTAGAGCTCAAGCTTCTCGAGCTTCCCCTACTGGAGTGGGGGTATCCGTACGGAGGCTGAGCCTTCCGTATGAGTATCCGTAGCTTGTGCCCACGGAAAGCAGGGCTACGATGACCTTGGAAAAGGTCTCCCGGCACTTACAAGCGCCTCA
>LFIK01001834.1_pt1 | contig 16995 bp, 11 predicted proteins | sample 643401 | NCBI WGS metagenome assembly LFIK01 (sample SAMN03777447, study PRJNA286221) | soda lake metagenome | biome: soda lake; feature: Kulunda steppe; material: water; isolation source: sample T5-Br brine of Lake Tanatar-5 | place: Russia: Kulunda steppe | collected 2010-07
CGTATTATCCAGAACATCCTTAAAACGTCTGGATCATTTTTTGGAGGCCCTTCATAATCAATTAGATAAAGAGCTCCATGCCAAAATAAGCAGCTTTGATCAACAGGTTATGGTAAACTTTGAAAAAGGTCTTATAAATCTCCGTGAATTTGTAGATGCTGTGACGGATGAATATATAGAGAAACATAAAACAGAAGATTTACTGAACAGAGAAGAGTTGCTCAGTTTTGATAGCAAGTTTACCGATGACCTTTACCACTCACTGGATAAGGGTCAGATCTTAATCGCTCACGGTGATGATGAGCTTCAGTATGAATCGAATCCTTTTTATGTGCTGGAGGCCATTCAAGATATGCTTTATAACTTGAGTGAATATTATGAAAGCTCAGATTTGGAAATTGATTTTAAAACTCTTCACAGTAAACTCAAAGCTTCTGGATTAAAAAGCTTTGCCAAGTTTCTGAATAGTTATGCCCCAGAGGATTCAACTTTCGCATCCGATTGGTTAAGTATCATCTCAGATGTTGAATCTCAATATTGGGAAGGTGGTTATGACGGCATTTGCCATTACTATTTTATTGATGAAAGTGAATACTCAAAAAGAGTCAATGAGTTAAAACAAATTTGTCTCACAGTTGCCAATTGGGCAGAAAAAAATGTGAATATATAATTCCCATGTTAAATAAAGAACTTATTGAAAGCTACAAGGCTACAACGTATCGTGTAACGGATTTGAAGCTGGACATTCGCATTGGCGAAAAAAATAAAAGACTTGATTTTATTCTTGAGAATCAGATCAAAAAAACCTGGGCATTTATAACTGCTTGGAATCCGGAGAGTAAATTACTTTCATCAGAAGAAAACAAGGATAGAAACGATAGACTAAGATCTAAGCTCAAAGTGTATCAGACATTTGATAGTTTGGGAATACCTAAAAATGCCGATTGGACTCCAGAAGAGTCTTTCTTCATTATTGGAATTAACCAAGAAAATGCCACTCAATTAGGTGTAATGTTTAAACAGAATGCCATTCTATTTGGCAAAAAGAATGAAATTGCAAGACTCATTTTCTGTATTTGACATTATTTATTCGCCACGCATGAGAGAAAAATCAGCTTGAAATAACTCACTGATGAGCTCCAGGTCAGGTTTACCACCAATATAATTTACTGCCAATTTAAGAACACGTACAGAGGTTGGGGAATACTCTTTAGCTGCAGACTTCTTATAAATACCACTTTTGGGCCTATCAATAATCTTAGCTTCAATTAACATCGGAATCACGCAGTAGAGTGCATTTTCCATTGATCGATTACTGCCGTACCAGGAAGCCATTGTCTTTCGTATTAAATCTGTGCTTACTACGTCCTGTACTTTCAGATATCGGGCAAACTCTTTTAACACTTCATAGAAATAAGGAAAAGCGGTGCATGAAAGCGATGTAAGAATAAGGTTCTTGTCGTTCTCTCTTTTTAGGGCCACTAAAATTCTCTCCTTATCATTCTCAATTTCAGTGATTATTGGATTATTTCGAATAATTTTATTCACGATGTCCAACGCTTTTCTGATGCGGTTTTCGCCATCAAAATCAAGGCGAAGCTGTTCCAGTATGTACTCTTCGTTGTAATTGCCATTCAGATAGCTTCTCAATGCCATTTCTAATATTTGAAGCGGAATTCGTTGATTAATCCCTATTACTTTTTTTCTCATAGTATTTTTACAAATGGTATCAGAACTTCGGTTAAGTGACTGCCTCCATGTGTGACTAAACTTTCATCACTTGAAAAAGCAGAATTGTCTTGCAGGTATAAAACAGCACCATCTTTTTTGATATTCTGCTTTATCTCAGGGTTTTCATTTAAAAATTTATCTGCCAGGCTTTCATCTACATAGTACTCTAAATGACGCTTACTTCTGCTACCTGATTTATTCGCTCCAAATCTTTCTACCTGTCTTAAATTTCTCCAGCCTTCTGCCTGAACATTACCATGATCCGTTGTCAGATAGATTGAGAACCCTGAATTTTTTAGATTTTTAATCAGGTTAGTTAGATTTTCAAATCGAATCCAGTTTTCTGTTAAACTGTACAAATCCTGATAGTCACTGCAGGAGTGCATTTTCTCGTCCAAAGCTGTATCTACAAATGCAAAGCGATTTACGATTTCGCTCACCTGAAAATTATATGAGCCATGTTTATAGTCAATTTGATTAGTGGGAATGTTTTTTTTACTCCAATATGACTCCCATAGTCTCTTTTCGTTAGCTGGACTTTGACGATAATCATAAGTGGGAGTAGAACCTTTAAAGATCGCCTGTCTTGATAATTGTGTGATTGATGGTAGCCATGAATACATTAATTTTTGATCTGCTTTAAATCCATGTCCAATGATATGGTTTTTAACCATCAACCATTGCCAGTAGGCCATTCCATCAATAACAATAAGGGCAATCTTATTATTTTTTTGATGATTATGTGAAATATGATCCAACACTTTAGAAACAACTTTCGGATGGTTTATAGAGCTGCTTGGCAAAATGTTCTCTTTATACTCTTTTTTTAAATGATATTGAAAGCGCTTATTGAGTTTTTGGATGAGTGGGTCTATTTCCTGGTAGCATCGGTGCTTTAATGCTTTTTTGATTACCTCAGATATTGGAACTACAGCGGATTCCCATCGTATCCTTTCAACCGCAAGTTCACCTGCGAGAGGCACTTTAAGTTGCTCCGGATCAATGGATTCATTATTACTTTTCACTCCAAATGGAATAAGGTTTTTAAATGGCTCACTAACTTTGGTTTCTAACGGATCTAACAAGCCGTTTAAGAACGAAATATTAAGTACAGCAGCTAAGCGCTGATGAGAAAAATCTATTTCGCTTTTATCATTGCGTACATAATTTTTCCACTCCTTCTGCAAATAACTAAATAATGATTTCTGCTTTTTGAGGTTTTTTTCATCTACGAATTTAGCGGAAGGCTGGATTAGAAATTCTTTCACAAACTCCGGAATTAGTTCGCCTCTTTGGTACAGTTGTACCCATTTTATAAGTACTGCCTCTCTTGTACCAAAATGATCTGCATCTACCTCATAATAGTTTTCGACCACATATTTAATCGAACCATTACGACCGAGACTCTTTAACGGCTTGTTGTCATACAAATAGTTAAGTAAACCCATATCCGCAGATACAGTAACTTCTTCATGAAATTCTGGCAAATAATCATTGATCTTAAATTCGAAGAAGCTGGCCTCCTGCCGGATATCTTCCAATACCATATCTTCCGATTCCACAAGAAATATTACCTTCTTGTAAGTATCATTTTTTCCTTTGAACTCAGTCTCAAAAAACACACGAAATTTCAGACTGTTTCCCGTAACAACTTTTATTCCATGAGTATCAAGCCATTTGAGTCGATCCTCCTGCATTAAAAATCTATCAGAATTTCTAACTAACAATAGTTTCTTGTTGTGCTTTAATAACTCATCAAGAATATGTTGACTTAGTTTACCCATCTAATCGTATACTTATTATGTGTTTTACATCAGGAATTATGGATTTGCTATCATCAAATGACTGCTTCCACTGTTCAAATTCTTCCGTAAGCTTTTTTAAGCGAGATTGACGGATATTTTCGATACCGATTTTTTCTATACGAGATTGTTGATAATCAAAAGAGCTTTGATGTTTCTCATATTTGGCCGACAAATTCTTTTCTACAGTCTGCTTTAAGCCCTGATAAACTTCCATTAATTGAGGCTCTAATAGCTCTTTTTGCTTATTATGCTTGTCAATAACCGTTGACACGGTAGTTACTCCTTTAAACTGATACTTTGAGCCTTGCGTAATAAGCTGTGTCCAAATTTCATTGGCAAGGGCTTTGAAGTTTTTTCCAGAATCACTCAAAAAGAATGGCTTATAGGCTACCTTGTGATCGATTTTGTTTAAGGCCTCAATCCTCCATAAGCTCCAAATACCAGGTTCAATGTTCTGATCCTTCGATTCTATTAATGGTATTCCAACCTCAGGATTAAACGCAGGTATTCGCTCTAAAATAGTTTGTATGAATGGATGCTGTAAAGTCAGATGAGTTAAATTTGGATCATTCAAGGCTTCTTCTGCATCAAAGGTCGCAGTAAGATTTACATCATCAACTTCGACCTTTAAATGTCCTTCCAGGTTTTTTGATATAGATCCTTCTCTAATCGAGCAGTATTGCTGAATTAAATCCTCCATCCATACAGGAAGAGGACTGTGAACTACATCTGCGGAGGATTTGTATTCAATTTCCTCTTCATTTACTTCCGGCAAAATGGCTTCAGTAGTTTGATAATCCCTTAGTTTATCATGTATGGAATCAAGCCATTTATCACCCTCTTCTTCAAAATGGTTGGGATCGAGTAGGGATTTTAAATACAGATTGTTCACCTCTTTAATATCGAGAGTAGAATCTAATACATCTGATGTTTTATCTATTCCGAGCTGATTCAAAATGGCATTTAGCTTTTCTTCAATAACTTCGTAAACCCTGTGATCTACACTGTTATTAAGTAACATATTGAAGGCTTTTACTTTGTTTTTTTGTCCAATACGATCCACCCGGCCAATTCTTTGTTCAATCACCATTGGGTTCCAGGGTAGGTCGTAATTAAACACAATATGGCAGAATTGCATATTCAAAGATTCCCCGGCTGCATCTGTAGCAATGAGTAGCTGATTTTGATCTTTAAAATCACCAAGTGCTCGTTTTCTTTCATCCAAACCCTGACTACCATTTATGGTACTGCATCGGTATCCTCGTTCTTCTAAGACCCGTTTAAGCATGTTTTGTGTTGAACGGAATTCTGTAAAAATCAATACTTTCAGATCAGGATCATTTTTTAGCGTTCTCAGTTCTTCATATTTCTTGATAAAGTATTCCGCCTTCGCATCAAGTTCGGTGTTAAGGCAACTTTTAGCTTGGAATATCAGATCCTCAAGCATCTCCATTTCATCTATGTTCCAGGCTGTGTCTTCTTCAGAACTGTTTATCTGATCATATTCCAATTCCTCAGCAGACTCAGCACTATCAAATTCATCTTCGATGATGCTACTCACATCATCTGCTTCACCAGATTGTAGTCGAGCTAATCTGTTTTGCATGGCACTGAGAATAGCAGCCGTAGAACTACTCACCAACCGTTGAAACAGAACCATTATCAATCCCAAAGATCGGTTATTACTATTTACTGAGGCATTAAAACCAGACTTTACATAGTCCGTAACAGCGTGGTACAATGCCATCTGTTTTTTGTGCAAATCGGGTTCGTAGGGAACCTCTACTTTTGTAGTCTCCCGTTCGTTGAAAAGCTTTTCTCCTTCATAATTGACGGCCAGTCTTTTTTCCGTTCGTATAACATACGGTTCTAATTCTTCAAGAGCCGGCAGACCTTCTCCATCAAAGGCTTCCGGATCGAGCAGTTGTAATACCCGACGGAAATGATCCGTTTTTCCCCTGTGAGGCGTTGCCGAAAGTAATAGCGCATTAGGAACGACATTGCAAAGAGCCTGAGCCAATTGATACCGGGAAACTGTAGGAGAACTACCTCCCATCTTATGCACCTCGTCAATGATCACCATATCGAAATCTGCATTCAACACAGCTTCCATTCGAAATTGGTTGTATTCATCAATCCGTTCCTGTGTCCAGCCTTTACGAATTTCCAATGGCTTTAATGCATCTGTGGAAACAATGATTTGATTGTGCTGTTCCCAAAAATTAAAGGTCTGATCTCCCTCTGCATTAATATTGGCAAAGGTTCTGGATAGTGAGTTTATGAGTTCGGAATCGTAAATATGAAAGATTTCATTAAAATGATCTTTCAACTCCGACTGCCATTGCATCATGGCCGACTTGGGAACAATGACCAAAATCCGGTTTACATCTCCCCGCATTTTGAGCTCTTTAAGAACAAGGCCGGCTTCAATGGTTTTACCCATCCCAACTTCATCTGCTAATAAAAATCGGTTTTGTGCAGACTTCATTACTTTTTCCAACACCAGTATTTGATGAGGAAGCGGGATTAAACTCGATTCATAAGGAGCTAAGATATTTTTCTGTGCAATCTCATCTTTGATCTTAGCCGCTATGGATATAAACCGAAGGTGGGGTAACGAAAAAGACTCGTTCGCTGTTTCTAAATCCTGTACCGGAACTTGTAGAAACTCACCGGTTTCCTGAACTTTAACCCAGGCAATACTCTCTCCCAAAATAGTTTTTTTACCGAGTATTTCTACTTCTTTCCCCTGATATATCATGAAATTCCTTCAGACAACCCTGCTTTAAATTCTTCCAATAATGCCACACAATATTCCAAGTCCCATCCTTTTTCAATGGCCCAGGCCTTTGCGATCCCGGATTCTTCAGCCTTTACCGTATTTGCTTCTAACACTTCAAAAATTCTGGTTTCCAAATCCTTCGATTCATCCAGATAGGTTTTGGCTTTACGACCGAGGATTCTGGCTGAAAACATCCGCTCGTCAAATTCATCTTCTTCAGGGATCAGGTCGAAATGTTCCATCATATTAGCTTCATACTCTATGTCATTGTAATGATCTATAATTTTTATGACATCATATAAATCATTTCCACGTTTCTCTGGCCGATCACTCCAAGCCACTAATTTTAGAATAACCATCCCAGGTAAAGGAGGTGCTTGAACTGTACGACCCTCAATTTCATACTGTCGACTATCTGGCAATATTTCTTTGTAACCCAATACATGCAATTCCGTTTTCCGCTCAACGAAATTAACAGTATTTTTCTCTTCAATCTCACCATAAGGCAATAGATCTACAGTAATTTCATATTCGTTATGGCTAAATCTCCAAGGATCCTCCTGTTTTTTAAAACCAACTTTTTGTAAATCTTCAATGACTTCATCATAAACCTCCAATGAGGAAAGCATTATTGCAAAATCGATATCCTTTGTAGCCTTCCATGGTTTTATTCCCTTTTTAAGTATCTCAATTCCGATTGCTGTTGCCCCTATTAAATAATAGGGAATCCCTCTGTTTTCCAGCACATCATCAATGAGCTCAAAAACTTCCCTGAAAAATGGGATGGCAAGTTCTTTATAATTCTGGCTTGATTCGCTCATTGTAAATCATATTTGCTGTTTCTATGCATCGCTTATCCCGGGTATTCATCAGATCTGCATAAACGAGCAGATCCGGTGCTGTTTCATTTCCATCTTCCTGTTCCCAGAACTTCTCATATACCTGAAAATTTCCTTCATTATCGGGCATCAGGCCGTAATGGATCATCAGGTTCTTCTTTGTTTCGTTCGTATAGATCGTCAATGTTTCCGGGCGCAGATAATTGGTTAGTAAATCGCCTGCCGGTTCTCCTCCCCAAACCGTGTCCGGAGTTTGAAACCTTATATTTCTCCAGTCTTTATCTGCTGGCTTTAAACGAAATGTTCCGTTTTCAAGTGTTGGCTGCAGGGTGTTTTTGTACTCTTCTATCCATTTATGCAATAATTCTTCCCGGTTGGTTATGGCATAATCCTTTTTATTGACCTTATACAGATACCCTGTTTCCTGTAAGCCTTTTATGACTTTGGGAATATTTCCTAACGCTACCCCAATGGTTTTAGCAATTTCCCTTTGTGGCTTATTGATCAGCTCTTTATCCCGTAGAAATCCAAATACTACCTTTAGTCCGGTGGGGGTGAAGGCGCGATTACCTGTAGTTCCCGGCTTAGGGAGCTTCTTATCTCGGTCAAGAAAGAGAAACAGATTCTCAGCCCGTACAAATAGGTTCCCATTGGCCTCAAGATAATTGATTCTATGCTCCTTCAGTTTTTCCTTGAGTGCAGGATATAATGTATAGGCGATCACCATTGGATTTTGATACCTGTGGGCCTGATCAATGATCTGTTCAATCTGATAGGTACGGAGCTCTTTTTTAACGATAGCATCAAAATGAATCCGTTGATTTTCGTATGTCAGGATGAATTCCCCATCAATTCCCTTGCCTGCATTATTGAAAGGACGCCATTCTCCTTCCAATAAAGCAGGATCCAGGTGGTCTAAGGCGATATGTACGATCTCTTTTTCTTCCATGTTCACAAAATTTATCCGTTCACGTTACGTGAACACGATTAATTTGTGAACAAAAAAGATGAATAGCAATAAGCAATATCTTAAACTTTGCCGGCTGCAATATCATAAAACTGAAGCAATACTTCGTCCTCCATAAGAAGGTTTTCAGGAATACGATCTCCCACACGTACGATGGTTTCAAAGTCTTTATCCTGGTAACTCTGTTTGAATCCGGCACGTAAGGCTTCTACCCGGCATTCTTTGATCTTCCCTTTGGGCTTGAAGGCCTGTTCTTTGTAGTCCTCGAATTGTTTCAGTAACCGGCGATTTCGAAGTCTCTCCAGATCTTCTTCTTTATTAGGATCCGGGACATACCATTTATCATCTTCATTCTTGAGGAAATTTTCTTCAAGTATAGTTCTTAGTTCAGGTATAATGTCTCCATTCCGTAAGCCACCCGATGCTTTTAACCATTCAGGTTGAATTTTTTGATATGACATAGATCTATTTTCCAAAAAATTCCTAAGCCACAATATTCCATCTTTTTCTGATGATACTAAAATGGATAGTTGTGATAGTTCTGGCATTTTTGCTTTCTCTTGGTCGTAAGACTGAACCTGTTGATTAGTAAAAAACATACCATCTCTTTCAATAAAATGTTTTCTAATCTCATTTTGAAAAGCACCTGCATCAATTGGAACGGGCAAGTTTTTCTGTAAATAAAAAGCGATAACTCTATCGTATAAGATTCTTGGAGTTCTTTCTAAGTTAATTACAGTATGGTTTCCATCTTTTAAGTGGATTGGCAGATGATTTAAATGTTCTTCTATAAAATCCCAAACTGCCACTGGTTTTGAAGCTGATCTGCTAAACTTATTATCAAATTCTGAAGAGGGTTTATAACAAGATATAATTAAATCTTGAACAGCAGCACCAGGCCGAATATCTGCCAAAATAGTTGTTGACCCTTTATCAAGTTTATTTACTTGTGCAATTACAAATCCAGCCTCAGAAATAGATGACTGAATTAAATTCCAAACAGATGCCTTAGTATTGTGGAACTCAACGGTCATCCACTTTCCTGGTTTAAGTGTTCTAAAACATTCTTTAAAACACTCTCTCATTAAATTTCCATATTCAAAAAAGTGCTTTCCCTTGGTTTCGTCAATAACAGACTCATCCCTATCATTTGTTTTCACCCTCAGCCAGCCTTCAGAAATCAAATTCATTTCACTGTATATGATATTTGCTCCAAAAGGAGGGTCTGTATAAATATAATCGACTGAATTATTTTCAATATTGCCTAAATCAGTTGATGATTGTGTTGTTACATAATGCTGTAAATGTGATTTGGGCTTTGATCTTTCGGATTTTTTAAACTTGGTAAGTTTTCTTTTTAAAACGTCATATACATTTTTCTCCATTCTAACAATGGGCATATATAGGTTACCAGACATTCCTCCACCGCCACCAAAATATCCTTGTCTTTCAGAAATCACTGTGAAAATCGAAGTCAGCAAGGCTCTCACTCCATTTCTTGTCGTGGCATTCGCTATATCGGACATTCTTGCCCATAGATCGCTATAAACAATCAAGTTCCTTTCTGAAAGTAACTTACTAATATCAGAAATCTCTTTATCTCCTAACTGAGCTAATTTTGCAGTATAACCCTGTGGGTCAATTTTATCCTCTGGATACCATTTTTCCCATTTATAATAAAGTTCTTTTACTCTATTAAATACCTCGTGATCGTGATCTATAGGTTTTCTTTTAATTCTATCATTCCCACGACCGGCATTAACCCATACCAATTCTTTCTTTTTTCCTTCAGGAGTAATTACTCGATTTATTTTTCTAACGTTAATATTTACACCACATGATGGGCATTGAAATTCTTTTTTTGTCTTAACTTTGTTTCCATTGTGGTTCACTCCATGAGGAAAAATGCAAAATTCATGGACGCATTCCGGACATGTAAAAACATCACCCCAAACAAAATAATTAACATCAAGCTTTTTGTTTCCAAAAGTGGTTTGATACAACCAATTTAATTCTTTCTTAGAATCATGAATAATTTCTTTTGTAGTTTCAATTACTGCAGCTAAATCAAATGAAGTAGTATTAACAGCAGATATGAAAGTTGATACCGTTGAAAGATCATTTAAAATGATTTTTCTATTTAATTCTCTCGCTGCTACCCCTGTCATTCCAGAGCCTGCAAATACGTCCAGTACTATATCATCCTCATTTGTATAGTATGATATAAGCTCAGAAATGATACTTGGAGGTACTTTTGTATGATATGGATGAAATAAATATACCGGGTGCCTGCTTTCAACTTTAAAATCTTTTGAATAAGGCTTGTCGACATCTTTATTATTTCTACCAGAATCGATTTGATTTAACCAAGGATTAGGACAAGCAGTGTAATACGGGGGGTCGGACAACTCAATAATGTCTTCATCATCCCCAATTGGAAACCCCTCCATTTTCTTCAGTTCTGGTAGTTTTTTCCTGAGTTCTTCCTGGAAATATTCTCTACGTTCTTTTTCAGATTCAAATGTTTTGCCTAATACAGTAATAGCCATTGGTATCTATTTTAAAATGATTCGAACTTTATCTCGCTCTTTGCCGTGCGTAATTTGAGCTATATACTCTTTAAATGCTTTTTCAGCCTCATCCGGTGTTAACGGTTTTTTAAAAGTGCTTTTTAAAGAATCAGTGGTCAATTCAATCTTATCCAGCCCCTCATGCAGATCCGAAAGGGCATTCCGGATTTGAAGTGCATTTTTTGAAGTTAGAGAAAGGTCACCTTCTTTAAATTGGTGTAGTACATCTGCAGTCTCATCACCCAAAGCATCCATATTCCCTTTTACAGCCGGATCGTCAAGGCTTTCTCTGAGTGACTCCGTCCATTCTTCAAGGATATCTTCCAGATCAACCTTTAGCTCTCTTATAGTATGAGTTTCTACTCCTTTAAAATCCAGAGGATTAAAATCGTCCAGGTAGGGAGTCGTTAATACAGCCTCCCGGTTTACAATATCATCCTGAGCAGGGCGGAGTTTCCGAATGTTATTCAGCCATTCCAAATATACATTCGTGGATAAGAAATCAGCATCCTTAAGAATATCACAGATCTTCTTTCCCTCCGATTGCAATAACAGATGCTTCTTGGTGTCATCGCTTTGGCTAATGGTATGCCTGGCGTATTGCTCCATGTAATAGTCCGCATATCTTTCACGGAGTTTTTCCAGTTCATTTTTGTACTGATTGATGCGTTTTTTATCCCCGCTGCTAAGTTCTTCTGCAAGTCGGTTGATGGCATCCTGAATATCCTGCTTTAACTCACCTTCCGGTAGATATTGTTTACACTGCGAGAGGTAGCTGATAATCTGCTCAAACTCGTTGGCAAGATCAACTTGTTGCTGTAGTTCGTCAATCAGACTGCGGTTGGATAGAATATCTTCCACGTCATCTTTACTATACCGGAAGTTTTTCAGCTTGGCTTCCGTAGTATAATTTCTAAGTGTATCACAAAATGAACTGAGTTTATCCAGTTTTTGAGCTTTTTCCCGTGCTTCTTCTTTAGATAAAATCTCTACAGATCGGCAATGAATTCCATCTGCTATTCCGGCCTTCAATTTCACAGCCTGCTTAGAAATTTCATCGGCTGCTTCTCTCATTTTATAGAACGTATTCTCATCATGCAGTTGATTAGCGAGATCCGGCAATCCAAGTCCTTTAAATACTGCTTTAACCGAAGCCATATTTAAACCCTTTGGAGGCTTTATATGTGTGAAGCTAAAATATTCATCCGGGCTCAGGCTTTTTAATTCATCCAGATTTGTGGAATTAATGGTTAACCCACTACCTATATTTATTTCAATTTCACCCAAAGCCGCCAACGCAGCCAATACCAAAAATTCCAGTTCAGCTTCAATTTTGAAATCTTTAGAAATCCATAGATTACTTGGCTGATGCTTACACTCTAAAATCTCGTTGCGATTCAGAACTTTTCCATCCCCTTTATCCTCCAGCATCCTGAGGATACTTTTGGCATACATAGAATCTCTATAATCGAGTCCGTTCGGGGTATATAAATCTAATCCTCTAAGCACGGCTTCGCCATCCCGGTTTGATTGATTTGGATCAGCAACTTTAATCAATGCCTGCTTAACTCTTCTGATAAAGTTGTCTTTGGTAATCGGCTCTAAAAGAGAATCAAATTCAGGGTAATTTGGGTTTTCTTCTGTAAACCAATCTTCAAATACTTGGGATGCCACCTCACTAAACACTTGTTCTTTTGAGCTACCGGCAGGAGGGATATGGAAGCCATTCAGATTGCTGCGTTCGCCTTTATAGCTAACTACCGTTTTTTGGATATACTCATTATTGAAAAGCTCTAAAGCGTTTTTAAAATGACCCGTTATCTTCTGCTTATAAATTCGTTTTTGGGAGGAATCTGCCGTTCCTTCTAATGCTCTTGCTGCTCCATATAAGCTAACTTTCTCCCTGAAATCCTCAGAAAGATTCTTCATGAGAAAGTAAATCTCATCTTCATCATTTTTGATTTTGATGTCCTGACCGTTGAAAATGGGAAGGAAATACATGTAAAAATGCTGAACCGGTTGGGTAGTAGATCTTTGATCTGGGTTCCCAAAAAAGATATACCCATCACGAAACGTTTTATGGCTCTTCCATTCTATGTTGTGTGCCCAAATTTTAAATCCTGTCACATGAGTATCATGGGTGAGTGGTAAAACTTCCTGCAGAAATGCAAAGAAGTACTCATCTTTCTGAGGTTCTCCCATATTAGCAGCATAATCTTTGATTTTTTGATCAAAATTTATTCCTCCTTCAATACGTATAAAATACTCATCGTTATCCGTATTTTTTTCAAAATACTGCCCTGATGTAGCTGTAATAATGCCTTGAGCTGCCGTATCAATAATGTCCTTAAGTAGCTCACGATCATCAGCTAACTTTGAGGTATAGCAAATATCATCAATCAACCTATCTACAGTAGTACCATTCTTTTTGTCAATATCGTCCTGAAGCAATTTGATAGCAGTAGCTTGACATATTTTAAGAGCTACCTCTTTTTTAGATTCTCTTGCTCCTGTAAAGTGAGTGTCAATTTTGTCTTTAATTGTAGAAACTACTTCATCTACTTTTTGAATGTCCCGGTCTGACTTTAAATCCTGAGAAGCTTCAATATCTTCCCAATAATCGTCATAGGTGATTAGGCCGGGATTGTCTTCCGGTACCTCTTCATTAATCATTTTGCCGAAGTGATTGGTCAGTGTTTTCAACACTTCCCGCTGACTTTTTCCCTTTCTGATTTTTTGAAAATTTTCAAAATAGGATGGATGTACCGGGTAAAGCTCTACATATTCTTCTGTCCGACCATGCATATCGCTAAACAGGTGAACAAAGTCCTGCAAGTGCTTTCGAATCTTTGTTTTCTGATGCTCATCCTTTTTCAAAAGTCGTTTTTTTACAATAAAAGACACGTCTTCTTTAGTAATCGTCAAATCACTGTAACGATCACCAACTTTTTGGAGCATTTGGGAAGCAAACTGGAACTCCGGAGAATGGTAAATCATCTCCTGTACACCAAACATGATTTTAAATTTAGTGTTGTCTGAACTTTGTCCCAAAGCCTGAAGAACCATCAAGTCTTCATTCAGTTTATCAGCCGTACTCCGGCTTTTCAAATAAGCCAACATTTCATCAATCACGACAAGGAATCCATGATTGGGGTGTACCTCTTCATAAGCGGCCATCATAAGCTGAATGTTTTCAGCAAATGATTTCTGTTTGTGATCTGAAAAATCAAATGAAACACCATTTTGCTTCATCCACTCTTCCATCTTGTAGGTAATGACTTCCCATAAACTAAGCGTGCTGCCCAATTCAAACCGAAGCACTTTAAACTTACCGGCAATGGATTCCAATTCTTTTATAGGAGCTTCATCGTTCAACAGCTCCAGGAATGACTCATCTTCAGCAATTAGAGAAACCAAAGACATCAAATGACTTTTACCTGTACCATAATTACCAACAATCTGAAGTCCTTTTTGCTCAATTGTTCTGCTGTAATCAAGGTTTTTGCAGATGATGGGTATTAAATTTTCCCGGTAGGCTTTCGAGAATACAAATGTTTTAACCAGTTCCTTCCGATAGTCATCATCATCTGTTCTACTGAACTTGATGATCTGATTTATTGGCTCAAATTTAATTAGTTCACTGTATTTCATAGTATGGTATAATTCAGATCTGTAAGGTCTATTTTCTTGCCGTTTTCCCTGGTTAGAAAGTATAGATTTTTATCGTCTATATCTCCTTGGTATTCAATAATAAAGGTAGATCCTCGACTGTATTTTTTGCAGAGGGAGATAAAATCAATTTTAAGTTCCTGCTCAAAGAGGATTCCGATATTTTTTATGCTGTAAACGTAGCCGAGTTTATCGTCTTTAATAAGGTTTTTATCAATGAGGGAATGAAGTTTGTCGAGAGCAATCAATGGAAGCTTAGGCCCGGCTTCAAAGTTTTTTAATTCATTAGAAAGCTCGAAGCCTATATCTAAGGACTGCTGAATAACGTTACAATGGTCTTTGGTAAAAATTAATCTCGTTTTGAGATTTTGAATGGTTTTAGCATTCTGCATAATCATTAAATAAATGTTCTCCCTGACTTTTTAAAAAATGAGTTGGGAATAAAGGAATGAGCACAATTTTATAAAATCGAAAATCCACAACAATCCTAACAGGATGCTTAAATAACCATTCTGATTGAAAATATAAAATCGAGGTTATCCTAATTTCGATATAGTAAATTCAGTTCATCAAACTTAATCAACCCATCGAAAGCTTGATCAGCTTTTGTGCCAAATTCCACATACTTTTGATGTAATCCACTGTTCGTGAATGAAACTCCTACTTCTTTGAGATCAATATTTTTGTCATAGATTGTCATGTCAATATCATCTCCCACATCACCGTCTTCGTAAATGATCCAGAACTCGTAATAAGGAATAAACACGGCTACATAACTTACGGATGACATGTACCATATTAACGTTATCAGATCCACTTTCTTCAAGTCTGAATTATTATCAATGAGATATTTTAACTGCTTATTTTGAACCCACGAAAAATAATCGATTTCATCCTCTTTATAATCAAACAGGTCACTTGTAAAGCTATTAACTCTTGAAATTAACTGTTCGCAATCATCCGTTACCCTTCTGATCCACTTTTCATATCCTTCATCGTAAACAAATACATGGTCATCTTCATCTAAACCACTATCTTCATTCCAGCAATATCCATACAGGTCTGTAAATTCTAATGTCCATTTCGGTTTAGGTTTTTCAAAAGTTTTTGCGAATAAGAGATGTTCGTGGGGAGTAAGCTTTATACTTTCATAGAATCTTTTCGTTTTTCTCATCGGGAATAGTTACTTGACTTGTTAGAATTGTTGAAAGAGCAATCTTGATAAATTTTATTGCGCCAATTTACATCCGAATAAGAGAGGAAACAATGTATAAATGTGTGGTCTGAATTAAATCCATGCAGGTATATAAATGTCATCTCTTAGACGGTTTTGTGATTTTCTTTTTGATAACAAGATAAAAGACATTACTCACAGCATAGCTGTCATGGGACTTAATTATACTTTTATCGAAGGCACAAGTAAGCCGATTTATATAAATCTATAAAAAGGGAGGGAATCCAATCGGGGAAAGTCTAATTGTTAAACCTAAAAAAGATGCTTTCGTTAGACGTAATGCTTGAGAAGGTCTTTTAGGGTGCATTGTTTGGGTTTGTTTAACGAAGTTCGTTAACCATATGGATGCCCGTTTGTTAAACGTTTAGCTTATAACCGACCTGTCATGGTAGTTTGTTTAACAAAGGAGGGGCCCAGAAAGGAAGAGATCTGGCGTTTAATAAATCAAACGTTAGACATTTACGTTACTCTTCATTATTCAGTATATCTAACCTTTGCAGAAGAATTTGTCGGTACAGCACCTTCATTTCATTAGACAAAAACGATCTCCCGATAACATCGGTTAACGCTTCTCTTTTGTTTAACAAATTTTGTTGAATGTTTTCTATCTGCTTGGTATTCAATCCGATTGTTTTTCCAAATTCGTTAAACGAATTTGAATTAAAGTTACTCTTTTTGCCTTTAAGCGTAAGTACCAGCTCTTCAGAGTCTTTCTCTTCGGGGATGACAAGGCGAGTGTTTAACAGATCATATCCGGGTGCCAGTTTCCAGCCTACGTTTGGATCTCTGAAAAGCGAATAATTCTTAAGGTGCATATCCCCGTTACCTGTTACGTATGAAAACAGCACCATCTCGTAGAACCTTGTGAGATCAAACAGAGGGTTAGCCGAAAACTGTTTAACGGTTTTTCCAATTTTCTCATGCGAGCCTTTATATTTGTCTTCCGTTAACCGTCCGGTAAGCTGACACATATCTTCCATCGCGAACTTATTCCCCTGATCATCACGGTCAATCCGCTTTGTGATATAGGCCAATTCGCCTGAGCCGAGATGGATCAAACCATAGGGAACCGTTTCGATACCGGCGGCTTCAACCATCATCATGGTACAGTGTTCATTGGCGGGCAGCTCCGGCCATTTGTTTGATGGAGGTTTCAGAATAAACCTTCCCCATAAGCCGACAATGGTCAGCTTATCTGCAGCATCCGCTTTACGGTCAATTTCCAGTGACAATTTGGTTTGAACACCGGGAACGGTTACACGTTGATGGATAGATTTTTTAGCCAGTTCATCTAACCGATCAAGGCTGACATCCAACGTAGGTTTATCTTTTTTCCCAAAAAGATTCTGCAGGCACTTGGGATGATACTGCTCTCCATTGTCAACCGGATTTGCACAG
>LFIK01001835.1_pt1 | contig 16992 bp, 23 predicted proteins | sample 643401 | NCBI WGS metagenome assembly LFIK01 (sample SAMN03777447, study PRJNA286221) | soda lake metagenome | biome: soda lake; feature: Kulunda steppe; material: water; isolation source: sample T5-Br brine of Lake Tanatar-5 | place: Russia: Kulunda steppe | collected 2010-07
AGGAGGAGGAGGAGGAGGAGGGGTCCAGCAGTGGGGGGGACAGTGATGAGAATTATAGCAGAGCACAGCAGGGAGGATACTGAACAGCATTGAATGATTCCTTTGGGTGCAAAAGCGTAGTGAAACAGAACAAGAGGGTGTCCCTGAGCGGGGCTATGGCTGCTAGGCCCCCCTAGCAACGTGGAATTGTTACCCATACTTTCAACAGCAATTTGATCCTTTTGCAAACTTCAGCAGGCAGTTTGTTCCCAGCGGAAAATCATAATTTTTTATGTTCATTTCCCTGCTCTCAAAATTGTGCCCATCTCCCATACATGCAGGGCGTGTCCAACATCCCCTGGCTCTTTGCAATCTCCAGTCGCACACACCTAATTATTCGCCAGGTCAGTGAACGCCCTCATTGGAGCACTCAAACAGAGCTACTGGGTGTTTCTGCCTGCTGCTGTGCAGCTGCAGTTGAGGGCTATTTTACTTGTTTTGAAAAGGATGTGTCCTGCTTGAAGATGCTCTCTCCTGCATCCATTACATCCACCAGCAGACACCAGTGACCAAACAACCTTCATGACCTTGCCCTCGTGCTTGCTTGCCTGTGCAGAACATGGTGTTAGCCCTGGGTGCCGTGATTGCTGCAACTTTGCCCACGGTGGCTGGGGTGCTACCTTTGTCCATGGCAGTGCTTTTGCACGAGGGCTCCACCTTGCTGGTGGTTGTAAACTCCTTGAGGTGGGTATTTTTAAAGAGTCCAGTGATGTCAAAGTCGATTAGAAAATTGGCAGCGTATGTCAAGGTGTACAGTGTTGTATTCCTCATTTTAGGGTTTTATTATAATGGGTGGATTCCTATTGACAGTATTCTTATTGGTATACGGTTGCCTAACAAAGAATGTATCCGTGTTCGAGAATACATCCTATGGCCCGTTCCCATTGGCCGATTAGCAAAAGAATTGCGAGTATGGGTACCCATTCCCATGAATATTCAAATATTCTGGCATGATTTAGAAAGACGGTCTTTGCGCAATGCACATTGAGTGCTGCCACCCTTGCAAATGGACTGGCACTTGGTGCCCCTTCTCTTCCTCTCACCTTTCCCAGCTAGCACCACTGTTGAATGAACTGTCTCTTTCAAGTGACATGAGAAGGCTGTGTCAAAGGAGAGCCTCCAGACAGAGAGTAGAAAAGGGAAGAAGAAGAGCTAGCTGTCCTTGAGGCCATGGAGATTGCAGCGGTTGCTGAATCCATGACAATCAGTGCTGAGTGTTTACGCCTGAAGGTGTCAGGTGTAAATTACATTACGTCAGCGTAATTACCGTTTTGACCGTAATTTAAGAATTTAATGCACCGTGAATTACGGTGCCAATTCTCAATTACGCCTTAAACGCCCAGCGCTGATGATAATGCTAAGGCAGATTGACAAGAACGAAGACCAATTTGACCAAACATCTTCTTACTTTCCCTCGATTACGCGGTCCTGATCCAGCTGCGAGCGGGCTTGCCCCCTTCCCCTTCGCCTTCCTGTGCTGACTGCTGGTTCGTTTAGACCAAGATGGCCAGATTGCACGCCTTGCAGACACGCAGACATAGAAAAGCCCATGCTTTTCAAGCCCATCCCACTGCTCATGGCCATTCCATCGCCCATACATGGGTATATACCCAGGCCCAGGCCCAGGCCCATGTCTGCGCCCATACCCATGCCCATGCTACTCAGGCTATTACTAAGCCCATAAATCATGGGCCATCACCCCCTGCAAATGAGGCACGTGGCTCCGCTGCTGCTGCAGCAGCAGCAGCTGATGAAGATGATGATGATGCTGATGATGAGTGGATGGTCCCAGAGGATGCAGGGCTGTTCCTCCCAGCTGCTCTGCAGACAGGCCTCCTGGGAAGCCTGAGTTGGCAGGCTGGTCCTGAGTGTCCGGGAAGGAGGCTGAATACTGCAAATCGGGGGGCAGAAACCCACAGATAGGGTCCATTGGCCTCATGGAACCGACACTCCTTCGGTCCAGAGGTGCTGCGGGCGTATTCTCGTATTCTCAAATACGAGAACTGACCTTAATTCGACATGAACTTTGACGTGCAATATATATATTTTTTCTATACTTATGTATTTGAGAAACAGGTCTTTTCTTGGAATCATTTGGAATGGGGTCATACATGGGGAATATTTAAAATGTACATATATGAACCTACATTATATGAACTATAAACAATCACTGAAATCTTTCAATATTTTCAAGGTAACATCGATCCTTTGTCCCAAAGTTGCACTTCATCCGCGCTGGATCAGCAACACTGACAGTGTGCCACTCAAATCCCTGTAATTGAATGTCCCTATTTTTGGTTATGGGACTTCAAGTTTGCCTGCATACTGCTTAAGAGACCTGTCCTTGAGGCAAGCTTGTGCATGCATGCACCTGCAGCTGCTTCAGAAACCTGTCTATGAGGCCCGCAGCTTGGCACTGCGCCTAGTTTATTTTTACATTCTTTTACATCTCTTTTTTGTGGTTGTTTATGTCATTAGGTGTCATTTCCTCATACAGGTTTTGAGAACGAGATAGCAGCCACACATTGCTCCTGTTTTCAACATGACGCCTACTGAGCAATCGTCATTGTTACAGGTTGTCTTAGATAACGTGTCCACATGGCATGCACATGTCATTTGCATCATGTGCTGCAGTGGGGATGCTCAGTTGCCTTTTCCCAAGCTCATGCACACATGGCAACCGTGATGGGCCAGCTCACCCTGTGTCAGTGCTCCTGCAGCTTTGTCGGGGTATTGTCCTGCCAGGCACAGCTCAAATTCAATTCCACTGGCGTCCACCCGCCTGCAGGCTCCTGATCGAGCCTGGGGAGAGCACTGTAGGCTGGATACGCAGGGGCGGCTGGAGAGCAGCGCTTGACAGCCTGAAGGCAAGCGTAGGCCCCCACAAGCACGACCACCACCACCACCACCACCACCATCATGACCACAACCATGGTGATGAGCATGCTCATCACCACCACCACCATGATGGGCACTCCCACTCCCACGCACACAGCCACCACCACCACCACGACCACCACCACCACTGCGACCACCACGACCACCACCATGAGGAGGGGCACTCCTCCCATGCCCATGTCCACGCCCATGCCCATGCTCACCGTGATGAGCATGCTGATGCCCACACCCACCAACATAATGGGCATGCCAACACCCACCAAGGTCAGCACTCTCACAGCCATAGTGGGGTCTCCAATCAAGGCAACAGCTCCAGCATGCATTCCCAAAAGCACTCGCATACCCACTAAAGCGTGCAGATGTGAAGTGCAGTAGGCCAGCAAATTACTGTGAATTCGTGTCGTCTGTTTGCCCACTGAGGGAAACCTGAACTGCTCTGTATACCTTCACCATCTGACTCACTTGCTACACTGAACATCATTTTCCTGTTTCTTGTTTCCTGCAGCCTGTCTTTTTTTATCCTCTGGCACAGAAGCCTTAAGTATCACAGCTGTAGGTCAAAATTGTGCACCTGAAACATGTAGCCACACCCATATATCTTGCTCTGATGGTGCAAAATATTAGCTTACTCAGGAGCTAGCATTTAAGACTTGTAGGACTAAAACCACTTCTCCTGACCACCGCCACCATAATCCTCAGTCTGTGAGCAAATGGCGCCTTTCCCTAAGCAAAAAGCTCAACCAGATCAAATCTATCCAATGTTACCTGCGCTCACCTCACATTAATTCCCATCTCACTTCAAACGAAATCCCGGTGCAGAACTATGACAACCCCATTCTATGCTATACAATCCACAGGCTCAACTATGAGCTGCCTCCAGGCAACCAGCTGGAAGACCTCTTTTCAAACGCAAAAATCGCCATCATGATATGATATGATAGTCACCATTGATCAGGTCAACAACAGATTAAACTATAAGCGGGCTCGGATGAGACAGCAGAAACTGATCAACTCTCCCAAAAGTACACAAAGAAATCTTCAGGGACAAGCAGCCGAAAGCGGGACTGCAAGCCCTCAAAGACCCAGACACCGGCATCTTAGAGACAAAACCTGTCAAGCAGACCGTCTGCTGACCCATATCTTAGAAAAGTTCTAGGACTCCAAGAAAAAAGCCAATACCAAGAATGGCAGGTATCTGCCTGAAGAAGACTCCCTGAAACTACCCCTAAGAACACCCACCACCATCACATGAAGGCCCCCTGCCAGACCCCTTCAAGGGTCACAACTTGTGAAGTATTGCAAGAAAAAGGCCATCGGGCAAGAAGTGCGACTGCTAGCCTGTTCATGAAAAATTATCAGTGCATGAAGGAAGAAATATAGCTTATTGTTTCCCTGGCCCAGAAAAGCAGACACATTGTTTAAGCCTGCGGAAGAAAATAGGGAAGCATAAGTCCTTCGGAGAGAGACCACGTTCAAACTTGAATCTCATATAACTAAAAGCGAAGCAGAGGAGAAACAGACCAGAAACTGGCTTCATCACTTCACCCTTGACAAGAGCGCCTTCACAGAATGCGTCAGGTCCCTCACAAACAGTCTTCATGCCCCAACGTCATGTCAATGAACTCCCAAAAATTTTGCCTGCTGAGTTTCAAAACACCATCCAGATGTTCTTCATCATAATGTGGGCCACAGGCTATACACCGAAAGCCTGGAAAACCAGCAACACCATCCTTATTGACAAGAACAACACCTTTGAAAGGTGATGAGACCAGTGTCTCTATTTACTGGCCAATTCAAGTTGGCCTGGCCTACACACCATAAATTGTTGACGCGAATGATCACCAAAACACTTTATGAATATGAATATGCTAAGACCAACTCCCTGCTCAGTACCACCCAAACCGGCTTCTGTAGACAAAGATATACCATTTACCAGCTGCAGAATGTGATTATGGCCGTTGAGGATGCCAAACTCTTTGGCAACAACAATTATGCGCTCATTGTGGGCTTCCTCTGCGTTTAACACCACAGATCATGACAAAAAGCTCATGATGATGTATGACCTGGGCATTCCTACATATGCAATAGAGATCGTCAAGAATCTCTATGAGGAAGCGACCACCCAGGTCAAACACCCCTCAGGCCACTCGACTTACCCCATTCCCATTGAGAGAGGCACAATCCTGGGAGATACACTGTCACCTTTCCTCTTCCTCCTGTATATGGAGCCCCTCTTCAAGTTGTGCTGGCTGCATATTGGAGGACGCTGCTACATGCACTCCTGCATTCAATATTGTAAGCCTTCATACCATCCTGTTTGGAGCGATGGGGACCATCTATAAATGTCACACTGAACTACCCCTCAGTAAGCTTGGCCTAGACCGGTGCAGAGTAAGAAAACTTACTGTTGATCTAAACACACATGCTATTCAATATGCAACAAAGATCATAAATACAAGTAAGAGGTTGAAAACATCAAGGAAAGAACATATGGCTCTTTTCAGAACCCTCCCGACCCCACTAATTACCTTCTTCCTAGTTTGATGGTGAAGGTTTGCCTGGTGCTTGCACCAGCTGTAAACTTCTTCCTTAACTCACGCAAGCAGGGGTTACCTTGTTGGCGTAGTCTTTCTTTTCATTCAAAATCTGGCAGACACCCACCTTCGCAATAACATCAGCAATGCTGCCTTTGCTGACGATCTCACTGGAAACCTGAAAAACCTGAAAATCCAAGCACTCAAACTTACACTCTTCTCAGAGTGGGCCTCCCTCATTGTCCCAGGAAGCAAAACCTAAGTCACGGGTAAACTTATCGCCCATGCGAACAAACACAGCAAAGGCCAAAACCGAGTGAAAACACTCATCCATGAGCTAAAAGACACCATCATGATCTGCTATTAGTGCAACTTACTTTCCTTGAAGGACCAAAAACTCAGTTCCCCCCCTCCAGCTCCTCTTTCCTGTATCTTGGTGAGGAGCTTACCGTGGACCTTTGCCGGGAGCACCAGCACTGACGCATGGCTGACAACCTTGAACAGAAACTTGAAGCCCTCAAGTGCTCTATTGCAACCCCACGCCATCATCCACACCGCCATCCTCCCTATGCTTTTCCCAGTCACACCCTGTTCCCCAGCTGAATTAGACAAGTGGGACATCTTGATTGGAATGACCGCCAAAGACAAATTACAACTCTGGAGATCCACACCGAATGCCATGGTTAGGGAAGATATCCACAATTTTGGCTTAGGCTCCCCCTCCATCTATGTGGAATTCCATAGACGTTTGGCTTCCATGACTGCCATGGTTAGGGAAGATATCCACAATTTTGGCTTAGGCTCCCCCTCCATCTATGTGGAATTCCATAGACGTTTGGCTTCAGCCCTTTCAGACAGCCTAGTGGATCCTTCTTGTAGGCACAAATTGGTAACTAGTTGTCTTTTCTCTCACTAGATCAGCCACTTTAGAACGCTTTGTAACAACTTTATCCAAGCTGGTACTAGCACCTCTCTTCACATAAAAAAAGGATCCAATCTCACCTTAGAGCACACCAATTGCTCTGTATTCATGACAGCAAGCTTCACTTGGTCATGAGCAGTAGCAGCCACCTCAATGACTTCAAATTCATTTCTGAGACCACTGCAGCCTGCACCCCACCCCCTTCTAACCTCAACAGCCTCATCGCTTGCATCATCGAACCCCTGAGAACTCTTGGTATCACCAGCTCAAGACCAACCCAGGCCCACCATATGCACAACACGGTCCATGGCTGCCACTCAGAGCTAACACACTACCAACTTTGGTTCACAATCAATTAACCCACCTCCAGACAACACAACGGCAACTATTGCCCTGCCCATTACCCAAATGATCAACAACCCCACATTCTCTAACCAAAAAACATCAAACACCTGCCTCTAAAGAAACACAGCAATTTCCTGCCAATTCACTCCCCACGCCTACCCACCAACGCCAATTCACTCCCCACGCCTACCCACCAACAACTTGCAGAGGATATAGCTGCACAACCTGTCCTGCTTTGAAAGCCCACCTCCTAGGCGCAGGCGCAGGCTTCAATCCCAGGTCATTAGGAATGTGAGCACCAAGTATCTAGTACACACCCAAGCTAATCCACTGGACTCCCAAGCCAATACAGACGTCACCCCTCTGAACACGAGTCAACCACAAAATAGCAGACCAGCCAAGCCTTGGCTGAGCATGCTCCACGTGACAGGATCAGTGCCTTCTCTCAGCTCAAACGCAAATACAGAAAGCATGGCACCCCTACCACCCAAGTTCCAGATTCACAACACCTCATCATCCACCAACACCACCAAGACGTTACAATAACTACCTTACACGTCAACCCTCTTTTCAAAGATGACGCAGAGGACCTCACTACCCCTCCTACTCAACCTCTGCCCCCCAGCACGCGCCCACGTGCAAGATACCTGAGCCAAGACACTAACCTCCCCACGGCGATTTCCACTCTTCAACCCAATTCATCGAGTGGGCAAGAGAGAGCAAATTAAGTATGGCACTATTAAAGGAACGAGGCTCAATTCAGGCAGCCTATCACAGCCATAACCTCCATCAAAAGCACGAAATCATTTGTAAACTCATTGACCGCCACAAACCTTTTAAACCACACAGAAAAGTGGGCTCAAACGACTCCCAACAATCTTACCAGAAGCAGTATCACACCCACTGGGCCCCTATGACCATAGAAAAGTGGGCCATCCCCATTTTTACTGCAGCTGGCTTTAAGAAAACCTCTGTGACTGCCACAAAACGCTTTGAAATTGATCGTGCTTGCTGCAAGATCTGCTCTGATTGGAAATGAATGGTGTCCCTAGCAGAACCCTTCAAATGAAAAAATGTATGTCTGCGATGTCTGCAACTGCAATTATAACTGGTCCTGCTTTCTGAGACTTGGCTGCTACAAAGACGACGGCCAAGAATCCGTTAAAAAGGATGAAACCTGGGCCTGCCCTGCTTGTGCTTACCTCACTGATTCAGAGAAAGATCACTTCGCTGAAAATGAGGAATTGAAAGTGGTGAACTGGGACCCCACCTGGGAACCAGAGAAAATGACCATCCTTGCAGATTTTGAACAAAAAAAGTCCAAGAGTACCTGATGAACAAAGACCCTGGCCTAAATCTCTCTGGCCCCACAGCAGACACCAGCCTCAACAATCTGACATGTCAAGGTTTCTCAAAGGATGACACGTCTAATAGCCCATGGCAACACACAAACAATTACATCCTGAGAAACAAAGTGACCTTTGATTTCCATCAAACCAACCCACTGCTGGACATTTAGCCCACGGGTCATTGTGAGTATTGGGCTCATGAAGTTTGTCTCATGGACCATATAGACCAGAATGCACAACCTCACGAGCAGGAATCTCAGCCCATAAGCTACTCTACTAACCTTGCTGCATGCGTCTACGGAGCAAAAGGGAAGTGCAAAGGCATGCTCACACACGAACGCCTACAAAATCTTTATCAAAAATACAACAAAGCCAAGAGCACAGGCCTTCAGCACAAATTGGTGGTCCACGATGCCAGCCCTTCACTACAGAGCTTTGCTTCTGAGTTGGTTGGACTGTTTGTACGTGAAGCCAGGGCCACGAAGCACTTTGATAGCAAAAAGATAAGATACGCCTTCCATCGCATCCTCCCTACCCATGTCATAGCAGCCTTCAAACATTGCGCAGCTGTGATCCAAAAGAAAATGGCCTCACCACTGGACTTCAATCCAGACCTCCCACACTACAGGAGCAGCCACCCACATGATACTATTTTGTGCCTTTGCTGACTGTTTCTCCTCCTCTTTCTCTGGCTTCTCTAATTGTCATCTCATCTATGACAATATCATGCACTTGACCTTAAGGCACGCTTTTTACTCTGCTATAAATAGTCCCCATGACATACCCACAGAAACCTTCACGCTCCTCCCCTGCTGGGGCAGATCCATGAGCACGAATGCATACATGGCACTACGCAATCAATTGAGAACAACTAGACGCGCTCTTGAAAAATCCAGATGCTCTCAAGGTCTTGGTCTGAAGCAGGGGGCGGCTTGTCACCCTCCAGATCCTCACTAGTTCTTCCTTTTCTCCGGTGGAGGAGGGACACAACCAGTGTGAGCAACGATGCTCATATCCGTATGCTCCCACTTGGCGCCCCACCTCCAGGCTTTAACAAGCTCAAGAGATTAAAGCCTGACCACCTCCTATTTGCTAAGCGCCACAACCACAACACATCATTGCACCCTGGACAAATTGACAACTACACAAATACAAGACAAATCAAACCCTCATGTGGCCCTCAAAGAAGCGGACTGGAAGACGTTCGCTTACACAGATAGGAGCTGCATCCGTCATGACCACCAGCAGATCATTGGAGCAGACGTTTACATACCTGACACGAACAGAATCCATCACGTGAATCCAAATGGCTCCAATATTACTATACTGTCCATAGGGCTGAGCTTGCAGGCATTGCTGCAGCCGTTCCCCATGACTACTTTCTGATAGCTGCCGACAGTTAAAACTCAATGAGACAAATTAGAAAGCAGATCAGATACCCAGAATTGCACACCTACCACATCCACCACAACCTCTTAGAGATTATCATCAAAGCAATCCGCAATAGTGTGACACTCTCCATCAAATTCCTGAAAGTAAAATCCCATACCGGCATTATTGGTAATGAGCGTGCTAATCAGATATCGAAGCATGTGGCCAAACATCCTGAAGCTGCTGACACTGCTGTTAATATGGCAGGGCATGAAGGTTACCCTTTTCACAACATCACCTGGCTTGCAACCTCCACGGATGGTCCAAACACACAATGTCTTATTATTAACAATGGTCATCAACCCCAGCCTTACCAAGCACGTATGCGCTACCTCCCCAACAAACGCGACGCGCTACAAGCACACATGTTTAAGGTCCACAAACTAGGCAACACATTGACTGATACCAGATCTACACCTACTACCAGAATTTAATCAAGAATTAGATTGCCCACAGCAAAATCAGTAATGCTTCTGGTCTATACCTGGCATCACTCACAAGGAAAAAGAGAAAGTGATCAAATACCGGTCTGACACGATCTACAACCAAAAACATGCTGTCCGTTTCAAGCAGTCTAGGAGCCTTAGCTGCCCCATCTGCTCCTGCCAAAAATGAGCACTCCACATCCTCTCGGGGTGCCAGCATCTCATCATAAGAAACATGGTGACCGAACGCCAAAATATTGCAGGCAGACTTAAAACAAGCCGTAATTGAAGGTTGTCTAAGCTCCTATTTTGTATCCGCAGGTGTGGGCAGTGCTGACAAGCATCGTATGCAAGATCTTCAAATAACTGTGACAGCAGAATCCAGAGGTCCTCCGGCTTGCATTTTTGATACAAACCACAATCAAAGAGACAGACTTACTTCCTGCCCTGATGCCAGAGACTCCAAAGAACACGCAAGATAAATTCCCAAATCAACAGAAACATCCCAATGATCAAGGCCTTACTTTAAGGAGTGGAAGGAAGGTGTTTTTGAATGGGGGCCAGGGTTCTTTGGCGGCAGCCACCGCAGCTGGAGGTAGACCCCCAACACCAGCCACAGCTTACCAGCCCAGACAGATTCGCACCGAGAACCTCCCTTGGCAGCGTCGTACCACCCATCTCATTGAGATCAAGTACTGTGAAGACACTCGCCCTGAGCAGCAGCTTCAAGCTGCCCATGCTCAGCATGGTCGCCTTAGACGCAGCAATGCAGGAGACCATGTTCTTCATATTATTCTCTTAGGTGTAGGGGGTGTTATCTACATTCCTCACACTTTGGTTCCTCTGAAGATTCTCGGCCTTGATTCGCAAAGAGTCAAGAAACTTGCTCTCAAGCTTCATGCTCATTCTGTGCACTATGCTCATAAGCTTGTTCAGACCAGACGTTCTCTTGAGCATTCTCCTCACCTCCAAACCAATCAGGAGAGGTCTGCTGGCTTGTCTGCTCGCAACCCTCCTGATCCTTACTGACCGCCCTTTTCTTTTCTGGTGAAGGGGCTTTTCTTCCCAAGTGGCCCCTTTCCCTTTATTGATGTAAGGAGCTCTTTTGCTGCTTGCGTACTTCTTCTTTCTTTCTTAATTTGCTTTGCTGTTTTACGGTCACGGGTAGATAAAGTAAGGGCTGCACAGCTGTATCCGCTGATCAGCAGCTTATCTGAATCCAATCAGGCCTGATTGGCTGATGAACTCTCGGTCTACTAAGACCACTAAAGAGGGAACGAAAGAGGTGCTGATGCTTGGTGCTTGGTTCTGCCAGATCTGGATTGGTCTAGGAGGACATGGTTTTACAAGGATTTACAAGGGTTAACAAGAAAAGGACTTCAGTGTAGAAGTGCGACTGCTAGCCTACTCATAAAAAGCAAAAGTGCATGAAGGAAGAAATAAAGCTTTTTGTTGTTCTGGCTCAGAAAAGCAGACACATTGTGGACACTTGTGGGATGAAATAAAGACGTACAAGTCCTGTGGAGAGAGACCGCATGTGGATGGGTGCAGTGCAAAAGGACGTGCAGCCTATCTTGTATGCCATTTGCATTGTACAAGTCACAAGAAGGGGAGGTATTGTGAGTCCAGATCACTGTTTCAACTCATAGGGTGTGGGCACAAAGTCTGAGGCGTGCCACGCTGCTGAAAAGGTCCTGAGGAAGGTCAAGAAACATATATATGGGAATGATGCATGGCGAATGCGTGACCAGGGCCCTCTTTGCAGGGAGGGCGCACCTTTCATGATAAGTGGAGCTTTCGCTGTTGCGCTTCTGTGATTGCGTATCAGAATAAGGTGCACAATAATCCAAGTGCCTCTTTCTCCTCACCTTCAAACTAATCAGGAGAGGTCTGCTGGCTTGTCTACTCGCAAACTTCCTGATCCTCACAGACCACCCTTTTCTTTTCTGGTAAAGGGGCTTTTCTTCCCAAGCGGCCCCTTTTCCTTGATTGATGTGAGCAGCTTTTTTGCTGCTTGCGTAGTTTTTTCTTTCTTTCTTCTTCCTTCGTGCCTCTCCCAGGAGGTCCACAACAACAACTGAGATCAATGGGCTCACACTTCAGCAGCCCTTTTTTGAACATGTAGGATTGTGTCAGACCATATGGTGTCAGACCATTATGCATTCACGGCAGATAGGATGTGGGATGACCAGCAATCATCACACCTTGAGCTCAGTTCCTTTTTAGCTTATAAAATATTTCTCGCAGTGGAGCTATTGTTTTGAGCTTAAGGATTACACAGCCGCATTGCCGCCCGGAACCAGATGAACTGTACAGGCTCTAGACCACACTCGCGCATGACGCACCATATATCATGCATGAAGGGCCCCGAGGTTGTGTCCCTGACAAACATTATCCCCTTCAGCACCGTCAGTACCTATTTTTGTATAGGTTTGTCGTCTTACTGTGCCAGTTGCTCTCATAGGGTACTCTGCGATGTTATAGAGCATTTCGACGTTGATGTTGTAGTCGGATAAACTTCGGGTGTGCGTTTAGAAAGTGGGTAAAATGGGGTGATTAATGAATGATAGATTCAGAAGATACAATTATTATACAACTAGTCGCATTCATTGGGTGAAATTGACGTATTTCTTAAATATTTTAGAGTCTCAAGAAATTAGAAAAGAAAAAGGTCATGGTCATGGTCATGTCTAGCCACCCTTATACCTAGAAAGTCGGTTCAATTCGATTCAATTCAATTCAATTCAATCGGTTTAACTTGAAGATGAAGGGGACACGAGCGATGGCCTTATCGCCAGCCTGAGCACGTGTTGCGTTGTATTGCATTGTTAGAGAAACAGATACCGTTCATAACAGCCAGTCTATCATGTAGGCCTTCACCAAGCATGCCTCTGGAGCCTGGAGAGAAGGAGGTGCTGATTGGGGAACTTCAAGCACTTGGTGCACCCCTGGACCAAGCGTGTGCACTCGCGTGTTTGTTCACCCAATCTTGTGAATGTCTTGACTTCATAGAAAAGCCAGACGAAAGGAAGAATGCATTTACTCCACCCTGGAAAGGTAATCTTGAGATTCTTGTTGGATTGCAGTGCTTGTCAATTTGCCCATCATTCGCTGAAATGCTCCAGTCAGTGTGATCATTTAAGACATCACATCATCACATGCAGAGTACTTCTCGAAGAAGTACCAGCGTTACTATTATTGGGGCCCTTCGGGGCGGAATGGATGGGAGTACCCTCCGCAAGTAGGTACATGCTCAAGTCTGTTGCGTGACTGATGCATAAGCAAACCTGTTTTTTGCTGAAGAGATATGACCAGATGCAACTTTTACACACCCTGACACTTAGCACAGCAAAGGCCTGCCTGGGGGATGCCAGCTGCTTGAAACCTCATGGCGCGTTTTGATCAAGCTGACCTCTTTTCCCCGGCCCTTATTATCTGGACGTCAATTGCATGCAGCTACAATTACAGGACTGGATGCTAGATGTGGAGATGTACGGGGTGGGCATTGTTGTAGCTGCCTCCATCTCCAGGTGTGCAGGTTGCTAGTTTACATGCACCTGAGGGTTACACGGCACTCAAGCTCGTGTCATGCCTAAAACTGGATGCACATTAACTGGATGCACATTAGCAGCTGGAAGATTTGGATGGCTACTAGCCATTGGCTAGCTGAGCGGCGTGCCAGCAAGACGCCACTCCTGCTGAGCGATGAGCCCTCCTTATAACCCTTCTCTGTCCTCTCCTGCAACCTCTGCCCTTTGTAAGGAGCATAGACAAAAAGTGCAGGGGTGCAGCTGCGGGGTGATCAAGGCTCAAGTAAGTCATGCCTGGAACGTCATGCACCAGCTACACTCGTAGACATTGGTGCCTGTTCACCCACAGGCGCATCCAAGCGCTCCTTCATGGCTCCTGGGCTGCTCCTGGGCCTTTGTGGAAATGTGTAGCTCTGTTGGCGCGCCTGGTCAATAATGTGGTGGCCTGCAGCAACAGTCACGAAAAGTACAGGTGTGCCTTCATGTCGTGCAATCCTTGGCTGCAGGAGATGTAAGCGCAACATCTGTGTACGCATGAACGACATCTGCTGCTGCACTGCACCTGTCAGGCACTGTAGTGCTCCAGCCTGGTGCTTTGCATGGTGCACGTGCCCACAGGCTTGCACGTGCTGTCCCACGCACAGGCGCATCAAGTCCAGTAACCAGAAAGTGAAGGGGGACGTCCTCAGTCTCTCTGGTGCAGCATGCGTGATCATTGAAGCAGGCTTCGCACAGACACGAGACGGCAGCGGCGACTTTGTGTTCCCAAGTCCCGGGGCGCCTGAGGAGGGAGGCGCATTGAAGCGCGCAGCTTTGGCAGCAGCCAAGCTACAGCAGCTGGCAGACAAGCGGGGGTTCACAGGTATAGGGTCCTGCTCCTGAGCGTGGGGTGCATGTACCTGGCAAACAAGCAATAGCAATATGTGTGCCTTGGAAGATGGTGACTGGTCTGGGTTGTCAGCATTGCAGCAGCTGCAGGCTGGCATTGCTGCTGCCCTCCAGAGCCTTGGCTGTGATGCGCACTCGCAAGGTTCATGGGCATATGCCGTTCTCCTGTCAAGGGCCTCATCTATTCGTCCTCTACTCCTTTCTCAAATTGCATGCACCGGGGCAACGCATTGCATCCTGATCCAAGCTGGCTCCACGGCCCATGGAACCTCATGGCACTCTAGCCCATAACACACTTACTTCTTGCTCCTGGCCTTCTTGTAGGCTCTGCTGTGGAGGTGGATGACACTGCCGACGGGAGTGGCAAGACCCAGCCCAGCAAGTGGACAGGCACTCCAGGCTTCCTGTGCGTGTATGACCATGGCTGCAAACCATACCCTTGCTCTTGCAACTCAGAGATGGCATGGCAGAGATTATTCTATCTCCCTGTCTTAAGATGCTTCCATCATTTTTGGAAAGCGCTTCCCATGCCAACAGCGCTGTGGCTGGATCCAGATAAAAATGCCAAACATTTGTGCAACACTGAATTCCAGACCTGAAATGCCTGGACAATTAGAAATCCTGCAGGATGCAACCCCTAGATCTAGTATAGGTGTTTTGTTTTACAGGTACCAGCAAGACATATACGAGTGCTCTGTATGTTCTTCACCAATAAACGATGGCTCAGAGCGCTTGTGGACCAGGAAATGGGATGCACCACATGGTCAATTCCGGTGCGTGCTCAACCCCAGGCGCTCTCTCCCAGATGTTGTCAGTGGTGCTCTATGCTGGTTTTGGACACATATAAAGGCCCACGCCTGAGTCGGCTGTGGGTATCCGGTCGGGAAACAACCGTTGCAGCTCATAAATTACAGAGTTGACTGATTGTGCGCACATTGATCACATCAGCACTCGTCATGTACCCAATTTTAAGCACCCTTATTATTTTGTCAAGAGCATGTGGCTAGCACGCCAGTCTAGGGTGCAAATCACGTGTGCATTGGCAGGTTCTTCTATGTTCCCCTCAGAGGTGCCCCATGGCGTATACTATACGCCGTATGGTGCTTGTTAGTGAAGTGCTGAAGTGCAGAAGCCAGCTCTTTGGCTGACTCTTGGCTTACATCTCCGCTGTTTGTTGGCAGGTATGAATGTGAGCAGTGCGCGGGCTTCAACTTGTGCGAGGCTTGCTGGGACGTACTGCAAGCCACTAAAGAAGGAAGGCTACTTGGCACGCAAGAACAGATTGCCACCTCTTCTGTTCCAAGCCATGCTTCCTCTGCAGTCCCGTTGGAGGGGGCCATGGCAGGCCTGTCCATGCATAGCCCCTCAGCCATGGTCAATCGACCTAAGATTCTGCAGCACAACCCCAACCACACCTTCCGGGTAGGTGCTCGGCAACTGTGGGTGGCCCAGCGGAACAAGAATGGTGCATTTCTATTAAGTGTTGCGCGGGCAGGTGCTCATGACCCAGGTGGCGCACATTCACCTCGCAAGCCAACGCTGATATGCTGGTTGTGTTTGCAGTTACCATCAGGTGCGGCAGGCAGGCTCCTTGCGCCTGCCAAGCCTGCTTAGGCTCAATTAACCAAGGCATTGCCGACATAGGGTTGGCTTTGCTAGTCACTGAGGTTGCTCTACCTGGCACACTTGGGCAGGTGCACCACCCGAGGACAGTGCGACACAACATCCCCAACCAGGAGTCGGCCCAGAATCCATGGGGGATGTCCATGACAGGGGGTAGCGTGGCAAGGGCAAGGCAGCGATTAAAAGAGAGGACTGGGCTCTGAAGTAGCCGGCACCAGGACACGGGGTTGACTTGCCTGCTTGGGGGGCTCTGCGGTGCATCATGTTGAAGTAGTGCACCTGCTCTCTAAGGGACAGAACAGAACGCATGCCTTCTTCAGCACCCTTCCTGTGGCCCGTCTCCTTGTCCCCTCTGAGCTTTACATCTAGGATTCGTTGAAGGACCTGCAGACAGCTGTTTGGTGATTTATGACGTTGCTAACAAACCATCAGGACGGTCTCTCATGTACGTGGGAGAGGACGGAAGTGCACACTTGCAGGCCTGACATCCAAGCTCTGGCTTCATTATCATCCTAGGTGAAGTTGGCAGCTTTGCTGGATCCTGCAGAGTCTGCAATACAAACCTTGGGCAAAATGTGAGGAAAAAGTGACAGCACTGTCCTAGCTATTATGCAGACTCGGGGCTTTGTGATGAGCACCATAGATTTTGTTGTGCGCAAGCAGATCCTGTGGCATGGTTTGTTTCACACTCGTCATGCCACCCATTAACTTAGATAATTATAATGGGTTTAGACCTTCAGCTAGGTGGGTTGACTGCTGGGCTTGCTGGGCACTACCAGTCAGACAAAAGACATCCATAATCTCAGAAAGAGAAAGAAGTGATTTGCACGTCTGCTTCAAGAGAAACAATTTCACATCCTCAGCACTGATGTTGTCAAAATAGTAAGCCCTCGTCACGGGAGATCATCGGAGACACGGGGGTGTTGGGTCGAGGATCGTTTCCCTTTAAATGCTAAGCAACGATGAGAAGAGAATAGACGACCTTGACCAGAGACAACCGAAAAACTA
>LFIK01001836.1_pt1 | contig 16991 bp, 9 predicted proteins | sample 643401 | NCBI WGS metagenome assembly LFIK01 (sample SAMN03777447, study PRJNA286221) | soda lake metagenome | biome: soda lake; feature: Kulunda steppe; material: water; isolation source: sample T5-Br brine of Lake Tanatar-5 | place: Russia: Kulunda steppe | collected 2010-07
ATTTAAGTGGTCAAACAGCCCAAATTCGTGTCCAATTTTAAAAATGTTGGACAAATATGGACCAACTCAATCAAAAAAAGCCACCCTGATTGCTCAAGGTGGCTTTTAAGTACGCCCGTAGGTAAGTCTATGTTTTCACTGAACTTACCTTAAACACGGTTCATTGTCACATAGACGCCAATTCTTATGTTCGTTACAAATTTCAAAAAGCAGGGATATGCAGGATTTGTTGGACAAATTGACTTTCCCGACCTCTGAACTGGATAAGCATTTGTTAGCGCCCAAATTAAGCTCACATACTTCCAATAAATCTGTACTGAGCATTTTTATTAGTATCGATGGCTTTTTAAAACAACCATTTTCAATTTGTATGATCAATTACATCATCTTTTAAAAATTTATCCAGAAACTCTTTCATATCTAGTAACATTTGGCGTCGGTTTTCTTTCCCATACACATAATAATTTTCATTGGGATATGCTTTGTACTGGAATGTCTTATAGTGAGCTTCTAACTCCTTGGCAAACTGCTCTGATTGAGGTGACGGTGGATACTTTCCCTCCCCATGTATTATAAACATAGGGGTTTTAATATCTTCAACAGAATAAATAGATGATGCCTTTCTCCAAACCTCTTCATTTTCTTCGAACGTACCCAATTCATAGTTGCTGAGTTTATAGTGCCTCAATTCATTTGGGTTATGGTAAAAACTTACCCAATCGCCATATCCTGCTGCAGGTATCGAAGCCTGAAAAAGATCGGGGCGGAAGGCAGCTGCTGCCATACTCATAATTCCACCATAACTTGTTCCATGAACAGCAATATTACTTGAATCAATGTAGTCAAGAGATTTCAGATACTCTACACCTGCTTCAACATCATCCATATCACAGTGTCCCCAACATTCGTTATTTGCTTTTTCAAAATCTTTCCCATAACCAGAACTACCACGAATATTGGGCATAAGAACTGCATATCCATTCTGGACAAAATATTGTACATGCTGTTGAAAGTTGTCATGAAATTGAGAAGTGGGACCTCCATGAATCCACATGATTGCCGGAACTGTTCCGCTGTATTTTTCCAAATCAGGCGTGTAAACATAAGCAGGAATAGTAAATCCGTCTGTACTTTTGTACGTAATTTTTTCTGGTTCAGCCAGATAATCTTGATAATTGGCAAAGGGCATCGAAAAGGTTAACTGCCTACTTATTTGGTCGTTTACGGTTACTACATGTAGATCCTTAACTTTCAAAGGAGTTTCTAATAAATAACTGATTTCTGACCCATCTGCCGACCATTGAGGATCAGAAACTACACCCATTTCTGGATTTACTAATTCAATCCGCTGCCCTGATGAAACTGTTATTACATTCAGGCTATGTGTCCCATTGACATTTGAAGTAAAAGCTACTTGAGATCCATCAGGAGACCAAACTGCATCATTTTGATCTGCTTCTTCAGCAAAAACTGGACTTAGTTCATTTGTACTTAGATTCTTAACCCAGTAATTTATCCAACCGCTTCTGTGTGAACGAAATAATAGATACTGGCTATCAGGAGAGATTATGGGAAATCCAAAAGTTCTTCCATAGCCGTAATCAAAGAAATCCTCCTCTTCAACCATCATTTCTTTCTCTGAGGCGTCTGAAGAATTAATTTTGTAAACTGTTTGATCTGTCCATTCATTATTCAGTTCTACATATAAAAGATATTCACCATCAGGAGACCATGACGGATTCACCTCATATAGCTCTCCAGAAGTCATTTGAAAAGTTTGTTCATCCTGGACTCTGACCTTCCATATGTCATACTTTCCATATCGATTACCACTAAATGCAATAAATTGTCCATCAGGTGACCAACTCAGTGCATTAATACCATTTTGGCCCAAATCAGTAACTTTTCGATCTTTTCCAACCTGAATAGAGTATACCCATATTTCTGGATTCCCATCCTTATTAGAAATGTATGCAATTTGGTTACCGTCTGGTGAAATGCGAATATTCTGGTCTGCCAGAAAATGCCCAGCCGAGCCAAGTTCTAACGGTTTTAGCTCCTGGAAGTATCTCTCGTCCGTATCTACAACGACCAGTCCACTGCCACGCTTAAAATAAATTTTCTCTCCATCTGAAGACCAGAAAGTTTCTCCGCTTACCATACTGCTCATGGAAAGCAATTCATCAACATTCAATTCAGCATGCTGAGCAATCAATCCTATCGGAACTAACATAAAAATTAATATACAACCGAGCACTCGATGGAAAATAAATTTTTTCATAACAGATTTGTTATAATGTAGATTAATTAGATTTTTTAAAGCTTAATTTGCAGAGCATGGGACACTTAAACCCTGTGCAAGGCATTCACTTGACGGAATCGGAAATCTTTCGTGGACTACAGCATTAGGGATATCCAATGGAAGATCACCTAAGCGCTCGTACCGACGGGAGTCTATCCATCGATGCCCTCCCTCCATATATAATGAATATCGTCTGTTATAGAGAAGTTCATCAAGTATATTTGCCTCATTTAAGTCATTCCTCTCCTCAAGTCCCCCCGCTCTCGTTCTTATTAAATTGAGATCATCAGCAGCATCTTGATAATTTTCTAGATGGAAATTCGCTTCAGCCCGGAGAAGCAGAAGTTCTTCATTTCTAATGATAGGAATTCGACTTGAAGGTGTATTGTAGATCGTAAAAGTAATATCCGACACCAAGCCTAAATGGCTTCTTTCCGAAGGCAGACTTCTAAATTTTTGCTGATACCTTTCATCAGGCTCCCCATCCTCTTTCAGTTGAGCATCTGTTTCATAATCCTGTTGAGCAACGTAGTCAGGTCCACTTCCCTGAGTTTTAGTAGAGAAAAAGTTACTGAGGTCTCCAGCACTTGATGAATGAGTATGATATACCCCCAAATCCAAATTAGCATCCGGATCCAAAAAGGAATCATCCAGCTCATTTAAAGCTCTTTCATATTCCCCATTATAAATACTCACCCGTGCTTTAATTCCTCTATTAAATGTCAGAAAACCAGCTGGATTATCAAATTGAGTAAATCCAGAAGGCATATCAAAAGGAAACCCGTTACCTGCATTTTCCAAATGGACTTTTGCCTCTTCTAACAAGTTTTTTATACGGTCAAAAACCTGGTTTTTGTCGACCAGTGAACCTGGTTCACCTGTCGGGTCTTCACCAATATTTATTACCGCTCCATTTATATCACGTGCATTAATCACAATTAGTAATTCAAGAGCGATAAACGTTTTTGCATAGCCTCTGAGTCCTTCCTTTTGATTTTCAGAAAACTGATCAACCTGATCGGTCGCATCGAGCAGGATCATTGCATTTCTTATGTTTTGATACTGAGAAGTCCATGCATTCCCTCCCCACTGACCTGGATCCAGCGGGCCAATAACTAATTCAGATGTTGCAAGAGTAGCTGCATCCAGATCATACATTTCACGACCAACAATTCCGGTCATATATATATAGTTTTCTATTCCAGATCTATTGCCTATTAGCAAACCCGTTGCAAGGGATGCCACTGATGTAGGTGTAGGAGCATCTGTCAATTCTTCAAGACTTGGATTGTTCAGATCAGGAATGCTCTCGTTTATATCACAGGCTGGCACAAATAATATTATTACAACAAATATTGTAAATAATCTCACTTTAAATTGATCCATTTTAATCACCTTTTTTATGTATAGTTATAACTTAAAGACCTACTTCTACTGAGAACCATATACTGCGGCTAGGTGGATATGGAGCTACATCTACATTCCTGCCAATCTGTTGGTGTCCAAAATTACTTACCTCAGGATCCATTCCTGAATAATCAGTAAATGTCAACAGATTCCTTCCCGTCAACCCTAGGTTCAGGTATCTAAAACCAGACCACAAACTTTGTATCAATTCTGGATTTAGATTATATTTTAGTGACATTTCCCTAAGTTTGATAAATGATGCATCTTCTACATAGGGACTTGTGTTGAATCCAAATTCAGATAATCTTTGTTGCCCTGCTTCGTTCCAGTCTTTGGAATTTTGTGCCAGATCATATAGCAACTTGGTAAGATTGATCACATCACTACCCTTTTGCCACTCCCAAAGAAAAAATAAATTCCAGCGATTTATTGACAAATCATTCAGCAGAGTAACATTAAAATCAGGATTTGCATCTCCTAAAGGCGTAATTTCACCGCCTTCATTCGCCCAAATCTCTGTTGCCGACCTGCCTTCTTCTATTCTAAATGAACCTAAAGATGCACCAAAACCACCCGACGTGAATCCTGGAACAGGAAGGTCCACAATTTTACTGCGATTGGAGTAAAAATTGGACCTGATACGCCAATTCATATTCGTCGTATTAACTGGCATCATGTTGACCCCTATTTCAATTCCCTGCACCTGTAATTCACCGCCATTGAAAAATTGCGTCTGGAATCCCTGAGAAGGGCTTAGCTCTCTTTCTAAAAGCAAATTAGTAATATTTTGCTGATAGAGCGTAAATTCCAATGTTAGTCGGTCATCCAACAGAATTGCATCGAACCCTGCCTCTACCTCTTGCTGTCTCTCAGGTTCAATATCTGGATCCCCCGTAACACCAGCCACAGTCAATCCAGCATTGCCTTCAATATTCTGATTTGCAGATAAAGGAGTGAATTTTTGTCCATAAAGTGGTTGATTCCCACTAAATCCGACCGCAGTCCTTAGTTTAATTTCATCAATTACATCTGGTACAATATCAAGGAACCTATATGATATAGAAGTTTTTGGATAGTAAAAGAATTTGTTTGGATCACCGGCATTACTACTCTGATCTGCACGCAATCCAAAAGTCCATAACATCCGTTCATCAAAAAGTTGCAGTTCTTCTTGTAGGTAAAGCCCAAAATCTACTACTTTAGCTTGATTCTGAAAAACATTAACAACCGTTGCCGCATCGATTTTTCTCTGTCCAGCAATAAGATTTTCACTGGTAACCCGCTCTAATTCTAATTCTCTTTTTTGGTACTGAACCCCAATAGAGGTTGTTGCCAAGAAATTTCTTGATGAACCTTCATAGGTATGTACAAGATTAGCTGATGAGTTAATATTTAGATTATTAGCATTTCCCTTAATCAAAGTACCTGGTAAGCCATCTTGAGGCTCATATTGCAGTTCAGGTGGTGAAAAGATTTCATTTTTTTGGTGAAACCGATCTACCCCAAAATCTGAGATAAACCTCAGTGATGAATTAGACCTTGTAAAAAGATTATACGTGAGCCTCATAGAACTGATAAAACGCCAAACATCTTCATCGTTATTTAGCATATCTGCAGTCTGAATGGGGTTGCTACCAATGAAAGGATTTTCCGGATAAACTCCGTCTTCTTTTCTGAGGTCGAAAAAATTTGGAGTTTTCGACATAACCATCCAAAAACTTGTACCGGTATTGTCATTGTTAGTTAGTCCCCTCCCGGTTTTTGAATGAATCAAGTTTGAGCTAATGTCCAAATTTAGTCCATCCAGTAATCGCTGATTTAAATTAACTCTTAGAGATTGTTTTTCATATCCCGTATTGGCGATTATCCCTTTATCATCTTTAATTAATCCTGACACAAAATATTGAGTTTCTTCAGTTCCACCACTTACACTCAAAGAAGTTTCATATGATATATCGCGTCGACCTCCTAACTCTTCTTCATTATTATAAGTAACACCTGGTTCAAAATAATTAGCTGCATTCTGACCGAATGCAGAAACAGCTTCAGCTTCTGTTTCAAACACTCGTGACCCGATCGTGTTTGACATTTGAAAAAATCCTAGATTCTGAGAAAAGCTAATATTGGGGACACCTACCCTGCCACGCTTAGTTGTAATTATTACTACCCCGTTGCTGGCTTTAGAGCCATAAATTGCCGAAGCTGAAGCCCCTTTAAGTACTTCTATACTTTCAATATCTCCAGGATTCAGATCAGCAACTCGGTTAACCGAGTTGTCCTGAGCTGGATCATTGTCGCCACCAGATTGTTCGGTAATTTTACCCATTCCGCCCGAAATAGCCTCATTACTGATGATAATCCCGTCAACAACATAAAGAGGCTGTGAATCGGCATTAATTGAGGAAACTCCCCGTAGTGTTACCTGCAAACCACCACCTGGCGCACCTGAGTTACTCTGAATATTCGCTCCCACGATTTTACCTTGTAAATTTTGTTCTATCGACTGGCTGGGAGAATTGCCCAAATCTTCGGCTCCCACACTACTCACAGCATTGGCTAAATTTCTTCTTTTAACTGTTGTGGCCACACCTGTCACAACTACATCTTCAAGACCAAGTCTATCTGTTTGTAATACGATGTCAAAAGTTTGCAGAGATCCGCTTTCGATGGTGATTTGTTCTTCATATGGACTATAACCAATAGCAGTAACCGTCATTGTGTATGTACCAGACGGGATGTCTTCCATTTGAAATGATCCATCGTTATCCGCTGAGGTTCCTCTCTCAATCTCACGAATCATCACGGTTGCCCCCGGTACACTTTCACCTGATTCAGCCTCCTGGACAGTTCCTCGAACAGTCCCCTGAATAATTTCGAGGGACTGTTCGACTCTCTTTTCTCTAATAATAATCACATCTTTACTGGGAGGGAGTACAGGCTCAAGATTAGTACCCTCAAGTAATTTATATAGAACCTCATATGGAGGTACACCCGCCATGCTAAAACTTACTTCTTTGTCTGGCATAACTTCCGGACTGTATGAAAATCCTACCTTGATTTCAGCTGCTAATATCTCCAAAGCTTTATCAAGAGATATATTCGTGAACTGGATCGATATCAGTTTTTCACCTGAATCATCTTGATCTGAAAGTAACTGTGCAAGTAATGTATTATCTTCTAAATAAGTATTGTTCTGGCTTACAGCCTTTTCAAAGCCCATCAAAAAGACAACCAGCCCTAAAGTCATAATCATACATGTTTTTGGCAAAAACTTCGCTGTATTGTATGTATTTTTAGTATTCATAATTTTGTGGATTTTGGATTCATAGTAGAATTTTTAGTACTTCAGTCTTCAACGCTACAGCTACTTGCTACTTTGATTGCCTTGATACCAATACACTCGATTTTCTTCTTTATTAAATTCAATCTGCAATGAAAGAGCGATCACGGAAAGTGTTCTCGCTATTGAATCATTAGAAAAATTAGCCGTTAATTTTTCTTGTTTTATCTTATCACTTTCAAAATTACATCTCATATCATAAATGCGATTTAGCTGAGTACATACCTGCTCGAGTGTCAATTCTTCAAATTTAAATTGACCACTTTTCCAGGAAATGTAATTTTCAACTGCAACCTCATCCACTGCAATGCTTCCTTCAATTTTATCCAGGTATCCAAACTGTCCTTTTGAAAGAATTACGGACAACTCTTCATTATTTGTTTGCAAACCATTTCTGAAAGATACCCTCCCATTTATAACAGCTACTTGATCATTATTTTGACCAGACAATGAACGCACATTAAAAGCTGTACCAAGCACTTCAATTGTCGACCTATTAGTATGAATTACAAATGGTTGTTCAGGGTCATGAGCAACATCAAAATAAGCTTCACCAGTTAGGGTAACCTCTCTATTCTCTCTCATGAAATCATTGGAAACAATCATTTTAGAATTGCCATTAAGACGAACAATGGTTCCATCGCCAAGTTTGATTTCACGATGTTGTTTTTCTTCTGTCTGGAATATAATTGGCTCTCTTTCAACAACCTGCTCAGCTTCATAACTTTGTTGAGTAATTGCTAAAAATGAAGCCGTAAGTATTACCAATATTGAAGCGGCCGCTTTAACTGTATATCCCAGCCAGTTATTGCGACGATTGGAAAAGACGTTTTTCTTTTTCCTTATGTCATATTTAATGGATTCGAATAGTTTACCTGAATCGAGTTCAGGAACCATATCACGTAACTCACGCCTATCCATTAAATCAGCATCCACACCCAACCTATCCAGCAAGTATTTTTTGCCTTCGACAGTTTCAAACCAGTCTAATACATCTTGGGTTTCTTCAGGAGTAGCCTGATTATTAAAGAATTTTTTGACGGTATTACTATTCATACTTCTGATTAATCGATTGTGTTAGATAATGCCTTCTACTATTAGTACACGATCGATGGGCAAAAGTATTAGATAAATTTTATTTTTTTTAAGGAAGGGAGATAATAGGATGAATAACCACTATAAAACTAGTTAAATACCCAAGCACTTAATGTTAACAGAAAAAATAAAATACCCGAATATTTTTTAAGATAAGCTCGGATAAATTTTGAACTAAGATAATAATGGGTCTTTACTGTCCTAATATTAATATTTAATATTTCCGCTACTTTAGAATTGGAATAGCCACTCAATGTCCGTAATTCAAACACCTCTCTCTTTCTATCGGAAAGCTCACTTATACCTTTCTTAACTATATCATGATATTCATTATACAAAACCTCATCTTCAGTAAGATTTCTATTCGGGAGTAACTTCTCCTTCACTCTTGAAACTGCTACAATCTTCTTTTTTTTATCCCGAATTACATTTAAAACATGATTTCGTAACATCGTAAACATAAACCCCTTCAAATTCTTTGTCTTGTCTATTTTGCCTCTCTTTTGCCAAAGCTTTACAAATACTTCTTGAATAGCATCTTCAGCAAGACCTGAGTCTTTTACATACTTTTTGGCAACATAGTACATCTGGACATGATAGCGATCATATATTACCCTGAACGCTTCTTCACTTCCTTCCCGAATTTTTTGAGCAAGTAATGTATCGTCTAGATCATACATTGAATTTATTTTAAGAATTGCGACAAATTGCACACGTACAATCAATTAAGATTGTTTTTTTGAAAATAGCAAGTACCCAATATAAGTAGTCAATTTTCAACTACTTAGGCATGTAAATTGACGTCTCTCAGCATAACCACTGTCAGCTTCCCCATAATTCGCCCGGCCTAAAGTAGAAAAAATCTTACTTTGACCTATGAAAATCACACTTTAAAAATTGTGACTCCTACTAATTCGAAGAGTTAACCAAAACCAACTCTTCCCATCCAAACCCAGACTCTTTTAGCTTTTCTTCGATGAATGATCTATTGAGTAATGTCACACTATTTGATGATGCAAGATCTTTAGCTCCGTTTGTATAACCTATAGCATTTGTAATTACTACCAGTTCAAAATCGTATTTTCTATAGGTATTAGAGTAGTGATTTTTTCCACTTACAACTTCCTGTACCCCTGCCTGATCAACTTTACGACCCGGATTATCCTTTGCCTTACACTGTACTAAAAACCCTTGATTTCCATTCTTTTCACGAATTATCAAATCAACACCCTTATCACGCGACTTGTTAGTTCTGTCAACATTGAATTTGAGTTTGCTATATAAAAGTTCACAAAAATGTTCAAATTGATGTCCATTCAAACCATCAATATCAGACAATAAAACTTTAGAGTATTCTCTCCTCTTCGTTTTAGCCCCTAACATTTCTTCAGGTAATGTCATTAAGTCTGATTTTTCAATTTTCGCAGGCAATAGTACACTTCTACTTAAATGCCTTTTTTCTTTTAAAAGATTATCTAAAATTTCATCGAATGATTTTCCTTCTCCTAAATCCTGATAAGTAGCTATAGGGATATAAATAGTTACATTCTTTTCTTGGCCAATTCGGTAAACTCTGTCTGAAGCCTGATCTTCCTTTGCCGGATTCCAATGCCTGCTCAAATGGATTACATGATTTGCAGCTGTTACGTTTAATCCAACACCGGCAGCCTCTGGTGACATAATTATCACATTAAAACCAGGTTCTTTTTGAAACTTATCTACTAAATTTTGTCTACGGCCACCGGTAACAGTACCATTTATTATATGAGCTTTTATCCCATAATTCTCAATGATTAATCTTTGTAATACAGACTGTGTTTTCCTGCTAATTAAGAATATTATTGCTTTTTCATTCTTAGATTTCACTTTATCAAGAATATTAAATGTTTCTTTAATCTTTGTTGAGTCTGCAACAATCTGATCCAAAGCAATATTTTCAATCTTCATCTCATTCTTAAAAGGAAGGTATGGGCACAATGAAATGTCTCGAATTGCTAACAGTTGCGTTAATACGTGCTCATCATTTTCTAAATCAGAAGCCCTTTCTAATACCTGAGAATATATCTTCTTCTGATAATCAGTTAATTCAACAGGAATTTTCTTTACATTTTTTTTAGGTAATTCTTTAATATGATCTTCTTTAAACCGTCTTCTTAACAAATCACCAATCTCGTCTTTCAACTTATTTCCTAACTCTTCCTTATCAGTCTCTGGGTCATTGAGTTTCTTTTCAAATCTATCATTGAAATCTACCAAAGTCCCAAGATGTCCAGGCTGAACAAAATCCATAATACTCCATAGATCAACCCACGAATTTTCAACAGGTGTACCCGTTAAGCCAAGGCCAAAATTATAATTCATTGCTTTTACAGCATGTGTAGCTAAAGTATCTGGGTTTTTAATCTTTTGAATTTCATCTAACACCATAACTGACCAATCAATTTTTGATAAAGAAAACTGATAGTCTCTTATTGTTTCGTATGTAGTGAGAATTAAATCGTATTTTTTAATCTCTTCAATGTCCAGTAAAAGTCCTCCTCTTTCAGAAATAATTTGCTCTAAATCATAGTCTTCCGGATTTATATCTCGCTCATTTCTAATTCCCAGATCATTATCAATTTTATACTGCTTAAGGCTTGTACCATGAAGTTTCAGTGGTTCTTTAAAAATACTCCAGTCTAAAAATTTATGATATTCATTATCCCAATTGTCAAGTAATGCAACCGGAGCAACAACAAGAAACGGACCTATTTCTTGATCCTTTAAACTCATATTTAATTTCTGTTCTTTAACCCAGGCACAAAAAAGAAGTGCTTGTATTGTTTTCCCAAGCCCCATGTCATCAGCAAGTAAGGCACCATTCCTTCCCTTTATCCACAAGTCCTGAAGCCACCTTAGCCCATCTTCTTGATGATTGTACAATTTCTCGCCTGCATTAAATGAAATTGGTAGAGATACTTTTCCATCTCTTATCTCATCAATCTTACCTCTTTGCTCAAGCTCAAAGAAATTGTCTTTTATTATTAATACAGTATTCTGAGACTCTTCTACCTCTTTTTTTGCATGTTCCGTGTCAGAACCTTTAGACTCCTGTGCTTTCTTCAGTTTATTTAACGCTTCAAGAGTTTCCTCATTTACATTATAGTCTCTTCCCTCGAACTCAATAGTTTGAAGATCAGATTCAAGCCCATCCTCAATTATACTAATTAACTCTTCTCGACTTTCGGGTGGTAATTTTATTTGCTCCCCGTCTATAATTATCCCCCCCTCAGTCGGAAACCAGTCATTATCAGACTGCATCACAAATGGAAGAACAACCGGAACATATCGACCGATTGATTTTACACGTTCACTAAAGTCGGATAAATCTACCCTTTCGGACTCTGAGAAAAACGAACCCGGATTATTTATAAATGCCTTTTTCTCTTTCCCTTGAAGTTTTTGAAGTTTTTTAAACTGATTTAGTACATCATCTTTTTTTGTTTCGCCTATGGTATCTTCTACAGTACTGTTATAAACAAGAATTTTATTGCCCTCAAGTAAATATTGACTCCTTACACTTTTTTGATTGCCGAACTGTTCATGAAATTGCTTCTCTTCTTCCTTGTTTAATACTCGATTTTTAGTTTCATCCACTTTTTTAATTGGTACCGGAAAAACACTTAGTGTACCATCTGTTGACTCCTCTAAACGAACATCAAATGAATCCAACTCCTCAATCTCATAAGTTTTTAATATTTCAGGAACTTGCTCATTCAGAGCATTAATATGCTCTGTAATATGACTTATAAGTCCTAACTTTTTATTTAAATCACCTCCTATCTGATGTAACTTTTCAACAAGTTTTATGAGGCTATAAGACTGTTTATCAAGCAGATAATTCTCAGTCGAACTAATTGCTATGTGAGTACCTGAGACTTTTGGGTTAACTATCACATCATCGTCAGTTCTCTTAAACTCCAATTGAAGTTTAAAAGTTGCCGATGTTATTCTACCTTCTGTTCTAAATCCAAATCCATATGGATAAAAATCTGGCAACCCTAATAAATCCAATTCTTCTCTATCTAATAGAAAAATTGATTCATGGGGTATAACCACTTCTGATTTTTTTTGAATCCATTCAGCATACTCTTCGTCCACAAGAAATAATAACTTTCGAAGTATCGGATCTCTAAGTTGGTAAACATCAGCTGGCTCAGAATCTAATTGAAAAAAAAGCCTTTCATTAGATTCTATTTTAAACTTATATCCGATTTTATCTACTTGAAATACTTTCATTCCTAATTTATTCTGTATGACTGTTTTGGCTCAATATCTAATTCCCTTTGCAGCCAACCTGATAATTTACTCTGCCATCTATATCTTTCTGAACTGCGATGCTCAAATTTTCTTAGATGAGGTGGAGCAATTCCTCTTTTCCGAAATTTGTCTACATGTACGCTTTTTGCTCTAAAGTCCAATGGGGAGTCTTCTATTCGCCAAACTCTGGATGCACCACTGTGACTATATTCAACAACGTCAACTCCTTTTATTCTGAGAAAAAACACACTTTGTATTGATTCTGCTCCACTCAATTTTCCAAAGTCAGAATAATTTACATCCTTTCTGTTAATAACTAATTTTGCAAAATCTCTTGCTGTACTACCCATTGCTACCCAAGTATCTTCGATATAAGGTAAGTAAGCCATCCAAAAAGCTTTTCTATACTCCCAATGTGTATTTAGACTGTATTTTTCTTCAGTCTTACTAACAATTTCAAAAAAGAACTCAATATCCCGAGCCGACAACCATTGCTTCATAGTGTCAACTGATTTAGGGCTTACACCTTCCCAGTTAATATTTGTCTTGATTCGCGGATCTTTTAAAATTTTAATGAAGGGTTTTTTTAACTGATTCTTTACTTTCTCATCGCAATCTAATCCCGCAACTTGCAATAAATTTGATGCTGCATATCTAACAATCTCTTTATCCCTATAATATGTACTCCCATCCTTTGTGCTGTATTTCAACTCTTCGAGTACTTGAGGTAGAAATCTTGGAAACTTCCCCTTACAAAGCTTAATCATTCGTTTCACAACTTCATTTGCGAAATCACTTTCGTTTAACTCAGTACTTAATCGATATTCTTCAATAAATTGATCAAATGATTTACTCTCGTGTAAAAGATTTTTTGCAACACTCTTCTCACTATTTATAATCTTATCTATGTTATTTTTCCAAAACTGTATTCGCCTACTTGGCCCAGAGTATGTATTGATTCTTCTTTCTAATAATTTGCCTAAATGTTTATTATTTAAGGAATCAAGACCTCTATGCTTGAGGTAATTATGTAACCAGCCGGAGATTATAGTAGATTTATTGGTCTCACTAACTTGTGAAGCACAATAATTAAAAAAACTGTCTTTAGTCAAGCAGGGTGGGTTCCCGGCGTAAGCGATATAGGGTACATACTTTAGTTCTCTATTTTCTAATACATTGATTACTTCTTCATCGCCATCAATTACCCTGTCTTCAATTTTTTTTATTACGTCAGATAAGCTAATACCCAGCGCCAGTTCACCATCCTCATACTTTGACCTAACTATATCATAGGCCTTATTTAAAGATATAGGTTCAAACTCAAGAGGCTTTGTATCTTCTTTTAACTGATGAATTCTGTTCTTGAGCTTGCCAAACATGCTTTAATTATCTAAATCTCTGTTAATTTCCTCTTCCAGCATAAGTCCTTCATTTCTCTCAGGAGGGTTCATGTTGACACGCAAATCAATTCTTCTATTCTGCCTTTTCCCCTCTTCTGTTTCGTTTGTAGCAACAGGTCTTGTATCAGCATATCCACTTATAGAAAATAGCGGCTCATAATTTTCGTTACGTAAATCCTCCAATCTATTTTCAGCATCACTCAAGTATTTCCAAGTATTTATGGCTCTAAATGCTGATAAATCCCAGTTTGTTTGAAAATCTTGTGAAAATACAATTGGATCACTGTCAGTATGTCCTTCTATAAAAATTGTATTTACCTCATCTGTATACTTTTCTCTACTCAATACCGCATACATCACTTCTCCTAAAGCTGATAAAAGAATTTCCCCACTATCTCGGAGGTCAGCTTGCCCAGTTTCGAAAAGCACACCCTGCTCTAAACGTATTATTCCCTGGTTTTCTATAACTATTAATTCTAATTCGTGTACTTCCTCCATTTCATTTTTAATATCATTTAGGAGTTCCTCTCTCAAGATGTTATTGCCTTCTATTTCTTCGAATAACTCAGTCATATTGAGTAAAAAAGCCGCTAACGCAAGAATAAATAAAAACATCAATCCAGCCATCAAATCACCAACCGGTAACCAATGACTGTCCCCCTCATTGCCTTCATTACTATTCAATTTATAATCACTTTTACTCATATTTCAACTGCTTAGTTTGAGTATTCTTCAAGGCTTTCTAAAATCTCTTTGAGCTCATCTATACCGGTAGATAGTCGACCTATTGACTTGCCCATTATCTGATCAAATTCTTGTAAATTTTTAGTTAAGCCACTTTTTGTTTCATCTTGATAAGTTCTTAAACCTGTTCCTAATTTATCAAATACACCATTCAAATCTTCTTTTATGCCATTAAAGCGATCTTCATAGGCTCTCCAGTGAGACCGTGTGTGCTCCAAGGCATCTTTAATTTCCTCTATTAGATCCTTATTTCCAGAATTTATATTTTCTGATTGTTTAACATAGTCGGATACCTCGTCTAAGAAGTCACTTTGGCTTTCCTTAAATTTGTGAGTAGTCTCTTTTAAATTATTCGTTGTGCGCTCCAACAGTGGAATAACATCTCCCATTTGGCTGGATGATTCATTCATTGCTGTAATTGATTTATCAAAAGCCTGTAACTGCCCATTTATTTTCTCGACCATAGCACCCATAGTTTCTTTCTCTGCAGTAAAGTGCTCTTTAAGGTCCTTGAGATTAATTTCGTAATCTTCGCTAAGCGATGAAAACATATCCTTAATCTCTTTTAGATTTGAGTTAACACTATTCCCCGTTGATTCTAAAAGTGATTTAAAATGCTCATCCGTACTCTCTACACCATTTTGTAAACTTTGAGTTACCTCATTCAGTGACTCTCGTTGTTGATTATTCAACTCCTGCTGATTATCCATAACGTCATTTAAAATACTTTGCATTTTATTCTCAAAATCGTCTACATGATTAGTAAGAAGTTCACGCATCTTTTCTTGATCCTTTGACGTTTTCTCATTTGCCTGATTTAACAAACCAGCAGTTTCCTGTAAAGTACTTGATAGCTCTTCAATTTGACTGTTAGCTCCATCTGTCATCGAACTTTTAAACTCTGCAATCATATTTTGAATTGCATCCGTGGCACTCTCTTTTTTGAACTCATTTAACTCTTCTACAGACTCTAATAATAATTCTATAAGTGGGTTGAAGTTTTCTTGAATCGAGTTGTCTAGAACCTCTCCAAGCCTCATCACCAATTTGTCATTAAAGGTCTGAAGTTCTATAGTTTGTTGTTTCTCTTCATTTAGTGTTTGAGCTAGTATTTCCTCAGATGATTTTTTTTCAAATAGCCGGTCAACTTCAACTTGCAGATCCGTCACCTTACTTGAAAGGCTTTGAATACTATATTTTTCATAGAAATTAAAAAAGAGTGATAAAATTAATCCCCACACAGAACTTGAAAATGCAATCTGTGCACCACTCAATAATGTTGTTATTCCATCTCTCAATTCATTGCTATCACTACCTGAAAATTGAATTTCCCCTAACCCAGCTGAAATGCCAATAAAAGTTCCTATCAACCCTAATGTTACAAGTATACCTGACGCAGAGTTAAGCAACCGTACATTTAATTGATCTCTTATTAAACTATGTTCATTAAAGAAATTTTCCGCGGAAGCAGTACTATAAATTTTTTGCCGTCCTCCCTCTTCTATCTTAATTATTGATTTTTCAAACTCTCTCCAAGTAGCTTTAAAAATTTCTGATTCAATAATTTGACTTCTCAGTTCCTCATATTCATCATGGATTTTCTCTGTTGATATCGCCGAAAAAATCTCTTTAACTGCTGCAATATTATTTTTTGCTCTATATGACTTCCAAATTGTGTAGCCTATGAAATAGAAAAAGGTTGCCACAATAATCAAAATGAAAATAGTTGGTATCAACCAATTCCCATCTCCTTGTATAAATGGGAAAAGTGTTCTATTGAGGCCTTCCCATAAATTATCATTTGTTTGAGCACCCATTTGAAGTATAGGTTGAAAGTATATCATAAATATCTTGAGATAGTAGGTTTATTAATTCAAACTAAGTTTTAGAAGTGCTTTTACTCAATCCTCTTTTAATTGCCCAAAAACCGTTCTAAACCGCGACCAATCATAACCTTGAAGGAATAGAGTATAAATAAAAGTTTAGTAAGGTTTGAACATTTTATCACTTAAGTACAGTCTTTATTCACAAATAAAATCATATTACTGAATCAAGTTAAGCGTATATGCTCTAACTCCTCCAATTCAATCAAAATCAGATAAAATAGTGGACTGATAACAGGATATATCTGAACTTAATAGCACAAAATCTTTAAGTATTTCTTTGTTAGCCTAACTATTAACCAGTTTTCTATAACCATCTCTCACAACTTCAGCCATCATTTTTCTGCGCTTCTCGATAAACTGCTCATATTCCATATTCTCCCATCCTTCTGGCAATGCATGCCAGTAGTACATTTTCTTTAGCTCTTGATCATCAAACCGTTCTAAATATCTTGGGAGATAATCAGCAGGATTTTGATCTGAGATACTATTATTGTCATCCCACTCAACCAATGCAAAAT
>LFIK01001838.1_pt1 | contig 16991 bp, 12 predicted proteins | sample 643401 | NCBI WGS metagenome assembly LFIK01 (sample SAMN03777447, study PRJNA286221) | soda lake metagenome | biome: soda lake; feature: Kulunda steppe; material: water; isolation source: sample T5-Br brine of Lake Tanatar-5 | place: Russia: Kulunda steppe | collected 2010-07
AGCCATGTCGGGCATTTTGCGGCTGAACGCGTCAAATGCGGCTTGCCCGTCATTATACGTTTCAACCTCAAACCCTTCTGCTTCGAGGCAGATCGAAACAGATGTTAAAATATTACGGTCATCGTCAACTAAAGCTATTTTAGACATTTAACTGTCCTTTTTTACTGCTCACCCCGGCATATGCGCCACAATTTTGCCTTACAGTCCAGCAAACCCCCAAAAAAAGCAACTGAAATCAACGTAAAGCACTAGGTGCGCCACATGATTCGTCATATGCAATGCGAAATAGCAACACTCAGCATGCCAGAAATTTATGAATGTTGCGCTAACGGAAGCTTGATTGCGCTAACTGCACCGAACGAGCCTATGCTTTGCCGCAATCGTGGTGTTATAGGCAAGGCGTGGGGACTTTGTCTTCTGCACTACGCCCTTTCTTGTCGTCCGCCCGCAACCCGGTTCGAACCATGGATCATGCGCCATATGGAGCAGTGAAAATGACTACACCCAGAGTCAACCCAAACAAACGCTTGGAACATCAAGGAATTACCGGCACCGCGCAGGTACATTACAACCTGCTGGAGCCCGCCTTGATCGAGGCGGCCCTCAAGCGCGACGAAGGGCGGCTGGGCTTGGGCGGTGCATTTCTGGCCTCGACCGGCGCACATACGGGCCGCTCGCCAAAAGACAAATTCGTCGTACGTACCGCAGATGTCGAAGATAAAATCTGGTGGGAAAACAACGCCCCCATGTCGCCGGAAGCCTTTGACAGGCTGCATGCAGACATGCTGGAGCATGTGAAAGGGCAAGAGCTTTTTGTCCAAGACCTTTATGGTGGCGCGGACCCGGCCCACAGGCTGGATGTGAGGGTTGTCACGGAACTGGCATGGCACGGGCTATTTATCCGCCATTTGCTGCGCCGTCCGGCAGCCGAAGAACTGCCGACATTCGATCCGGAATTTACCATCATCAACTGCCCCAGCTTCAAGGCTGATCCGGCACGCCACGGCTGCCGGTCAGAAACCGTGATCGCGCTGAACCTGTCGCACAAGCTGATCCTGATTGCCAACACGGCCTATGCGGGCGAAAACAAGAAATCTGTCTTCACGTTGCTGAATTATCTGCTGCCCGAAAAAGGCATCATGCCGATGCATTGCTCGGCCAATCACGGGTTGAACGACATTGACGATGCGGCTGTGTTCTTTGGCCTGTCAGGCACAGGGAAAACAACCCTTTCGGCAGACCCTACGCGCGTTCTGATCGGCGATGACGAACATGGCTGGTCCGACACCGGCATTTTCAATTTCGAGGGTGGGTGCTACGCCAAGACCATCAATCTGGACGCAGAGGCAGAGCCGGAAATCTTTGCCACAACCAGCCGTTTCGGCAGCGTCGTCGAGAATATGGTTTATGACCCCGACACGCTGGAGCTGGATTTCACCGATGACAGCCTGACGGCCAATACGCGGGTTGCTTACCCTTTGGAGGCCATCTCGAATGCGTCCCCCACCTCACTTGGCGGTGTGCCCAAGAATATCATCATGCTTACCTGCGATGCGTTTGGTGTTTTGCCCCCGATCGCACGTCTGACCCCTGCGCAGGCGATGTATCACTTCCTGTCCGGCTTCACCTCGAAAGTGGCGGGCACGGAACAGGGGGTTACGGAACCACAGCCGACATTCTCGACCTGTTTTGGCGCCCCCTTCATGCCACGCCGTCCCGAAGTCTATGGCAAGCTGTTGCAAAACAAGATTGCCCAATTCGGTGCGGATTGCTGGTTGGTCAATACCGGCTGGACGGGCGGCGCCTATGGCACCGGCTCGCGTATGCCGATCAAGGCGACGCGCGCGCTTTTGAGTGCCGCATTGGACGGGTCATTATCAGGGGTAGAGTTCCGCCGCGATCGGAATTTCGGCTTTGATGTGCCCGTCTCGGTGCCCGGTGTGGCAGATGTTCTGCTGGACCCGCGCCGCACATGGGAAGATACAGATGCCTATGACCGGCAGGCGGCCAAGCTGATTGCCATGTTCGCAGAGAATTTCGCGCAATATGTGCCCTTCATCGATGACGAAGTGAAGCAAGCCGCAATCGGCTGAGACCCGCTTGATCTGAATGGAAAAGCCCCGCCCAAAAGGGCGGGGCTTTCATGTTTTTACGTGTTCGGGGGCTTTGCCCCCGCTCCGCTGCACGGACCTCCCCCAGAGTATTTTCGCAAGAAAATGTCACGAGCCGGTCACACGACGATACCAGTCTGCGATTTCATCTCTGGCCTGTGCATCCATCAAAACCGTGTCGCCCGGAGGCATGGCATGGCTGATGCCCGATTGCAGATAGATCGTCTGGGCAGCACGTGCGACCTGTGCCTCGGTTTCCAGCTTGATCCCTTTGGGGGCCCAATGCAGCCCCGGCCAGACCGGATTATCTGCATGGCACATCGAGCAATGGCCCACGACAGTCCAATAGACATCCTCGAATTGTGCGTCTTGCGTAAAGCGCGCGACCGAGGGCGGCAGGCTGGCAATATCTTCGTCCTCGCGGACCGCCTGTCCAACGGACGAGAGCAAGATTATCGCCACAAACAATGCGGTCGTGGCCCCCCATGTCCACCATTTATAGCCGCCCCCCATATGCATCGTGTTGAAGAAATGCCGGATCGTGACCCCCATCAGGAACACCAGACCGGCAATCAACCAGTTATATTCTGATGCAAAAGCCAGCGGGTAATGGTTGGACAGCATCAGAAAGATCACCGGCAGGGTCAGGTAGTTGTTATGGGTGGACCGCTGCTTGGCGATTTTCCCGTATTTTGCATCCGGAGTGCGGCCCGCGCGCAAATCCGCCACGACGATTTTCTGGTTCGGAATGATGATCATGAACACATTGGCCGACATGATCGTGGCCGTGAAAGCGCCCAGATGCAGCAGGGCTGCGCGCCCCGTGAACACCTGCGTATAGCCCCAAGAAATGATAACCAGCAGCACAAACAAGAGCATCATCAGGCGGGTATTGTCTTCGCCAAAGCGGGATTTGCACAAGCGGTCATAGATAACCCAACCCAGAGCAAGGGACGCGATGGAAATCGTGATGGCCTGCCACACGGCAAGGTCCATCGTTGCCGCGTCAATCAGATAAAACTCTGCGCCGACATAATAGACCAGTGCCAACAGGGCAAAACCCGACAACCATGTCACATAGCTTTGCCATTTGTGCCAGATCAGATGCTCTGGCAGGCGGTCAGGCGCGACCAGATATTTCTGGATATGGTAGAAGCCGCCGCCATGGACCTGCCATTCCTCGCCATAAGCCCCTTTGGGCAAGTCCGGTGATTTGCGCAGGCCCAGATCAAGCGCAATGAAGTAAAAGCTGGACCCGATCCAGGCGATCGCTGTCACCACATGCAGCCAGCGTATGGCGAATTCCGCCCATGCCCCCCAGACAGCCAATTCCAGCATTTTGTTCACCCTTTCAATTTCGCGTGTTGGGTCACCCTATACCGGCGCGCCACTTTCTGTTAATCCATGAAAACACCCAGCACTTTCAATTTCATCCTGAAAATCATCATGGCCTATCTCAGCAATGTCAGAATGTTCGTGCGTGTCTATGAATTGGGCAGCATGTCGGCGGCTGCACGCGATCAGCGCACCTCTCCTGCGGTGGCCTCGGCGCGGATGGCCGAGTTGGAGAAGCATCTGGGCGTGCGATTGTTCAACCGCACCACACGTTCACTCAAACCAACCTCGAACGGGCAGTTATTCTATGAGGGCGCGTTAAAGATCCTTGATGCCGTCTCCGAGGCGGAAGCGGCGCTTACCCATGCCACAGCGCAGCCGCGCGGGATGTTGTTTGTGGCGGCACCCCTTGGCATTGGACGGCGGCTGATTGCCCCGCACGTTCCCATTTTCAAGGATGAAAACCCCGAGATTGAGTTGCGCCTGCGCCTGTCGGATCGCAGCATCGACGTGACCGCAGAGGGGCTGGATGTCGCTTTTCACCTTGGGCCACTGGAAGATTCCGCGCTCAAGATGCGGGTCATTGCAGAATGCCCGCGGATCCTATGTGCCGCCCCCGCCTATATTGCGCGGCGCGGCTTGCCCGAAGATGGCGCGGCCCTTGTGCGCGAGCGCCACGATTGCCTGAACCTGCGCTTTCCCGGCGCGCGTGAATTTCAATGGCGCTTGCAGACAGCAGACGGGCCGCAACGGTTCAAGATTACCGGACCCTTTGAATCGGATGATGGGGATGTGCTGACAAGCTGGGCGCTGGCGGGGCGTGGGATCATTCTGAAACCGGTTTTCGAGGTGGTGGAACATTTGCTCAGCGGCGCGCTTGTTCCGGTTGCCACGGCAAGCCCGCCATTGCCGGTCACACTGGCCTCGCTCACCCCGCACAGACGGCTGCGCGACCCGAAGGTCACGATTTTCACCGATTTCATTGCCCTGCGCATCAAAACTGCCTTGTCAGAGGCAGAGGCACGCTGCGCTCAGCTGCCGCGATAGGTTGAAAACCCGAAAGGCGACAGCAAAAGCGGCACATGATAATGGCTGTCCGGATCGCTGATGCCAAAACGGATCGGGATCTCGTCCAGAAACAGCGGGTCCGCCCCTGCCTGCGCTGTCGCACGCAAATAATCGCCCGCAGCAAAAAGCAGCTCATAGGTGCCTGTCGCAAAATCCGCAGCGGGCAGAATCGGGCTGTTGGTGCGCCCGTCTTCATTTGTACGCATACGCGCCAACGCGACACGCGCGCCAGACCCCTCAATCCGAATGAGGGTAATCTCCAGCCCTTCGGCAGGCAGGCCGCGCGCTGTGTCCAGAACATGAGTGGTCAGAAATCCGGCCATGGTGATCCCTTTCAAGATGCAATCTGCCTGATCTTGCAGCGCAAAGCGTTGACATGCCAGCCCCTTGCATCTGCGCTTGGCTTGAGGTCTTTCAAAAATTGACAGAAAGCGGAAATGATTATTCTGCTTTATCACATAATCAACCTGAATATCCGGAGGCCCCTTGTGCAACGCTACCCCCGCAACCTGACTGGTCATGGCGCAACACCGCCCGATGCCAAATGGCCCAATGGCGCGAAGCTCGCCATCTCGCTGGTGCTGAATTATGAAGAGGGGGGCGAGAACTGCCTGTTGCATGGCGACGCGGCCTCCGAGGGGTTCCTGTCTGACATTCCGGGTGCCGCACCCTGGCCCGGACAGCGCCACTGGAACATGGAATCGATCTATGACTACGGGGCGCGGGCTGGATTCTGGCGGCTGCACCGGCTGTTCACAGAGCGCAAACTTCCGGTTACGATCTACGGCGTCGCCACAGCGCTGGCGCGCAACCCCGAACAGGTCGCTGCGATGAAAGCGGCCGAGTGGGAAATCGCCAGCCACGGCCTGAAATGGATCGAGCATCGCGACATGTCCGAAGAGGACGAGCGCGCCGCCATCGCAGAAGCGATCCGTCTGCACACAGAGGTTGTGGGATCCCCCCCGCGAGGCTGGTATACGGGGCGCGCGTCAATCAACACCGTCCGGTTGGCGGCAGAGACGGGACAACTCGATTGGATTTCAGACACATATGATGACGATCTGCCGCATTGGATGGAGTTTGGCCCGCGTGACCAGTTGATCCTGCCCTATACGCTGGAAGCCAATGACATGCGCTTCGCCACCTCCCCCGGCTGGGTTACGGGTGCGGATTTTGAAAGCTATCTCAAGGATGCGTTCGATGTGCTCTATGCCGAAGGCGAGGCGGGCGCGCCCAAGATGTTGTCCATCGGGCTGCATTGCCGCCTGATCGGGCGTCCGGGCAAGATCGCGGGGCTGATACGGTTTCTCGATCATGCGCTGGCGCATGAAAGGGTCTGGTTCGCGCGCCGGATCGACATCGCGCGGCACTGGGCAAAGACGCATCCTCACCAGCGCCGCAGCCGCCCCAGCCAGATGGACAAACCTGATTTCATCGCCCGATTCGGTAGCATCTATGAGCATTCCGCGTGGGTTGCCGAACGCGCCTATGACCTTGAGCTTGGGCCTGCGCATGACAGTGCCATCGGGCTTGCCAATGCGATGGCGCGTGCGTTCCGTTCGGCACCGCGCGATGCACGCATGGCCGTCTTGCGCGCCCACCCCGATCTGGCCGGAAAACTTGCTGCCGCGAAACGCCTGACGGCGGAATCAACGCAGGAACAAGCCAGCGCAGGGCTGGACGCGCTCACTGATGACGAACGCATCCACTTCCAAAACCTGAACACCGCCTATGTCGACAAGCACGGTTTCCCCTTCATCATCGCCGTGCGCGACAACACCAAGGCCACGATCCTCAGCGCCTTTGAGACCCGCCTTGCCAATGACACAGAAACCGAATTCGCCACGGCCTGCCGACAAGTCGAACGCATTGCCGAATTGCGACTGAAGGAAATCCTGCCCTGATCGCATTTTCTTGCTGAAAGTACTCAATCCCACGCCGCCACAAGTATCGGAGCCAGACGTGATGCAAACCCTGACCGCCAGCCCCCTGACCGCAGATGCGTTCGCGCCTTTTGGCGATGTGCTGGAAGTTGCGGGGGCGCCCGACAAGCTGATCAATCAGGGGCTTTGCGGGCGGTTTCATGACCGCGCGTGCTTGGATTTCGGGCCTGATGGTCGCGCGGGCATCTCGATTTTTGACGCGCAGCCCCGCACCCTGCCCTACCTGCTGGAGATGGTCGAGCGTCACCCCGAAGGCTCGCAAGCTTTTATCCCGATGCATGACCAGCCTTTTCTGGTGATCGTTGCCGAAGATTTGGGCAATCGGCCGGGCACCCCCCTTGCCTTCATCACAAATGGTGCGCAGGCGCTGAATTTTCATCGCAATATTTGGCATGGGGTTTTGACCCCGCTTGCCAGCCCCGGCCGGTTCGCTGTGATCGACCGGATCGGGGACACGCCGAACCTTCAGGAATACTGGTTCGATACTCCATGGAACGTGCACGGGCCGCACTGAGGAGGAGGGCGGCCCTTGCAGGACACACAGCCGAAAAGCACGCCCTCGGGTGACTATTTTCTGCTGTCTATTTTAGAGGACTGACAAAATGGCAGATTCCACATTGGGCACGCCCGCGCAACTGCGTGACCCGAATTATACACCCCCCCTTTACAAGGCTATTCCGCTGGGCGTACAGCATGTTCTGGCGATGTTCGTCTCGAATGTGACGCCCGCCATTATTGTGGCGGGAGCGGCGGGTTTTGGCTTCGGCTCTGGCTCGCCTGATTTTCCGAACCTGATCTACATGCTGCAAATGTCGATGTTCTTTGCAGGGGTCGCCACGCTGTTGCAGACGATCACCTTCGGGCCTGTTGGCGCAGGCCTGCCCATCGTGCAAGGCACATCCTTTGCCTTCATCCCCATCATGATCCCACTTGTCGCAGGCAAGGGGGTAGACGCGATGGCCGCGGTCATGGGCGGCATTCTGATCGGCGGGCTGTTTCACGCAGCCCTTGGCACGGTCATCGGACGTATCCGCTTTGCACTGCCGCCGCTGGTGACAGGGCTGGTTGTCACGATGATCGGTCTCGCGCTGGTACGGGTGGGCGTTCAATATGCGGCAGGCGGCGTCCCGGCGATGGGCACAGATCAGTTTGGCAATCTGCAAAGCTGGTCGGTCGCGCTGGTGGTGATCTTTGTCACGCTGGGGTTGAAATTCTTTGCCCGTGGGATGCTGTCTGTTTCGGCGGTGCTATTGGGGTTGGCGGCGGGCTATGCTGTGGCCTTTGCCCTTGGCATGGTCAGCTTTGACGCCATTGGTACAGCAGCCCCCTTCGCGCTGCCAAACCCGCTGCATTTCGGGCTGGAATTTACCGCCGCTGCGATTATCGGTTTTTGCGCGATGGCCTTCGTCTCGGCGGTGGAAACCGTGGGCGATGTCTCGGGCATTACCAAAGGTGGTGCCGGGCGCGAAGCAACAGAGCGCGAGATCGAGGGCGCGACCTATGCAGACGGGATCGGCACAGCCGTATCCGGCCTGTTCGGCGCGCTGCCCAATACCAGCTTCAGCCAGAATGTCGGGCTGATCGCCATGACAGGCGTCATGAGCCGCCATGTCGTGACCATCGGTGCCATCTTTCTGATCTTTGCGGGCCTGTTCCCCAAAGTGGGCGCAGTCATTTCCACAATCCCGATTGAGGTGTTGGGCGGTGGTGTGATCGTAATGTTCGGCATGGTCGTTGCGGCGGGCATCTCGATGCTCTCCGATGTGCTGTGGAACCGGCGCAACATGGTGATCTTTGCGATAGCCCTGTCGCTGGGGCTGGGCCTGCAACTGGAACCCACGGCCTTGCAGCATTTGTCAGACACACCGCGTGTACTGCTGACTTCGGGCATCCTGCCAGCGGCGGCAATCGCAATCGTGCTGAACCTGATCCTGCCCCGCGATCTGGTGGGCGAAGCATCCGAGAAAGCCGCGAATGGCGTGGACCATCATGCCCCCACCCCCGGCACGACCAAGCCCTGAGACTTGAGAGCGTGCGGGACAGGGGACAGCCCTATCCCGCACAGGCTTAGGCCACGGTTTCCATTTCAGCGATAATGCTGTTGACCACATCAGACAGCAGGCTTTCATCATCGCATTCTGCCATGACGCGCACCAATGGCTCGGTGCCGGATTTTCGGATCAGCAACCGCCCACGCCCATTCAGGCGCAGCTTGCCATCTTCAATCGCCGCCTGCACTTCGGCCTTGGACAGCAAATCCACACCTGGCGCATAGCGCAGGTTCTTTAGCATTTGCGGCACAGGCTCGAAACTGTGGGACAACATGGATGCGGGCTTGTCGGTCTCGACCATCGCCGACAGAAACTGCAACGCCGCGATCATGCCATCGCCTGTGGTGGCGTAATCGGTCATCACGATATGACCAGACTGTTCCCCCCCAAGGTTCCATCCACCCTGACGCATACGCTCGACCACATGACGGTCGCCGACCGATGTGCGCTCCATCCGCAACCCGTGCCCCTGCAAGAAGTTTTCTAGCCCCAGATTGGACATGACTGTGGCCACAAGAACGCCCTCATGCAAGCGGTCTGCCTCGGCCCAGCGGCGCGCGAAAAGGGCCATGATCTGGTCGCCATCGGCGATCTGGCCACGTTCATCAATCAAGATCAGGCGGTCCGCATCCCCGTCCAGGGTGATGCCCAGATCCGCGCCCGTCTCCAGCACTTTGGCGGCACAGGTGCGCGGATAGGTCGAGCCGCATTCAAGGTTGATATTCAGGCCATTCGGGCTGGTGCCAATCGGGATCACATCTGCGCCCAACTCCCACAGCAGTTGCGGGGCAACGCGGTGGGCGGCACCATTGGCGCAATCGAGCACAATTCGCAGCCCGTTGAGCTGCGTGCCGCGCGTCAGTGTGGTCTTGGCATATTCGACATAGCGCCCGCCTGCATCGTCAATGCGTTTGGCGCGGCCAATATTGGCGGGCTGGGCGGGTGTTATCTCGCCCTCGGTGATTTTCTCGATGGCTTCCTCGTCGGCATCTGACAGCTTGAACCCGTCGGGGCCAAAGAACTTGATGCCATTATCCTGATGCGCATTGTGGCTGGCCGAAATCATAATCCCCAGATCGGCCCGCATCGAGCGGGTCAGATAGCCAACCGCAGGCGTAGGCACAGGCCCCAGCAGCAATACATTCATACCGGTCGAGGTCAGGCCCGCTGTCAGCGCCGTCTCGATCATATAGCCCGACAGTCGGGTATCCTTGCCAATCACGACCCGATGCCCGTTCGAGCCGTCGCGCCGGAAATGGCGGCCCGCAGCGGCCCCAAGTTTCAGCGCCATCTCGGCGGTCATCGGATAGCTGTTTGCTGTCCCGCGGACGCCGTCCGTGCCGAAAAGCTTGCGTGTCATGCCTGTACCTCAATCAATGAACCATGAATCGCTTGCCAAACAGCAAGCGCCTGTCGTGTCTGTGCTACATCATGGACTCGCAGGATCTGTGCGCCCTGTCCCGCCCCGAACAGCGCGACCGCAACCGATCCCGCCGTCCGTTCTGATGCCTGCTCAACACCGCTGAGCGTGCCAATAAGCCGCTTGCGCGATGCCCCAAGCAAGATAGCACACCCTGTCTGGTGCAGCAGTGCCAATGATTGCAGCAATGCGAGATTATGCTCAAGCGTCTTGCCAAACCCGATACCGGGGTCGACGATCAGCTTCGAGCGGGCAATCCCAGCGGCCTCGGCGCGCGCGATAGACTGCTCTAGCCAGTCATGAACATCCAGCGCTACGTCATTGTATTGTGGGTCTTTTTGCATGGTCTGGGGGGTGCCCTGCGCATGCATCAGGCACAAGGGCACACCCGCCTCGGCCACCACGCGGCCCATATCACGGTCCCATGTCAGGGCTGAAACATCATTCACAAGATCCGCACCTGCCTCCAACGCGGCCACCGCCACGCGCGATTTGCGGGTATCAATCGAAATGGGCACGCGCAGGCCATCGGCTCGTAACGCCCGGATCAAAGGGGCCGTGCGCGCGATCTCATCGTCAATCGGCACCTCTTGCGCGCCGGGACGGGTGGATTCACCGCCGATATCAAGAATATCGGCCCCATCATCCACGATCTGCCGGGCCTGCGCACACGCGCTGTTAAAGTCCTGAAACCGGCCCCCGTCAGAAAAGCTGTCAGGCGTGACATTCAGGATGCCCATGATCTTCGGTCGCTCCAAGCTCAGCCCGCAAAGCGCGGGCAAGCGCGTACTCAGATTGGCGTCGCAACTGGCATCATAGGCACGCTCGACCCGCCTGCCGTCGCGCGTGATCTCGCAGATTGCGGCAATGCGCACGGCCTGTTGTCCGCGCAAATCGGGCATATCAGGCGATGCAAAGGCGGTGGGGCGTACTATCGGCAATCGGTATATCATGCGCGTTCTTTGCCCAAAGCGCGCCCCAGACACAAGCCTCAGCGCGACAAATATGCCTGCGGCACATGACTGCCGGGTGGCGCAGTATGCCCCTCTGGCATAAGCAATTGCGCAGCGGCAACATGCTCGGCCAACCACAGCGCCAGTGCCAGACCATCATGCGCCGCACCAACAGGGCTGTCAGTTGAATCCAGCACCAGCTTGGACGGGGCCCAGACGATCATCTGCCCTTGCTTCATGGCCCAATCAATCTCTGTTCGGCTGGACACCACAACGCACCGACGATCCAGCGCCGCCAGTCGCCATGCGTTCTGCTCGATTGCAAGCAGATTGATCCGGCGCTGCACCGCCTGGTGGCCCGTCACCGGAACCGACTCCGGCGGCAATCCCACACAGATGATGACCGGTATGCCGCGCGACAGCAGCGCGTCAAGCACGGCACCCAGATCGGGCGCATCAATCGTGGCATTGTTCAGAAATACGACCAACGGGTGTACGGCCGTTTCCTCGCCCATAGGGTCCAATGCGCGTAAGGGCTGGGCGGCGCGGTTGCGCACAATCTCCACCCCAAGCGCACCGGGGCCGCGATCCAGCTTTTCGACCCGCACGAAGGCACGCATTGCCTGCGGCTCGAGCAACACACGCTCGGCGATACGTTCAGCAAGTGTTTCCAGAAGATTCAGGCGCTCGGCGGCAAGTTCGGCGGCGATAGCTTCGGTGATGCGATCATAGGACAGAATGCGGTCGACATCATCCTCGACCGGTGCCGGATGGGGCCGTAGCTCCACCACGACATTGAAGCGCACGCGCTGGGTTTGGCCGCGTTCGGCCTGAAACGCACCGATTTCAACGGAAACAACGTGATCGCGTACAGAAATACGATCGCGCGGGTCAGCCGACGCTGACGCTTCTGCGCGCGCTTCGGGATGGGCAAAGGCCAGACGAATATCAGAGATCATGCAGTGTCTTTCCGCGCTTTTGCCCCTTTTAACGCGTGGGCAGCGCAAGACAACGCGCAATCACGCCATTGCAGCAGCGAGATACGACATAAGGAACACGCTTAGCTGCGGTAAAACAGATGCGCGCCGATATGCGTTGTTTGGGTGAAACGATTGGCCCAAGGCGGATTTACGGCGGTGGTGTGGAAATACAACGCACCTTGCGTCAGGCCGCGATGGCCCCCATCAACCATAACCTGTGCGATCCGGTTGGCGCGCGATGCGGCATGGCGGTTGGGCATCGCCTCAGAGCTGCCATCACAGGCAAAGCTGAACTGACAGCCGCCAAGCCGCCCTGACCGGACACCTTGATAGACAACACCGCAAACCGAGTTCGGAAATTGAGGCGAATCAACCCTGTTCAGGATGACCTCGGTCACGGCGAACTGACCGCGCAAACTCTCTCCGCGCGCCTCGTGATAGATAGCCTTTGCGAGGCAGGCTTTCTCATCACTCTGAGGGCGCAACTCCAGACTGCGCAACCATCTGTCGCTGTACTGAACCACGCGGCGCTCTACCGAGGCTGGGCGCAGCATGGGCCGCGCCGACGAGAGCGGCGCCAACGCCCGATCAAGACGCAGTGGTGCGACGCCAGCCCCCTGAGTGGAAATCCGAACATCGAGTTTTGCAAGCACAGAGATCGCCGCTTTTTCGCGCGCGAGCGGGCGCGGCGAATTTTGTACAGTGACCTGAGGGCCGACCAAGGCAAAAAACGCCCCGACATCTTGCCCGTTTGCTACGGGTTGCCTCAGATTTTCTGGTCTGGGAATCGGAGCAACCCGCACCGAGGCTGCGCGCGCTGCATTCGGATTCAACAAAACTTGCGCGATATTTGGCATACGCTGCGCGGGCACTTCGGTCATGACTGCGTTGCGGGTAACGGGGTTTGAATGCTGAACCGACGCCATCACTAGTTTCGAGCGCAAATCCTCATTCAAAGTTGCGTCGTTCACCCGAGACCCAACGCTGAGCGGGGCGACCAAGGCCCCCATGATGCACAGCGAAAACAAGGTCAGGCGCGTATGCGATTTTCCGTCCGGCGAAGCCGGAGATGCCGCCAGATCGCGCGCATTCCCATCGTCACACTGCTCCTGCGGACGCGTTGGATTTGCTTCAACATCAGTCATACAAAAATAGCGCAACAACAATCTTGCGCCTGTCCCCATCATTCAGATTCACATTTACGCGAGCAGCCCTACCTGAAAATCGTTAATAGGTCCATGATTGCCCACAAACGCGCCCGGTTTGATTGGCTAATTCTCGCCGATACCCTTTGAAAAGCGCATATATTCAAGGATCAACCCAATTCCTCGATGACCAGTTGTGCCGCTGCCAATCGCGCGACCGGCACCCGGAAAGGCGAGCAGGACACATAATCAAACCCAAGTTCTCGACAAAATCGAATCGATTCGGGGTTGCCGCCATGCTCGCCACAGATCGACAAGGTCAGGTCATCACGGGCCTTGCGGCCACGCGCAGCGCCCAGTTGCAGCAGCTCCCCCACACCATCCAGATCAAGCGTGTGAAAAGGGTCTTCGGGAAAGACACCTTGCTGCACATAGTCCGACATGAACCGCCCCGCATCGTCACGCGACAGGCCATAGGTCATCTGCGTCAGATCGTTCGTGCCAAAGGACAAGAAAGAGGCATGCAACGCGATGTCCCCTGCCCGCAACGCCGCGCGCGGGGTCTCGACCATCACGCCAACCCGATACTCGAAATCCACCCCCATGCGCGACCGCACTGTCGCGGCAATCGCGTCGATGCGCGACTTGACCAACTCCACCTCGCGCATGGCAGACACCAGCGGGATCATGATTTCGGGCGCAACCGGTGTTCCGCGGTGCGAAACCTCGACAGTTGCCTCGAAAATCGCACGGACCTGCATCTCGTAAATTTCGGGAATTGTTACCCCCAACCGCACCCCACGCATGCCCAGCATCGGGTTGAACTCGGACAAAGCCTCGGCGCGGCGGACAATCTCGGACAAGGGTTTGTCCAGCGCATCGGCCAGAAACCGTAGCCCATCTTTCGAATGCGGCAAAAACTCGTGCAAGGGCGGATCAAACAGCCGGATGCAGACAGGCTCGCCCTGCATGATCTCAAACAGATCCATGAAATCCGCGCGTTGCATTGGCAAAAGCCGCTCCAGCGAGTCCCTGCGATCCTCAGACGTGTCCGCAAAGATCATCTCGCGCATCAATGTCAGGCGGTCATCCTCGAAAAACATATGCTCGGTGCGACACAGTCCGATGCCTTGCGCCTTGAACCCGCGTGCGATGCGCGCATCGGCGGGCGTGTCGGCATTGGCGCGAATGCCGATGTCACAGCGCGCATCTGCCCAGTCCAGCAGCGTGGTGAACCGGTCATCCAGCGCGGGTTCCAGCAAGGGCACCTCGCCAATCAGGACCATGCCGTTGGTGCCGTCCACTGTCAGCATGTCGCCTTCGGACAGGATATTGTCACCCGCGCGGACGGTCTTGCGCCGCTCGTCAATCTGCATACCCGATGCGCCCACGACACAAGGCACCCCCAGACCGCGCCCGATGACAGCCGCATGGCTGGTCATCCCGCCGCGTTCGGTCAACACGGCCTGCGCGGAATGCATCCCGCGAATATCTTCTGGCGTGGTTTCGCGGCGCACCAGAATACACGGCTCGTCACGCGCGGCGCAGGCCTGCGCGGCCGTCGAGGAAAACACAACGCGCCCAATCGCGGCACCGGGGCTGGCGGCAATGCCGCGTACAAACACTGTGGTGCGCGCGCGTGCATCCACCTGACGGTGCAACAGATCACTCAGCGCCTTGGGCTGAATGCGCATCAGCGCCTCATCGCGCTCGATCACGCCATCATTCGCCAGATCCACCGCAACCCGAACCGAGGCACGCGACGAGCGTTGCACATTCACCGCGTCCAGCACCCACAGCTTGCCATCTTCAAGCGTGAATTCGATCTCCATTTCTTCGCGCAAGCGGCTGCGGGCATGTGCGCCGTGCCGCAACAATTCGGCAAATGCTTCGGGGCAGCGTTCTTCCAGCGACGGGCCACGCTTGTCGCGGGTCAGATACAGGACATCTGCGCCATTTTTCATGGCATCCTGACCATGCACACCGCGCGATTTGAACCGCCCCGTGACTTGCGCCATGCCCGTCTCGGCATCAATAAACCGGATCAGCCCTGCCCCACTTTCACCGGACCCGATGCCGCCTGCCATCGCCTGCACCACCAGCCCAAGGCCCGCATCCACCGGCGCACCCTTGGCCTGCCGCAGCAATCGGGCCGATGTCCCTTCCCACGCCCGCGCCATAGAGCGCAGCACATCCGCCAACTGCTGTGCCGGCGATTGCGGGAAAGGTTCCTCCACCTCGGATTCGTAATCGCGCAAGGCCGCCTGTAGCGCCGGCAGGCAAGGTTCTGTCGCATCGAACATGTCGGGGTCCAGATGGGCGACATGGGCCGCATAGGATTGCACGAAGCGCAGATACAACTCGGTTGCCACAGGCTCGCCATAGATGGCGGCGATTTCGGCGTGTTTCTCGTCATTCATGCCGATATTCAGAATTGCGGCAGGCCCGCCCCATTGCGGATGCTCGGCACTTGGGCGCACGGATAAAAGCTGACCTTTGGGGAAATGCCCCAGCAGATGGCGCAGATTCATCTGCGCCCCGGTGGCGATTTCGCGCACCACGCCAAAGGACAGCGCAATCGTCTGCGGCACAGGCATATCCAACCGCACAAGGCGTTGCAGGCATTTGGACCGCCAGCCATGGGTCTGGCGCTTGATGGGCGCAGAACCAGTGATCTGGGCGTAATCGGTCAGGGTCAGGTATTTGGGCATTTACGTCACCTTATGGCTGCGGCGCAGCATAGGGATATGCGCCCCGGACTCAAGGATTTGTTAACGCCCGAACTGGGGGGGCTAGCCCTCGACCCGCGTCAGATCGGCCACTTGTAGACAGGTCGCACGGATGCGGTGCAGCAGGTTCAGCCGGTTGCGGCGGATGATCTGACTGTCGGTATTAATCTGCACCGCCTCGAAAAACGCATCAATCGGTGCGCGAAGAGCGGCCATCGCCTGCATGGCAGCGCCGAAATCCTCGGCCTGCATGGCGGGTTTGATCGCGGCTTCGGCCTGATCGAGTGCGGTGAAGAGCGCGCGTTCCTCGTCGGTTTCGGCCAGTTTAGGGTCGGGACCAAAGGAGTATTCGACCCCATCCTTCGCTTCTTCCTTCGTCAGAATGTTGTTCGCGCGCTTGAAGCCTTGCAGCAGGTTCTCGCCATCGCTGGTTTTCAACAGATCGCTCAACGCCTCGGCGGGCTCAACCAAGAGGAACAAATCATCGTTCTTTGGCATAGCCAAACAGGCGTCAATGACATCGTGTCGAATGCCTTGATCGCGCAGGTAGACCTTAAGGCGGTCATGAAAGAAGGCGAGGAGGCCGCGGGCAATAGCTTGGGAAGCCTCCCTGTTGTGATTTGCCAAAAAATCATCACGGAAACCCGAGAAACCCGTTGCGCCATTTGGATAGTGTGGTGTTTGATCGCCCCACTTTTGCGCTTCGTCCTGCCATTCGCTGTGCACTAGATTTTCGACAACCCCGAGCCAAAGGAAGTCATTTAGACCCAAGTTTAGGCCATTGCCCAACACCAACCGAATAACCCCCAGCGCGGCCCTACGCAGTGCGAAGGGGTCTTTCGAGCCGGTGGGCTTTTCGTCAATCGCCCAGAACCCTGTCAGCGTGTCGATCTTGTCGGCCAGTGCCACGGCCACGGAAACCGGCGAGGACGGCACGGAATCCGATGGCCCAAGCGGCTGGTAATGCTCCACGCAAGCGCGCGCCACATCTTCGGGCAACCCCGCCTCACGCGCGTAATAGCTGCCCATCAAGCCCTGCAATTCGGGAAACTCGCCGACCATTTCCGAGCGCAGATCAGATTTCATCACCCGCGCGGCCTGCGCAGCCATCTCAGGATCAGCCCCCACCAGCGGCGCAATCTCGCGCGCCAGCGCTTCAATCCGCGCCACGCGGTCGGCTTGCGAGCCAAGCTTGTTGTGGAAGGTCACGTCCGCCAGCCCTGCGCCCATGCCTTCAAGCCCTACATCAGCAATGG
>LFIK01001840.1_pt1 | contig 16984 bp, 19 predicted proteins | sample 643401 | NCBI WGS metagenome assembly LFIK01 (sample SAMN03777447, study PRJNA286221) | soda lake metagenome | biome: soda lake; feature: Kulunda steppe; material: water; isolation source: sample T5-Br brine of Lake Tanatar-5 | place: Russia: Kulunda steppe | collected 2010-07
CCCCGGAGGTGCAACCCCTCGTGCCTGCCATGTCCGAGGCCCCCATGCATGAGCCCACGCCTGCTGCTGCGGCGGCCCTGGTGGCAAGCGCTGCTGCAGGGTGCCCCGCAGTGCCGCAGGCTGCTGCCGCCACGGCCGAGAAGGAGGCCGACAAAGGGTTCTGCATTCCATACGCCGAGCTGTTCAATGACTGAGGGGGCTATCCACCCTGCGCCACGTCAGCCTCGCGCAGTTCCTGGCATGTACGTCTAGTGTACAGTACCGCATGCTGACAGCATGCTTCTGGGCTCCTTGTGCTTTGTACGTGCACAGCATTTGGGAAGTGATGTGGCCATGGTCACACTTGGGGTCGTGATCTGTGTAACATACCACTTTTGGGGTTGCCTTGCTTTTGCTGGACTTGTGCTTTGGCAGTTGCGTAGACCCCCCCGGACTTACGTAAAATAGATGCCTCAGCCTAGGTACAAACCTAGTTAGCAGGACTTCACAATGTGAACTGCATGCGTGGCCTTGCACATCCATGCAGCCCTCATGCGCTCGGCCTTGCGACACCAAATGGGACAGTGCTCCCTTTGTTTGAGCCTGATTGTGTGTCTTTCAGGCTTGTTTGTTTTTGCCCGAAAGCTAGCTGGATTTTCTGCATGCATGGTGCACTCACTGTCCAGTCAATCAAGCACCACTGAGGGCGCGCAATCACTCAGAATTATGCATACCTGATTCTATTTCTTGTTTGATTGGTTCACTTCACTGGCTTGGTTCTTTATTTGACCTTCGATCGGTTGGTGCTGCTGTATATCATTCAATCAACACAATCAATCAATTAATCTCTACAGTGATCTCGGTTACAAGTATGGCCTCTGTGCCCACAAGTGTGCATGTCTGCTCTTACGAATGCACTTGGGACTACTCTCAGAATCCATTCGACCCACGTTGAGCTATAGTATGTACTGGTAGACATGTGCCCCTCACCCTAAGGTGCATGCCACCTTGATTATCCCTGTAGTTGTAAGCTATTTAAGAAGCTTTGAACATTCGCTCTCCTGTAAGGTCGATCTAATCGATTTGACCAGCTAACCTTTTTCAGACGATGTCTTTCCCGCATAAAATTGATAATTTAATTAAATTTGATTGAAAAATAAGTTCCCAGAAAAGGAGCAGGGGGACGAGGTGGGAAATGAATAGCGGAGAGCTCAAGTCCCTACTGAGTGCTGCCGTTCCCCGGCCAGCATCGGTAGGTTCAAGGTGGGTCTCCGAATTCCCCCATTCTAGATCCTTTCGGTCACCTGTGCAGAAACAGCTTGTGTCCCTTTCCAAGACAGGTTGTGTCCCTTCCCAAGCAAGTTGGAAGCGGGGCTTCCCATGCTTCTGCGCCAGCTCTGTCGTGGCACACACTGTTTCGTCTCTTATCATTATATATAGGCTCTGCGCTGCCCTAATCTCAGCCAGGTGCCCAGCTGAGTGACCCATCCTGTCGTACTACCTTCCCCATCTTGTTATGCAGCGGAGCTGCCCTCGCGCTCGGGGTGCATTGTATAATGGTCCGTCAAGGTATGCACAAGTTGAAGTGCACAGCATCACGAGGTCTTTTTTTGGCCGGGAACCTCAATATCTGCTCCATCTGAGCAGAAATATCAGCATGTGCACGCCCCCAAGGGTGTCTGAAGGAACCCACTCTCCCAACCAGACCCCTCTTCGCTCATTTCATAACAAGATATGCCTGGGGAACCCTACACTATCAAATAGCAAAGCAGGGTCCAATTCGTCATGGCAGTCTGTAGAGGGGATTGCACTTGGGATTGGATTACTTGAAAGCGGTTTCTTGAAGTGTGGACCGTACCGCGTTTAAGTTCCCCGTTGATATCAACTTTCTGGTGTACTGATATCACCAGACATACTGTGAGAACACAGAAATGAATGTGGAGGTTCACCCGTGTACATAACCCGCAGGCTTCAGTGTGACGGAGAAACCAGATCTTGTGGGCAAGCGCGCGCGGAGATCATCCTACATGTGCGCCAAGCCATCCTGCAGTATTCCCCTGCCTGTTACATTTTGGGGCGAGGGAAATGTGCAGCAGCGCCTGCTCATAGTAGGGTGGAAGAGCTGCCCGCTCCAGCACGGAGAATCGTGTCTTGTAGTCTTCTTCCAGGGCTTTGTGTCAGTGACCAGCTGCCTGCAGACCAGGCCCTGCCTGCAGCCGAGGCTTGCATGGCTTGCCATACACAGGCCCCCCCCGGCAAAGTGCACGGCAACGCTTGGCGTCACCGCATGGCCTGCCGTGCACGTGCAGGCCCCTGCTGGCACGCATGGCTGAAGTGCATATGGCATCACAGCATGACCTCCTTGGTGAAGTGCATGGCATCACAGCATGACCTCCTTGGTGAAGTGCATATGGCATCACAGCATGACCTCCTTGGTGAAGTCCATGGCACGGCTGACCCGCGTCACCGCACAGCCTGCCGTGTGCGCGCAGGTATCCCCTCCCCGCTGCCGAACTGTTTGACACTGCTGCACAGCATCACCCACATATGGCACCAACGCGTGGCCTGCTGTGCGTGTGTGTGTGTGTGTGTGTGCAGGCCCCCGCTGGACTGGCAGGCCGCGGGCCCTAATGAATGGAACTTCTCCTACTCCATGCAAGGCAAAAGCCATGGCTTCAAACTGGTGGTCGCGCTGCACGACAAGACGGGCAGGTGGTCGCGCTGCATGTCAGGATGGGGCAGATGCGCCCTGCCTTGTTCAAGCCCTGCCCTGGAGCGCGCCTGCCCTGCCTAGAGCAGACGTCTCCTTCCCCAATTGCACGCTGATGGAGTCCTGTTTGCTGCAGCTAGCCCACCTTCCACCTGCAGCTGCATACGCCATGCGCTGCTTTCCTGTCCCCTTGCAACGCCAGCACGCAAGGCACTGCTTCGCTGCCCCCGTCTCGGGTTGGCGTGCTATGCCTCCTGCATCTGGGAGCACTGAAGGGCAACACCAGGGGTGGGGTGGAAGGAAGGGGCGCGGTGCGAGAAGGCTGATGTGTTGAAGGGGTGCTTCGAGGGGGCTCAGCAAGTAGGCAGGCGCTAGCGCGGAGCTGTCGGCTGCGTGCCTGGCCTCTGTCCGTCGCTCACCTCGCTCCCCTGGCGCACAGCTGTCAACTGCGCGCCTGGCCTCTGCCCATTGCTCGCCGCACCATGCCCTTGCCGCACACGCACCCACTCACCACGCAGCGCGCTTGCCGCGCACACGCGCAGTGGAGGAGGGTTGCACCAGCAGCGCGCTCGATCAACCTCACCTCCTTGTCTGCCTGGCCTTTTGCCGTACATGCCGCGTCGTTGTGCACGCCTCTGCCTATGTTTCCTGGCCTTCAGAGTGTACGCCTGCCTGGCCCCCGTGCCATACAGGGTGTTTGTGCATGCATCAGAGGATGGCAACCCCAACAACATTCAAGTCCTGGGCCTGCAGCTCGAGAACTACGTTAACCCCAACAACACGGCCCTCAAGACGCAAGACTGTGAGTGTACCCTGTGTTCTGTACGCAGTGATGTACGCTCAGAGCGTACGCCTCTGTGCGCTGTGAGCGTCGCCCAAGGCCACAGCAGCACATGCGCTCCAAGGGGGCCGCTGCATCGGCACGCAGCACTAGCAGGGCCTGGTTGAACGCCAAGATGCTGGGCATGGGCAGGGCATGAGGCCCTCTGATGATGATGAGGGTGTCATACAGAGGGTCTGAGAGCCTCTGATGATGATGGGGAGGAGGAGGGTGCCACTCAGAGGGCCTGAGCATTATGTGGCTACGCATGAGCAAAGCCAGAATATGCAGCACGAGGCTGGGCAAGAGCAGGCTGAGCGCAAGGCTGGGCATGGGCAGGCTGGTGTGGCGCAGTATGTAAGCAGGGCCTGAGAACCCCTGATGATGGCAGAGGGTGATTAAGGTACACACGCACACGCACGCGCACTCACACAAACACAATGTAAGCTACCAGCACCCCCCCCCTGCAGGCCCAATCAACCTTAAATCATTAGGGGGAAGGGGGGGTTGGTAAGCAGTCTGGATGGAAAGATATTCGCCAGTCAATCCCTGGCAATTCCCAGCCTCTAGATAATTGTTATGACATCTCCCAAGGGATGTTTTACCCTCAATCGTCCACGTACGCATGCGCATGCACAAGCACACGCACGCAGCCGCGCGCTCGGACGTGCGCGCATGTAAAAAAGCACACAGGTAGCACAAGCATAAATGCAGGCAGGCGTGCACACACACACACACACGCAAACACACACATAGCCACAGTCTAGGCTGACCACCAGCCAGGTCAAAAGTTCACAAGTAGGGGTCAGCCGCCCTCACCTCTCTGTGCGTGTCCAGGCTCGCATCCAAGCTCGCTTGACTGTGCGCATGGCCATGGCAACAGGTCAGCGCACCAGGCCCTCCACTCCCCCTTGCCCCACCCCCGCAATCTGGCCATCGCACAGGACATGGCAAAAGCCATCGACGCCCCCATGCAACCCCGCAACCTGGCCATCGCACAGGACATGGCAAAAGCAATCGATGCCCCCATGCAACCCCGCAACCTGCCCTACACAAGGAGAGCAGTGAGGCCCAACTCTTCTCTTGGGCAGCGCTTCACACCAGAGGATGCAGCAGGCCCCCAGGCCTGGAACCGCAAGCACTGCGCGCGCATGCGCCCGCTGAGCGCCTCATGTTGCCCCTGTAGTGCACCCAGCCAGCTAGTGCACAGCACGTGCGCCGAGCCGGCAGGTGCAAGGCAACTGCATGTGTGCGCCGGGCCAGCAGGCTAGTGCACAGCATGTGCGCCAAGCCGGCAGGTGCAAGGCGACTGCATGTGTGCGCCGAGCCAGCAGGCGCACACACGTGTGCGTGCATGTTTGCCTGATGCGTGCGCGCAGGGTCCAGAATAATGGTGCCAGAGAACGAGCAGAAGCTGAACGAGCTGGTGACCACGTACATTGCGCGGCCGCTGGCAGAGAATGCAGAGGATCTGGCAGAGCCCCACGACACAATGCACGGCGGGTGCGTTGCGCGTGCAAGGCGATTTGCGAAGTGTAGAGCGTATTTTGCGCAAGGGGTTGCCTGCACCGGGCATCTCAAGAGCGCGCAAGCGATGTGCGGCTGTTCAGTGCACATGCTTGAACAGGAAGGCCTATGGTGGTCAGGGTGTATTTGCGCAGTGGTGCCATGCCGGAACACCGATTGGGTTGCTAAGAACAGTATCTGTACGCATGAGATTTGCCAGCCTGTGTGCCGATCTGTATTCGTTGACCTCTCCCACGTTCTGTCTGGGCTGGTGCCATTGGGGGTGCTTAAAACAGCATATGTGCGCATTAGCTTTGCAAATGTGTGTGCCGGTCTGATCGGCCAAAACACAGAGCATTCCATGGTTATCAGCAAGCTAAACCCTGTTGGCACGTGCTCTGCTGCATGCAGAGAAGTTCTGCCGCTGTGGCCTTGCATTACGGTTTTTTGCTCACAATAGCACATGACGCATGTTATGTATATGTACAAAACTTTATTCTGCAGTGGCCGTGGCCTTGCATTACAACGTTTTGTTCCCACGAGCACATAATGCACGTTATGCACATGCGCAAGACTTAATTCTGCAAGACTTGATACTGCACTGGCAGCAGTCTTGCATGTTCAATGGGTGACGCGCTGGGCACTCCTTGCAGACCTATTTTCTTCAGTTGCGGTGGTCTTCAAAAGAGCAAGCCAGGCTTTCAATTGATTCTATTCTCATTCTTTTCTCATTCTATCCTCATTTTCTTGCTGGCTCTGTCGCATGGCCACAGGGCCGCCCTGTGTGCAGCGGGCCAAGACGCCAGCAGCTGGCTGCCACAAGGGGCGGCACGATACTACTGGGGCGCCGGCGTCGCAGTGGTGGTAGTGGCAGCCGCTGTTGCGCTCGCTATGCGCCAGCGCCCGCCGCGTGCCTCGCAGGCCATGCGGTAGAGAGTTGTTGGCGGGTGGTGGGAGTTGCTTTTGGGGGGGGGGCTCCGGCACGAAGAGGGTGGGCAGTGGCTGCCCTTACGCCGTAGTTGTTTAGCAGGTGGGCCATGCCTACAGCACAACCCAGCTGTTGATCAGTCCATCAAGTTTGTTTACCATGTCACGTCGCGATTAGCTGCTCTCGATTCAAAGTGGGCGCCAGAGGGGACAAGAAGAAAGCAGAGGACAGGAGACGCTGCACTGGGTTGAACATGCAGCAAGAGATGAAGATGTGAAGGGGAGGCTGTGTAAGTGTGCTTTTTCAGAGCTTGCAGGCCACCAGCCTCTGCTAGTTGTGTACATGTGTTTAAAAGTAGAATGCCTATGGGTAAACTTAGTCTACATATGACCATATTCATTCATCTTATGCTCGTGTATTGGTGAAGCGTGCGTCGTCCGCATGAATTTGTCTCTTGTCTGGATCAGGTTCATTTCATGTGCTTTGGATATGCGCATTGGCGGCACATCCCTCTCAGTCATATTGACTGTCTTGATGTTCCTACATGCATGTTACATGCTGTCAAAAGCAGACTTATTTGTGTTCTGTTTGTGATAGACCTCCCGTGAGACCCGCGCTCTAGGGAGTGTTCCAACGGGAGAGAGTGTGCATGCAAACAAAACCTACTCGCATTCCTCATAAGATGTTGAGATAGTTGATTCTAACTTGTAACCTTGAAGGTAGTCAAGGTACAAATAGCGAGGTGGCAGCAGAACGGAAAGCTGCGTAGACAACAAGAGCACTGCGTATAATTCACCGGTCGTTCAATTTGTGGTTACACAATTTGAACAGATGCTCAGCCTGAGGAGTGAAAACATTTGGTTAGAAAAGCAAACACGAGAGGCCCAAAGGAACAATCTTGATGGTGCGCACATGTGAGGGATGTATTCAATTGGGTGGATGTCGTGTGTCAGGGACCTCCTTCCCCCAAGCTGGCGAGGGCTTCAAAAGAAAGCCCGTCTGTTGGTCTTTTTCTGTGGAGGCCCCTTACATTGTGCATGCCTTGCCAAGTCAGACTGTCTTTAATTTCCTATCTCAACGGCATGACAAACTCTGCCATTTCATCCCGGACATTATGGACTTATCATAAGCCAAATGATTTGGCTGGCTAAGACCAGCAACATACCAATCAGCCTAACGACCAGGCGGGCGGTTAGCCCTTACTTGTAAAAGATGAGCAAGAAGCTGAGAGGCAAGAAAGGTACATTTAGGTTGCGCAGCTGTATCTGCTGTACGAGGGCAGCTTACTTGGCTGGTAGCTGAAGGCTTACCAGGCCTTACAGCCTGAACTAAAATCAAGGAAGGCCTCAAACAAACAATGTAAGGCACAAAAAGTAGAGAAGTTGCACCCTTGCAGAGAAATTACATCCAAGGAGTCATCCGCCAACAGGGGCTGGCACATCATGTTGCATCTGCCCCAGGGCATGTGACTTAATTGAGACATGAACTCCAGCCTTTGAGAATGTTGGAACCCTCTAGTTGTACATGTAGCCATTCAATCAAGGGGAAGTTCCCCTCAGGGCTACACTCAATCAAGTTGGTAGGAAGCATTGAGTTTCGGGCGGGTAACGCCAGTTTTGTTTTCAGCAAGCCTCACTCACAACACGGTCCTTGTTCCTGTGAGGACTTGCTCAAGGGGGTGAGTGAGCAGTCGCTTTCTTGTGCCTGGGGCTGTGCCTGGGACCTGGTGCGTCTAGTGCTGGTGGGGGGGCTGGCTGCACTAAGGGTAAGGGGGGTAAGGTTTCGAGGCTGTATCCGCCGAACGAGGGCAGCTTAGCCGGTTGTGGCCTCCAGTGAGGTTCAAACCCCGAACCCACAGGCTGGCTGCACTAAGCGCAAGTGGGGGTGCTGGCTGTGCCTAGTGCTGGTGGGTCTGCCCAAGCTCGAGGTCCAGACGGACAATGTTCATCTTTGTGGACGGCGCCCCGCGCAGCCCGGTGATGTAGCGCAGTTTCTTGGGCATTGTCTGCGCCTTGTTCACGCGTGTTTGCACTTGCGCCGCCTTGGGCACCCATATCTGCACACAGGAGCCAGGAAACAAGGTAGCAGGGTCGGGAGGGTCTTGCCGCAAGAGCAGCTCGTGCGCGGGGCATGCCTAGGAGTGGTGTGGGCAGGTTGGGAGGATGTGGTAGATGTGGGATAATTCCTACGCACCAAAGATCAAAAGGAGCGCTCACTGCAAGCCAGGTAAGACAGAACCAAAACCAGAGGAGTGCAAGAAGCTCAGAACACAGGCCGGCTGCTGCAAGCTCAGGGGAGCAGCGGTCAACACAGCCAGCATGCAAGCGTGCCCCTGGGCCCCTGATCAAAGCACACGAGTCACGAGCGTGCGCTCAACATGCACCGAGCTTGTTCAAGCGCGTTCCTTCCCTCAGCTGCATAAGCGGCCCGTGCACAACAGGATGCGCAGCTTTTGGGCTCCTTGCTGAGCTGTTGAAGAGCGCACCCACCTGCGTGTCTGCATCGCGCTTGAAGTGGCTGAGGCCTGTCTGCGTGCTGTGGGTGGCTTTCTGGCGGAGGTTGGTCATCTGCAGGGCGCGCCGTCTCAATGCCCACTCATTCCACTCATACCTGTGGTCGGCGGCATGAAAGGAGCAACGCCCATGAGCATGCCCAGGGAATTATGCGAGGCATGTGTGAGCACCCACCCACATCGTGTGTCAAGGTGGCTGCCAGGGCTGCAGGCTAGAGGCTGAGACTGCGCGTGTGTGTGCACCTGCTGTGCAGCAGCACGTGCGCCTGCTGTGCAGCAGCAGCAGCAGCAGCAGCAGCAGCAGCAGGTGTGCTCCTTTGCGGCCATACCCAGCAGGAGGCATTTTTGAAGGCTGCTTGCACGCTCAGGGGCGTACATTAGCATGCGCAGCAGTGATTTCAGTCTGCGCTGTATTTCAAAGGCCTGCAACCGCGCTGGCAAGCCTATGCAGCGCGGTGCCATTGCTGGCGCATGCCCCGTCTCATTCAGCCTTTTGATTCTTCTGACCCGGTGCTGGCGCATGCCCTTGTGAGCCTGCCGCACACCACCTTTTGTGTGGTCCCCTGGCGAAACGCGCGTGTGGGCGTGCATGGCACCCACACAAACAAAGCACACCATCAGAGCAGTACACGCCAAAAGCCGCGATTGCCTAGTGAACTGAACCGTGGGCCTCTGCTCCTTTTTGTGGCCTGCCTGGCAACAGCAGACAGCACCAAGCCACAGCTGCTGTGTGCCGCACAGCTGCCCCGTGGTACGTGAGCAAGCTCACTTGTGGTCTATGTGGCGCTCGCAGAAGTGGATGGGCGTCTGGCAGCCAAAGTCAACCTGCAGGCACATAGAAACACAACCAGGTTTCCGCTGTGCTGTCGAGCCCGAAGACGCTGGCTGCCTGCCTGATGAAGGCGGGTGGCCAGGATCAGAGGCGCCTCTTCCATGCGCTCTGCCAGTCATCTGTGGTCTGCGGGGTCTTTGACTCTTAATAGGTCCCGCAACCACAAGGAGCAAGGGCCGCATGCTCATCTGGCCAGAGTGCTAGGGCTACACACCTTCAAGGGGCCTGATGCCACTGTCAGGATCCTGTGGACGTCCAGTACAGGGTACTCCGCCCCCAAGCTCAGCAGGCGCGCGAGCACAGGCTGTCGAGCCACGGCTGCACGTACGCCTTTGTCTGCAAACCAGGGTGCAAGGCGCATGCGTGGGTGCCGCTGGCGTGTGTTTTGCGCGCCTGCTTGTGCAGGTGTGCATGCTTGCGTGTGTGCGTGTGTGTTAGCAAGGGCATCTGCATGCCTGCTCAGCTGCGTTTTGACTTAGGAGGGCATGCAAGCAAGAAACAGTTGAGTGCAGGAGGACAAAGACAAGGAGGAAGGAGAGCAGGAGGGGGAGGAAAAGGTGCAAGGAACAAGCCGTGACCTTCAGGAACAGCAGCAGTCCCACTCCAGCAGGAAGAAGAGCTTGCGACCAGCAGCTGGTTGTGCGTGCTTGTGTGTACACCACACGCTACTGCCAGGTACGTGCACCAACCACGCCACTCGCACTCCAGCACGCATTGTGCATGCATGGTTGTGTGATCGAGTTGTGCATGTGTGAGACAGTATGAGTGTGTCTCGATACTGTGCATGTGTATCTGCAGATGTGTGCGCGTCCCCATGGCTGCCGCCCACCTATCGCCAGGGGGTTGGCCGCAAACTCGTCCAGCGTTTCCCAGCTGGCAAAGCAGTAGGACCTGCTCACGTCCTCTTCCTTGTCTCCACGCAAGCGCACGGTTCCTAGGGAGGGGTTGCCACGCTGGAGCAGGCCCTGCGCATTAGTTAGTTGGATTGGGGCTCGGCGCGTTTGGTAAAAAAGCCTTGAGCCTCCCAAAGTCTAGTGCGCTTGGTGAAGACTAGAACCAAGAAGTGCTGGAGCAAGCACTGTGTGCAGCACAGCACCGGAGAGCCCTTGTGCACGCAACACACAAATACGTACGTGGGTACGCACACACGTATGCATGCGCACACACACACATGCACACGCATGCACGCGCACCCTCAAGACGCGCAAAAGTATATACATACATTCACACGCTCCCATCCAACAAGCATACCAAGGACACCTTGACGGGACGCCTACACGTATGGCATAAACACTTCTTGCATGGGATGGATCAGCAAGCTTTCACGGGGGCGCATTGCATCCCATGACTGAGGTGCGGACTTCTGCGGCTGCACTGCGTCAGCTCTCACAGGCTCCTTTTGTTTCTTAAAGTTATGCAAAAGCAAAGGCCTGCACAGTTGGATGGCTGGAGCCTGCTATGGTGCATGTTTTCAAGCCCCCACTGTGCTAAAGCAACAGCATCAAGGCCTAACGGCTGTGGGTGTGTGCCTTAAAGCCCCCACCTGCTTTGCTAAAGCAACAGCATCAAACCCATTGAGGGCAAGCTGGGTGAATTGCACGGCTGTTGATGGCTGGGAGGAGGAGGGCGCCACAAACTCCACGCCCTCCGCAAGTTGCCTTGGGGGCTGCAAGCCAAACATCAGCACACCAGGCAGAAATGGAGCTCATTAAGTCCTGCTCCGTTCCGTTTGTGACACTGCAGGCAATGCCCGTCTGCGCTGCAATGGCCGTCTGCGCCCCAACCAGCGACAAGTTGCTAGCTTTGCCAGAGCAAATGTTTGCATGAAATGAGCTCACAGCCTGGGCTTTGTCTAGGGAGCCTGCGCTGGAGCAGAAGCTGGTGTCCAGGATAGAGGTGAAAGTACTTGTGGCTTTCACCACTAGTGCTGAGAGTATGATGCAATCAGGCCTTGATAGGTGAATTGGACTCAGAAGCATGAGGCAGGTTTGCAGAATCAGATACAGCCAGGCCAAATGGCCAGAGCCTGGCTAGGAGTTTTGGCATTCCCTCCGCAGTGCGCGCGTTGGCACGCGCAGCTGCAGCTCAGCCTCAGGTCTTGCGCCAAGAGCTTTTCCCCCCTTGCCCACCTGCCCCTTGGGCATGGCCTCGGCTTCGCGCGCCATCGCTTCCATCTCTAATTCCACGGCCGTCTTCTTGCCCGGCCGCCGGCTGCGCGCAGACTGCTGCAGCAGCGTTGCGCCCACAGCCTGCACCAGCCACGGGCACAGCCTGCCACTCAGTCTTTCACTGCTGGGGCAGGCTCTGTGCATGGCATAGCCTTGGAGAGCTGAGCAGCTTTCACACCCTTGTGTACGCAGACACACAAATATGTACATGGTACATGCACAAGCACACACACACCCAACACGAGTATTAACGTTTACACATGTTCACACATGCCCATCCACACAAATAAAGCACGCCTAACAGGGTCTAGACCAACCTCCTAGCGTGCACACATTTTTTTGTGCGAATGCACACGCGTGCGCATGCGTATCTGCACCACCCTTGTGTCCCCCTGTGCGTGTGTTCAACCTCAGGCACATGCAGACATGCCTGCCCACCTGCACACATGCCCCGCCTGGCCCCCACCTGGCTGCGCGCCTGCTCAAGGCGCACGTACAATGGATTGCAATGCAGCGTCAGGCCAGGTTTGCATGCCACGCACCCAAGGCTTGCATGCCGCGCACCCAAGGGTTGCATGCCGCGCACCCAAGACTTGCATGCCGCGCACCCAAGACTTGCATGCCGCGCACCCAAGACTTGCATGCCGTGCACCCAAGGGTTCCATGCCGCGCACCCAAGACTTGCATGCCGCGCACCCAGCCCCCACCTGGCTGCGCGCCTGCTCCAGGTGCTCGTACAGCCTCTGGCGCACAACCAGCCCCCGCAGCTCCTCCGCAATTGCCAGGTGCAGCGCGCCCAGGCGGTCAAAGAGCGGAAACACCGCCTCCTTGGCAACTGCAGCAGCTCCGCCCACTGTGTCCTGGGCCTACGTGCGCACACGTGGTGTGTGTAAGCATATGTTTGTGTATGTGTGTGTACGTGTGCGTGTGAGTGTTTGTGGGTGCATGTGGGTGCATGTGTGTGAGCGCGCGCGTGTGTATACGCGCATATACACACGCGCATGTGTGTCTTGTGCCTGCATAGAGAGGCAGAGCTGCGCAGGTGTGGGCATGGCTGCGCGTGCTTGTGCAAATGCACAAGCATGTGTGCCTGTGTATGTGAGTGTACGTGCATACGCATGGGCATGTGGGCACGTGTGTGCGTGCGCGTGTGCATGTGCACATGCACGTGCGCGTGCGTGCGAGCATGAGCTTGTGCGCTTGTGTGTGTATGAGCATGCACATGTGTGTACGTGCATGCGTGCATGTGCGCGTGTGGAGATGCTGCGTGCTGCAGCCAGCAATGCTCCCCTGGTAGGATGATTTTGAGCGCCAAAGGCTGGCCAAGGTGTTGAGCCTGTTGGGGCCTGATTACAGCAAGCAGGTGGGTAAGACTTTCTTGTGCCCGAGCTCGGCCGAAGGATACTTAGTACTTCTGTTCGGGGTTGGAGTGGGTGCGATTGATTTGGTCTGGATTGATTTGGATGTGATTGATTGGGTCTGGGCTGATAAGGGTGTGAGGCGGCTGGTCTGCGGCAGCAGGTGCCTCAAGGACTCAAGGATTCGCAAGTGCAGGATGCATCCTACACCCTTTTGAGGTCTGCCTGTCCTGTTCCTCCAGAGGTACGCAGCGCCGCCTCGCGCAGCACCCACCTGCAGCAGCATGTGGCCCAGCTCTGCCTCCAGGGTCTCCACGGTGCTGAGCCCACCTTGCAGGTCCTCCCCGAGCTTCTCAAACAGCACAAGGGCCTGTGCGGCCCAGATGCCCTCTGCCTGCGCACCGCCCACATCAGAGGTGATCATATGCCACATGCGGCCAACGCGCACGCTTGCAGCTCTTTGCACACACGTGCACACCGACACAAGCACACCCACTCATACGCACCCACACCCACTCATACGCACCCACACTCAAATGCACATACATACCAACCTGCACCAATATGCACGTACACAATTATACACCCCCACCCCCTACACCCAATCTCATCTGCGCACCCCCACATTCATAGCATGCTTTCAATGCAGTTGCGGGCCGCCCGGGCGCTCATGCTACTAGCACCAGCAAAGTTTGGTCACCCGCCATCAAGCAGTGCCTGCCTGAAGCATTGGACCGGTGGAGGACATGCATAGATGCATTGGACATAGATGCATTGGATATAGATGCATTGGATATAGATGCATTGGACATAGATGCATTGGATATAGATGCATTGGACATAGATGCATTGGACCGGTGGAGGACATGCATAGATGCAGCATGCATGCGCAGCAGCCCCTGTTGCAGTGCTATGCCAGCCCCTGCATCTGAGGCGCGCCTCAGCACGCCTGCCGCCCCAGGCCCAGAGCCCTTCCCCCCCACCAGCGCGCTCTTCTGCACACTGCCTGACACCACCCCAGCCCAGACAACCCCCCTCACCCGCGTTCGCCATCTCCCTCTGCACGGACAACGTGCAGTGCTGCCGGCCTCTGAGCGCGCACCACCGCTCGGAAAAACTCCCTCACCTGCGCCCTCTTGCGCTCGCTGTCTCCCTCTGCACGAGCAGCGTGCGGCGCCCCCGCCCTCCACGCGCGCACCACAGCCGCGCATCCCTGTACCTCTGTGCTCAGCTCCTCCACATGGCGGCCAATGTCGCGCAAGAGACGGGCTGCCTGCACGCAAAGGGCGCGCGTGCGCAGGCCTGTGCTCCATGCGTGCACAAACTCCTGTCTGGGTCAGAGTGTGTGCGCATGTGTGCGCGTGTATGTGTGTGCATATGTGAGCATGTGTATGCACGCACACACTCAAAAATGCATGCGTGCATTTGTGGGCGGGTGTGGGTGGCTGGGTGGCTGGGTGGGTGGGGCCTTTGGGAGAATGCTACTTAATGACCACAGATGACAACCATATGGCACACTAAGCCTTTGTCCTGCTTGCCTGACATACGCACACATGCACGCACACCCAGCAGGGACCGCACGTGCACACCTCTGGGGCAAAAGGACACGAGACCACGTGGCCATGTGATCATGAGGCCATGAAGGGTCCTTTTTCATGATCACAGGACCATGAGGCCACTAAGGGCATGCCATGACACCATAAAGGCCAAGAGACACGTGCATGGCAACCATGACACCATGAGGGCCATGGGACCATGAGTGGCAGGCCATGGCACCGTTGAGGCCAATGGCCTTAGGCCAAGAGACATGTGCCCGGCTACCATGACACCATGAACGCTATGAGAACATGAGTGGCAGGCGATGGCACTGTTAAAGCCAAGAGACCTTGAATGGCTGAATGGCCATGAAGCGATGGGACAATGAATTTTACCCGCAGTCATGCCACAGTCTAGTGCTGCTGGCAGGGGGCACCTGCCTAAGCCGTGCATCCGTACCCTGCCAGACACCTTGTGTGTGCCTGCATATGGCCAACCCCCTCATGGCCTCATGCGACAGGAGCATGCAGGTACCAATGCCTGAAAAGCTGGTCAGCACATGCGCGCCTGCCTTGCGCTTCCAACATGCATGTATGTGCGCCTCGCCGTTACTCGAGCATGCGCCTCCAACACTCTGGTGCACCTCCCAAAGCGCACGCGTGCCTCCAACACACTCGTGCGCCTCCTGTGCAGGTGTGCGCCAAGCCAAGCTGCCGGCTGGCCATCTCGCTCCTTGGGCCACCATCACGCTAAAGTGCGCACTCGCTGCTAGGTGGCAAGGCGTCCAGGCATCGCACCTGTGGCAGGTAGTTGCTACTGCCTGGGGGAAGGGCGTACCCGCCGCGCCCCACTTCGCGGTTGAACAGGCAGATACCCAGTGTAATGCGAGACAGTTCCTGGATCTGCGGTAGGGGATGCAAGGCAGCACTGTGTGAGAGCGTGGCGGAGCCTTTTGTGCACGCAATAGACCATGGATGTGTGGTGGGAATGCAAGGCAGCGCTGTGCCGCATGAGTGCTTGGCAGAGCCTTTTGTGCGCGCAACAGACCACGGATGTGTGTGGGGGGGGTGCAAGGCAGCGTCGTAGCAAGAGAATACGATAGCGCGATGCGCAACAGCTCACAGAACTGTGCTGTGACGCGCGACAGCTCACAGACCTGCTGCGACAGCTCACAGACCTGCGCGACAGCTCACAGACCTGCGCGACAGCTCACAGACCGCGCGACAGCTCACAGAACTGTGCTGTGACGCGCGACAGCTCACAGACCTGCAGCGACGCTGAGTCGGGTGCAGGGCGCACTCACTGGCAGGGTGCAGGGGGGGAAAGTTGGATGAGGTGACGTGCTGGCTTACAAGGGCGTGAAGAAGGGAGGCGGGTGGGGGGGCTGTGTGCTTGCGTGAGGCTGCAAGAGGGCAGCAAGGCAGCATGTGTGGCAGCATGTTTGGCAGCTTGCAAGGCAGCTTGCGGGTGTGCAAATGGGGCAGTCGGCATGTTGGCTGTGAAGAAGCCATGCAGCACCCATGCTCAGCTGGTGCGCCCACCTGTTGCAAGCGGTCATCCTCTGACAGCGTGTAGAAGCGGGCTAGGGCTGAGAAGGAGAACACGCTCTCCATGGCCAGGCGGACCTGCAGCCAGCACGCCCATGGCCCCGCGTGCCTTCAGTACAGCCAGCACGCCCGTCACCATGTGTGGCTTGAGCCTAGCAGGTAGGACCAAGCCCTGCGTGCCTTCAACACAGCCAGCACGCCCGTCATCCTGTGTGGCTTGAACCTAGCAGGTGGGCCACCCTGCTTTTGTGTGGCTTTAGCGCTGCCAGTGTACCTGTGCAGCGTGTACCCCCTTACCCCCTTATGCTGTCAACGCAGCCAGCATGCCCATTGTCCAGTGTGGCTTTGATACATTCAACATACGAACGTTCATGCATAAATGCACACACGCTAGCACGCACGCACCTCTTCCCGAGCAATGTCATCTGCCAGCGCCGCCTCCATGCCGCCCGCCTTCGCCACGTACTCCAAGATGCGCATTAGCATTTGTTCGTGCGCCTTCGTTGAATTGTCCCGGGGGGGCCGCGCGAGCACAACAGCTGCAGGGTGGGGAGGGACAGCACGATGGAAGCCATCTCTTAGGGTGACCCCCTGCAGAAGAGATCAAGTCAGGCAGGGCCACTGCAAAAGCACTTTGGAAGGGGGCGATGGCAGCACGGCGTAAAGAGCTCATGGAGCCTGCAGGCAGCTTGCGTCTAGGCTTTGCCTGCAGCAGCGAGAGCATGAGGCTGTGGCAGTACGCTACGCTTCAGGCCCATCCTGGAGGTGCTACGGGGCTCACACAGTCTCTCCTGCGCTGCCTGGAGGGAATGCGCGCCACAAAGCGCATGCGGCGCAATGGCAGGGCAAGCCAGGGCTGTGCCAGGAAGCTCCAACATGCAGGGGTTTGGAAGACATCCCTCTCCCGCCCTCTCTGACAGGCACCGCCCAGGACCCTGGGTCCCTGGTTGCTCCACAGATTGTCCGTGTGGATGGACAGAGTGTCTGGCTCCCACTAGCATGCCCAAAAGCACAAGCCCTCCACCACCACCACAATCCATAAACCCAGCAAGCCTGGCCGGCGAGCTTGGCCAGCCAGCGCGCTGCTC
>LFIK01001841.1_pt1 | contig 16984 bp, 15 predicted proteins | sample 643401 | NCBI WGS metagenome assembly LFIK01 (sample SAMN03777447, study PRJNA286221) | soda lake metagenome | biome: soda lake; feature: Kulunda steppe; material: water; isolation source: sample T5-Br brine of Lake Tanatar-5 | place: Russia: Kulunda steppe | collected 2010-07
CCCGGCGGCGCCCGCGCGGCTGCGCATCGTGCGCGCGCCGCGCTGGACGCAGGCCGAGCCCGAAATGGTGGCCGCCGTGGAGGCCGCCGCCGCACGCTTCGCCGATGCGGGCGTGCCCGTGGACGAAGCCGAGCTGCCGCCCGATTTCGAGACGCTTCCCGATCTTCAGGATCGCATCCAGGTCTTCGAGGGGCGCCGCGCGCTCGCCTGGGAGCGCATGGCGCATCCCGAGCGCCTGAGCCCGGGGCTGCGCACGCATTTCGAACGTGCTGCCGCGATGCGTTTCGCGGATTACTGGGCCGCCCGCGCCGCGCAGCGCGACTGGCGGCGCCGGATGGCGGCGATGATCCCGCCCGGCGAGGTCTGGCTGTCGGCGAGCGCGCCGGGGGTCGCGCCGGAGGGACTTGAGGCGACGGGCGATCCGGTCTTCTGCCGCGCCTGGACCTTCCTGCACATGCCCTGCGTGGGGCTGCCTGCGGGAACCGGCGCCTCCGGCCTGCCGCTTGGCGTGCAGCTCGTCGCGGGGCAGGGCGACGACGCCGCCGCCCTCGCTGCGGCGGCCTGGCTCGAAGCGCCGCTCTAGGGATCGGGGCGATGCGGCCCAAGCGCACCAGGTGCCTCGGCTGCGGCCATCCGCTCAGCCGCTACACCAGCACCTGTCCGCGCTGCGGGACGCCGCAGCCGCACAAGCGGCTCGGCGGCTCTGTCGCACTCATCGTGCTGATCGTCGGCCTTGTCGCCTATCTGGCCTACGCGATCCTGTCCGGCGACTCCTGATTGCGTCGGCGCGACCGGTACCCGACGGACGCGCGCGTTTATCCGAAAGGGCTTGCCTGCGCGCGCGGCCTGGTGTTGGACTCGGGGCCTTGGAAACGGGGAGGAACCTGATGAGGATCTCGGTAATCGTGTCGGTTGCGGGCATAGCCTTAGCGGGGGCGGCATATGCGGATTTTCCGGACCGCGAGCTGCGCGGCACGATCATGTGGGGCGAGGGCGGGGCCACCGACAACGTGGCGCGCGCGCTCACGCCGCATGTCGAGGCGGCGCTCGGCGAGGATATCGTTCTCGAAAACCGCTCCGGCGGCGGCGGCGCGATCTCGACGCAATGGGTCATGTCGCAGCCCGCGGATGGGTACAACATCCTCTACGGGGCGGAGAATCCGCAGCTTCATCCGGTGCTCGGACTGTCGGATATCGACTACCGGGATTTCATCGCGATCAATGTCGTCGCGCAGGGTCCGGCCGTGATCGTGACGCACCCGGACTCGGACTTCGAAAGCTTCGACGACCTCGTGGAGGCGGCGCTCGACGATCCCGGTGGCGTCACGATGGGGTCCACGGGTCCGGGCGGGATCACCGACGTGATCGACGCGATGATCGCCAACATTCTCGGCACCGAATTCAACGCCGTGATCTTCGACGGCGAGGGACCGGGGCTGACCGATCTGCAGGGCGGGCATCTCGACTTCATGACGGTCGGGCTCACCGCCGCGCGCGACAACATCGAGGCCGGCAATGTGCGCGCGCTGGCGACCGTGACGATGGAGCCGATCGAGGGTCTCGAGGATGTCTCCGCGCTCGGCGCGTTGCACCCGGAGTTCGAGCGCTATCTGCCGTGGGGTCCGTTCTACGGCATCTTCGTGCATGGCGACACGCCTGAGGACGCCGTCGCGGTCTTGACCGAGGCGGTCTCGGAAGGGGTGAACCACCCGGAATTCCAGAGCTTCCTTGCGGATTTCGGCGCGCTGTCGCTCGACCTGACCGGCGAGGAGGGGCAGGCGTATCTGCGCAACTGGCAGTCCACGACGACCTGGCTTCTGCACGATCAGGGCGAGACCGAGACCTCGCCCGAGGCGTTCGGCATTCCCGAGCCGCAATAGGCCGCGCGCAAGCCGGCTGCGGCGGCGGCAACCGCCGCAGTCTTTCACTCGAAGGAGAGCGATCCGATGTCGCGACGGGCGGATATCGCCTTTTCGGCGGTCATGCTCGCGGGGAGCCTGTGGCTGATGTGGCAGGCCTACCGGATCGACGGTTTCGGCGGCTGGGACTCCGCGGGCACCATCCCAATGCTCGCGACCGCGGCGATGAGTGTCATGGCGGCCGTCTTGCTGCTACGCAGCCTTGCGGGCGGGGCGGCTGAGGAGGCGGGGTCATCGCGGGGTTCGGGCGGCGGTCCCGCACGCCTCCTGCCACTCAACCTGCTCGGGGTGAGCGCGCTGTTCATCATCTATGTGGCGGCGCTTTCACGTTTCGGCTTCTACCTTTCCACGCTGGTCTTCGTCACCCTCGCGATCATGTTTCTGGAACGCGGCCGCCCGGTCTTCGCCCTTGCTGTCGCGCTGGCCGCGATCGCCGGCATCTATGGTGCCTTCGAGACATTCTTTCGGGTGCGGCTGCCATGACCGGGCCGGGGGGCTGCCGGCATGAGCGGTGACATGCTCGCGAACGTCTTCATGGGCTGGACCGATCCGCTGCTCATTGCGGCGACGGCTGCGGGGGTGTTTGCGGGGATCTTCGTGGGGGCGATTCCGGGTCTGTCGGTGACCATGGCGGTTTCGATACTGATTTCGTTTACCTTTTCCTGGAATATCGACACCGCGCTCGCGCTCATGGTCGGGGTATTCTGCGGCGGCGTCTATGGCGGCTCGCGTGCGGCGATCCTGCTCAACATCCCGGGCGCCCCTTCGGCCGTGGCCTCGGCTTTCGACGGCTACCCGCTCGCGCAGCGCGGCGAGGCCGGGCAGGCGATCGGCCTCTCGACGGTGATGTCGGTGCTCGGCGGGCTGGTCGGCGTGCTGGTGCTCGCGACGGCGGCGCCCGCGCTGTCGCGCCTTGCGCTGCAATTCGCGCAGCGCGACTACATGCTCCTGGCGCTTCTGGGCCTGCTGCTCGTGGCGACCCTGTCGAAGGGGTCGACGGCGAAAGGGATCTTCGCGGGCGCGCTCGGCGTGGCGATCGGCACGGTGGGGATGGACCCGATGACCGCGCAGCACCGCTTCACCTTCGACAATGTCTATCTTCTCGGCGGGGTGCATTTCGTCGTCGCGATGATCGGCTTCTTCGGCGTCGCCGAGGCGCTGTCACAGATCCATCACCTGCGCGCGCCGGTCGTGAAACAGAATATCGGCCGGGTGATCCCGACGCTCGCCTCGATCCGCCGGTTCTCGCCGCTGGCGCTGCGCTCCTCGATGATCGGGTCGTTCATCGGGATGCTGCCGGGGGCGGGCGGCGACATTGCGTCGCTGCTCGCCTACGGGCACGCGCGCAACTCGGTCAAGAAACCCACGCGCCCGTTCGGCGAGGGGGCCTATGAGGGCGTCGTCGCGCCCGAGGCGGCAAACAACTCCGCCGTCGGCGGGGCCTATATCCCGATGCTGACCCTCGGCATTCCCGGCGACGCCGTCACCGCCGTGATCATCGGCGCGCTGTTCATCCACGGCCTGCAGCCGGGGCCGCTCCTGCTGGAGAATTCGCCGCATCTTTTCTGGTTCACGGTGGGCAATCTGGTGCTCGCCAATGTGTTCCTGCTGGTTTTCGGGCTGATCGGGGTGCGCGCCTTCACGCGCATCGTCGAGATACCGCGCAGCGTGCTGCTGCCGCTGATCATCGTGCTGTCGATCGTGGGCACCTACACCATCAACAGCAACCTCTACGACGTGTACCTGATGCTCGGCTTCGGTGTCCTGGGATATTTCTTCAAGACCTTCGGCTATCCGGTGGGTCCGATCATCCTCGGGGTGATCCTCGGCCCGCTGCTTGAACGGTCGTTCCGGCGCACCGTGCAGAGCGTGCGCGGCGACATGGGGGAGTTCCTGCTCGTTTTCGTCACGAATCCGATCTCGCTGGTCTTCACGGTGGCGATCGTGGCGATGATCGTCGCGCAGACGCCGCTCGCCGCATGGCTGCGGCGCAAGCTGACGGGGGCGCTGCGCCGATAGGGCCGCGGGCGGCTATGAGCGGTCACTCATCCGCCAGCGAAACTGCGAAATCCGCCACATCCTCCCAGACCCGGGGGGCCTGCAGGTCGCGAAACAGCCAGTGCCATCCCTGTGGATACACGCGGAAGTCGATCCCGCCGGGGATCCGATCATGCACGCCGCGCACCCTTGCGGGCAACAGGAAGGCATCGTTCGCGCCGATCAGGGTCAGCGTCGGAATCGTCACATGCGGCGCGGCCTTCGCGGCGAGGTCCATGACCCGGACGAGTCCATAGAGCTCACGACTCGATGGCGTCGCGAAATGTCTCGGATCGGCGCTGACGGCGCGCATCGCCGCGTCGTTGTCTGACGGCGGCGCGATCGGAAGCCCTTCGCCGCTCCATCGCCGTTCGGGCAGGAGCGTGGCCAATGCCCAGGCACCGAGCCGGCCGACCGGGTTGAGCGCGCCGCGCCCCGCGATTGCCGGCGCGGCGAGGACGAGCCCGTCGGCGCGCATGCCGGCCCCGGCCGCGGCGAGCCCGACCCCGCCACCCATCGAATGTCCCACGATGATGAGCGGCCGGTCCGGGTGGCGTTCGCGCACGATCTGCGCGAGGACGCGCGCGTCCTCGACGAGTCGGCGCGCCCCCGGCCACTGCTTGCGGGTGATATTGGCGCCGAAGCCGCGCTGATCCGGGGCATAGATCGCGATCCCGCGCGCGGCCCAGGCGTTTGCGGCGGGTGCGAAGGTGAGTTCGCCGGAATCGCCGAAACCGTGCAGCGCAAGGATCACGGCGCGCTCGGGGCCCTGTGCGGGCCAGTGTCGCATCGCGATGCGGTCCCGCTGCGGCGGCGGGTCGGCCGCGGCGGCGGGCGCGGGTGGCTCCATGCGCGGGGCCGGACGGTCCTCGCAGCCCGAACTCAGCAGCACCACGCCCGCCGCCGCGACAACGCCCCGCAGGCGCGCGCGCCACGATACACCCCATCGAAGTGCCCGGCCCGGCATTCGCAATCCCCATTCCGCGCAGTGGCCCCGGGGCGCCAGGGCACGCCGCGAGCTGATACCCTGTCGGCTGTAGCGCGCGTGCCCGCAACATTCCATTCCGCTCTTGCAAAACCCCCGGCGATTCTGTAGCTGCCGCGTGCGGTCGGAGTGTAGCTCAGCCTGGTAGAGCACTGTCTTCGGGAGGCAGGGGCCGCAGGTTCGAATCCTGCCACTCCGACCAGCAATCACGGGAACATATCGCTGCTTCGTCGCCGGGCCGCTGCCGGAGCGCCGCCGCGCAACGCTCCCGCAAGGCACCCGATGTCGGGTGGGTCGCCCGGCTCCAGCACGCCGGACCGCCAGCGGCCGGGGGCGACAGCGATCGCGCCCCGGCCGAACCCGGCGCGCGGATCATTTCAGCACGGCCACGGCGAACAGATCGTCCGGGTCGGTGAGGATGCCGGAAATGTCCCAATCGGCGCGGGAGGCCATGTCCGACAGGGTCTCGGGGGAAAACTTGTGGCTGTTTTCGGTGTGGATCGTCTCGCCGGCGGCGAAAGTGATGTGCTGACCCGCGATGCGCACCTGCTGTGCGCGCAGGCTTTCGAGATGCATCTCGACGCGCTGGGCGGCGTCGTTCCAGACCGCCTTGTGGCGAAATGCCGACAGGTCGAAATCGGCGCCCGCCTCGCGGTTCAGCCGCGTCAGAAGGTTCAGGTTGAACGCCGCGGTGACCCCTTGCGCATCGTCATAGGCCGCTTCGAGCACCGCCACCGGCTTGACCAGGTCAAGGCCCAGGATCAGCGCCGCATGATCCGGCCACGCCCGCAACCGCGCCAGCAGATCGACCGCGCCCCGATTGTCGAGATTGCCCAATGTCGAGCCCGGAAAGAAGCCGACGACCGGTCGCCCGCCGAGATCGGGCAGTGTGATCGGCGCCATGAAATCCGCCACCACCGGCGTGATCGCCAGATCCGGGTAGTCCGCCCGCAGCCGCGACGCCGTCTCCAGCAGGAAGGTTTCCGAAATGTCGATCGGGACATATCCCGAAAGCTGCGGCAACCCGTCCAGCAGCAGCCGCGTCTTGACGCTGGCACCGCTGCCCAGCTCGACGAGCACGGCGTCGTCGGGCACATGGGCGGCGATCTCCGCGAGCCGCGTCTCGAGGATCGCGCGCTCGGTCCGCGCAGGGTAATACTCCGGCAGTTCGGTGATCTGCTCGAACAGGTCGCTTCCATGCGCGTCGTAGAACCATTTCGGCGACAGGCCCTTGGGCTTCTTGGTCAGCCCTTCGAGCGCGGCCTCGGCGAGCTCGCGTGCCTCGATCGTCGTGTCAGTCATGTGCTCTTCCTCTGTCCAACCCGCCTAACCTAATGCGCCGGGTGGAATTGCCAGCACGAAGCGCGTCTTCGCCCTTGAGGCGGCGCGGATGCGCGTTAGATCGCCGAAGGAACAAGCGCCGAGGAGCAGCCATGGCCCAGACCGGGACGTCCCCCGATACCGACATCAGTTCACCCTGGCAGGAGGACAACCAGGCATGGTGGGATTGGTATGTCAGCCTCGCCGATAACGATGGGGAGATCGGCCAGCTCGAGCCCGCGCCGCCGCTGCCCGATGTGGCGCTGCCCAGCGATGAAGAAGTGATCGCCGAACTCGCCGCGCCTTACCCGCTCAGCGACGAGCAGATCGCGTTCTTTCGCGTCAATGGCTTCATCAAGCTTCGCGAGGTATTCTCGCCGGGCGCGGTGATGAAGCTGCGCGGCGAGCTTGTGCGCCTTCTGCGGGCCGAGTTCGAGGTCGATCCGGACGGGGGCGCGCAGGACCGGTTCCTGAGCATGGAAATGATCTGGCCCGACAACCCGCTCCTGAGGGCGTATGTGCTGTCGCCGCGGCTCGCGCGGATCTCGGCGCAACTGATCGGTGCGGATGCGGTGCGGCTCTACCACGACAACGTGCTGGCCAAGCAGCCGGCCTGCGGGCGCACGCCGTGGCATTTCGACGATCATCATTTCCCGCTCGACACCAATGACGTGGTCACGGCGTGGGCGCCGGCGCAGGCGATCCCGCTGGCGATGGGGCCGCTCGCCTTCGCCTATCCGCTGGATGTCCACGAGCTGGTGAATGCGGTGACATTCGAGAAGTCGGGCACCGGCTACGATCGCGGCGTCGCGGAGGTCTTCGCGCGCAACAACGTCGCCGTGGACGAGACGCCCTTCGAGATCGGCGAAGTGAGCTTTCATCACAATCTCAACTTCCACACCGCCGCGCGCAACCGCACCGACCGAAGCCGCATCGTTCTGGCCAACACCTATTACGCCGACGGGGCGCGCATCGTGGATGCGCCGACGATGGTGTCGGGCGACTGGCAGAAATTCATGCCGGGGGTGGGGCCGGGCGATGTCGCGGCGAGCCCGCTCAACCCGGTCTGCTGGCCGGTGCCGGGGGCGGGCCGTGAGTGATCTGCTCGCGCGAAGCTCCGCGCACTGGTCCGAGGATGGGCGCGCCGGGATGGAGGCGTTCTACACGCTGGCCACGGATGATTACCGACACCTGGCAATCGCGCGCGACTGGCGGGCGCTTTTTGCGGACGCGCAGGCGCGGGTCGGCGAGCGCCCTGTGCGGCTGCTCGATGTGGCCTGCGGGTCGGGCAAGTTTCCCAACGCGCTCGTGCGCCATGGCGGTCTGGCCGATCTGGATATCCGCCCGGTCGAGACGGCATTGCTCGACCCGTCGGCGTTTTCGATCGCCGAGGCGCGGGCGGCGCTGCCCGCCCCCTTCCGCCCGGCCGCGGAGTTCGAGACGACGCTTCAGGATTTCATGCCTCCATCCGATGGCTACGATATCGTCTGGGCGACCCATGCGCTCTACGCCGTCCCGCAGGCCGAACTCGCCGCGGCGATGGAGCGCTTCCGCGCCGCCATCGCGCCGGGTGGCATCGGGATCATAGCCCATAGCGCCGAAGCGGGGCACTATATCGCGTTTCATCGCCACTACCTCGCCGCGTTCGGCCCGTCCGGGGCTGCGCCCTATGTTTCCGCCGAGACGATCGCGCAGACCCTCCGGCACGCGGGGGCAGCCGTCAGCGTGCAGGATGTCGTGTATGACAGTGCTGCGGGCGCCGATGAGACTGGGGCTGTCGAGGGGTATCTTCAGCGTTGCGTCTTCGATGACCGCGTGACCCTTGCCGAGATGCGGGCGACCGAGCCGCTGGCGGGCTATCTCGCCGGCTGTCGCCATACGCAGGGCTGGCGTTTCGGCCAGCGTGTCGCGCTGATGACCGTCTCCGGCTGATCCGCGCCCGCTGCGAGCGGCCTCCATTTCCCTTCCAGAAAGGCTCGTCATGACCCATGCGCCGCTGCGTACCGATTGGACTGAAAGCATCGCACGCGGGGCGGCGCCTGACCCGGCGGCGCTGCGCGCCCATCTGCGTGCCGTGCACCGCGACCATGCGGGATTCACCGAACACTGCGCGACGCGCTGCCACGATGCGCAGGGCCGCACGAGCTATGCCTGGCTTGCAGAGGCGGTCGATCGCGACCGTCACACCGTGCTGCTGGATGTGGCCTGCGGTTCCGGCCCGCTGCTGCAACTGTGCCATGAGATGGCGACGCCGCGCATGCGTCTGATCGGGATCGACATTTCCCCCGAGGAGCTTGCCCTGGCGCGCGCGCGGCTGCCCGAGGGGCGGGTCGAACTTGTCGAGGCGCAGGCGCAGCGGCTCGGTTTTCTGGCTGACGGATCGGTCGATGTGGCGCTGTGCCACTGGGCGCTCACCCTGATGGACCCGGTCGCCCCGGTCCTGGCCGAGATCCGCCGTGTCCTCGCCCCCGGCGGCCGTTTCGCGGCCCTCGTGGACGGCCCCATGGATGCCGCGCCGGGGTACGCGCAGGTGCATGACCTGATCTATGATCATGTGCAGGCCGAGTTGCCCGGTTACGGCGACGTGGATCTGGGCGATCCGCGGGTGCGCGCCGCCAACAGCCTCGTCACGCTGGTCGAGGGGACCTTCGAGGACGCGACGGTGCGCGTCGAGACCGGCGTGGTGACGATGTCGGGGCCTGCGGAGACACTCGCGCAGGAGGCGGCCGGCTTCTTCTACGCGGCGTTCGTGCTCTCGCCGGCCGCCCGCGGGCAGATGCTGGCCGAACTCGCCGCCATGCTGGCCGACAGGGCCCCGGGCAGCACGCCGACCTTCGCGATGCCGATCAACCGGCTGGTCGTCGATCTGCCCGACAGCCGTTGAGGCGCCGCTGTGGCGGCGACGGGTGCGACGCGCTGCGATTGCCGTGGCGCGCGCTATCGCCGCAGCCGCGCCGGGCGGCATCAGCCGGGCGCCTCCTGCTGCAGGAGCGCGCGCGCGATCGCGTCGCCGCTCTGCCAGGCCGCCTCGACGCGGGCCCCGAGGCACCAGTCGCCGCCGAGATGGAGATCGCCCCGCGCGTCGCACAGGAAAGGCGCGTCGAGCGCCGTGGTCACCCGCGCATAGCGCCAGCGATGCGCCGAGGCATGGAGCGCCGCGCCGGGCCGGGTGCCGAGGCGCTCGGCGAGGAGCGGGAGCATCCGCGCCGCGAGGCTGTCGCGATCCTGCTCGAGATGGCGCGCGCTCCAGTCCGGCGAAGCCTGCGCGACCCAGGAAGCCGCGCCGTCGGGGCGCCCCGGCTTGCTGCTGTCCTGCGCGATCCAGGCGAGGGGGTGTGTCGCGGAGGTCGCGGTCGTGAAGGGGCGTGGCGTATCGGACGGGAAGGCGGCCATCAGGGTCAGACATGGCGCCAGCACGATATGCGCCAACTTCTGCGCGAGCGGGTGGTCGCCGAGCAATGCCGCCGCCTGCGGTGCGGGAATCGCGACCACGAGCCGCCGCGCCGCGATGCGTCCGCCCGTGGTGTCGAGCAGCCAGCCGCCGCCTTCGCTTTGCGTCAGCGCCGTCACCTCGGTTTCCCGTCGCATCTCGATCCCCTGCGCGAGCGCGGCGGGCAGGCCGGACATTCCCGGTAGCCCGACAATGCGCGCGCCACCGTCGATGTGCCATTGCGCGGTCGCGCCCTGCGCCGCCAGCGTCCGGAGCAATGCGGCAAAGCGCGGATCGCGCGCGGTGACGTATTGCGCCCCGTGGTCGAAGCGAAGCTCGCCGGCGTCGCGCGCGACGCGCCGCGTCGCCATGCGTCCGCCGATGCCGCGCCCCTTGTCGAGCACGAGCGGTGCATGGCCGGCGTCCTGCAACCGCCGCGCACAGGCAAGGCCCGCCATGCCGGCGCCGATGATGACCAGGTCGCGCGTCATGTCAGCCCCGCATCCTGCAGGATCGACGGGATCCGCTTTTTGACCTTGAAGAATCCGGCCGTCGCATGCGGCCAGATCAGCGCATCCCAGTCACGCCGCCATTCGCACAGTGCGATCCCGCGCGCCCGCAGGACCGGCTCCGCCGCGCGCAGCCAGTCGCGCAAGGGCCCCTCGGGGACATAGGGCGTGACGATCTGGCGCGCGCCGGCGCCGTCGGCCCAGGCCGTGAGTTCGTCGGGGGCGCCGGCCCGCAGTGTCAGCGCGGCCCTCCGGGTGCGCCCCGCCGCATCGGCGAGCGCACCGGCCTCGAAACGTCCGATCGCCTCCGGCACCGGACGCGGCGACCGCAGATGCGTTGCCTGCAGCGTCGCGGTCGCGCGAATGTCGAGCGCGGCCAGGTCGAAATCCTCCGCGCTGCAATCCTCTTCGGTAATCAGCAGCACCGCGGGCAGGGCTAGATCGGGCGCCAGCGGCTGGCGCAGCGGTCGGACAGGGGGAAGTCCGTCCGGCTCCTCATCCGCGCGGCCCCGCACATCCTCGGCGAGATCGCGCGCGGCTGGCGCGAAGCGTCCGGCCGTGAAGGTCGCGATGTTCGCCGCGCGCGCGGTGTAGGGCTTGCCGCGCGTGTGTAATCCCGCCACCCAGCGCCATCCCAGCGTGTTGGATGCAGGATCCCCGTCCAGAAGATGACGCAGGAAGAAATCCGCCCCGATCCGCCAGGGCAGCTCGAGGGTGAAGATCCAGATCGAGGCGAACCACATCCGGGCATGATTGTGCAGATACCCCGTCGCGACGAGTTCCCTGGCCCAGGCATCGAAGCAGGCGAGCCCGGTGCGCCCGCTCTCGGCGGCTGCCACGGCACGGTGCAACCGGGCGTCGGCATCGAGACGGGCGAGGTCGGCGTCCCGCCCGTCGCGGAAGTCGGCCCATGTCTGCGGCCGCCGCTCCAGCCAGCCCTTGGAATATCCCCGCCAGACGACCTCCTGGACGAACTTGTCCGCCCCCTCCGGACCGTGCTCGGCCAGCGCCGCAGCGACCACCTCCGGTTCCGTCACGATTCGACGTCGCAGCCATGGAGACAGGCCGGAGACGTCCGAATGCGCCCCCACGCCGCGATCGAAGTTGCGCAGCCGCGCATAGCGCGCGCCCGTGTAGGGCGCGAAAGCGCTCATGCGCGCTTCGCCTGCTTCGCGGGTCGGCTCCGGTTCGGTCACGCGCGCGTCACCCCTTGTCCATGACAGAGCGGGAAACTGGGTCAAGACCACGCGAAGTCAACGCGCCGCGCGCGGACGCGCCCGCCCGGCGCGTGGCCGTAACGACCTTTGGAAGCGGACGAAACGCGGCGAAAACAGCGCCAAACCCTTCGCGCATGCGCGCGCCTCGGCAGCTTTATCGCGCTCGCGCGGTGCAGCGCCGCATGGCGGCCATGTTGCGGGGTGTTGGTGGTGGGCGACCCAGGAATCGAACCTGGCATGGGTCTCCCCGGCGGATTTACAGTCCGCTGCCGCACCTTGCAGCTCGTCGCCCGATGCGACGCTGGTTATGGGAATCGCCCGGGGCTGTCAACGCTCCGCTGAAGGCGGGCAGGCGCACAGCGAATCCCGATCGGTGGGATTGCAGCTTATGTCGGCGAGCGCTGGGCGCGCGGGTGCGCGGTCTGCGGCCTTGCCCAAACGGCGCGAGATTCGCGCTTGAAATGATGAGCCCGTTTCGCAACACTGCGCATTATCTCCACATGTGAGATTGCTGACGGGGCCCGGCCCCGAAACTAGAGGGAGGACACCATGCGAAGCTTTATCCCGGCGCTTGCCGCCGGCGCCACCATCATCACCGCCGCGCCCGCGATGGCGCAGAATGTGGGGATCGCGACCTCGAACCCCGGTTCCCTGTTTCACAACATCGGCACCGCGGTCGCGAACGCCGCCAACGAGGCAGGGCTTGGCGCGACCATCCAGCCTTCCACGAGCCCGAACCAGTATATCCCACTCGTCGGCTCGGGCGGCATCGAGTTCGGCGTGGCGAACCTGCAGGAGGTGAACTACGCGCTGCAGGGCGAGGAATGGTTCGAGGGCCAGGAGACGCCGGAGCTGCGCGTCGTCGCGCTCATCATGCCGCTCGTCGAGGCGATCTTCGTGCGCGCGGATTCGGATATCCACAGCCATGCCGATCTCGAGGGGCAGCCGATGGTGGATGGCTACACCGCGCAGCAGACCATCATCCCGCAGCTCGACGCGATTTACGCCACCGAGGGCCTGACCCGCGACGACATGCAGCCGGTCGAGGTCTCGAGCGTCGTGGCCGGGGCGGACGCCTTCATCGAGGGAGATTCGGTCGGGTTCATCTTCGCGCATGGGGCGGGCAAGGTGCGCGAGGCCGATTCCGCCGTGGGCGGGCTGCGCGCGCTGCAGGTCGAGCCGACGGACGAGAATCTCGAACTCGCCCGCGAGCACTGGCCGGTGGCCTTCTTCCATCATCTCGAGGCCGGCGAGATGCCGGGCGTGCTCGAGGATGGCTGGTATTTCGCCTATCCGCAGCTCGTCTTCACCCATGCCGGCGTCGATGACGAGGTCGTCTACGAAATGACCAGGGCGCTCTACGAGCAGACCGAGGTCCTCTCCAGCACCTTCGGACCGTTCAACGCCTTCGACCCGGACGAGCACATGGTCGGCGATACCGGGGTGAGCGAATACCACCCGGGCGCGATCACCTTCTTCGAGGAAATCGGGCTGTGGGACGAGTGATCGGCTGACATGATGCGCGGGGATCACGAAGCGTGGGGCGCCGCGCTGCCCGAAGCGGTGTGGCGCCCCATCGGCGCGGTGCTGTCGGCGGCCGTCACCTGCATCGCGGTGGGCTGGGCGCTCGGGGTGCCGCGGATGGTGGGCCTGTCCTATTATCCGCAGCAGCTTCTCGGCGTGATCCTCGCGCTGTCGATGGCGGCGGCGTTTCTGGTGCTGCCGCGAGTGCGGCACACCGAGCGCGTCACGGTGCCCTGGTATGACGCCCTCGCGGCGCTCGCCTCGCTGGGCGCGATGGCGTATCTGGTCTGGCAGTATCCCGATCTCGTCAACCGGGTCTATACCGGGGCGGCGGGGCTCTGGATCCCGGCGGTCATCGTCATCCCGCTGCTGCTCGAGGCGCTGCGCCGCGCGACGGGCTGGGCGCTGGTGATCATCATCAGCGTGTTTCTCGTTTATGCCCTATTCGGCAACCTCGTGCCCGGCACGTTGCAGGGCCGGGCGCAGAGCTGGGATGTGCTCTCGGGCTACATGGCCGTCGACTCGAACGGAATCCTCGGCATCCCCATCAACGTGGCCGCGACCGTCGTGGTGGCGTTCATCTTCTTCGGGCGGCTCCTGTCGGTCACCGGCGGGTCGAATTTCTTCACCGATGCGGCGCTTCTGGGGATGGGGCGGTTTCGCGGCGGCTCGATGAAGATCTCGGTGCTGGCCTCGGGGCTGTTCGGCTCGATTTCGGGCTCGGCGGTGGCCAATGTGGCGGGCACGGGCGTCATCACCATCCCGATGATCAAGCGCGACGGCTACCCGGCCCACAAGGCCGGCGCCATCGAGGCCGTGGCCTCCACCGGCGGGCAGCTCATGCCGCCGGTGATGGGGGCGGCGGCGTTCCTGATGGCGGAATTTCTCAACGTCCCCTACACCGAGATCGTGCTCGCCGCGCTCGCGCCGGCGCTGCTCTACTATGTCGCGCTGTTCATTCAGGCCGATCTCGAGGCCGCCAAGCTCGGCATCGCGCGCGTGCCGCCCGAGCGCATTCCGCCGCGCCGCGAGGTTCTCGCGGGGCTGCATTTCGTGCTCGCCTTCGCGCTGCTCCTGTATGCCCTCTTCGCCTGGAACTGGCGGCCCGAGCGCGCGGCGATGCTCGCGGCGCTGTCGGTGGTGGTCACGGCGCTGGCGCTGGGCTATCGCGGCGAACGGCCGGGGCTGCGCGATCTCGCCGGCAGCATTCCCGGGACGGGCTATGCCGTGCTCGAGATCATCCTGATCTCCGGCGCCGCGGGCATGGTTATCGGCGTGCTCAACATCACCGGGCTGAGCTTCAACCTGACCTCCGCGCTGGTGCAGGTCGGGGCGGGCAGCGCCATCGCGCTGCTGGCGCTGTCGGCGCTGGTGTGCATCGTGCTGGGGATGGGGCTTCCGACGCTCGGGGTCTATGTGCTGCTCGCGGCGCTCGTGGCGCCGGCGCTGATCGAGGTCGGGATCGAGCCCATCGCCGCGCATCTCTACGTGCTCTATTTCGGGATGATGTCGATGATCACGCCGCCGATCTGCATGGCGGCCTTCGCCGCTGCGAGTATCGCGCGGGCGGGGCCGATGGCGACAGGCTTCGCGGCGATGCGCTTCGGCTGGTCGGCCTATATCATCCCGGTGCTGTTCGCCTTCTCGCCGACGCTGCTGATGATCGGCGCACCGCTCGAGATCGGGCTGGCGCTGGTGACGGCGACGGTCGGGGTCTGGCTGATTTCCGCGGCGCTCGCGGGATTCCTGACCGACCGTCTCGGGCTGGGGCGCCGCGTCGCGTTCGCGGTGTTCGGCCTGCTCGCGCTGGTGCCGGCGGAGGCGGTGCCGATGGGTCTGACGACCGATGCGGCGGGGCTGATCGGAGGGTTGGCGATGCTCGCCCATGGACTGTTCCTGCGCGCGCCGCAGCCTGAGGGGCGCGCGTCGTGAGCGGCGCGCCGAGCCCCGAGAAGGCGCTGCGCATCCTTGCGCTGTTTTCCGAGGAGCGCCTCGAATGGACGCCCGAGGAGATGATGGCCGAGCTCGGCTATGCCCGTCCGACGCTCTATCGCTACCTCAAGATGCTGCGCGAGGCCGGGCTCGTGACGTCGCTGCCGGGCGCGGGGTTCACGCTCGGCCCCAAGGTGGTGGAGATGGACTTCCTTATGCGCAAGTCCGACCGGCTCGTGCTGGAGGGCCGGCGCGTGCTCGACGCGCTGACCCGGGACTGGCCGTGCAGCGCGCTTCTGGTGCGGTGGTACGGGCAGCGCATTCTCTGCGTCGCTTCCGAATGCTCGACGCCGAACACGCTGTCGAGCTATCCGCGCGGGCGTCCGATGCCGCTGGTGCGCGGGGCGATCGCGCGCTCGATCATGGCGTCGCTGCCGCGACGGCAGATGCAGCAGATCATCGCAGACAATCTCGACGAATTCGCGGCCCTCGGGCTCGGTGACGGCGTCGAGGAGGTCGCCGCGCGATTTCGCGCGGTGCGTCGCGCCGGGGTGGCGGTCGCGCATGGCGAGGTCACGCCCGGCGTGATCGGTGTCGCCGCGCCGATCTTCGACGCCACCCGCACCCCCATCGCCAGCCTGTGCGTGACCATCGCCGGCAATATCGTCGGCGGCGCGCAGATCGACCAGATCGGCCGTCAGGTGCGCGACGGCGCCGAAGACATCAGCGAACGCCTCTCGGATCAGCGCCAGGGGCTAAGTCGCCCGGCCGCCGAGTCTCCGTCCGCGCCGGGCGAGGCCCGCGCGACCCAATCCTAACCCAGAGCAGGACCGAAATGCTGAAGATCGACATTTTCAACCATATCTGGCCGAAACCCTTCTTCGATGCGCTCATTGAGGAGATCGGCACGATGAGTGACATCACCCGACGCTCCGGCGCGGTGCCGATGATGACGGATCTCGATCGCCGCTTCGAGGTGATGGACATGTTCGGCCCCGATTACCGGCAGGTGCTCTCGCTCGCCTCGCCGCCGCTCGAAAAGATTACCGGCCCGGTCAAGGCGCGCGAGCTGTCGCGCATCGGCACCGACGCGATGGCCGATCTGTGCGCGTCATACCCGGAGCGTTTTCCCGCCTTCATCGCGACCGTGCCGATGAGTGATCCGGACGCGATGGTGGCCGAGTCGCAGCACGCCATCGAGCAGATGGGCGCCGTCGGCGTGCAGATCTTCACCAATGCCAATGGCAAGCCGATCGACCTGCCGGAATTCGAACCCTTCTTCGCTTACATGGCGCAGGCCGGCAAGCCGGTCTGGTTGCATCCGGCGCGCGGCCAGGACTTCGCCGACTACAAGAGCGAGGACCGCTCCGAATACGAGATCTGGTGGACCTTTGGCTGGCCCTACGAGACCTCGGCAGCGATGGCGCGGCTGGTGTTCTCGGGCATCTTCGACAGGTGCCCGGGCCTGAATGTCGTCACCCACCACGCCGGCGGCATGGTGCCCTTCTTCGAGGGCCGCGTGGGGCCCGGCTGGGACCAGATGGGCGCACGCACGACCGACCGTGACCTCGCCGCGGTGCGCAAGGCGCTCAAGCGTCCGCACCTCGAGTATTTCAAGGAGTTCCATGCCGATACGGCGAGCTTCGGCTCGGCGAAAGCGATCGAGCATGCGATGGAGTTCTTCGGCGAGGACCGCGTGCTCTTCGCCTCCGATGCGCCTTTTGATCCGGAGGGCGGGCCGTACTATATCCGCGAGACGATCCGCATCATCGACGGGCTCGACATCACCGAGGCGCAACGGCGCAAGCTCTATCAGGACAATGCGGTGAAGCTGCTCGGGCTGACGCTCTGAGAGGACGCGACATCCGGCCGGGGCCTCTCGCCCCGGTCACCGAACACAAGGGACCGGACCCGACATGCGCGACGACAACGACTACGATGTCATCATCAATGGCGGCGGCCCGGTCGGGGTCGGCCTTGCGATCGAGCTGGCGCAGCGCGGCCACAGCGTCGCCGTGATCGAGCGCTACCCGGAGCCGCAGCCCGTCCCCAAGGGCCAGAACCTGACCCAGCGCACCATGGAGAGCATCCGCCGCTGGGGCTGCGAGGAG
>LFIK01001842.1_pt1 | contig 16981 bp, 13 predicted proteins | sample 643401 | NCBI WGS metagenome assembly LFIK01 (sample SAMN03777447, study PRJNA286221) | soda lake metagenome | biome: soda lake; feature: Kulunda steppe; material: water; isolation source: sample T5-Br brine of Lake Tanatar-5 | place: Russia: Kulunda steppe | collected 2010-07
ATGCGTCAACCGCCTCTGCGAACTCTTTAAAGGCCGCGCGATCATCCATCGACAAGGGCGAAGATTTCTTCAACCCCTCCAGATCAATGGCTGAACCTGCGGCACTGGCAACACGTCGCGGGCGCACTGGAGTTGCGGGGCGCGGGCTGTCGACGCGCTGTTCCGAAACCAGTACAAGTGGCGCGCGCTCTGGCTCCGGCCGTGCCCGTCTGGACGCTTCAACCCGTGCAGGCCGCCGAGGAACGGGCTGGAGGGTTTGTGCCAGGGCTGTTTCTTCGGACAGATCAGGCCGCTCCGGTCTGGCAGGGGTTTGATCTGCCTGCTCTGGCCGCGCGCTGCGTGATACCTCTTCACGCGCCACATCGGCACTGCCCGCAGTATCGGGATTCCGAGGTGTTGCAGAACGCAACGGCTCGGGAGCGGAAAGACCTTCGCGATAACGCTCGATCTCGCGGGCCTGCACGATGTCGGGACGCCGGGGGCCAGTTGCCTCTTCTTCGGCGCGCGTGACATCAACGGCGGCACGCATATGCTCGAATGTCTCGCGGCGGCGCTGTGATTCCACCTGCCCCAATTCCGAGCGCGCGGTTTCCAGAAGCCGCGCTGCCGTTTCATCCGTATCACCAATCATCGCATCAAACTGTGCACGCGCATTCACACCACGCCCCGGCGCAGCCCGGCTTTCGATCTGAGCAAGTTCCGAAATAAGATCGGCTTCGTCATTCTCGCTCAGGCCCGTTTCACCGATGACTTTGCGAATTTGATCCCGCAATTCAGCGTCAGAAAGTTGCGCCTCAGCAGGTCGCACTTCGGCAACACCGCTTTTCGCATCAGCCTTGAGGGAAGCAGCTGCCGCATAGCTGTCTTCCAGATCGGAGTCAAAATCATCGTCCAGATCGTCAAAATCATCGTCAAAATCAGCATCGTCACGGTCAAAATGCGCCGATAGGACGGACGCATCTTCCATGTCTTGGTCAAATCCTTCAGCCGCGTCATGGTCATTCTCTTGCTCTGGTGCGGTCATCTCGACCCAATCGCCAACTTCTTGGGCCGCTACATCGTCGGACACAGTCCGCGTGTCGGTTTCTGACACAGCATCGTGGGACTCGGAGAGTTCCGCATCTTCGATGTCGTTTTCCATCGCGGGTGTTTTCGGCGCGGCTGCAATATTGGCATTTGCACCGGCGGCATGTGCAATGCGTGCACGAATGCGGGCCAGTTTCTCGCTCATGGTGGTGGACGCAGTTGCGTCTGCAACGGCCTTGGGCAACGGCTGCGTGACAGGTTGCGCCAAGGCTGGACGCGGCGCTTCTGCTTCTGCTTCAACTTCTGCTTCAACTTCTGCTTCAACTTCGGCTTCTGCTTCAACTTCGGCGTCTGCTTCAACTTCGGCATCTGCTTCAACTTCGGCTTCGGCTTCGGCTTCGGCTTCGGCTTCGGCTTCGGCTTCGATCTGAGGCTCGACCTCAGGTACGTCAACCGATGCCAGATCTGGCGCGTCGTCTGTATCGGGCATCTGCCCCGCTTCAGGTTTATCTTGCGCGGCAGGTGCTACTGTATCTTGTGGCGCGTCCATAACATCTGGCGACTGCGCCACGACGTCCTTGACCGCTTCTTCGCGCACCCGTGCCGCCTCGGCTGGTGCAGGCACTGGCGTTGGGTCTGGCGCGGCCTTTGGGGCAGATGTTTGCACATTGTTGGCCAGTGAAAGCTGCCCTGTCGCCTGAGAAGGGTCGGCTTGCGGGCGCAGCACCAGACCGTTTTCCTGCACATGTGCCTCAACCCGCCGCTGAATCTCGCGTTCGGCGATGCGATGCAGCATTTCAGCATCTGGGGTGGGTGGTTCAGCGCCGAAATACCTGTCCTGTGCCGCCAGATCACGGAAATATTCAGCTATGCCCTGCATTGTCCCGAAAGGTTCATCAAACCCCTCTAGGGTGCAGGAGAATGTCCCGTAGGACACTGTTAAAATCTTGTTAGGGCCAACCATAACATGCTCACTTTCGTTATCTGTACAGTCGCAGATTTGCGTAAGACCTGAGCGTTTAGATGTTCAGACTTTGGTCATTTGATGATCTGAATGTGGCTAAGAAAAGTCCGATTCGGAATTAAGACTAGCATTATTGGAATGAAGATGTCTGTCGACTCAATCTGTGGGGTGACGCTTGTCGGTGGTGGTGTTTTCACGCAAGCTGACCTGAATCTGGCACTTGGTCTGGCCCCGATGCTGGTTGCCGCCGATGGCGGGGCAAATGCGCTGATGGCGCACGCGCATATGCCGCAACATGTGATCGGGGATATGGATTCGCTGGACCCAGCTCTGATGTCGCGGCTGCGGGACCGGATCATTCATATCCCAGAGCAAGACAGCACGGATTTCGACAAATGCCTGCACGCCTTGAACGCGCCCTTTGTGATTGCGCTGGGGTTTGACGGGGCGCGACTGGATCATACGCTTGCGGCGATGTCTTCGCTGGTACGGCACGGGCGCGCACGCGTGGTCATGCTGGCCGCGCAAGATATCTGCTTTCTGGCACCGCCCCATTTGTCGCTTGCCCTACCCATAGGGGCGCGGGTGTCGCTGTTTCCGATGACAGAGGTCACAGGCCTGTCAACCGGTCTGGAATGGCCGATTGAGGGTTTGCGCTTCGCACCGGACGCGCAGATCGGCACCTCGAATCGCGCCGAAACCAACCGGATCACGCTGGAATTCGACCAGCCCGGAATGCTCGTGTTGCTGGAGCGTGCACATTTGCGGCCAATACTGACAGCCTTGCAGGACAGCCCAGACTGGGTGTCCCCCTAGATCAGTGCGCCAATCACCACACCCAAGCCCAGAATTCCAGCCCCAACCAGTGACCAGACGACAGGGCCAGCGCGGTTCTGCGCAACGTCCCGCTTCTGGGGGTGTGCCTGCGCGATCAGGGCTTCTTCCACGATGCGCGGCAGATGCGGGCCAAAGCGGGTCAGGATGCGGGCGGTCGCCACAAGATCACCTGCCAGCGCCTTGGGGCCAATGCTTTCGCGGATGTATTCCTCGACCACCGGCTTGGCCACATGCCACATGTTGATCTCGGGGTTCAACGACCGCGCGACCCCTTCGACCACCACCATCGTGCGTTGCAGCAAGATCAGTTCGGTCCGCGTTTCCATGCCAAACCGTTCTGTCACTTCAAACAGATAGGCCAACAGACGCGCCATCGAGATATGGCGCGCATCCATGCCGAAAATCGGTTCTCCAACAGAGCGCAGGGCGCGGGCGAATTCGTCAATATCGCGGTCGGGCGGCACATAGCCTGCTTCGAAATGCACTTCGGCAACGCGCCGGTAATCCTTGCGGATAAAGCCGAACAGAATCTCGGCATAGGCGCGGCGGGTGAACGGGTCGATCCGGCCCATGATCCCGAAATCAAGGGCAATAATCTCGCCCGAGGTCGTGACCTTCAGGTTGCCCTGATGCATGTCACCATGAAAGAACCCGTCGCGCAGCGCATGGCGCAGGAACAAGGTTAGCACGCGGACGCCCAACTCGTTGCGATCAATCCCGACAGCATCCAGTGCCGCATTGTCGCCCATCGCCATGCCTTCGGCCCAGCCAAGCGTCATGACCCGACGCGAAGACAGGTTCCAGATCGGGCGCGGCACGCTGAAGCCAGCATCCTGTTCCGTGTTGGACGCAAATTCAGCCGCCGAAGCCGCCTCCAGGCGCAAGTCAAGCTCGCCCTCGACCACGCTTTCAAAATGCTGGATCACATCCAGCGGGCGCAACCGGCGGGTCGAGGGCAAAAGCCACTCGATCACACCGGCCGCGAAATAGAACGCATCAACATCTGTGCGAAATGCGCGTTCCACATGAGGGCGCAGAACCTTGACCGCCACACGGGCACCGGTTTCGGCCAGAATCGCCGAATGCACCTGCGCGATGGACGCCGCCGCCACAGGTTCCGAGACATGCGAGAACAGTTGATCCACTGGCGCTTCCAGTTCCTGCTCGATCATCTCGATGGCTTGTGCGCGCGGGAATGGGGGCAATTTGTCCTGCAAGTAGCGCAACTGGTCAGCCAGTTCCTGCCCGACCACATCGGGGCGGGTTGCCAATGTCTGCCCGAATTTGATGTAGGCGGGGCCAAGTGCGGTCAATGCGCGTGTCAGGGGCGGCAGATCAGGGTCGCCCTTCAGGCCCAGCAGCTTGAACGGCCAGCCCAGAATGCGGGCCGCAATCCGCAGACGCGGCGGCGCGTTCATCGCTTCAAGCACCACATGCATGGCACCTGTCCGCTCGAAGGTTGCGCCCGTGCGGATCAGCCGCCACAGATTGAACGGTCCTCGCATACTCAGATCTTCCAGCCAGAATGCAGCGCCGCAATGCCCATCGACAGATTGCGGTATTTCACCTGCTCGAAACCGGCCACGCGGATCATCTCGGCGAAGCGGTCCTGATCGGGGAAACGGCGGATGGATTCGACCAGATACTGATAGCTGTCGCGGTCATTGGCCACGACTTGCCCCATCACGGGAATCACATTGAAAGAATACAGATCATACAGCTTTTGCAGACCATCGACCGGAAGCTGGCTGAATTCCAGCACCATCAAACGCCCGCCGGGCCGCAACACGCGGTAGGCTTCGGAAAGCGCGTCTTCAATCCGGGTGACATTGCGAATGCCAAAGCTGATTGTATAGACGTCGAAGCTGTTATCCGCGAAAGGCAGTGCCATCGCATCGCCCGCCAGCCAATCCAGCGCATGGGCCATATTCTCGGCCTCGGCGCGCTTTTGTCCGGCGATCAGCATGTCTTCGGTCAGGTCAAGCACTGTGGCATGGGCCCCTGCACCTGCGCGTTTGAGAAAGCGGAACGCCACGTCACCTGTGCCGCCCGCCACATCCAGCAGGCGTTGACCGGGGCGCGGGGCCAGCCAATCCATCATGGCGTCTTTCCAAATCCGATGGACGCCCATCGACATCAGGTCATTCATAATATCGTATTTCGAGGCCACACGCGTGAAAACGCCCTGAACCAGACCAGATTTCTGATCTTCGTCAACGGTCTGATATCCGAAATGCGTCGTCTTTTCGTCTTGGGTCATGCCTGCCACACTCCGCATGTCAGCCCCCTTGCGGGGGCGGTCTGTCCTTCCTTATAGGGTTATAGGGGGGTGATACAATGCGACCCCGTGACAAGGCGGATCAAAGCCATGCCTGAACTTCCCGAAGTTGAAACCGTGCGCCGCGGCTTGCTGCCCGCGATGGAAGGCCAGCGCATTGCGTTGGCTGAATTGCGCCGTGCCGATTTGCGCTGGTCCTTCCCCACCGACATGGCCATACGCCTGACTGGTGCGCGGGTGCTGCAATTGCGCCGCCGCTCGAAATACATTCTGGCTGATCTGGACAGGGGCGAAAGCCTGATCATTCACCTTGGCATGTCGGGGCGTATGGTCATCTCTGGGTTAGAGGCTGTGCATGTGCCCGGACAGTTTCATTTTGACCATCCGGCCATCGAGAAACACGACCACGTTCTGTTTCACATGGAGAACGGCGCGCGCATCACCTTTAACGATCCGCGCCGGTTTGGCGCGATGGACATATGCGCGACTCCGACGCTGGACCTGCACCCGCTTTTGGCGCGTATTGGCCCCGAACCGCTGAGCAATGAATTTCACGCCGACTATCTGGCAGCGCGCCTGAACGGGCGCAAAACCCCGATCAAGACCGCCCTTCTGGATCAGCGAATCGTGGCAGGTTTGGGCAATATCTATGTCTGCGAAGCGCTATTTCGCGCAGGAATAAGCCCGCTTCGCGCGGCGGGGCGTATTGGCGCGGCGCGGATCGCGCTGTTGACCGATGCCATCCGCGCCACCTTGATCGAGGCGATTGACGCAGGCGGATCAAGCCTGCGCGACTACCGCCAAGCCAATGGCGAGCTTGGATATTTCCAGCATGCCTTTCGGGTTTACGGGCGTGAAGGTGCCCCTTGCGTGACAGATGGATGCCCACAAACAGTGCGCCGTGCCGTGCAATCGGGCCGCTCCAGTTTCTACTGCCCGTCCTGCCAGAGATGACTTGAACCCCCTGAACAAGCTGTTATGCCAATGTGCCTGACCACAACAACCAAGGTGCCACCTCATGGCCTATGAAACGCTGATCGTCGATATTGACAACCATATCGCACTGATCCGCCTGAATCGCCCCGACGCGTTGAATGCGCTTAATAGCACCATGTTAAGCGAGTTGGCCGATGCGCTGACTGCGGCCGACAAGAATGACAAGGTGCGCTGCATCGTCATCACCGGCTCGGACAAGGCGTTTGCCGCGGGCGCGGATATCAAGGAAATGTCGGAACAAGGCTTCGTGGACATGTTCCAGGCCGATTTCTTTGGCCCCGAGACAGAAGCGCTTTTGCGTGTGCGCAAACCCATCCTTGCCGCAGTCGCAGGCTATGCACTGGGGGGGGGCTGCGAATTGGCGATGATGTGTGATTTCATCATCGCCGCCGACACTGCCAAGTTCGGCCAGCCAGAGATCAATCTGGGCGTGGTCGCAGGTATTGGCGGCACCCAGCGTCTGACGCGGTTTGTTGGCAAATCCAAGGCGATGGACATGCATTTGACAGGCCGCTTCATGGATGCCGAAGAAGCCGAGCGCTCTGGCCTTGTCAGCCGCGTGGTGCCTGCAGGCAAGCTGATGGAAGAAGCCATGGCCGCCGCGGCCAAGATTGCCGAGAAATCGCAGATCACCGTCAAGGTCGTCAAGGAAGCGGTCAATCGCAGCTATGAGACGACATTGCGCGAAGGGCTTTTGTATGAACGCCGCGTGTTCCACATGCTGTTCAACACCAAAGACCAAAAAGAGGGCATGTCTGCGTTTCTGGAAAAGCGTCAGCCACAATTCCGCGACCAGTAAATCAGCTATTCCCTTTTGCAGCGCGCTGTCGTATACGCCCCCCTCATGCGCGTGGGCCCGCTTAAGGCACGAGTCGGAACTGGTCACACGGACCAGTGAGGGTCCGTTGTGCAAAAAAAATTGAAACGGACACGAAAGACAACAGCCCATGGCAAATACACCACAGTCGAAAAAACGCGCGCGCCAGCTAGAGCGCCGCACCGAAGTCAACAAGGCGCGCCGCTCGCGCCTGCGCACATTCCTGCGCAAGGTTGAAGAAGCAATCGCATCGGGCGATCAGGTCAAAGCAAACGAAGCCCTGCGCGCAGCCCAGCCAGAGCTGGATCGCGGCGTTGCAAAAGGCGTTCTGCACAAGAACACCGTCGCGCGCAAAAAGTCGCGCCTGTCGTCGCGGATCAAGGCATTGGCCGCTTAATTCAGCGCTCTTGTCTGACAAAAAAACTGATATGGAAAAGGCACCTTTCGAGGTGCCTTTTTTATGGCCCTGCGCTGGCCTTGCCACAGGCCCGAATCCGATTCTTTGGTCAGGATTGTGACGTCAAGCTGCAAGTTCTGTTGCCGCTCTGTTGCCCGGTTGCTAATGTCACTCACGACTCGGGTCGTGACGACGAATGACGCTGGGAGGCAACGGATAACAACCGCGCCTGAGTTCTCAACTTGGTGGTAGTCCGTTTTCCGGTAACGTCTGATTGGTGCTGCGCGTGCAACTTACCTGTTGGTAAATTTGAAGTTGTTTCTGATGCGGCAGAAGTCAGTCAGAGATCAGATGTGTTTATATGGTGCGCATGATCAGGCAGGGGGGCTGCATGACATTGCGTTGGGGTTCTGTGTGCGATGCGAACATGGGTGCAAGTAGATAAAGAGGCTGGGGTGTGATGGTTGCCGATCAATGGACTGGAATTTCTGAAGAACTGCGCTGCGAGATTGGGGAAAGTAACCATAAAAACTGGATCGCCCCGCTAGAATGTCTTGGGATCAGCGATGGTGTTGTACGGTTTCGGGCACCATCACGATTCGTCGGAGATTGGGTAAAACGTACCTATCACGATCAAATATTTTCACGCGTGCAGACCCTTGCGACCGACGTGTCGCGCATGGAATTCATTGTCGGAGAACCGACACCGCGCGCCGCTTCATCCGCCTCTGTACCCGCGAGCAGCAGAGTGGCCCCGAGCGACGACCTGCAAGGCGCGCCTCTGGACGGGAAATACAATTTCGACAATTTCGTTGTCGGCAAACCCAATGAGTTGGCCCATGCCGCCGCGCGCCGCGTGGCCGAAGCGGGGCCTGTCACGTTCAACCCGCTGTTTCTCTATGGTGGCGTGGGCTTGGGCAAGACACACTTGATGCACGCAATCGCGTGGGAATTGCACGCCAAACGCCCTGACCTGCAAGTGCTGTACCTGTCCGCCGAGCAATTCATGTACCGCTTCGTGCAGGCGCTGCGCGACCGCGAAATCATGGATTTCAAAAACCTGTTCCGGTCTGTTGATGTGCTGATGGTCGATGATGTGCAATTCATTGCAGGCAAAGACAGCACACAGGAAGAGTTTTTCCATACATTCAACGCATTGGTCGATCAGAACAAACAGATCGTCATTTCCGCAGATCGCGCACCCGGCGAGATCAAGGATCTTGAGGCGCGCATCTCTTCTCGGATGCAATGCGGTCTTGTCGTGGACCTGCACCCGACGAATTACGAATTGCGCCTTGGTATTCTTCATCGCAAGGCGGCGCAGTTTTCCCAAAGCTATGGCAGCATCAAGATCGAAGATGGCGTGTTTGAGTTCCTGGCACACCGCATCACCACCAATGTCCGTGTGCTTGAAGGGGCCTTACAACGCCTTTTCGCCTTTTCCAGCCTGATCGGGCAAGAAGTCACCCTCGACATGGTGCAAGATTGCCTGTCCGATATGCTGCGCAGCTCCGAGCGGCGCGTGACGGTTGAGGAAATTCAACGCAAGGTGGCCGAACATTTCAACATTCGCTTGTCTGACATGCTGGGCCCCAAACGCACACGCACCATTGCCCGCCCGCGCCAGATTGCGATGTATCTGTCCAAGGAAATGACATCGCGCTCCTTGCCGGAAATCGGGCGGCGCTTTGGCGGCCGCGATCACACCACGATTTTGCATGGTGTGCGCAAGGTCGTTGAGATGCGCGCGCAGGACAATCAGCTCAATGAAGATATAGAATTGCTGCGCCGCCTGCTTGAAAGCTGATCTCTTGCTGATATCAGCGAAAAAACGCTTGTCGTCATAATAAAATTGACTAGGCTCTCGCTCCCCGGCAGGGGGTGTTCTGCCAGCGATAAAGAAGGGTCTGGGGCATGAAGATCAGTATTGAACGGGCGGTGTTGCTCAAGGCCGTCGCACAAGCGCAATCGGTGGTGGAGCGGCGCAACACAATTCCGATTCTGGCCAATGTCCTGATTGAGGCCAGCGAAGGCAATGTCACCTTGCGCGCCACGGATCTTGACATCGAAGTCCTTGATCGCGCGCCCGCAATGGTCGAACAAGCTGGCGCGACCACAGTCTCGGCGGTGCTGTTGCATGACATTATCCGCAAAATGCCGGACGGTGCGCTGATCGAGCTGGTGGATGATGCCCGCACAGGGCGCTTGCAGGTGTCCGCCGGGCGGTCGAACTTCTCGCTGGCCACTTTGCCGAAAGAAGATTTCCCGGTCATGGCGACCAGCGAATACAGCGCAAATTTTGCCGCCCCGGCAAAGGTTCTGCGCCGCCTGTTCGACAAGGCAAAATTCGCCATCTCGACCGAAGAGACGCGCTATTACCTGAACGGTGTCTATATGCATGTGGCCGATGGCGAAGGGGGCCGCGTGTTGCGCTGTGTGGCCACTGACGGCCACCGTCTCGCGCGCATTGATGCGCCCTTGCCCGCCGGCGCCGAAGATATGCATGGTGTTATCGTGCCGCGCAAAACCGTTGGCGAATTGCGCAAACTGCTGGAAGATGACGACATGGAGATTGCTGTCTCTGTCTCAGAAACCAAGGTGCGGTTTGCGACCCCGGATATGACCCTGACATCCAAGGTCATCGACGGCACCTTCCCCGATTACAGCCGCGTCATCCCGACACAGAACACCAAGCGTCTGGAAGTCGATGCGAGCGAGTTTTCCAAGGCGGTTGATCGTGTGGCGACCGTATCCTCCGAGCGCTCGCGCGCAGTCAAACTGGCGCTGGAAGATGACCGGCTGGTGCTGTCTGTGAATGCCCCCGATTCGGGGGCCGCCGAAGAAGAACTGATCGTCGCCTATAGTGACGAGCGGCTGGAGATTGGCTTCAACGCCAAATACCTGCTGGAAATCGCCTCTCAGGTGGACCGCGAAAATGCGGTGTTCATGTTCAACACCTCAGGCGACCCGACCCTGATGCGTGAAGGCAATGATACCAGCGCAGTTTATGTCGTCATGCCGATGCGCGTTTAAGCGGCGGCGGCAACAGCGCGTAACAAGCCCCGCCAGACCAGCGGGGCTTTTTCGTGCTGGTATCTTGCAGGAATAGTTTTTACCGCTGAGCCATGTCTGTTCATGTCTGTCATCTGACCCTTTCGCATTTCCGCTCGCATCAGCGCACGCGGATTGATCTTGATGGGCGGCCTGTTGTGCTGTCGGGGCTGAATGGCGCGGGCAAGACCAATATTCTTGAGGCAGTCTCGCTCCTCTCCCCCGGTCGGGGGTTGCGGCGCGCCAGCACGGACGAGATTGCGCGCCGCCCACAAGCGGTGGGCTGGAAGGTCAGGGCCGAAATCGCAACACCGGACGGGCCGCGGCAGGTCGAGACTTGGGCCGAACCGGGTGGCACACGGCAGTTGCGCATTGACGAGAAAGCTGCCCCCCAGATTGCCTTGGGGGAACTGGCCGCCATGTTGTGGCTGACCCCTGCGATGGACCGCCTCTGGCTGGAAGGAACCGAAGGACGGCGCAGGTTTCTGGACCGGACCGTGCTCAGCTTTCGCCCCGACCATGCCGCGCAATCCCTCGGCTATGAAAAGGCCATGCGCGAACGCAACCGCTTGCTGCGCGAAGGTGTCACGGATAGTGGCTGGTTTGCCGCATTAGAGGCACAGATGGCGCAAACCGGAGCCCGGATCAGCGCAAACCGCCATCACGCTCTCGCCATTCTGGAGCGGCACGCCGACCCCGACAGCCCTTTCCCCGAAGCTGAGTTATCCCTCGACTGCACCGCCCCCACCGATGAGGACACGCTTGCAACCGCCTTGGCCGAAGGGCGCAGGCGCGATATGGCCGCAGGGCGCAGTCTGACTGGCCCGCATCGCGCCGATCTGCGCGCGGTCTGGGCCGCCAAGGGCATGGACGCTGCGCAATGTTCAACGGGCGAGCAGAAGGCGCTTCTGATCTCAATCATCCTGTCCAATGCCCGCGCTCTGGCTTCTGCGCAGGGTGGCGCGCCTGTGCTGCTGCTGGACGAAGTCGCAGCCCATCTTGACGCGACCCGCCGCGCCGCCCTTTATGACGCGATCTGCGCCTTAGGCGCGCAGGCATTTCTGACTGGCACCGGCCCCGAGTTGTTTGACGATATGGGGCCGCGTGCGCAGCATTTCACTGTCTTCGAGGTGGACGGCCTCTCGCAACTGAAAGAAACGACTCCATGACCATATCCCCACTGGAACTTGTCTTTTATGCAGGCGCGATCCTGATCCTGTTCCTGACCCCCGGCCCGGTCTGGGTGGCGCTGACCGCGCGCGCCATGTCTGGCGGCTTCACCTCTGCCGCGCCGCTGGCCGTGGGGGTCGCGTTGGGGGATATGCTTTGGCCGCTGGCTGCCATTTTCGGGCTGACATGGATTTTGTCGATCTATGGCGACTTGCTGGAAGCGATGAAATGGGTCGCGGTGGCCATGTTCGTGGTGATGGGCTGGCAGTTGATCCGCCATGCGGCGCGCAACATCTCGGCCGACAGCCGCCTGACACGCCCCGGCGCAGTTGCAGGATTTGCGGCAGGGGTCACTGTGATTCTGGCCAACCCCAAGGCTATTTTGTTTTACATGGGCGTCTTGCCCGGCTTTTTCGACCTGACGCGCGTGACATGGGCCGATATCACGGCGATCATTCTTGTCTCGGTTGCGATCCCGATGTTTGGCAATCTTGCGCTGGCGCTGCTGATCGACAAGGCGCGCGCATTGCTGCGCTCAGGCAAGGCGATTGCGCGCACCAACCGCATTGCAGGCGCTTTGATGATCGGTGTTGGCGCGGTGATCGCCGTGACCTGATGGCCTATCTTCCGCGAATAAGCTGTTCCATCTCGATGGGTTGCGGACTGCCAGCCAGACGCGAGCGGTAAACCACAAGCGATTCCGCCACCCGCATGATATAATTGCGCGTCTCGGCGAAAGGCACGCTTTCAACCCAAGTGATGAAATCAACCGAATTGTCGCGCGGGTCGCCAAAGCGCGGTATCCACTGCCGTGGGCGACCGGGACCGGCATTGTAACCTGCCGCGACCAGCGCCAGCGATGGTCCAAATTCATCGCGCAACTCTGCCAGATAGGCCGCGCCAAGCTGCGCATTCAGCGCAGGGTTGCGGGTCAGATCGGCAGCTTCAAACGGCACATTCAGCTTACGCGCCATCATCTGCCCTGTGCCGGGCAAGACCTGCATCAGCCCGCGCGCATCCGCGGGGCTGACAACCGCAGGGTCAAACTCGCTCTCGCGCCGCGCTATGGCCTTCACCAGATCTGTCGGCACCGGCAAATTGGTTTGCGCCAGATCCGTCACCGGGAAATAGGCGCGCGGCAAGACGATCTCGTTCTGCACGGCCAGTTTGGCAATGTTAAGCGCGAAATTCGGCTCTCCCAATTCCAGCATGAAATCAGCCAGCGCGCCCACCTCATCTGCTTCGGTCAATTGCCGCGCAAGGAACAGGATGAAACGCCGCGCCTCGTGCCACTGGCCCGCATCGCGCAACAACAAGGCAGCTTGCAGCAGGTCCGACTCTGCCAGCGCCGTGTCACGCCATGCGGGGAAATCCGGCCCATTGATCAAGGCAGGGTCTAGCGTCATGCCCAGCTTGTCGGCAGCCAATTGCCCGTAAAAGCCGGTCTGATGCTCGGCCCCGAATTCATAGGCCGCCTGCGCTGTAATCGCGTCGCCCAAAGCGTCATGCGCGCGCCCTTGCCAGTATCCGGCGCGGCCCAATGTGATCGGGCTGGTGCTGCGCACTTGCAAGGCACGGAAATGCGGCAGCGCTTCGGCCGGGTTGTCGAGATATTCCAGCGCAAGGAAACCGGCCAGAAATTCCAGATCGACGAAATTCAGCCCGTCATCCAGCCCGTGCGGGGTCGCAAGATCATAGGCGCGCTGGTAGTCCCCGTCAGACAGGGCCGACCGCACAAGAAATACGCGGCTGCGGCCCCATGCGTCGGCGTTGCCCAAGCCGTTCTCGTGGCGCGATTGTGCCAGCAGCAACTCGCCCGCCCCATCGTGATTGCCCGCGCGCATCCGAAACTGGAACCGGTCATGCATCAGGCCGGGGTCATTTTGCATATCATCAGGAACAGCGGAAACCAGCGCATCAACACCGGCAGCACGCTCTTGCAAGGCGATGCGCGCGCGCGCCACGCGCTGCGCACCTGCGCTGATCCGGTCAAGATGGCGTTGGGCGGCGTTGCGCTCGCCCTGCCACAACAGCATGTCAACCCGCGCAGTGTGGTACGGCTGCAACGCATCCTCGAAACTGCGCAACAGGCGCAATTCGCTTTCGCCGCTCAATAGCTCTTCACGCCAAAGCCTTTGGGCCAAGCTTTCGGCCTCGGCCTCGCGGCCTGCATCGCGCATGGCAAAGACCTGTGCGATCCAGCCGTTCTCCGAGACGGGCTCGCGTTCGGCAAAGAAGTCCATAACTGTAGCATGACTTTGCGCAGCAAGCAGGGCTTCTGCCCGGCGGGCCACGGCAGTGGCAAGCGGCCAATGTCCCTTGTTATCAAGGAAATCGACATAGTCTGAAAAGCTGCCCTCGCCCGCGCGCAGGGCGTGCCATGTGATGATATCTTGCGCGATGGGCTGGCTGTGCGCGGCGCGTGCCCGCGCAGATTGCCATTCGCCGGATTGAGCGGCATCCAGCGCACTGGAAAACAGCCCCGCCGCCCGCGCGGGCGGCGGCGCATCTTGCGCAGATGCAGGCACTACCACCATCAGAGTCGCCAAACACAAGGCCAATCCCCCATGCCACTTTGCCAAGGTGCTTGTCTCACCCATGACGTACGCCCCTTTTTGCCTTGAAAATCACTGCCGATAGTTCTAACCGCCACGGTCAGGGCGGCAAGACACAATTGCGCAATCGTATCTGGTCCGCAACTTGTCCGGTTAACGCAATTGAGGAGGCGCGCATGCAGATCAGAGGGTCCATTCCAGCATTGGTGACACCGCTGAAGGATGGCGCGCTTGATATCGACGCGCTGCACGCACTGATCGAGTGGCAAATCAGTGAAGGGTCGCACGGGCTGGTGCCTGTTGGGACCACTGGCGAAAGTCCGACACTCAGCCATGCCGAACATAAACTTGTGATCGAGGAAGTGGTGAAAGCCACGGCGGGGCGCGTCCCTGTCATAGCCGGTGCCGGCTCGAACAACACGCTGGAGGCCATCGGCTTCATGCGCCACGCTGAAACTGTGGGTGCCGATGCAGCACTGGTGGTCACGCCCTATTACAACAAGCCCACGCAAGCGGGTTTGATCGCACATTTCACCGCCCTGCATGATTGCTGCGATTTGCCGATCATCATCTATAATATCCCCGGTCGTTCGGTTGTGGATATGACACCGGAAACGATGGGGCGTCTGTCAGAACTGCCGCGCATAATCGGGGTCAAGGATGCGACGGGAAAACTGGAACGCGTCAGCCAGCAGCGCATGACCTGCGGGCCGGATTTCATTCAACTGTCGGGCGAAGACGCGACCGCGCCGGGCTTCAACGCCCAAGGCGGGATCGGCTGTATTTCCGTGACAGCGAATGTTGCACCACGGCTCTGCGCCGAATTTCAAGAAGCGACACTGGCGGGCGATTACGCGCTGGCGCTCAAGATTCATGACACGCTGATGCCACTGCATCTGGCGATTTTCGCGGAACCGGGCCTCGTTGCCGCGAAATACGGGCTGTCGCGGCTTGGCAAATGCAGCGATGAGGTGCGCCTGCCGCTGCTGGGTCTGACCGAAACCGCGCGCGAAAATATGGATGCAGCAATGCGCCACGCAGGGCTTATAAATTAGGCACCGACGCAGGCCGGATACTGTTCAACTCCAGATCCAGCCAGACAGGCCTGTGCGCAAAGGGCGGCGTTTCGGCGTCGCCAAATATCGCGGCCTCGGCACTGTCGAATGCAGGCCAGAACACTCCGGTCGAGAGAACATGCAATTCGGCTGCGGGCAGGATATAGCTGACCCGCAGATTGCCCGGCGCACGTGGCCAATATACTGTGTCTTGCGCATGCGGGCCAAGATGCGCAGCGCTGAACGCATTGGTGCCTGATTGGACAGCCCCAGAGCTTTCGGGTTTCGGGTCTTGCACTGCGGGGTTTTGCAGCAGCTTGCGCATGACGGCGTTCAGCCCATCGCCATCGAACGGGTCAAGATTGCTGCCCCCCAAAAGTACGAACGGCGTCTGTGGCGGCGTCATGGGCAATCGCCCCGCCAGAAAATGCCCCCAGAACGCGGTTTCATCATGATTGCGATACAGATTGCGCCGAGATGCGCCCCCGAAAACCGGCGGTCCCGCCTGATAGAGCAGCAAGTGCAAGCGCTGTGTGTCGGTGATTTGCAACGGCACATCCCAATGTCCAGTGCTGGACAAACGCTGAACGGCCAGTACCGATGGATCGAGCGCAGGCAGGCGCGCCTCTGGCAGATCACGCCATAGAAAACCCGAGAAATCGCGTGCGGCCTTTGCATCTATCGGATAGCGCGACAAAACTGCCAAGGCACGCTCGCCCGCGAAACTGCCATAGCCTTGCGTGTCGTCGGGGGTGTTGTCGCGGCCATCGCCGGTCATGTCGCGCCCTGTGCGAAGGCCTGCATTGGACGGGAAAGCGAATGAATAAGGCAGGACAACGCCGCGAGCTGCGATCATGTCGCCGAACGCGCGCAAGGTGGCCTGTCCATGGTCATAGTCGATGCCCGACAGCACCAGCACATCAGGGGCAAGATGCGCAACGATATCAGCCTTGAGCGAGGGGGTATCTGCCCCTGCGAGAATATCGCGCAGCGCATAACCCGGCCCCCGCGCCCCCAGATCAATGCGCCAGAACACCAGCCGCACCCGGTCAGTACTGGCCTGTGCCACGGGTGATGCAGATGCAGGCAGCTGCGGCCAGAATGTCAGGAATAGGCAGATTGCGGCGGCAAGGGCACGGCATCCTGCGCGTCGGCAACCCGCCGACGTTGCGCCCGAATGAGTTGCGCAATCCGGTACATTGCGACCCCGCGCATGATCAGATTGACCGGAATAAACGCCCAGAGCGTGACCCCCCATACCAACGCCAATGGCGTTTCCAGCGTCACAGGCTGCACAAGAAAGTTGGAAAGATGCAGCAGTGCCGGCAAGGAGAATGGCAGGATAACCCCTAACACCACGTTAATTTGCGCATCACGTTCGAGGCGCTGAACGATATCCACGCCTTTTGTCGGGTCAAAATTCGGCAAATTGACCCAGACGTTGAAGGTATGGGCGCGGCGCGGCCAGTATCCAAGCGTCAGGCCGAGCAAAAACAGCGCAAGACCCAGAAGCGACAATGTGTAGGCAAGCGCCGTGCTGACCCGTACAATTTCCACATGCCCGGCTGACACACCCTGCGGCAACGAGGAAACCAGAAGCGAAACCGGACTGAAGGTGAAGCTTAGAATATTGCCCAGTGTCGCAGAAACCGCCGTGAGCCAAGTTGCAGGAGCAGAGGCCATCACGATTTCACGCTGCAACAGCGTCACCGAAACCACGATCACGCAAAACATCACAAAACGCGCACGGTTATAAGGTTTTGCATCCCGAAACTCGATCAATCCCGGATAAGCGGCGGAATATTCCGTAACGACCACAAACGCGGCCAAAAGGG
>LFIK01001843.1_pt1 | contig 16970 bp, 17 predicted proteins | sample 643401 | NCBI WGS metagenome assembly LFIK01 (sample SAMN03777447, study PRJNA286221) | soda lake metagenome | biome: soda lake; feature: Kulunda steppe; material: water; isolation source: sample T5-Br brine of Lake Tanatar-5 | place: Russia: Kulunda steppe | collected 2010-07
CGCGGTATTCCTGCCGTTTTTCCTGGGTAGGCACCCAGATGAAATGCCAGCCGAGCAGTGCCGCTGTCACCGCCGTCATGATCAGCAAGCGGCCCGGCGTCACGCGTGCTTTTCCCATTCCCGACCCTCCCTGGTAGTCGCTCTGTCCCGCACCCTGCCACAAGCGGCCGGCCGCCGGAAGCCCGGGCCCTCCCGAATCAATTATTTACGAATAATGCATTTGCGCTTGACAGGCTGTTATGATGCCTCGGAGTTCATTGGCCGAGGCAAGGAGCCCAAGCAAACATGACAGCCGATCGCATGACCAGGCAGGGAGACGCGGCTTCAGAGTCGCTGCCCTATAGCAAACACACCTTGCGGGCCTCGCTGCACCTGATGATGTGCTCCAAGCGACTGGAACAGACGGTGAACGATTTGTTCCGCACCCGCTACCAGAGTTCGCTGTCGCGCTTCGACGTGCTGGCGCAATTGGATCACGCCGGTGAGGGCGGGCTGAGTACCAAGGCGCTCGCGCGGCGCCTGGTGGCATCCAAGGGGAACATCACCCGGCTGCTGGACCGAATGGAGGCGGATCAGCTCATACGCCGCAAACCCTGCCGAACCGACCGCCGCGTGAGCCACATCCTGATGACGCCCACCGGCGCAGAGCTGTTCCGCTCGATGGCCCAGGATCACGAGGCATGGACGGAGCGCCTGTTCCAGGCGCTCTCCAGTGAGGAACTGGAAACCCTGGTGGAACTGGTGGACCGCGTGCGGGCGCACACCACCCGGCTGTGTCAGAACCCGTCGCAGGCGGAGGACAGCTGAGCAAGCATCACTTGCTCAGGTGTCGCATCCCCTGCTCCAGGCCTTCCAGGGTGAGCGGGTACATGTGGTTACCCATCAGTTCCCGGATTATCTGGATGGACTGGGTATAGCCCCAGCGCTGCTCGGGCTCTGGGTTGAGCCAGGCGATCTTGGGCCAGGTGGCCTTGACCCGCTCCAGCCAGACCGAGCCCGCCTCTTCGTTCCAGTGTTCCACGCTGGCGCCGGGATAGATGATCTCGTAGGGGCTCATGGTGGCGTCGCCAACGAAGATCACCTTGTAGTCCGGACCGTAGGTGTGCAGTACATCCAGCGTGGGAATGGTCTCGCTGTGCCGCCGGCGGCTGTCCCTCCACACGGTCTCATAGAGGCAGTTGTGGAAGTAGAAATACTCCATGTGCTTGAACTCGACACGGGCCGCGGAAAACAGCTCCTCGCACACCCGCACATGGTCGTCCATGGAGCCGCCCACGTCGAAAAAGATCAGCACCTTCACCGCATTGTGCCGCTCCGGCACCATCTTCAGATCCAGGTAGCCGGCATTGCGCGCGGTTGAGCGGATAGTGTCATCCATATCCAGCATTTCCGCGGCGCCCTGCCGTGCGAACTGGCGCAGCCGGCGCAACGCAACCTTGATGTTGCGGGTGCCGATTTCGCGGGAACTGTCCAGATTGCGGAATTCGCGCTTGTCCCACACCTTCACGGCGCGGCGGTGGCGGGACTCCTTCTGGCCGATGCGCACGCCCTCGGGGTTGTAACCATCGGCACCGAAGGGCGAGGTACCCCGCGTGCCAATCCACTTGTTACCACCCTCGTGGCGCTTCTCCTGCTCTTCCAGGCGCTTTTTCAGGGTCTCCATGAGCTTGTCCCAGCCGCCCAGGGCCTCAATCTGCGCCTTCTCCTCCTCGGTCAGCATGCGCTCGGCAAGGCTGCGCAGCCATTCCTCGGGGATTTCGGTGACCAGGTCCTCGCCGAGCAGCTCCAACCCCTTGAAGTAGCTGCCGAACACTTGGTCGAAGCGGTCGAACTGGGTCTCATCCTTGATCAGCGCGCCACGGGCCAGGTAGTAGAAATCCTCCACGCTACATACCGCCACGCGCTGTTCCAGCGCTTCCAGCAGCACCAGGAACTCGGTGACGGTCACCTTGAGGCCGGCCTTGCGCAGTTCGTAAAAGAAATCGATCAGCATACGGACCTCAACCCTTCGGTCGCTTCAGCCATGCATGCCTGAACGCGGGTGGCCCCGGTTCAGGCATCCTTGCGGCGCGACATGAACATCAGGCGCTCGAACAGGTGAACATCCTGTTCGTTCTTCAGCAGCGCGCCGTAAAGCGGGGGCAACAGCTTGCGCTGTGTGTTCTCACGCAGGGTATCGGCTGTAATATCCTCGGCCATCAGCAGTTTCAGCCAGTCCAGCAGTTCCGAAGTGGACGGCTTCTTCTTCAGCCCGGGCACTTCGCGCAGGTCGAAAAACAGTTCCAGGGCTTCCTTCAGCAGTTCCCGCTTCAGCTCCGGGTAGTGCACGTCCACGATCTGCTGCATCGTCTCCTTTTCCGGGAAACGGATGTAGTGGAAGAAGCAGCGGCGCAGAAACGCATCGGGCAGCTCCTTCTCGTTATTACTGGTGATGATGATGATCGGGCGGTGACGGGTTTTCACCACCTGCTGCGTCTCGTAGACGAAGAACTCCATGCGATCGAGTTCGCGCAGCAGATCGTTGGGGAATTCGATATCCGCCTTGTCGATCTCATCGATCAGCAGCACCGGCTGGATGTCGCTCTCGAAGCAGTGCCACAGCGGGCCCTTGACGATGTAGTTGGCAATGTCGTGCACCTTCGGATCCCCCAGCTGGGAATCCCGCAGGCGGGACACGGCATCGTACTCGTACAGCCCCTGCTGGGCCTTGGTGGTGGACTTGATATGCCATTCGAAGAAGGGCAGTCCCAGGCCGCGGGCCACTTCCTCGGCCAGCAGCGTCTTGCCGGTACCCGGCTCACCCTTGATGAGCAGCGGGCGACGCAGGGCGGCCGCCGCATTCACGGCCATGTTGAGATCGTCTGTGGCTACGTAACTTTCGGTACCTTCGAAGCGCATGCGTGAATTCCTGTGACTGGTTCCGGGCCCGCAGGCCTGAACGGAAACGGATGTATCGCCTTGCGTGCCGGCGTCGACCGGGACGCGCAGTATATCATGCATTCGCAGGCTAATGAGTTACAGATAAGCAATACGGGTATCACTGCGAATCGCTGGAACTGTCGGGCGGAAGCAGATCATTGTCAACGGCGTACCGCACCAATGCGGCCACGCTGCCGAGCCTCATCTTTTCCAGTACGCGCGCCTTGTGGGTGCTGACTGTCTTGACCGAAACCTGCATGGTTTCCGCGATTTCACTCACCGAGCGGCCGCGGACCAGCAATTCGAACACGGTGCGTTCTTTCGGCGACAGCCGAGTGTGGGGTTCGAGTTCGTCATCGATGAGCAGGTGCAGGGCGAGATCCTGCGCGAGTTCCGGGTTCAGGAACAGTTCACCATCGGCCACCCGCCGAATCGCTTCCACGAGTTGACCCACCGCCGCTGTCTTCGGCAGATAGCCATACGCCCCCGCTCGCAGCGCACGCACCGCATAGTCCTGCTCCGCATGCATGCTCAGTACGAGCATCGGTAACCCGGGGTACTCCTCCTGAACGGCGCGGATCAACTCCGTACCACCAAGGCCCGGCATACTGAGATCCAGCACCAGCACATCGCACGCGGTCGCGCCAAGCTCCTGCAATGTGTCCGGCCCGTCCGCCGCCTCGCCGACGACGCGCAGGTCCGGAACGCCGGACAGCAGTTCCCGCAGACCTTCGCGAACAATGGTGTGATCATCTGCAAGGAAAACCCGGATCATCCCGGCGCCCCTCCGGCGCGTCATGCGGCAAGATGCGCTGACGTCTGTATCGTAATTGCGTGTCACCTTAAAACGGGTCGACCTTGCTGGCAACGTTCCACGTGGCAGCGGTCACGGTTTCGTCACATTCCGGCCATCGCATTGCCATCTAACGGCCCTACACTGCCGCCCCAGAGCATCAACGAAAACACGAGGAATCCGCGATGGCACGTAAGAGCCCGGTAGAACTGCACCGAATCGCGCTGGTCATGCACCGGAACGGTTATTCCGCCTCACGCATCGCGGATGCGCTGGGGCTTCATCCCGGAAGCCTGAACCACTGGCTCACTGCCCAGGGCACCAAAGCACATTGGCCGGGCAACCAGCCTGCCCCGCTAAGCGTCCGCCGATAGGCACTGCCCTATTCCCATGGTGCCCTACAGGACCGTGGAGGGGGGATAAGCGCTTCCCAGCCCAATTGTCAGGTCTCCTGCGATACCATGACGCGAACCGCTCTGCCACGGAGCGGTCAATGTCCCGGAACAGGTACCGAAGGCTGACTGGGCAGGATGACCAGACCCACTGAAACCGAAGCAGACAGCAGCGCCCTCGCGGGCGCCCCCTCTCCCGCGGACAACACCGAAGCCAGCCGCTGGCTGCGGGAATGGACGCTTCCCGCGAGACGCCACCTGCGCCTGACCACCATAGCCGGCACGCTGCATGGCTGGCTGCTGATTCCCCAGGCGTGGCTGATCGCGCTCGTGGTCAGCAGCCTGATTCTCGGCGAGCCGGCAATGGACAGCCTGACTCTCCCGTTGCTATTGCTGGCACTGGTCATGACCCTCCGCGTGATCAGCGCGATGGCACGTGACTGGTACGCGAGCCAGGCAGGGCTTATCGCCACCCGAGGCCTGCGCCAGCGACTGTTTCGGCATCTGTACGCGCTGGGTCCCGCCGGGCTGCGTGAGCGCGATGCCGGCGCGCTCAGCAGTGCTGCCCTGGATCAGTCGGAAGCCATCGGCAACTACGTGGGCCGCTATCTGCCGCAGCAGGCCATCGCCGTGCTGGTGCCCCTGGGCCTGCTGGCCGCCGTGGTCTCCCAGGACTGGCTGGCCGCCCTGCTGCTGTTCTTCGCCGCCCCGCTGATTCCGCTGTTCATGGCATTGGTGGGCATGGGCGCGTCAGGCGCCAACCAGCGGCAGTTCCAGGCCCTGGCGCGGCTCAGTGGCCAGTTTCTGGATCGTCTGCAGGGCCTGGACGTACTAAAGCATTTCGGTCAGGGCTCCGCCACGCTCAGTGAGTTGCGCGCGGGCGCGGATGACTACCGCCGCCGGACCATGCAGGTGCTGCGTATCGCCTTCCTGTCATCGGCGGTGCTGGAGTTCTTCAGTTCCGTGGCGATTGCCATGCTTGCCATCTACATCGGCCTCGGCCTGCTCGGCTATTTCACGCTGGGGCCGGCCCCGGAACTGACCCTGCAGACCGGCTTGTTCATCCTGCTGTTGGCGCCCGATTTCTTCGCCCCGATGCGCGAACTGGCAACGTATTATCACGACCGCGCCGGCGCGCGCGGCGCGGCCGCCGAGCTGGCGCCGCTGCTGGAGCAAGGCTCACCCATGGCGCCGCGCGGCACCGACCAACTGACGACCGATCACGGCCTGACCCTGCAGGCGGACGGGCTCTGCCTGGCCTATGGCGACCGGAAACCGATCCTCGAGGCCGTGGACCTGAGCCTGCGGCCGGGCGAGGCCGTGCTCCTGCAGGGCGCCAGCGGAACCGGGAAGACGAGCCTGCTCTATGCACTGATGGGGCTGCTGCAAGCCCGCTCGGGAACGATTCGCGTCAACGGCCTACCGCTGGCCAGGCTGGAGCCGGGCGCGCTGGAGAAACGTATTGGCTGGCTGGGTCAGAACCCGCAGCTGCTGCCAGGAACCATCCGGGAGAACATCCTGCTGGGTGCTCCGGCAGCGCCGGAGGAGCGGCTTGAGACGGCCGCGCGGCAAGCGGGTGTGACGCGGTTCAGCGAAGCACTGCCCCAGGGGCTCGACACCCCGGTGGGGGAACGGGGCGTCGGGCTGTCCGGCGGCGAAGCGCAGCGGGTGGCACTGGCCCGGGCCCTGCTGCGGACCCCGGCGCTACTGATTCTGGATGAGCCCACGGCCAGCCTGGACCCGGAAAGCCGGGACATCATCCTGGAAGCCCTGCGGGGCCTCCACCAACAGGGCACCGGCCTGCTCATCGCCAGCCATCAACCAGGCCAGTTCTCCTGGGTCGATCGCCGGCTCCAACTGCGCGACGGGAGACTTACGGATGCGTGAACTCCGGCCCTTCCTGCGCCTACTCCGCGGTCGCTGGCCCTGGTTGCTGGCCGGGGCGCTATTCATGCTGCTGACCGCGGCCGCCAATCTAGGGCTATTGGCCCTCAGTGGCTGGTTCATTACGGCGACGGCCCTGGCCGGCCTGGCCCTGGCAGCCGGCGCCGTGATGCAGCTGGACATCTACACGCCCGGCGCCGGCATCCGCCTGTTCGCCGTGGGGCGGGCCGTTTCCCGTTACCTGGAGCGGCTGGTCAACCATGAAGCCGTGTTCCGCATCCTGGCGGACCTCCGCATCTGGCTGTTCGCCCGCCTGCTACCGCTGGATACGGCGTCGCTGGCCCGGCTTCGCAACGGCGAACTGCTGAACCGCCTGACCACGGATATTGATGCGCTGGATCACCTCTACCTGCGCATCCTGGGCCCCGTGGCGGTGGCGGGCGTCGGCCTGTTGGGCGGCCTGCTGTTCCTGGGCTGGCTCGCGCCGGGACTGGGGCTGGTGATCGCCCTGCCGCTGCTGCCCACCGCCATGCTGGCCGCCTGGCTCACGGCACGGCATGCAGCCAGGGCAGCGACCGCCCTGGGCAAGTTGGACAGCCGTCTGCGCACACAATTGGTGGGTGATCTGCAGGCACAGACCGAGCTGCATGTTTTCGGCGCCGTCGAACGCCAACAGGCCCGCCTCGAAAGCCGGGATCAGCAACGCCTTCGCGCCCGCCAGCGGCTGGCAGCCGTGCAGACCGTGAGCCAGGGCCTGATTACCGGCGGTGTCCTCGCGGCCCTTTGGCTGGGGTTGCAGGCCGGTATCGGCGAGGTGCGCCAGGACGCCATCACCGGCCCGATCCTGGTCGCGGCGCTGCTGGCGATCTTCGCCCTTGGCGAACTGCTCATGCCTCTCACCCAGGCGTTCCTGCTGCTGGGGCGGGTGCGCTGGTCTGCCTCCCGGCTCAACGCCGTAGCCAATACCCGCCCGGCGATCACCCCGCCGGAACGCCCTGCCGCCGAGCCCACGACGCATGAACTGCAGTACAGGGGCGTGCGCTTCCGCCATCGGCCCGGACAGGCACCCTGCCTGGATGGGCTGGACCTGGACCTGCAGGCCGAAGAACGGCTCGCCGTGCTGGGCCCCAGCGGCAGCGGCAAGAGCACACTGCTGCGGCTCGCCCTGCGGGAAGCCGACCCGGAGCAAGGCACCGTTCGCCTCGGTGGCATGGACCTGCGGGATCTGCGACCCGAAGCCCTGCATGCGCGCATCAGCTGGCTTGGTCAACGCACCACTCTGTTCAATGGCAGCGTCGCGATGAACCTGCGCCTTGGTGCGGCGGATGCCGACGAGACGACGTTATGGCGCGTGCTGGACGCGGTGTGCTTGGCTGACACGGTGGACGCACTGCCCCAGGGGCTGGACACCTGGCTTGGCGAGGGCGGCAGCGGCTTGTCCGGTGGGCAAGCCCGCCGCCTGGCGCTGGCGCGGGTTTTGCTGAAACCGGCCCCCATCGTTCTGCTGGACGAACCCACCGAAGGGCTGGACCAGGGCACCGAGCAGGCTGTACTGCATGGAATTGAGCCCTGGCTGCGGGGCCGTAGCCTGCTGATTATTGCTCATGACCCTCACCGCCTGCCGCCCGTGGACCGCGTGCTGCAATTGCGGCACGGCCGCCTAGAACCGTTTACCGGCGGTACCGACTAACAGGATCATCTGCGTCGCATACCCGCTATACTGTATAAATAATCAGTATAGGAGGCATCATGGCGACGAACACGGGTCGCGGGGCCACGCACAACCTGCCGGGGCGCTTTGAACAGCGGATCACCGAAGCGGTGGATGACGGCTGGGACACCGCCATCGACAGCCCAGCGCTGCGCACGCAGGCATCGCCGGAACACGCGCGCAGCGTGATCAGCCGCAACCGCTCACCGGACGTGCCCTTCGACCGTTCCCTCAATCCCTACCGGGGCTGCGAGCACGGCTGCATCTACTGCTTCGCCCGGCCGACCCACAGCTACCTGAACCTGTCGCCGGGGCTCGATTTCGAAACCCGGCTTTACTACAAGCGCAACGCCGCAGCGGTCCTGGATCGGGAGCTGCGCCACCCCGGCTATCGCTGCGGCCCCATCGTGCTGGGCACAAACACCGACCCTTACCAGCCGCTGGACCGGCGCCACGGCATTACCCGACAGCTGCTACAAGTGCTGTGGGAGTTCCGCCACCCTGTCAGCATCATCACCAAGGGCCATCACCTTGACCGCGACCTGGATCTTCTGGGCACGCTGGCGTCCGAGCGCCTGGTCTCCGTGTGCATCAGCCTGACCAGCCTGGATGGCGCGCTCAAGCGCCGCCTGGAACCCCGCGCCACCGGCCCTCGGCGACGACTGGAGCTGATCCAACGGCTGCGCGCCGCCGGCGTACCGGTCACCGTGTTGATCGCACCGGTCATCCCCGTGCTTACCGACCCGGAACTGGAACGCCTGGTGGCAGCCGCAGCAGACGCCGGCGCCGAGTCCGCGGGCTACGTGCTGCTGCGCCTGCCCCACGAAGTGGCACCCCTGTTCCAGGACTGGCTGGCAAAACACTATCCCGGGCAGGCGGGCCGAGTGATGGCGCAACTCCGCGCCTCCCGCGGGGGCAAGGACTACGACAGCCGGTTCGGTCACCGCATGCAGGGCACCGGGCCCTTTGCCGAGTTGATCCAGCAACGCTTCCGCATCGCCTGCCGCCGCCACGGCCTGCAGCCCCGCAGCGTCCAGCAGCTGGACACAACGCGGTTCCGCCCACCACCGGCGACGGGCGATCAGCTCGCACTCTGGTAAGGCGGCATGACGCTCGGTATCCTCACCGTTGGCCTTCAATCAGTGCTGACGCGGATATGCTCATGGTTGATACCGACACGCTTGAAGAGATCGCCGACCTGTTGACGCGCTCCCAGCGCACGCTGTTCATCACCGGAGCCGGGATTTCAGTCGCCTCCGGCCTGCCGACGTATCGCGGCAGTACCGGCGTGTACCAGGGTGGCGTCAACCAGGAGGGGCTGCCCTACGAACTGGTGCTCTCCGGGGACATGCTGCGCAGCCGACCGGAGGTTACCTGGCGCGAGCTCATGCGCATGTCGGAAAAGCGCCTGAGCAATGCCGAGGTCAACCCGGGGCATGAGGCCATTGCCTCCGTGCCCAATGCGGTGGTGCTGACCCAGAACGTGGACGGCCTGCACCGCAAGGCCGGCAGCGAGAACGTGATCGAGATTCACGGCAACCTGGGCAAACTCCTGTGCACGGAGTGCAGCTACGAGCGGGACGCGGACGGCTGGAAAAATCTGACCATCCCGCCGCGCTGCCCCGCCTGCGCGGGCATCCTGCGGCCGGGTGTGGTGCTGTTCGGTGAGGCCCTGCCGCAGCGCGCCCTGGACCGGCTCGATGCCGAACTGCAGCAGGGTTTCGACATGGTGTTCACCATCGGTACCAGCAGCCTGTTCCCATACATTGCGGAACCGGTCGTGCTGGCCGCCGAGGCCGGCATACCCACGGTGGAGATCAACCCCGAGGAAACCGAGATCTCCCACCTGGTGCGCTACCGCGTCGCCGGCAATGCGGCAGAGGTGTTGCCGGCGCTGCTGCGCTAGACTACGACGGCACAACAGCAACCGGGCCAACACGAGGACGCCCGGAACACACACGATCACACGATTGGCGGGAGAAGTCTGGTCATGCCCTACGTCGACGTAGCGGGAAGCACCATCCATTACACAGTCATGGACCAGGACGCGGAATGGAATCTGATCTGCGTGCATGGCGCGGGCAGCGACACCCAGATCTGGCCGGCATCGCTGGGCGAGATTCGCAGCTGCAACACCTACTGCATTGACCTGCCCGGACATGGCCGTTCCGACGGCAAGGCCTGCACCAGCATTCCGGACTACGCCGCCGTGGTGCGCGGCTTCGTGGACGCCCTGGGCCTGAACAACGTGGTACTGGCCGGTCACTCCATGGGTGGAGCAATCACCCAGCAACTGGCGGTGGACCGCCCGGACTGGCTCAAGGGCTTGATCCTGGTGAACACCGGCGCCCGGTTGCGCGCGGCACCGGAGTTCCTGAGCATCAATGACGATGAACTCCCGGATGTGATCGAGAAAATGGCAGCCGCCATCTTCGGCCCCAGCGCGCCCGCCAGCATCATCGAGGAAGAAAAGGCGCGCCTCGCCGAACTTGCACCGGAATTGCTGTCCCGCGATTTCACCGCCTGCAACGGCTTCGACCTCACTGACGAACTGCACCAGGTGGACGTCCCGGCACTGATCGTCAGTGGCGACATTGATCACATGACGCCGCTGAAGTACGCGCAGTTCCTGGAGGACAAGCTGCCCAACGCCGAGTTGGCGGTGATCGCGCCGGCCGGGCACATGCTGCCGGTGGAGCAGCCGGCAGAACTCTCCCGGTTGATCCGGGAGTTCATGGACGCCCGCGGCAGGCAATGAGCCGCTGGCACCTGGGCACCGCGGGGTTCAGCCACGGCGACTGGCAGCGCAGCTTCTATCCTTCCCGGATCACTGCCGCAGGCCGCCTCGGCTGGTACGCCTCCCAGTTCAATGCCGTGGAACTGGAATCCACCACGCGCGGCCTGCCCAAGCCGGAACAGGTGGCTCGCTGGCGCGACGCTGTTCCGGCCGGGTTCCGCTATGCCGCCATCGCCCCAGAGACGATCAGCCGTGTCCCCGGGCGCCTGGATGCCGCGCCGCGCCTGCGGCAGTTGCAGCGGCTCACGGAACGCCTTGAACCGCTGGGCAACCGGCTCGGGGCCATTCTGATCCGGCTCGGGCCGGAAATCCGCCACCAGCGCTTTGGTGAGCTGCAGGTGCTGCTCGAAGCCGCCTCGGGCACCGGCTGTCGTTTCGCGCTGGAGATCGCTCACCCGAGCTGGTGGCAGGCAGAAACCGCGGAGCTGCTGGCCGAACACAACGTGGCCTGGGCCTACGTTGATGCGGCGGATCGCAGCATTGCCGGGCAGGCCGGCGACCGTGTACCGCAGGGTGCCTACCGGCCACGACTCCCCCCGCGCACCGCCGACTTTCTGTATCTGCGCTGGTTGGGCCAGCCACGCCAGTACAGCGATCTGGGACGTGAGCACCTGAATCCGGATCCGCGGCTTGCCTGGTGGCTGCAACTGCTGCAGCGTGAGCTCAACTCCCGCCCTGCCCCCGGCGGCGTTTTCGGCTTTTTCAGCAACGATTTCGCCGGCCATGGCCCCGCCACCTGCCGCCGTTTCAAACAGCTTCTGCGGGGCGAACCGGTCCAGGAAGTGCCGCTGGGACAGGCCCCGCTGTTTCAGGACGCCCCGTAACTCTGCCATGCCCGGCCTGTCGGTTTCGGGCCGCATGGTTCATAGTTGGACTGAACCCGAACGAACGATCAGGAAGCCATGAGCAAGGACACCGCTGATCCGGCCATTTTCATGCCCCTGTTGCGGGAACTGGTGACCGCCTACCAGGCATTCGAGCACTACGCCATTCCCCATATCAAACAGCAGGGCCTGACCCCCGCGCAGTTCGACGTGATCGCAACGCTGGGAAACACCGAGGGGATGACCTTCAAACAGCTGGGCCAGCGCACCCTGCTCTACAAGACCACGCTGACCAGCGTGGTGGATCGGCTGGAGGAGATGGGCTACGTGCAGCGGGTGCCCTCGCCACATGATCGGCGCAGTACCATCGCCCAACTGACCGAGTCAGGCAGCGCCCTGTTCAACGAGGTGTTCCCGAAACACCGGGCGCACCTGGCCCAACGCTTCGGTCGCCTGAACGAGGATGACATTGAGGCTGGCCTGCGCTTCCTCCGACGCATGCGTGACGCCTTCACCGATTGACCAGAGGCGCCCAGCGACAGGGCTGCAATCTAGCGGATGGGGCGGCCGTAGAGGTCGTGCTCGTCCGAGCCCTCGATCACCACGTCAACAAAGTCACCGGCACGCAGCCCTGCTGCATCCTGCAGGTGCACCAGGCCATCCACGTCCGGCGCGTCCGCATAACTGCGCGCAATGGCCGCATCGCCGTCGACAGCATCCACCAGCACCTGCAAAGCCTCCCCGACGAAGCCTGCCAGTTTCTCCGCGCTGATGCGTGCCTGCACGGCCATCAGGCGCTCCTTCCGCGCCTCCGCCACGTCCGGATCAACCGCGTCAGGCAAGGTGTTGGCGCGGGCGCCCTCGACCGGCGAGTAGGTGAAGCAGCCCACGCGGTCCAGGCGCGCCTCTTCCAGGAAATCCAGCAACTGCTGGAAGTCCTCTTCGGTTTCCCCCGGGAAGCCGACAATGAAGGTGGAGCGCACCACCAGTTCCGGACAGATCTCCCGCCAACGGCGCAGCCGTTCCAGCACCTGTTCGCCGCCGGCCGGGCGCCGCATGGCCTTGAGGATGCGCGGGCTGGCATGCTGCAGCGGCATATCCAGGTAAGGCAGGATGCGGCCTTCCGCCATCAGCGGGATCAGGGCATCCACATGCGGATACGGATACACGTAGTGCAGCCTGACCCACACCCCCAGTTCACCCAGGGCGTCGGCCAGGGCCGCAACCTCGGTCCGCCATTCCTCGCCGTTCCATTGAGCGGCTTCGTAGCGCAGGTCAACGCCGTAGGCCGAGGTATCCTGCGACACCACAAGCAGTTCCCGCACGCCATCCCGCACCAGGCGCTGGGCTTCACCCAGCACCGAGTCGATCCGCCGGCTGCGCAAGCGGCCACGCAGATCCGGGATAATGCAAAACGTACACTTATGGTTACAACCTTCTGATATCTTTAGATATGCGTAATGCCGTGGCGTGAGCTTGACGCCACTATCCGGTACCAGATCCAGGAACGGGCTCCGGGGCGGCGGCGGCAACTGGGCATGTACGGCTTCCATCACCGCCTCGTAGTCCTGCGGGCCTGTGATGGCCAGCACGTCGGGAAACCGGTCACGCACCACCGAGCCGCGACTGCCCAGGCAGCCGGTCACCACCACCTTGCCGTTTTCCGTCAGCGCCTCGTCAATGGCGTCCAGCGATTCCTCCTGGGCCGCCTCGATAAAGGCACAGGTGTTCACCACCACCAGGTCTGCCTCGTCATAGCCCCCGACCACCTCGTAACCCTCCACCCGCAACTGGGTGAGGATACGTTCCGAGTCAACGAGGGCCTTGGGGCAGCCCAGACTCACGAAGCCGATACGCGGCACTTCGATCTGGCGGTCAACGGGCACGGACATGGCGCTACCTGAATGGTTTGACGGATGCGGTATGCTACTGGGCCGACGCGGGCAGGGCAAACACCAACACCATGCGTTCCACCCCACCCTTTCTCATTGTCGGCCAAGGACTTGCCGGCAGCCTGATGGCACACGCGCTGGACCGCCAGGGCGTCGGCTTCCGGGTCATTGATCCCGGCACCGGTCCCAGCGCCAGCCGCGCGGCGGCGGGCCTGCTGAATCCGCTGACTGGCCCCCGTTTCACCGGCCCCGATCCGGTGGAGATCTGGTTTCATAGCGCCCTCGCCCACTGGCGATTGCTGGAGCGGCGGCTTCAACGAACCCTGCTGCACCAGGGCCCGCTGTACCGGCTGTTCCGTGACGACCGTGAACGGCGCATGGCACAGCGGCAGTGGAAACAGGGCGGCGGGCAGCTGATTCGGCTCGCCCCCGGCGCACCCCGGGCGGGTATCAACGCGCCGCTGGGCTGTGCAGTGATCCAGGCCGGGCAAGTCGACCTGCCCGCTTTCCTGGATGCCACACGCGACTGGCTGGCGCAAAGCGGACGATTGATTGCGGAGCCATTCCAGCCGCAGGATGTGCAGGCGAACAGGGGTGCGCGGCCCTGCTGGCGCGGCCAGACCCTGTCGGCCATCGTGTTCTGTGCCGGTCACCGCCTGCGCGACTGGCCCTGGTTCCAGCACCTGCCCTGGCGCATGTCCCACGGTCAGGCGCTGATTCTCACGCGCACGCAGGAGCTCGGTCCACACATGCTCAGCCGGGGAAAGAACCTGGTGCCGCTGGACGCTGAACGGGCCTGGCTTGGGGGCAGTTACGAACGCTACACGGAACCTACCCGGGACCAGGCCGGCCGGGAGAGCCTGTTGGCGGCGCTGGACAGTCTGTTCGAGCGAGCACCCGCGGTGGACGTGCGCGAACAACTTGCCGGCGTGCGTGCCGGCAACCGGGAGGGCGCCCTGTTCGCTGGCCGCCACCCGCAGTACCCGGGTCTGGTGCTTTTCGGCGGGCTCGGATCGCGGGGCACATTGCTGGCGCCGCCGGCATCCACGGCGCTGGCCTCTCACCTGGTAAGCGGCACTCCGCTCCCGCCAGGCTGGAAACTACCGATCCCGATCGACGAAGCCCCCACGCCATGAGCCGACGCAGGAATCTCACCCAACTCGCACACGAGCTGATCGCCGAGGTCACGGAAGCCGGCGACACGGTGCTGGACGCGACCATGGGGAATGGCCACGACACCGCATTCCTGGTCAGCCAGGTCAGTCCCGGTGGCACTGTGTGGGCGCTGGATATTCAGCCGGAGGCCCTGAAGGCCACCCGACGCCGCCTGGAGCACCAGGCCGTGTGCCGGGTGGAACTGCGGCTGCTGGGCCATGAACGGTTGGCTGAACTCGATACCGGGCCACTGAAAGCCGCCATGTTCAACCTCGGCTATCTGCCGGGCAGTGATCACGAAATGACCACATCCCCTTCCAGTACCTGCCGTGCGCTGGATGCAGTCCGCGAACGCCTGCTGCCGGGCGGTCGCTGCACGGTGCTGGCCTACATCGGCCACCCGGGTGGGGCCGAGGAGGCGCGACAGGTGGAGGACTGGTGCCGACGGCTGGATCCCACAGCCTGGCGCTGGAGCCTGGAAAACCCGCCGGGCACACCGGACACGGCACCGCGACTGTATCTGGTCAGTCGCGTGCTCCCAGTTGCATCATCCGCCCCACGAACAGCAGGCTGAGGAATAACAGGCCCACCGGGTACGGCAGGCGCCCGGTGGCGTAGGCCACCACGCTGGCCAGCAACAGCACACCGATAATCAGCAGGGGAATATCAATCTTCATGGCGTTCTCCAGCCCACCTCTGGACGGCGTTCAGGCAGATCACAACCGCGCGGCAACCGCCACCAGCGCGGTGAGCAAGAGCACCAGCCCCAGCATCAGCATCACCGCCATGCCGAACCGGGGCTCGTTCAACGGTTTGGGCTCCTTCGGCCACACCGGCGTCTCCGCCTCGGAATCGGAGGTCGGCAATACGGCGCGCACACGGGCGCGCAAACTTGCCAGCGCGCACTCCATCGGCACAAGCAGATCACCTTCCGGCACCAGTGGCCAGCGCCGCAGGCCGCGAGCAACCAGCAGCCCGACGAGGACGGCCGCCGCCAGCGGCCAGAGGGCATCAAGCAGGCTGGCCGGCTTCAGCGTATAGGAGAACCAGCCGCGACCGGCCAGCCACCAGGGCACCGATACGGAACTCGCCAGCGCCAGCGCCCAGGCGATCAGAGCCGGGGTTTCCGGCATCTCTCCCGATTTGCCCCGCGGCCAGGCCAGCACCAGGAAACGCAGCATGATCAGCGCGGTGGTCACCGAACTGAGGCTGATCCAGATCACCAGCGCCTCGGGCACGGCATCCTTGTACACCGCCTTGGCCACCGCCCCGGTGGTGAGCGGCGCGCCCACCAATGCCAGCGCCGGAATCAGGCTCAGCCAGGCCAATGTCCGATGCCCCGCCTTGAGCACCGGCACCGCGAAAAACAGCGTTCCCTTGGCCAGGCCGTGGTGCACCGCGAACAGGGTCGCCGCGGCCACCAACGCCTCCGTCTGACCCTGCCCCGCCACCAACAGGCCGACCAGCAGGGTGAGCAGACCCATCTGACTGACACTGGAATAGGCCAACACCGTCTTGGGGCGTTCCTGGAAGCACCCCATAAGCGCGGCCAGGTAGGCCCCGGCAAGCCCCAGCCCGGCCAGAACAAGCCCGGGCTCCGGCAACACCAGCTCTTCCGCGGGCACCAGTCGCAGCCAACCCACCAGCCCGGCCTTGAGCATGACGCCGGACAGCACGGCGCTGGCCGGCACCGGGGCGGCTGGATGGGCCAGGGGCAGCCACATGTGCAGCGGCACCACGCCCATCTTCACGGCGAAGCCGGCGATGATCAGCGCAGCGGTGATTTCCGGATGAGGCAGGCTCGCATAAACGCCCGGCAGATCCGCCACCAGCACGTTTCCGGCCTGGGCCGCCAGCGTGAAAAGCCCCGCCAGCAGGAGCAGTTCGCCTCCGACCGCCAGCACCAGGTAGGCGCGCCCGGCACGGCGAGCCTCGTCCGTCCCGTCGTGCAGCACCAGCCCGTAGGCGGAGAAGGTCATCAGCGCGAACCAGCAATAGAAGCCCGCGATGTCCTGTGAGACCACCAGCCCCAGATTGCCCGCCAGCGTCAGCAGAAACGCGACGGCATAGCGGCGCCCATGCGTACCGTCCAGCAGCGGCAGTGAACCCAGCCCCGCCGCCAGCCAGAGGAGGCCAGCCAGGCCGAGCACGGCCCGCCCCACCGGTTCCAGCCCAAAGGACGCACCGAGCAGTAGCCAGCTCAACTGCAGCGACTGTCCGTAGTCGAACATCGCCACCAGCAGGGCCAGCAGCGTGGCACCCAGCGCGCCCACCAGAAACGCGGGCCGCAGCAGGCTGCGGCGAGCCAGGGCCAGCGCCGCCACGAGGGGCAGGAACGGAATCAACGGCAACAGCAGATTCACCCGCCGTACTCCTGTGCCACGATGAACGTCACCCAGGACAAGGGGCTTAACGGCATGCCGGCCAGCACGCCTGCGCCCAGCGCGGCCAGGCCCGTGCAGAGCGTCGGAACAAGCAGCCCGGGCCGTGCCTCCGCGAGCCCCGCAGCCTTGGCATCAGGCGGCCGCGCAAACCAGGCACGGTGCAGCAAGGGCAGGAAATAGACGGCGTTCAGCGCGGTGCTGACCAGCAGCACGGGAATC
>LFIK01001844.1_pt1 | contig 16967 bp, 8 predicted proteins | sample 643401 | NCBI WGS metagenome assembly LFIK01 (sample SAMN03777447, study PRJNA286221) | soda lake metagenome | biome: soda lake; feature: Kulunda steppe; material: water; isolation source: sample T5-Br brine of Lake Tanatar-5 | place: Russia: Kulunda steppe | collected 2010-07
AAGGCATCAGCCCGTTTTCCTTTTTTCCCGTATCTTTGGATAATCTGTGGTGAGGAATGCCTTTCTCTGTTTCTATTTATCACAAGAAGTTTACTTCTACATGGTCTTATTTTATGGGAGGATTACCATAAAACAGGAAAATATATTTGAAGAGATAGCCTGAATTGGGTCAATGTATTCCCGTCAAACTGAAATGATCAGCCTGGAAGATTTAGTATCAAAGACTCACACATATCGAAATTCAAAGACATTTTGATTTAAATAAGCTGAAGAAGAGTCCTCACGAGGGATAAGATTTAAAACATTCGTGTTGTTTTTTCATTTTCTAGAAAACTTAAGCGGCCGCGAGCCTGGTGAATTCACCTATCATCTCAGAAAGAGAATTGTTCCTGAGTTTCCATTATCCTGATGATTCTTTTGGTTAATGGTGAGTTTAAATATGACATTTATCATAAAAAAGTTTTGCTGATATTTAAACCATGCTATTTCTTTCAGTAGTATTCTTTACCGTAGATAAGAATTCATCTACTTCTTCAGGAAAAAGTCCTGATGAAGAAAATTATAAACGGACTCTACTACGTAGCGTACCGCCCATTTAGAGGAGATTTTTCATGATTTTATAAAGGAGACTTTTATGCTTTTCACACTGCAGTCGTTAGCCAAAATACATATATCCAAATCAGATCTTCCCTTATTCCCTTTGTCTTTTTTTCAGATTTAACAAAGGGGCTATCCATGAATTCAACACTAATGCTTCCATTAAAAAGTGCCTTACAGTCAAGGCATTTCAGGACAACTTTTTCTATCGCACTTGATACGACCTATACATTCACTGAAAAAGGTTGTTTTATAGTAGATCAAGATTGGAGGAAAATAACTCTACCTAAACAATGTTCGAACCTTATACGAACCATAATGCCATATATAGATGGTATAAACTCGATTTACGAAATTTCTGAATTTAGCAATTTGGATCTGGGAGTGATTGCAAACATAATAGGATTCTTATTTGAAAACGGGGTCATTGAAAATAAGGAATTTCAGCCTATCCCTTCCCTTTCTTTTCATAATCATCTTCTAAATCGAGCGAGATGGGGGAGGACAAAAATCATAAAAGATAATGGCTTAGATTTATCCTTAAACACCCTTTCCGAAAAAAAGATTTACTCACTTTTAATCCACGCTTTTCACTATATCTCTTCGTTTGATCGACATACAACAGAAGCCCTATCAAATTTGAGAAGCTCTATAAAAAAGTATGCATTTTTTAAATATGTTGCAGAAAAATATAGATATGGATTTGATATCAAACATAAATTGGAAAATTTAGCTTTCAAACTAAAGGAAGATCAATTTCTATTGAAATCTGAAGCCTTGATACTTTTTTTAGAAAATATAGCTCAGAAAGACATGTTTTCCTATGGAATCTGCCTTGCTTTAGGCGAAAACCCAACGCCATTTGAAAAAGAGGTTTTATCGTTTGAATGGGATAAATATCTAGGAAGTCATACTACTAATGAATTAGGATTATTTCTTAAATCTTTTCAAGACCATGATGATCTATGTGATTATGAAAATATCAGTGAGGTGTTTTATAATGAAAGTGATGACATTTGTTCAAATCAGCAAAAAGAAACATACAACAATGTAAGGAGATACCTAAATTATGTTGATATTATATACAAACATGCTACTAAAGATCATTTTTCAAAATGAGGGAATCTGTCTCATCTAAGGAGAGTATTATGAGTATCTCAGAAAAATTACCACGGTTTTTAAAGGGCAGCCCCTTTACGATAAATCCTGTCGTCTCAGGAAAAAAAATAATGTTTCAATATGGAACTCCTAATCTTTTGAAAGAAATAAACCTCTATCATATACATTCTGCAATATACGGGAGTGCCATAAGAAACTTATTTAGCCTTAAGGGGTATGAAACGTATGCCGATATGGGAATTACAGATGCAGGAAGGCAAACAGGAATTTATTTAAGAGGATTCGAAAATCTATCAGAAAAAAATAGAGAAAAAATTAGGACCATAGACGATATTTACAAGCTTTATTATCATACATTACTAAGTTCATTAGATAATGAAAGAGTCGAGTGTTTATCTCTAAAATGGCAGGAATCACTCGATGAAAATCTGTGTTTTCAGAAACTACAGAAAGAGGCTTACCAACTCGCTCTGAAAAGACTCCAAAGTGATTTTAACCTTTTAGGAGTAATTTTTGACTACGAATTGAGTAAAATTAAATGTCTGCACAAAAATGCCGAAGTGTCACATCGTCTTAAGAAACTGAGGGTGGCTTTTGAAGATAGTGGAGATTTAAAAGCTTTTCCTGTTATGAAGAACGAAGGCCCTATATTGCTGCGTAATTCGAAAGGGGCCTATTCTCAGCTTTACTTTGAGCTTTTATTTATTTATGAATATGCTGCAAATCTTTCTATGCAGGAAACAGTTTATGTATTATGTCAGAAGCATGAATACCAATTAAGGCGGGCGAATGCTATTCTCAATAAAGGAGGAATTAAGAGTGAGGTGCGATTTATTGGAATAGGTGACTTATCAAGCTCAAACAAAGCAAATATATATAGTACGTTTGACACGCGTTACTTTGTTTTTTCCGACGTCCTGGGACTTCTAAGAAACGCTTATAGTAAAAGCCACATCAAAAACACATTCCATAAGATACTGTCTGATCCCCATAAAGAAGAAAAATTTCTTGTTCAGAACTACAAGTTTTACATATTGGGTCAGCCACGAGATAAGGAGTTTATTTATAATTTTGATAAATTATTCTCTTTAAAAGACAGTAACTTACTGACACTTCTTATTTTCTTAGAAAAAATAACTAGAAATATTAGTTTAGAAGAAGACTTTTCTATTATTGAAGACCCAGATGTAGAAAAACACCTTAATTCATTCCTGAAATTTCAAAAAAAAGTAAACCAAGCCTACAGGCGCTTTTCTTTTGATGCGTTGGTTCGATATATTTTCCAAATCATTGAAACCTATAAGGTTGCAAGTGAAATGATCTCAAGGTATGGAGAAAAATATCATACATTTCATTCAAAAATAAACGAGATCACTGCCAATTTGATTTTTGAAATTCTTAAGATTCTTAATATTGACGCATCTTGGCTTTTAGATACAGCGCGGCCTGGTCTTAAAGTATATGAGTATAAGCCCTAATAAGGATATAAATAAACAATAAATCCCCAAGGGTACCAGTGTGGAAGGGGGAGTCCAGAATGCTAGTTTTGAACCTACTAACCCTGAAAGCACAATAAGGATTCCTCTTAACGAGCTACTTGAATAGGGATTTTCAGAGTACGATTTCAAACATTTTGTAGTTGATGGCGAAAATGCTAATCCCGTCCCAAAAGATAAAAAGCTAAAACCAATATATAATGGAATGAGCGAATGAAAACTTAAAGGGGTGCTCGATAGTATTATTAAGGATCCGATTAGGTGGCTCATCAGCCCACATATTATAACAGTGTTGGCTGATACTCTACTTCCGATCGTTGTGGAGAAAAATGAGCCCAAGGGGTACAATAACATAACGATAGTGAGAAACTGGCCATATTCCAAAGTCGTTACATTTTTTACATCCTGAATATAAAAAGGAAGGTATGTAAGATAGTACCATTCGCAAGAATACATCATAGGAAACATAACCGCATAACGTAAAAAGTTAAAATTAGCTAAAATACTTAGGTATAACCTTAGAACACCCCATTCCTTTGGAGCACCAGCAACTCTTATAGGCTTAGGAAAATATAATAAGGTGGTAAGAATCAACGAACTCATAAATAAGCCTAATGTAACACCTAAGGAAACTCTCCATGAGTATAGATTTTCTAGATATGCCCCTATAAAGGGGGCAAAGGCTGGCATAACTCCAAGCACTGTACAAATCACCCCTATATATCGTGAAGCTGACTTTTCATTCTGTTCCGCAGCTATTACGCTATACCCTAATGTAGTCGTTACAGCACCTCCAAGTCCTTGGAAGAATCTTGCTATCTGTAATACTAGGATGTTAGGAGAGAGACAAGCAAGTAGGCTTGAGAGAGCTGCCACGAAGATTCCTAATAGAAATATTTTTCTAGTTCCATACTTTTCCGCTAGATACCCATTAAAAAGAGTTGATATAAAAGCGCCGCACATAAAAAGGGTAAGTGTCATCTGGACTTGACCTATGCTTACATCAAAATAATAAGCAATAGAAGGCATATTGGGCGTATAAATATCCGTTGAAATGAGGAAAGATATACTGCTAAAAAGAATAGGGAAAAGAATTAACATTGTTTAAAAAGCCTTCGAAACCAAAGAACTTCTCCAGCCATTTTCACCTCTACCTCTTGTGCAATAGGGGAAAAAGAAGCCATTTCTTCATTGACAAGTTCAATGTTAACTTTATTGTTTTCTTTAACCTCTTTTATTTTTCGGAGGAGAACTGTGTCATCTTTCAATTCAATGATACAAATTTTATTTTGAAGCCTCTTGAGCTCGTGAAACTCAACCAAACCGACGGAACCTAATATGTCTTGAGGAAAAAAGAAAGGGTTCGCAGTATTATCTTGAACTGTATAGGTTATCGCATTGGCATATTGAGAACGAAAAAGTTTTACTTCGTTCCAGACCTTATCTTCTTCTGAAAAATGAATTGGGCTCTGTTGGAAAGCATTAGTTAGGTCTTTTTTTTCGGGGCGCGCGCCCTTCCCATAAAATATCCAATCTAATGTCACACTCACACCATACCTATGTAGACTCTCCACGAGAATCAGACACATTTTTTTTGAAAACAGTTTTCTACCTGTCTCCCAAGAGGCCAAGGAATGTATACTAAGGCCATTTTGCTTGCAAAACTCTGTCCGAGTGAGACCTGTCATTGTGCGGCAATCCAAAAGCCTTTGACTTATTTCATTGATTTCCATTTTGAAATGATACCTTCTTATATGATTTAGCCCACAAGATTTAAAATCCACAAAGAATTTAGAATTAATATGTATTATTGTACAAATATAATATATTCGCTATTTCACTGAACATAATGACATAATTTTAATTTAAAAGCACCTTTCAAGCAAAGTTTTTTATGGGTTAATACAAAAAAATACAAAATATCCTTGACTTTATTATATTGTGTGCGTACTCTATGTGTAATTATTAAGTAAGGTAACTTGTTGCCATCCGTTTTTGTATTGAGGGTTTAGGCTATGGATATTAAAATAAATGACGGTTTTTTCGAAACTGTATCTGAACAGCTTTCATTAGGTCACTTTAACCTCATCGATCAAATCATTGTAAAGATTGATGAGTGTACGAAAAGAATCGATAATACGTATGTTTTATCTTCCGATGCAGTGGATACTGACGGAAAAGTATTACGTGCAGGCAAGGATAAAATTAGTATCTCCGATTATACCGATGAAAAACCTGGTCATAAACTTTTATTCATTGATGAAAACAATCCTCAGCACTTGGCCTGGGCACAAGCCCAAGGAGGGAATGCATCTTGGTTTGTGAACGACCCTACGAATGTAAGCGCGCCCAAGGAAGCTCCTGTTGCGCAGATTAGCGAATTTACAAAATCAAATTTCGATCTTAAAGAGCTGCCCTGTTGTGTGACTACAAATGGATCGTCTTACTATGTGACGAAGATTCATTTAGAAAATGGAAAAGGAGCCACGCTCCATTAAAGGCTTATCGAAATTCCCTTGAAATAGGGAAACATCATTACGCCTGTTGCCCGCAGGCGTAATCGGGAAAAGGGAGCGCCTCTTTTCCTGTGAACCTCATTGCTTCTCCCAAGGAGAAAGAAGATAAAAGATTTTCTCCTTGGGTATTTTTAAAGCCGAAATAGCAAAGAGGTTAATGAAAGGGCAAGGCAGTTTAAAACAGACATTGAGAGCATGAGGGTAGGTTATGAAGCCCAGGGCAGCACATATGAAATAGATAGAACCTCTTGGAACGACTATATTAACCCCTAAATATAAATATTTCCTAAAAGGAATTTCTGTATGAAAGTTTAAAAACAAGACAAATAATTACTTGATATAGGGTAAAAAAGAATCTATACATTTCGACAAAGATGAGCTAGGCGGCATTCTTGGCGGAACTCCTCCTAGCTCGTAGAGTTAAGACACTTATGAATCAAAGAGGTATCTTGTCACGCATTTTATACTAATTCTTCTGCGTAGTCATTATCTTATATAAACCTCTTTCATGCTTTTAACTCGGGTTGTTTGCAACCAAGGCTGGAAAACTAAACGTTTCTTGCAAAGAGCTTTCCAGTTTAATTCTAGATAAAAGGAGACAGGCAATGAGAGATCTATCTAAAACCATACTCATAACGAATTTGCTGCTTATGCCAAAACTAACTTTACCAGGACACGCTATGCTAGCGCTTGAAGGTAAGGAAGAACGTATAGACTGTAGTAGAATAACGCAACACGCAGTTCCTGCAGAAATTCATGCCATTAATGAGAAAACAAGAAAAACCCCTCGAACAGAAGAAGTTTGGAAATACGATGACGCATTAAAACAGTCTATTAAGACCGTAGTCACTTATATTGTTGACCAGAATGCTAAAAAAAAGATTCTTCAAAAAAAAGCTCTCAAACCTGACACTTATGAGGTATTAAAAGAAGAACTCACCTTTTTGCACTTTCAACAAGCTCTCGACCAACCCTTGGCCAAAATATCTTCGAAAAAAAATTACAAACGTCCCGATGATTCTCAATATTGTGAAATAGAAACACTCGAGGTTCCTTTGAAATCGCGCAAAGAAAGCTTTGTGCATTATGACGGCTATTCAGTTCCCAAAGTGAGTTATCAATATGATTATCAGAATAACGTGCATGAAATAGAGGGATTGTTTGAAGATAAAACTATTAAATATAATCATCAATATTCTGATCCTGTTTCCTGGGTTCATGATGATAAAAAACACCAATCATCTGCCGTTGTTCAAAAATACTTTGTTCACGAAGACGGGTCAGAAAATGTTGGGAAACCGGTTGCTTACCCGAGTATCCAACCACAGCCCCATAAAGTTCTGACTTCAGGCCAGAAAAAGGGGAAAAAAACTTTTGATGATTATTATGAATATACCCCGTATTATGAGTCGCAAAAATATCAGCGACCTGATGGAACCTTATATGGTAAAGAAATGAAGAAAATACGCACGGATAAAAAGTACTCACGGAAGGAAGTCCGAGAAAATCGTAGAATCGAAGTATCGAGGAAAAAAAATCATACCTTTGATAAAAAAAATGGCTTTTTTGGCGAGGTTACTTCAAGAAAAATAGGAGATAAGGTTTTTTACCAAAACCAAAGCCGGACAAAAGTCATTCTACCCAGTGGAACCAAAAATTTTACGCCTTGGGTAAATATCGGTGGGAGGCAGGGTCCCGTGGTTGAAAATGAGAGGTGGTGTTAAGGCTATACGGGAGGGCTAATCTAAATGACTTCTAATCGAAAGGTGTGAAAAATGTTTAAACGCTTACTTCATTCTTTATTTTTAAGCCAGTTCGTTTTTATCTCTCTCATCCAGCCTGGTATAGCAGGATGGAAAGGGTTCGATAATAAAGATGAGGGAAGTTTACCAAGAGTTTACAATCAGCCTACTTTGCGTATCGAAGTCTTTAAGCATGCTGAGTCAGCACCTTTCGAAATAAAGATAAATTACCTCGACAAACAGTTTCAACAGGCTTTATTTAAGAGAAATATCTTATTTGAAGAAAATTCAAAAAAGCGTGCCTTAATCTCTACATTAGATAGCAGATTTCCTTTTTCATTTCATCTTGATTCTAAGGGTAATGTTCATATTAAGAAGATTCTTTCTCTCATTAATATGGACTGGTCTGTTCAGGGCGACATACATATCTATAAAACCTTAACCAGCAACGGAAACTTACGTCTTTTAGGAAACCATATCTTTAATCATGGTGAGGTGAAGGGGCATAAGCTTCATTTGGATGGCAAAGAAGGTGTTTTCAACCATGGCGGAATTATTAAGGGGACACATTTAAATTTTTCGAGTCAAAAAAATATTGGGAATATTCATGGGCAAATTCATGGCAAGATTCTTTTTCTAAATACGCCTGATAAACTTCTTAATTTTAGTAAGGCGTTAATTTCGATTAATAACCTGTATATCCAAGCTAATAAAATTCAGATCCAGGAGAGTTCCCTTGTAAGTGAGAAATCCCGGATCCAGGCTAGCTCATTAAATTTGAAAAAAGGAAGCTGTTTAAAGGTTATAAAAAATCTCTATCTGCAAGCCAAAGAAATGAAGCTTAATGATAGTTACCTTGTATCAGGCAATGCTCAATTTGATCTTGTGAATTGGCATAGCCATAGAAGTTTAGTGAAATCCACGGGAGACCTCAGGGTAAAATTTCAAAACTCTATAGATAATACCCGTAGTCGGATTACCGCTAAAAAGATTGACTTTCAGGGAGGTTCTTCTCTAGAAAGCAAGATTTCAAATGTTTCAGGGGAGATTGTAGCTGATGAAATCCTAGATACGAGAGAAATTTATAAATTTAATAATGAAGATGGTTTGGTTGCGGGAAGGAAAATAGGATTAAAAGCTCAAGATATTTTTAATATGGGTCAGAGAGGAGTTATCGCTAAAGATACCTTAAAAGTTAAGGCACGCTCCTTAGTAAATTACTACAGTCTTTTTTTTGGCGAAAAAATAGATATTGAACTTCCCACTTTAGAAAGAATCTTTTCAACATATGATGACAGACAGCGCTTTTTTCAAGAAAACATCAAATCAGGTTTGTTTTTTAATCAGCATGGTCACATTCAGGCTTGGAAAAGGCTAAAAATTGCGGCTTCAGGACACATTCATAATATAGGGGGCAAGATAATTTCGATAGGTCATGGGGAAATTCGTGGCGATTTGGGAATTACAAATCAGAAAGGTGCATTGATTCAAGCGGGTGTCTATAGTCAGCCAAAGACAAACATTGATGAGTCCTATTATTATGACTGGGCTCGCCTGGGACACTTTGGCGATCTCTTGATACAAAGTTATGGGGAGATAAAAAACCTTGATAAGAGTTCTCGAATTTCAGCAAAACAAGATCTTAAGATAACAAGTATCGACAAGTCTTTTTTCAACGAAGGACAAGTTGAGTCAACAGCTCTGGACAAAAATGTTCTTATCACGGTTAAAGAAGATTTTGAGAACAAAGGAACTTTATTCGGAACCAATTCAGGAAAAGTCGATGCCAAAAATGGTACCTTTAGGGGAATTGGAGGTAATGTCTTTTTTGATAATGGACGTCTACGATTTGAAGTGAAGGATTTTTATAATTATGGGTTTGACCAAGACATAGCTAAAATTTCGGCGCAAACTTTAGATGTGACTTCTAAGGGAAACTTTTTCAATCGTGAAGGCGCGGAAATAAAAGCCCAAAATGATATTTATATCAAATCTCAGCATTTTAATAATACAAAGGGGCGCATCGGAGGAAACCGGCTGAGTCTCAAAATAGGAGATGGACCAAATTTAGAATTAAGAGAGCAAAAAAAATTATCTACAGGCCAAACGCTTTCGGTACTCAAGAGTCCTTATCTGGCTTCTTTTCAAAACCCACAACAAAGCTCACAAACTTCATTTCACCAGAATGAGACATCAGAGGACGAAACCATTACGGATCCACCTGAGCCAGACCCAGAAAAATCCGATGATCCTGAAAACCCTTACAGTTCTAATGAAGATTCGAAAGAATCAGATGAAAAATCTCCAGAATCTTCTTCTGATAAGCAAGATGAATCTCAGAAAGAGGATCTTTCAGGTTATCTCATTAATACAAGTGGTCAACTCGTTGGGAAAGAGGAGCTGGAAATTTCGGCATGGGGCGAAATCCATAATGTCAGCTTGGGGATTCTATCAAGTCCCGACGGTCAAATGTCGATTTGGAGTGATGGGAATGTCCTAAACCAAGACAAAGGGAAGATTCACGCAAAAGAAGGAGCTTTCTTAAAAACATCAGGCATTTTTTATAATGCAATGGAAAGCGAAGTTTCCGCAAATAGAGGAGAGCTACAAGGATTTCAAATTTATAATGAGGATTCGTCTCGAATTATAGGGAATAAGCTAAAGTTTATTTCTAATGATTATTTTCGTAATAAAGGAAATTCAGAGATTTTGGCCCTTGATTGCTTGAATCTAAAGGGCCAGCTGTTTGTTCAAAAAAATGAGTCGAGCATGAAGTTGCGGACTGGCCAGATTCATCTTACACGTCAATACATCCTAGGTGATCAGTCATCTCTTTTTGCTGAAGAGTCTTTGGATATTTCTTCTCCCCAAATTCATCTTTTCAATAAAAGTCTTTTAGAAGGCAACGGTGAAGTCAATTTGCAAGGCGATCTTCTGTCTTTAGAACAAGGCTCATCTCTTATGGCTCATCAAGATACCATTGATCTAGGCTTTATTTGTAAAATTAGAAATATTGACTCGAAAATTTATGGACACTCAGGTCTTCTAACTTCTCCCGAACTCTTTCTAGAAAATGAGGGGTATATAGAATCAGGAAAAGATCTTCTTTTAAGAATTGGCCACCATAAACCTGAATACTTGGGGGGAGACATTACGCTTTGGAAATTAGAAAGCTCAACCAATGGAGTCATTCAAGCAAAGAACAAAGTCACACTTGATTTACAAGACGTGAAAGATACTTTCCCTTACCTTTATGGAACATTCAAGGCCCCCCATATACATTACAAATATCTTGGGGAAAGTGATCTTTCACATCACCTATCAGAGGTCGTTCTTGAGTGTGATGATTTAACTTTAGAATTAGGAACTGTACAGAACAGTGAAGAAAAAATATTCTCCCATGACACATACTTAAAAGCCCAGAAGCTCTTCAATCAGAGCACTTTATATAGTTTAAAAAGCCTGAAATTACATATCAAAGAAAAAATAGAAAACTCTTATTATGGAAGCGAGCAAAACCAAGAAAAATCCCCCCTCTATAGCCAACTTGTTGGAAAAAAAGATATCTTAAATCTTCCAGAAAATGTTTTATCTCTTGATGATTTAAAATGGTTAAATCAGCCCTTAAAAAAAGTAAGGAGTTTAATTGGAGCAAAAGAAAATCTCTCTATAGAAACACAGGAATTGGATAGCCGTTTAGGAGGACTTTATTCCTTAGGTGATTTCTATCTGCGCTCTCCTGATACGTTTATAGGAACACCTCAGGTTAACGAAAAGAAAAACTGGCTTCTCCCTCATGGCGAAGCCCAAAAACTGAATCACTCTTTAAACTATTTTCCTTCTTCGCAAGGGTTTCTTGTGGCACAAGGGGGCCTTATGATCGATATACCTTCAAAGGGAAAATTCTTTAATTTCTTAGGAAACATACAATCAAAGAAAAAATTCACGGTAAATGGAGGAAGATTCTTTAATTTTGGTGGGAAAATCACATGCAATCAGGCGCATCTTTCCTGCCAAGATTTCTACAATCTTGTGGGTTCAGTGCGTGATTATAACTCTATGGATGATTACCACTATATTGACTACCCAGTCACACCGCCTGCGTCTTTGACTGTTCTTGGAAAGCTGCTCGTTAATTCAGGAACACTTAGAAACTTTGGGGGACATATCTATGCCCAGAATGGGGCAGATCTTACAGGAAGAAACGTGACATCGCGGTCCCAACCCTTTCTCTATAAACGTGTTTATACGAAGTACTGGGAAGAAGAGGTAAAAAGTTCCAAGCACTTTGTTGGCATTAATACGGGCTCAAAAAGGTCGACTGAAATAAAAAGTAAGAAATTTGCCGAGGAAAAGGGGCATCATACTCAGCATGCTGTTATCAGCTCTCCTCAAGGCGTGTCAGTCAATGTGGAGAATTATCTTTTAAGCGCGGGAATCATGAAGAGTCCTAATATTACCCTATCTTCCGCAGGAAATATTCAGCATGGAGCGCAAGAAAACCTGTCCTTACCTGGAATCCAGACGTCTCGTCCTAATTTTCAACACATGATTGAAAAAGTCTTAACGGGGGGCCTTTACCTTCAGAACCAAGACCCCAACAGTCCGTTTTTAGTTGAAAACCGGCTTGATACATCTTGGGCTTCCGTGGACCCACAGCTTTATTTTTCTATCTTAAAGGAACCGGGAATTCCTTTTTCCCCTGCAAGGGCGAAACTTGCTATGTCGCCTCAGGAGCTGACGCACCTTGTTATCCAAACTTTACAAGATAGTTTGGGAACAGGTTACCTGCCTCATATGCAGAACTTAAAAGAAGGGACTCAAATAATATACCGGCATGTTGAATCCTTACCTGAAAAAGAAGAAGTCCCGATTGAAAAAATGCGACTCCTTAAATCATTCAGTGCATCCGATAAAGCTTTAATCACGGAAAAACTGGATGAAGACGCTCTTGAAAAAGCAGGAATTGGCTTTAGGGAAACGAGTCTTCATGGGGGGAAAGCCCTTATCCCTGTATTTCTTGGTCCGGTATCCTCCCAACAGTATCATCCTCATGGGACAACCGAAGGAGAAAATATAAACTTCCAAACGAAAGGCAAATTTGCACACACCTCAGAAATTTCAGGTAAAGATGTTGAAATAGACGCCGATGAGCTCGATGTCAAAACCACGACCCATGAAGAGATTCTCGAAACCCGCCACCTTGATATGAAATCTTCAGGTAATAAGGTTATGGGGTCTAAGACAATAAGCGAGCGTCGCGAGTTCCACAAGGTTAAGGCCCCTAACCAAAAAGCTTCTATTGAAACCCAGGGCAATTTAAGGCTTATGATTAAAAAGAATGCAACTTTTACGAATGCAAGCCTTAAAGTTCATAAAGATCTAAACGCCGCTTTGCTAGGGTCATTAGACCTCGCTCCTCAGACATCTTATGAAGTTATGGATTGCTCTGTAGAAGATGCGGGCATGCTATCAACCTTAAAACCGATCTTTCATCAAACAAACTTTTTTGTTGAAGGAAAAAGTAGAGTCCAGGCTAATAACTATAAGAATACAGCGTCTAACTTTATCGGAAAAGGTGACATATTTATCGACGTTGCAGAGGACCTGAAACAATTTCTCATTTATCAACGTTTTAAATCCCATGAATCGTATAGCGATAAGCAGGGCGTTTTCTCCCGCCAACGCACAGAGTCCTGGGCTGAAGACAACGTGGTTCAACGTCCCTTAATGATAAGTTATGAAGGCGACATTATTCAAAGAGCAGGTCATAAAATTGAACAAAAAGGATCAAGCCTTATTACGCTAAAAGGTAACCTTTACCAAACTGCTCGAAACATTGAACATAGTGGGGATGTCCTCGAAGCTCGTTCTTATAGCAAAAGCAAAAGCTCGAACCTTATTGGGGGAAAAAGACGAAAGGTTCAAACCTGGTCAAATGAAGTCGAACCCACATACCTTATGGTTGCCGGGGATCACGTCCTCAACACACCGGAAGATTTTGTTGAAGAAGGTGTCAAATCCCATATTGGCGGTGATACTTTTCATAAAGTCGGAGGTAAGAGCACCTCCAAAGGCCTTAAAGCTCAGAACAAACAGGTCATCGAAGAAAGTTCTTATTCGTTTGATTTCCTTGGATCTGACTACTTTCAACCTCAATTAAAAAATGCGCATCGTTCAAGTCACTCTTTACCGAACGATCCTTTTATTCGTCAACTCTCTCAATTTCTCAATGCAAAAGACTTAGCTGATATTTCTGCCGAAGGAATATATACAGCTTTAGAAGCTTATAAAGCCTTAAATGATTATGCTTCAAGCTATGAAACCCATGGTGATATAGGTCTGTTATATGCTTTTGGTGAACGCATTGGCTTAACAGACAAGGACGGGAACTTCGATCCTCGTGTCGGAATTACTTTTACAAAAAGAAAAACAGAATCCCAACAAACAGTTATTCATCCCACAGTTTATGTAACAAGCGGAAAATTTGAACGAACGGCTCAAAACATTGATCTCCTTGATGGCTTCGATCTGACGGCAGGAGATGAAGTCCGATTCACGGCGAACAAGAAACTCAGAATGGAGGCCGGGAAAAATGAATCTTCACTTCAGATGTCTCAAAGAACAAAAAGTGTTTCCGGGCGTCCTCTTTCTGCAACATTTGGCGAAGTCTCCTGTGGAAAATCTTCTTATCAAGAAGAGGAATCTACCTATGAACCCGTATCAATAAAGTCAGCTAAGGATATTTCTTTAAAAGCCGAGGAAAAAATAACCGGTGATGGCGTTCAAGTCGAAAGTGAGGAAAACGTAACTTTAAAAGCCCCTAAGGCGAAGTTTTCCAGCCGACAAAACACCATTCATTCAGAATCTGATAGTTATAATGTCAGCGCTCATTTGGCGGGTGGAAGCTTTCATATTCATGAAGGGGAAAGAAAAAAAGCCTGGGCCGAAAACCCAACCTTTCTCATTGGTGATACAGGTGTTAAGGCAGATATCAAAGATTCGACGTACCTAAAAGGCGTATTGGTAAATGCACCCAACGGTTCTGTGACCTGGGTCAGTTCTGAAATGGAAGGGGAAGATGTTCATGATTACGATCATGAGTCAAGCCGCAGTTTTGGGATGCAGATTAATTTGGCTAGCGCTATCCCTGTCGTTCCTGAATTTGGTATGAAAAATAATAAAAGGGAAGGGGTAACGCGCACAACAATTGGAAAAGGTAATATTCAAACAGATAAAATTACCGGATCCATCAACCGGGAAGTCTCGAAATACCAAGAAATTACCAAAAGTGATAAAAAGCACGTCCGCATTGTTATTCCTATCGCGAAGGACTGGAGCCAGGTTCTGGATCAGACCAAAAATAATATCCAGACTTTACGCAAGATCTTTACAGAAACCGCTAAGAATGCACCTCCACGACAAGCCCAAGCTATCCATCAGGCTTTAGAAGCTGATAAGGAGTTAGAAGCCGAAGGTGTATCAGAAGAAACCCGGGAGAAAGTTTTAAAAGATCCCGAAGCTGCCAAAGCGGTCCAATTAGCTCAACAAATTTTAAAACGAGAATCCAAGACCCCCGTTCCCGACCAAAAACCTTCTTTAAATACGCAATATGACCAAGCTGAAGACCTCGCAAGCCTTCTGGATAGTCAACCCACGGTCGTCCTGCAGGATCAAGAAATTCACGTTCTTCAGGCTGTTCCAGTCGTATCAAAGGATGATACGACCCGTGAAAGTCTCAAGAAGGTTGGAACATTCCATACATACCTAACCGAACAGGCCAAGAAATATCCTGAGCTGACAAAATATCTGGGTAAAGCGATAAGGGCCGTTGCGGAATCTGGCCACGTCTACGGATATTGGCAGGCGGGTATGACAGGTGCATGTATGGGTGCCGGGCTCGGACCCCTTGGGGCAGGAGCCGGATTTGCTGGCGGTATTCTCACAGCCTATGGGGCCGAAAAGATAGTAGAGACCGGCCTTCACTATGGAATCGAACAAAGCGCCCAATGGGCCCGGGATCAGGGAACGAGCGCCAAAGAAAGCCAAGAGTTTGAAAATGTTATTTATGATTCTGTAAACCTGGTTGGAAATGTCTTAGCGGTCAAAGGAGTTGGGAAGAAACTAAAAGGGGCGAAGGCGAATCCATCACTTCTCCCAGCTCCTGAAAAACGGCTGCTGCTGACAGACCAAAGGAAGAATGTTTCTGTTGATAAAAAATTTTCCTTTGATCCCAAAATATTTGATAAAAATGTAAAGTGGAAAGCGCCCAAAGGCACTCAACAAAATTACACAGTCTATCAGCGTAATGACATTGATTGGAATATGGTTAGAACGAAAGGAGATAAGAATTTTATTGGAAAAACCAATTTAGAGGCAGCAAAACGAGGCAACCCTCCTCAATTAAAAGATGCTGAGCTAGCAACTCTTCACCATATAAGTCAAAATAGAAGTGGACCTTTAGTAGAAGCAAGCCGCAGATACCATGGGGTTGATACAAGGAGGAAATATAAAGTTGGAAGTCAGGGTAAGCCTGCCAATGATATACTTCATTCTAGTTGGGGAAATAGAAAATCCCATCCAACTAATCCTGCTATTCACGATTCCCTCTGGAAAGCAGATACAACAGCTTACTGGAAATGGAGAGTAAAGAATGAAAAATAGGATTAATGATCTTATTAATAGAGCTACAGCTTTACAAGAAAAATGTATAATTGCTCCGCAAGAAATTCATCAAGTAGAAGAATCTCTCAAAGTAGTGCTTTCCAATGATTTTAAAGAAATTGCTCTAAGATATGGTTATAGCATTTGGTTCAGTTTTCACCTATTCCCTGATGAGGTAATTGAAAGTACAAGAGCTCTTAGAGACCAGGGATTACCCAATAATTATATTTGTTTAGAGGAAGATGACTGTGGCATGAGCTTAATAGAGACTCAAGATTCCCCAGAAAAGCCTTCCCCTGTTATGTGGTGCGATATTCCAGACGTTTATAACCTCCTTGAAGGGAAACCTTTAGAACATAGCCCGACTATTTTTCCTTCATTTACAGATTTTTTTGAATATCTGATTGAACAAGAGGAAAAAGACCGGGCAGAGGATGAAGCATTAGCTACTACCGAAAAAGAGGAATAAAAATTCTTGTAGTTCTTTGATATTGTAAAATTTTCCTCTACACATCTAGGCCGTCCTCTTCATTGCCAAGGACTGGAGCCAGGTTCTGGATCAGACAAAAAATAATATCCAGACTTTACGCAAGATCTTTACAGAAACCGCTAAGAATGCCCCTCCACGACAAGCTCAAGCTATCCATCAGGCTCTTGACCTTGATTCTGAACTTGAGAATGAAGGGGTTTCTGCTGAAACTCGTGGGGAGCTGCTGACAGATCCTGAGGCCGCAGAAGCCGCTCAACTTCTTTATAATCTTAAAAAGGAAACGATTCCTCGTCCTGAACACAAACCCAAAACTTCCGCTGAAAAGAAACTTTCTGATCAACGA
>LFIK01001846.1_pt1 | contig 16961 bp, 15 predicted proteins | sample 643401 | NCBI WGS metagenome assembly LFIK01 (sample SAMN03777447, study PRJNA286221) | soda lake metagenome | biome: soda lake; feature: Kulunda steppe; material: water; isolation source: sample T5-Br brine of Lake Tanatar-5 | place: Russia: Kulunda steppe | collected 2010-07
AGCGATGTCCAGGCTGACCCCGTTGACCGCCTTCAGTGTGACCGCCGGTCTGAACAGACCGCTGCGCAGGCGGAATTCCACCCGCAGGTCACGCACCTTGAGCAAGGATTCACTCATGCCGCCCCCTGCAGTTTCAGTTGGTGCACCCGTCGGCAGCGGGTCTGATGAGAAGTGTCCACATCGACCAGCGGGACATGCTCGGCCTCGCAGGCCGTCTCCGCGTAGGGACAGCGTGGATGGAACCGACAACCGGCCGGCATCATCCAGGGCATGGGCGGGGTGCCGGGAATGGAGGGCAGTCGCTGACCGCGTTCGCCCAGCTGCGGCATGGACTGCAACAGCCCCTCCGTATAGGGGTGCCGAGGCTCGGCAAACAGCGCGTCCACGGTCGCCGTTTCCGCTATCCGGCCGGCGTACATGACCGTCACCCGGTCACAGAGGTCAGCGACCACGCCCAGGTTATGGGTAACGAACAGGACCGCCATGCCAAGCTCGTCCTGCAGATGGCGCAGCAGATCCAGCACCTGCGCCTGCACGGTCACGTCCAGGGCCGTGGTGGGCTCATCGGCAATCAGCAGCTTCGGGTCACAGGCCAGCGCCATGGCGATGGCCGCGCGCTGACGCATGCCGCCGGAGAACTCGTGGGGATAGGAGTCCAGTCGCTCGGCTGGATGGGGAATCTGCACCAGTTCCAGCACCTCGATGGCTCGATCCCGCGCCTGGCGGCGGCTGCAACTCCGGTGCCGACGCACCACTTCAGCGATCTGATCGCCAATGGTGAAGGCTGGATTCAGACTGGTCATGGACTCCTGAAAGACCATGGCAATGTCGTTGCCGCGCAGATCGCTCAGCTCGGCCTCGCTCATGGCTGCCAGGTCACGGCCCTGAAACAGGATCCGGCCCGCGCGGATGCGTCCCGGCGGCGACGGAATCAGGCGCATGATCGACAGCGAGGTCACCGTCTTGCCAGAGCCGGATTCACCGACCAGCCCCAGCGTCTCGCCGGCGTGCACATCGAATGACACCCCGTCCACCACGGTGACCCAGCCGTGGTCGGTCAGAAACTCCACTTCCAGATCCTGCACCTGCAGGATGGGCTCCATGGCGCCCTCTGCTGAACCATTCGGCATATTCACTCCTCCCGGCGCGTTTCGCGCCCCAGCGAGTCGCGCAGACCATCTCCCAGCATGTAGAACGCCAGCACCGTGATGGCAATGGCCACGCCCGGGAACACGATCAGTGACGGTGAATGGCTGATGTAGCGGAAGCCCCGTCCGACCATGGCACCCCAACTGGAATCCGGCGGCTGGGCCCCCAGGCCCAGGAAGCTCAAACCGGCCTCGGACAGCATGGCAATGCCTGCGAACACGGAGATCTGCACGAACAGTGGCGAGACCACATTGGGCAGAATGTGCCGGGTAATGATCCAGCTGCGGCTGCAGCCGATGCTGCGCGCCGCCTCTACGTAGGTTTCCTGGGACACGGTCATGGCCGTGCCGCGCATGAGCCGCAGGAAGGTCGGCGAGAGCAGGATGCCGACGGCGATCATGGCATTGGTCAGGCTGGGCCCCAGCGCCGCGATGATGGCAACCGCCAGGATCAGGGGCGGAAAGCTCATCAGCGCATCCGTCAGACGCATGATCAGGTTGTCGACCTGACCGCCGACCAGACCGGCCACCAGGCCCGGAGGCACGCCGATCACCAGCGCGATGGTCACCGCCTGAAAGGCGGCCAGCAGCGAGATGCGAGCGGCGAAGATGGTACGACTGAGGACATCTCGCCCCAGTTCATCAGTACCGAACCAGTGCTGCCAGGAGGGCCCCTCCAGCACCCGATCCAGGTTCTGAGCCAGTGGATCGTAGGGTGCCACCAGCGGCGCGAACACGGCAGCAAGTGCCAGCACGATGAGAAATGCGAGTGCCCAGAGCGCTGGCGTCTGCTTGGCGAAGCGCCGCAGGAAACGCCGACGGGCACTGATTGCCTCGCCCAGGTCTTCCCGGACCGGACCCGAGTCCTGCCACTGTCCGGAGGTCTGAGTGGATGCGCTCATCAGGGCCTCACCTTCGGGTTGAAGTAGCCATAGGAGATGTCTACCAGCAGGTTGACGAACACGGCCACGAACACGGCCACGATCACCACACCCTGGATCATGGGCAGATCACGGGTGAAGACCGACGCCACTGCCAGCTGACCCAGCCCGGGCATGCCGAAGATCTGTTCCACGATCACGGTGCCGCCGAGCAGATAGTTGGCCTGCAGCCCGAGCACGGTCACCATTGGAATGGCTGCATTCTTGAGGCCGTGCTTCAGCACCACCCGGCGCCACGGCAGCCCCTTGGCACGCGCGGTCCGGATGTAGTCCATGTTCATCACGTCCACCATGGCGCCGCGCAACTGCCGAGTCAGGATGGCTGCAGCCGCAAGCCCCAGGGTGATCGCAGGCAGCATGATATGGCGCAGCCAGCCCTGGAAGCTTTCGGTGATGGGGATATAGCCGGTGGCAGGCAGCCAGCCATTCCAGATCGCAAAGACCAGGATCAGCATCAGGCCGAGCCAGAAGTTGGGTATGGCCAGCCCCGCCGAGGCACCCACCGTGACCACCCGGTCGGAGACGCTGCCCGGTCGGGTTCCCGCAATGACACCTGCAGGCACCGCCACCAGCAGGGCAATGAAGATGGCGGCGAACGCTAGCGACAGCGTGACCGGCAGCCGCTCGACGATGACCTCCAGTACCGGCTGATCAGAGAACAGCGATGTGCCCAGATCGCCGCGCACAACCCCGCCTGCCCAGCGCGCATACTGGGTCAGGATCGGGTCGTTCAGGCCCATGTCCTCGCGAATGGCCTCGATCTCTTCCTGACTGGCGTCTTCGCCGGCCAGCATGTAGGCCGGATCGCCGGGAATCAGCAGCACCAGCGAGAACACCATCAGCGAGACGATGAACAGCAGCGGCACCAGCGCCAGCAATCGTTGCAGAATGAACGAGATCATCCTTGCGCACTCTCCTCTGTCAGGCCTGATTGCCTGCAGGCACGCTGGTCCGACGCCCGCCGGCAGCCCTGCCTGTCCCCCTGATTCGGTCGCCCTTGCGAGCCGACACATTCACCCCGGGCTCTGCGGCTCGGTGCACGTCAGTCGTCCGGGTCCGTGACAGCACCCACATGACGCACGCTGACGCCTCGAAACTCAGGCTTGTTGCCCGATATCCAGGTTTCGAACCCCTCCACCTTCGGGTGCAGCGCGAAGGTCGCTGGCGGCAGCGACAGCACCATCCCCAGCGCCTGCCGGGTGATCTCGCCGGTGGCAGCCTGCAGCAGCGCCGCTCGCTTGTCCGGATCGATCTCGGTCCGGGCCAGATCCGCCAGCCGCTCCACCTCCGGCGTGCTGTGTCCACCCGGATTGGGCATGGCGCCAGGGGTGAACAGCAGATCGATGGTCTGGGACGGATCCGGACGGCCACCCCACTGCACCAGTGCTGCTGCGCTCTCCTGTGCGCCGTAGAAACGCTCACTGATCTGGGCCCCCTCCAGCACCCGCGGCTGCGGCCGAATCCCCACTGCGCGCAGCTGATCCTCGATCGCCTCGAACAGAGGCATGTAGGAAGGAATGTTGGGCACGATCAGCTCGAACTCGAAGCCGTCTTCCAGGCCGGCTTCCGCCAGCAGGGCCCGGGCCCGCTCCGGGTCATGATCGTAGTAATCGCGGCCGGTCTCCGGATCGAAGGCCACAAACCCCTCGGGAAACGGCTGCACCGAAGCCTCGCCGTGCCCCAGCCCCAGGGCATCGACGATCGCCTGACGCCTGATGGCGAGATTCATGGCCTGACGCACGCGCACGTCATCGAAATGGGACTGAGTGCGGTTCAGCTGCACGTGCAGGAATTCCACCCCGATGCGCTGCTTGACGTTCAGTCCGGCCAGCCGTGCCTGGTCGATCTGCAGCGAGGACAGGTTGGTACCGTCAAGCTGGCCGCTGATCACCGCATTCAGTCGGGTGGTCTCGTCCGGAATCAACAACAGCTCCAGGCGCCGAATACGTGCTGCGTCCGGATCCCAGTAGTCCTCGAAGCGTTCGTAGACAGACCGGTTACCAGCCCGGTACTCCACGTGTCGCCAGGGACCGGCACCCACACCACGACGATCCAGGCGCGGGTCGTCGAACGCAGCCGGCGAGATCATCATGCCCGCGCGATCGGACAGGATCAGCGGCAGTGCCGCATCGGACCGACTCAGATGCAGCCGCAGCCGGTAGTCATCCAGGATTTCCTTGCGATCGATGCTGGCCAGCTCCGATGCCACCGCCGACCCACGGACGCTGCGGGCCCGCTCCAGATTGGCCACCACCGCTTCCGCGTCCAGATACTCGCCATCGTGAAAATGCACCCCCTGGCGCAGCTCCAGGTCCAGCCAGGCGCCGTCGTCGGCAAAGGCCCATGCGCGCGCCAGCCCGGGCACCGGTTCACCGTCGGTATTCATGTGCACGAGGCGGTCATAAACGGGAAACAGCCAGGTATTGTCATAGCTGGACGTGGCGCGATGGGGATCGAAGCGGGTCACCCCGCTGGCGAAGGCAAAACGAGCCGTGGCATCCGGATCTACCGGTCCGAGCTGACGCTGAGAGGAAGCGTCGCCGCACCCTGCCAGCAACAGGACAACCAGGCCCAGAACAGGTCCTCCGAGACAGTACCGCTGCACCTGCCCTGCAAGTCTGAACACCTGAAACCCCTGCCCCCATGTTTCTAACTTTTCCGCAGACTAGTCGAACATCGAGCATTCTGGCAAGTCACTTGAATTAATCATCAAGGCCCGCGACGTTCGACCACCCTGTTGCCGGATCCGGTACCCTTGCCCCCTTTCCTGCAAGCGTGAAACGCCTTACAGCGGAATGGCGCCCGGATCGCTTTCCGTGCAGACTCAGGGGGGCATCGGTGGCTGGCCTGTACAGGATGGCACTGCAAGCTGGCGTCAGGTTGCAGGGCGGCGCCGACGCAACAGGACGAACTATCCGTTGCCGGCTGCATGCCTGATCTGGACGGTCACGGAGCCGGCGACCAGTGCAATGGGGAGCAACAGGTGAAAGCACGGGATTACCGGGACTGTCTGGCTGTCATCACCGGTGGCGGCGCCGGCATGGGCAGGGAGCTGGCGCTGCAGCTGGCGCAGGAAGGCTGCCATGTGGCCGTTTGCGACGTCTCGCAGGACAACATGGACGAAACCCGCCGACTGGCGCTGGCACAGGCGCCCGAGGGCACCCGGGTCAGCACCCATGTCTGTGACGTGGCCGACGAACAGCAGGTGCTCGCGTTCCGCGACGAGGTGCTGGCTGCCCATGGCCGCGACCAGATCAACCTGCTGTTCAACAATGCGGGTATCGGCGGTGGCGGCAGTCTCGTCACCGACGAACGTGCCAGCTGGGAGCGCACCTTCAACATCTGCTGGGGTGGCGTGTATCTCTGCGCACGAGCCTTCCTGCCTGCCCTCATGGCCGCGGAGCATGGGCATATCGTCAATACCTCGAGCATCAACGGCCTGTGGGCGTTCATCGGTCCGACCACGCCGCATACCGCCTACAGTGCAGCCAAGTTCGCCGTGCGCGGGTTCACCGAGGCGCTGATCACGGACCTGCGCCTGAACGCGCCCCACGTCCGCGTCTCGCTGGTGATGCCGGGACACATCGGCACCTCCATCGTCGAGAACTCGGGCAAGCTGCTGGGACGCGCTCCCGAGCAGATGGATGCGGTGGAAATCGCCGCCATCCGGGAACAGCTGGTGAGCGCCGGCATGCCGGTAAGCAACGTGCCGGATGACGACATCCGCGAACTGATCCGGCAGCGGGCGCGCGACTTCCGCGACAAGGCCCCCACCAGCGCCAGCCAGGCCGCCAGCATCATTCTGGAAGGTGTGCGGGCCGGTCGCTGGCGCATCCTGGTGGGCGACGACGCCCACGTGGTGGACAAGCTGGTGCGCGAAGATGCCGAAGGTGCCTACGACCCGCCGTTCCTGGAGAAACTGGCCCAGGCCGGTCAGCTCGAGGAACTGATGGCCACCACCCGGCCGGCAGGATGACCGGCCCTGACAAGGAGGGAATGCCATGGGCATTGAAGTAGGCGGATTGCTGGGCCTGATCCTGCTGGTCCTGATGATCTACGCCATCGTGAAGACCGTGAACAGCAGCGCCGGTACCGGCGCCAAGGTGCTCTGGATCCTGCTGATCCTGCTGTTGCCGTTGCTGGGCGTGATCCTCTGGCTTCTGCTGGGCCCCAGGCGCTGAGTCGCGCGGGACGGTGGCCCGTCATTCCCGATCACCGTCCCGGGTCAGCCACTCACCCGACAGCCGCTCGCCGCTGGTGACGAACTCGCGCAACGACAGCTGGCCGAACGCCTCTCGGGACAGTCGCTCCAGCGTTGCCAGCACCGCATGCACCTGGGGGTGCTCGCCGGGCGCCAGACGCTCGCCGGGATCCTCTCTGGTGCCATGTCGCACCGCTTCCAGCGCCATGTGAACCGACGCTTCTTCCCACGGGCAGGCCGGCAGGAACCCGGGCATGTCTTCCAGCGTGGGCGCGACCAGGCCGTCGGCCATGAGCGAGCCCAGCAGCTCGTCTACCACGTCCACCGGCACACGCAACCGTCGGGCCAGCCACTGGGCCGATGGCGGCGGTCGGCGACCGTAGAAGCTCTCGCCGATCAGCCGCAGGATGTGCAGCGTGAGATGCTCGCGTTCCACGAAACTCAACTGCCCCAGCTGTCGACGCCCGGGTAGATACTCCGGGTGCTGGTGATAGAACGACAGCGTGCCCCCGATCAAGAGGATGAGCCAGCCCAGATAGAGCCAGATCATGAAGAAGATGGGCGTGGCAAACCCCGAGTAGATCGCCGTATAACGGCCGGCACCGGCAACGAAGGCTGCGAACAGCATGCCCATGCCATGCCAGAGCACGCCCGAAGCGGCTCCGCCGATCAGCGCCGACCCGAACCGGACGCGCGTGTTCGGGACGAACATGTTGATGAAGGTGAAGGCAAATATCACCATGATGATTGGCGTCAATCGACTCAACAGTTCCGCCAGTCGTCCCAGTGGATCAATGCCGAGCAGCCATTCTGCCGCCGTGCTGCTCATCAGCGTGGCGGTCATCCCCACCGATACGAACATCAGCACGGGCCCGAGCAGGATCACGCTGAAGTAGTCGCGAAAGCGTTCGGCCAGGCTGCGCTCGCGCGTGACCTGCCAGGTCTCGTTGAAGGCCAGCTCGATCTTGCGCATGAGCGAGACGGCGGCGTAGAACAGCAACAGGAAGCCTACGGTGCCCAGCACGCCCACCTGCACATTGTCGACAAAATCGACGATCTGGTCGGTGATTTCCTCGCTGCGCTCGCCCAGCGGCTCAAGCAGGTTGAGCAGGAAGGGCTCGATCTGATTATGGACACCGAAGCCCTTCAGGATCGAGAAGCTGATGGCCAGCAATGGCACCAGAGCCAGCAGTGTGGTGTAGACCAGACTCATGGCACGCAGGGTCAGCTGACCTTCGGCCAGATCCCGACCGACGGCAAAGCAGGTCCTGAGCACACGCATGCCCGCACGTGTTGCCGGGCCGGCCTGATCGAGATCACGCCAGAGCCACTGCTGACCGCGTTCCAGCAGAGGCCGCACCCGCGCGGCCGGTGTCAGGGCAGGCTCACTCACTGCAGACCATCCTGGCCGTATTCAAGGCCGATGCCCCCCTAGTCCGGCTGCCGCACGACGCGCAGATAGGGCTTCAGCGTCCTGAAGCCTTCCGGGTACTTGCGTCTTGCCTCTTCATCGCTGACCGACGGCGGAATGATGACATCCTCTCCGGGCGTCCAGTTCACGGGGGTGGCCACGGTGTGTTCAGCGCTCAGCTGAATCGAATCAAGCAGCCGCAGGACCTCGTCGAAATTGCGACCCGAGGTCATGGGATAGGTGAACATCGCCTTGATCTTCTTGTCGGGTCCGATGATGAACACCGATCGAACCGTGGCGTTGTCCTGGGGCGTGCGCCCCTCTGACGAACTGCCTTCCGTCTCCGGCAGCATGTCGTAGAGCTTGGCCACCTGCAGATCGGTGTCGCCGATCATCGGGTAGTTGGGTGCCGCACCCTGGGTTTCCTCGATGTCCCTGGCCCACTGCTCGTGGTTCTCCACCGGATCCACCGACAGCCCGATGATGCGGGTGTTGCGGCGATCGAATTCGGGCTTCAGCCGCGCCATGTAACCCAGTTCCGTGGTGCAGACGGGAGTGAAATCCTTCGGATGAGAGAACAGGATGCACCAGCTGTCACCGATCCAGTCGTGGAAGCGCAGCTCGCCCTGGGTGGTGCGGGCGGTAAAGTCAGGCGCCGTCGAACCGATTCTGAGTCCCATGGTCGGTACCTCCTCTTGTGACGGGTCAGCAGGAAGGGCGTATCCGGCGTGCCGCCGCGCGGTGACCCGCTCCGCGCCGACGCGCCCCGGGACGATGTCGCTCCGCAGGGGGAATATCGGCACCGCCCGCCCTTTGCCTATACTGGCGTGCATGATCCGGCCTGACCGCGCCAGTAGCAAGCGGGCAGGCCGAGCCAAGGGAGATGACTGGATGTTCGGACAGCGAGTAACCCTTTTCCGGCTGCTCGGCCTGGAGGTACGCGCAAACACAAGCTGGGTGCTGCTGGCAGTGCTGGTGTTCTGGTCGCTGGCCACCGGACTGCTGCCCCACCAGCTGCCGGGACTGGGACACGTCAGCTACTGGTTGCTCGCACTCGTCGGCACCATCGGCGTGTTCTTCTCGCTGCTCTTCCACGAATTCGCCCATGCACTGGTTGCCCGCAGCCATGGCATGCGCATAGAAGGCATTACCCTGTTCCTGTTCGGGGGCGTGGCAGAAATGACGGAAGAACCACCGGATCCGCGCACCGAACTGCGGGTGGCGGCAGCCGGCCCCATCGCCAGCGGCGTCCTGTTCGTGAGCTTCTGGGTACTGGCCGGCCTGGTGGCTGCGCTCACCCCTGCCGAACCACTGGTTGCCCTGCTGGGATACCTGGCACTGATCAATCTGATCCTGGCGCTGTTCAATCTGTTCCCGGGCTTTCCGCTGGATGGCGGGCGCATCCTGCGCGCCTGGCTGTGGCAGCGTCACGGCAACCTGCTGCGCGCCACCCGCACGGCCTCGCGTTCCGGTCAGGGCTTCGGCATGGCGCTGGTGGTGCTGGGATTCTGGGCCCTGATCTCGGTCGGAGCGCTGGGGGGCCTGTGGTGGATCCTGATCGGCATCTTCGTGATCGGCATTGCCCGCGCAGCCTATGACCAGACGGCCGCGCGCAACGCCTTCGAGGGCACCCCGATCGGCCGTTTCATGACCCACCGGCCGGTGACCGTGGAGCCGGCAATGAGCCTGGGCGATTTCGTCGAGGACGTCGCCTATGTGCACCATTACAGCGTATTTCCGGTGGTGGAAGGCGGGCGCCTGATCGGTCTGATCCGCACTCGGGACGTGCGCCAGGTCCCACGCGAGGCCTGGCCGAACACCCCGCTGCGCAGCATCATGCAGGCACCCGCGCCGGAACAGCTGGCCGAGCGCCAGGACGACGCCGATCAGGTGCTGCAGCGCATGCAGCGGAGCCAGAGCGGCCAGGTGATCGTGGTGGAGGACCAGCAGCCGATAGGCGTGGTGACCCTCCGGGACATGCTGGAACACCTGGCCGTGCGGCAGGAGCTGGGCGCCGACCGCTGAGGCTTGGCGTCAGTCCAGCTCGCTGTAGAGCGACTCCGGCAACCGGGCACGCAGATCCCGCAGATCGCGGATGCCGGTCAGGTCCTTGGCGATCTCGTCGCGGACCAGCTGGCGAACCGTACCCGGCAAGTGGTCACGCAGCAGCCCCAGGAAGCGGGGCGGCGCGCACAGCACCAGACGCCCGAACTGGCCGGCCTTGTGGGCATCGGTCAGATTGCCGGCGACCTCCCGGGCAAAGCTCTCGATCTCGTGATCGTGAGCCGACTGGTGTTCGTTGAAACCATGTCGCCCACCGCCATGCAGTGCACCGCGGTCGCGGTCCTGGCCTGGCGCATCGCTGACCAGATCTCGCTCATGCATTCTGGATTCCGGATGTACCCAGGTCTCCAGTTCGATCAACCCGCCACGAGCGCCCTGGGCACGAAACAGCCGTGCACGTGCGCCATCAGCCACCAGAACCCAGATCACGACCATGCCACGCTCCTTATGCCATTGCAGATCCGGCCCCGTCCGCATCAGCCCTGATACAGATAGTCACGGGTCACCGGCACCGACTGCAGTTGCCTGCTCAGCTGAAAGTGAAACACGACCAGGTCCCCTTCCTCAAAGGAGGATTCGCTGGCCGCCAGGTAGAACTCCCAGACCCGGCAGAAACGCTCGCCCTTCAACGCGACGAACCGCTCGCGCTGGGCCTGGAAGCGCTCCTGCCAGGCTTTCAGGGTCCACGCATAGTGACGCCGCAGCACCTCCAGGTCGGACAGCACAAGGCCGCTGCGTTCGATTGTGGGCAGGACTTCTGACGCACTCGGAATGTAGCCGCCCGGGAAGATGTGGCGCTGAATCCAGGGGTTGGTCGCCAGAACCGGCTCGGAGACACGGCCGATGGTATGCAGCAGCGCCACGCCGTCGTCGCTGAGACGATCCCGCACCACATCGAAGAAGGCCTGGTAGTTGGCCAGCCCCACGTGCTCGAACATACCTACGCTGACTACCCGATCGTAGCTGCCCTGGTGTTCACGATAATCCTGCAGCAGGAACTGGACCTGATCCTCCAGGCCACGCGCTGCTGCCGTGGCGCTGGCCACCCGGTGCTGTTCGGCGGAAAGGGTCAGGCCGGTCACACTGACGCCATGCTCGCGTGCCAGGTGCATGGCCAGACTGCCCCAGCCGCAGCCGATATCGAGTACCTTCTGGCCGGGCGAGAGACAGAGCTTGCGGGCGATATGATCAGCCTTGGCGCGCTGGGCTTGCTCCAGCGAGACTTCCGGCGACGGGAAATAGGCACACGAGTAGTGCATTTCCTCGTCCAGAAACGCCCGGAACAGGGGCTCGTCCAGATCGTAATGGGCCGAGACGTTGCGGCGGGAACGCATGGGATTGTTGGCTCCCCGCAGCAACGCCAGCAGGCGCCGCCGCCATCGCGGCATGGATTCCAGTTCGCGCAGATTGCGCCGCAGCATGTTCAGCAGGCCGGCCAGATCGTCGCAATCCCAGCCACCGTCAATGTACGCCTCACCCATCTGCAGGGCCGGATTGCGCAGGATGCGGCCCAGCACCCCCGCGCTGTTCAGCCGCAACAGAAAATGCGGCTCGCCCTCTCCGAAGGTCTCTTCCTGACCCTTTTCATCCCGTATGGTCAGGGAACCATGACGAATCCGTTCTCTCAGCAAGCGATAGATCATAGAGCCCGCGTTGTTACGCCCCCCGTTTGCGCTGACTGGGCAGTCCGTTGGTATGCCTCGGCAACAGCCACAGATCGTCTGCTGCAGACGACCTGATTAAACCGCCTTGCAATTCTTCAGGCAAACCCGCGTTCATGCACCGAGCCAGCCGGCGCCTTCCGGTTCGATGGCCGGATAGACCAGCGCCTTCATCTGGCCACGCAGATTGAAGGTCCCGGACGGCATGAACTGGGTCATCAGGATGCAGATCAGGTCCTCGCGCGGGTCCACCCAGAACAGGGTGCTGGCCGCACCACCCCAGGCGATCTCACCGGCACTGCCAGCCGTGCCGGTGGCAGCCGGCCCCTGGTTGACCGAAAAGCCCAGACCGAATCCGTAACCCTCGTAGGTGGTCTCGCTGAATGTGCCCATCGCCCAGCGGGTCAGGTCGCCAGTGTCCGGCAGGTGATTGCAGGCCATCAGCTCCAGGGTCCTGGGGCCCAGGATACGGACGCCATCCAGCTGGCCACCGGCCAGCAGCATGCGACAGAAGCGCAGATAGTCGAAGGCACTGGACACCAGCCCGCCACCGCCGGAGAAGAACGTCCTGGGCCGGCCGTAGGGGCTGTTCCAGGGATCATCCAGCAGCTGCAGGCGACCATCCGGGCCGCGCTGATAGTTGGCCGCAAACCGGTCGAGGCGATCCTCGGGAACCGAAAAGAAGGTATCCTCCATTCCCAGTGGCCCCAGGATGCGCTCCTGCAGGAACCGGTCGAACTGCATGCCGCTCATCACCTCGACCAGATAGCCGCAGACGTCGGTGGCAAAGGAGTAGTTCCAGCGCGTTCCCGGCGAGAACTCCAGCGGCAATTCGGCCAGCTTCAGCACCATGTCGCGCAGGGTGGCGCCCTCTCCGGCAGAGCGGATATCCAGCTTGCGGTAGGCCCGATCCACGTTCGACGCATGCATGAAGTCGTAGGTCAGTCCGGACATGTGGGTGAGCAGGTCGCGGATGGTCATCGGCCGCTGCACTGGATCGGTGATGAAGTGTGGCCAGCTGCCGCTGCGGAAGACGCGCAGATCACGCCACTCCGGGATCCAGCGATGCACCGGGTCGTGCAGCTGAAAGAGGCCCTCTTCGTAGAGCATCATCAGGGCGACCGAGGTGATCGGCTTGCTCATGGAGTAGATGCGGAACAGGGTGTCCTCCTGCATGGCCCTGCCGCGCTCCAGGTCCATCATGCCCAGCGGCTCGCAGTAGGCGATCTCGCCACGCCGATACACCAGCGGCAGGAACCCGGCCACCTTGCCCGGCTCCAGGTAGCGCTTGCGCAGATGTGCGCCGATGCGCTCCAGCTGCTTTCGATTCATGCCCGCTGCTGCGGCGCCTGCCTTCATGCTCCATCCCCCCCGAACTGTTTTCTGGAACTCTAGCCGGATTGCACGCGGGGCGCGATGATCAGGCTACAATCGGGTGTTTCGCATGCAACAGGAACCGCCCATGACCGCCTATCCCATCCAGCCGATCCGGCCTGCGGCCACCGTGATCATTGCCCGCGATGCCGGCAGCGGCGACAGCCTGGAGATCTTCATGCTGCGCCGGACCCAGAAGGCCGCATTTGCCGGGGGCATGTACGTCTTCCCGGGGGGCAAGGTGGAACCGGATGATAACCTGCACGCCCTGGATCGCTGGCGGGCCGGCCCGACAGAGGCCCAGGCCACCCAGCTGGCAGCACTGGGCAACGAGTGGCGCGGCTTCTGGATTGCGGCCATCCGGGAAACGTTCGAGGAGTCAGGCCTGCTGCTGGCCTACGACAGCGAGGGCGAGCTGGTGACCTGGGACGAGCCTGCCCGAGCCGAACGCTTTCATGGCTATCGGGATCAGCTGCACCGCGGCGAACTGGACCTGCAGACCCTGTGCCAACGGGAGCAGCTGCGTCTGGCCTGCGACCACGTCCACTTCTTCAACCGCTGGGTGACACCGCTGGGGCGCCCGCGCCGATTCGACACCCGCTTCTTCATCGCCGAGGCCCCGGCAGGGCAGGAAGGCCTGCACGACACCCATGAGACAGTCCACAGCACCTGGATCTCGCCCGCCGAGGCGCTGGAACGCTACGCGGCGGACGATTTCGGCCTGATGCGGGTGACAGCCCAGCAGCTGAAGGATCTGGAGCGCTTCCGGTCGGTGGCAGAGCTGCACGACTGGTCACTGCAGCGACAGCAGTTTCCGATTCATCGCCCGGTACTGCCCCCCGGCGCCTGATCCGGGACGGCACGCCCCGACGCAAGCGCTCTCCAGGGCTGCCGGGTCGGCACAGGAGCACGGCTGCCTGTGCCCTGCCCGGCAAACCACCGGCGCAGCAGGCTGCTCAGGCGGGGTCAGGCGCGACGCGCACCATGCGCTTGCCGCGATTCTCGCCATTGAGCAGTCCGACCAGCCCGGCCGGGGCAGCCTCCAGCCCGTCCAGGATGTCCTCCACCACCGTCAGGTGACCGTCACGGGCCCACATGGCCAGATCGTGCTCGGCATCCGCATCCCGATCGGCGAAGTCCATGACGATGAAACCTTCCATGCGCAGGCGCTTGACCACCAGCAGTCCAGGCACGCCGAACGGCCCCGGGCGCGGCTTGTCGTCATACATGGACACGGCCCCGCAGCAGGCAATGCGTCCGCGATTCTTCATGGCGAACAGTGCCGCCTGCAGGATGTCGCCGCCGGTATTGTCGAAGTAGACGTCGATCCCCTCGGGCGCAGCAGCACTGAGTTGCTTCGGTAGCGGATTGTCGGTGTCCTTGTAATCCAGGCAGGCATCGAAACCGAGCGTCTCCTCGACCCAGCGACACTTCTCTGGCCCGCCGGCAATACCGATGACCCGCGCCCCCTTGATGCGACCGATCTGGCCCACCAGCGAACCCACGGAACCGGCCGCAGCCGAGACCAGCAGCGTCTCCCCCGCATGAATGCCGGCGACATTGAGCAGGCCGTGATAGGCCGTCTTGCCGGCCACACCCAGCAGCGAGATGAGATGACTGAGAGGGCGGTGCTCACCCGGCAGGCGCTGGACCTCGCGGCCGCTCACCACTGCATATTCCTGCCAGCCGGAATCGGCCCAGACGATATCGCCCGCAGTCAGTCCGTCGGCGCGGGATTCCACCACCTCGGAAATGGCGCCGCTGGCCATGACCTGCCCGGACTCGATGGCATCCCGATAGGTGGCTCCCTGCATCCAGGCCCGATTGGCGGCATCCTGCGAGAGCAGAATGGTACGCAACAGCACCTGCCCGTCTGCCGGCTCGGGGACGGGCGCTTCGTCCATGCGAAAGTGGTCAGTGCTGAGATGCCCCCTGGGCAGGTCTTCGATCAGGATGCGCTTGTTGGTGCGGGTCATGATGGAACTCCCGGATCAGTGCGGCCGCCTTTTCCGCGACCATGAGCGTCGGTGCATTGATGTTGCCGTAGGTCAGTCGCGGGAAGACCGAGCTGTCGACGACCCGCAGGCCCTCCATGCCGATCACCCTGCAGTCAGGGTCGACGACGGCAAGCGGATCGTCCGGATCTCCCATGCGACAGGTTCCGCAGGGATGGTACGCGCTTTCCGCATGGCTGCGCACGAAGGCGTCCAGCTCGGCGTCGGACCGGGCACCGGCTCCGGGTGCCAGTTCGCGCCCGCCCAGCCGAGCCAGTGGCGACTGCGCCAGCAATTCACGCCCGAGCCGGATGCAGTGGCGGAACAGCGGCAGGTCGCCGGCATCGGCCAGATAGTTGAAGCGGATGCGCGGCGGATCGCGGGGATCCGCGGAACGCAGGCGAACACTGCCTCGGGCAGCGGAACGCATGGGCCCCACGTGCAGCTGCAGACCATGGCCGGCACTGCCACCGCGGCCGTCATAGCGCACTGCCAGCGGCAGGAAGTGGAACTGGATGTCCGGGTAGTCGGGTGCAGGCAGTCCGGGTGCGGCGGAACGCAGGAAGCCTCCCGTCTCGAAATGATTGCTGGCCCCGATGCCGGTACCGGTCAGCAGCCACTCGGCACCGGCCCGCAACTGCCCCGGCAGCGAGACATGGCGATGCAGGCTGATCGGTGGATCGATCTGCTGCTGCAGATATATTTCCAGATGATCCTGAAGATTTGCGCCCACCCCTTCCCTGACCAGCAGCCGGGGGATCCGGTGCTGGCGCAGCTCCGCTTGCGGACCGATGCCGGACAGCATCAGCAGCTGGGGAGAATTGAACGCGGACGCGGCCAGAATGACTTCACGTCGCGCACGCACCCTGCGCAGACGTCCACCCGTGAATACTTCCACACCGGTCGCATGCCGGCCCCGACAGCACACCCGCATGACCTGGCCACGCAGCAGTCGCAGGTTGCTGCGGCCCCGGGCGGGATGCAGCCAGGCGCTGGCTGCCGACCAGCGACGACCGTCCCTGATGGTCTGCTCGAGCCGTCCGAATCCTTCCTGCCGGGCACCGTTGTAATCATCGGTACGGGGCCAGCCAGCACTGTCCACCGCCCGCAGGAAGGCCTGATGGAGCGGGTGATCCGCAGCAGGCAGACTGACATGCATGGGGCCGTTGCGACCACGCCAGGCCGGATCACCGTGGGGCGCATGCTCCAGCTTCCTGAACCAGGGCAGCACTCCTGCATGGTCCCAGCCGCGCGCGCCTGCCTTTGCCCAGTACTCGAAATCGAGCGCGTGGCCGCGCACATAGACCATGCCATTGATGGAGGACGATCCACCCAGCACCTTGCCGCGGGGCGCAGCCAGCCGACGCTGCTGCAGGCCCGGCTCGGGTTCGGTCCGATAGCCCCAGTCATACCAGGACAGATTCATGGGCCAGGACAGGGCGGCAGGCATCTGGATCAGCGGCCCGCGGTCGCTACCCCCCCGCTCGATCAGCAGCACGGAGTAGCGCCCCGATTCACTCAGCCGGGCAGCCAGCACACAGCCTGCCGAGCCGGCTCCGACGATCACGAAGTCCGCTTCAGTCAGTTCTGTTGCCATGCCTGAGGCCCCGTCGCAATGGCGGCCGACTGGCCACGCGATCCGGCTCTATTCGAACACGACCGTCTTGATGCCATCCACCTGAATGCGTCGCTCCAGGTGCCAGCGCAGCGCCCGCGCCAGCACCCTGCATTCGATGTCGCGACCGATTTCCACCAGCTGTGGAGGGGTGTGGGCGTGGGTCACCCGCTGTACGTCCTGCTCGATGATGGGCCCCTCGTCCAGCTCGGCGGTGACGTAATGGGCCGTGGCGCCGATCAGCTTGACGCCACGTTCAAAGGCGGCGTGATAGGGCCTGGCACCCTTGAAGCTGGGCAGGAACGAGTGATGGATGTTGATGCAGCGACCCGCCAGCTCCGCGCACATCTGCGGAGACAGGATCTGCATGTAGCGCGCCAGCACCACGATTTCGGCATCCAGCTCACGAATCAGGCTCATGACGGCGGCCTGCTGCGGCGCCTTGTCGGCCGGATCCACCGGCAGGTGATGGAACGGAATCCCGTGCCATTCCACCAGCTCGCGCAGCTCGGGATGGTTGGAGATCACCGCGCGGATGTCCATGGGCAGCGA
>LFIK01001847.1_pt1 | contig 16948 bp, 24 predicted proteins | sample 643401 | NCBI WGS metagenome assembly LFIK01 (sample SAMN03777447, study PRJNA286221) | soda lake metagenome | biome: soda lake; feature: Kulunda steppe; material: water; isolation source: sample T5-Br brine of Lake Tanatar-5 | place: Russia: Kulunda steppe | collected 2010-07
CGGCTCACACAGCTGGCACCTGCTTCTCACAGCTGGCACCCGGCTCTCACAGCTGGCACCCGGCTCTCACAGCTGGCACCCAGCTCCCCCCAAAAGCTGCTCACCTTCAGCAGCTTGCGCTGCTCGGGCAGGCGCGCCAGCAGGCGCGCCGCGCCCAGCAGCAGCCTGACCATGTTGGGGTTGCGCGCGAGGGAGGCGCAGGGCCCCTCATGCTTGGCCATGTTCTTCACCACCTTGAGCACCATGCCGAAGATGCCCCAGTTGCCCTGAGGGGAGGGCGGGCAGGTGGGCAGGCGTGCGTTTACGGGCGCTACCTGGCTGGCCGGTGAGCTCGCAGCAGCACCTCTATTTACAAGAGCACCTCTATTCACAAGAGTGTGCGTGTATGGTTTGGTGGGTGTGCAAGGCAATGCACCTCCCATCCGAATGGCACCGACAAGGTGGAGGCAAAGCACAAGTGCTGTCCAACAAGGCACCAGTACCGTCTAACAAGGCATCAGTACAAGGCACATGCCTCCTCCCACCCATTCCCACTCCTGACGGCTCGTGCAGGTGCCCGTGTGCATATGGATGCTCGCAAATTGGAGAGCAGGAAAGGACGCGAGCGCACCAGGAAGTTGATGGGGAGCGCCTTGCTCAGGGGGACGCGGTGCCATGCCCGACAGCGCTCCACACAGGCACATGCAAATCTCACAAACTCAGGCCCAGCAGCGGGCGCACCAGGAAGTTGATGAGCAGCTCCTTGCACAAGAGGACCAGGCCATCGTTTGCCAGCTGCGAGGCGCCCCTTGGATGGTTTGTCTGCAGCAGTGAGGGCCATGGAGGCAGCCCCAAAGCACATATATGTGCGAGCGTATGTGTGTCCATGTTCACGAGGCGCCCCTTGGATGGTGTGTCTGCAGCAGTGCGGGCCATGGAGGCAGCCCAGAAGCGCATATGTGTGCGTGTGTGCATATGCGTGTCCATGTTTACGAGGCGCCCCTTGGATGGTTTGTCTGCAGCAGTGCGGGCCATGGAGGCAGCCCAGAAGCGCATATGTGTGTGTGCATATGCGTGTCCATGTTTACGAGGCGCCCCTTAAATGGTTTGTCTGCAGCAGTGAGGGCCATGGAGGCAGCCCAGAAGCGCATATGTGTGTGTGCATATGCGTGTCCATGTTTACGAGGCGCCCCTTAAATGGTTTGTCTGCGGCAGTGAGGGCCATGGAGGCAGCACAGGAACAAATGTGTGGATGTTTTAGTGAGCGCAAAAGTGCGTGCATGTGTGAAGCGCCCCAGGGAGGTGTGGGAGCAATGAAAAGAAGTGTGTACTCTATGCTTACAAGCCTGTATGCAGGGCACATGCTTGTGCGCATCCGCACCAGCACGTGTGAATGCTTGCATGCTAGCGCTCCGTCTGGCTGTTCCACTCGCCAGCCCCCACATCATTGTAGGCAAGGAGCCCTGATGCACCCAGCCCAGCAGTTCACAAAGGGGCATCAAATCAAGGCCTGCACAAATGCCGCCTCATTCCGTGTACGACATGAGATTTCAACCGGCAGGCACCCGAGAAATTGGGAGCAAGAAGGGTGCCCACAACATGGCAGTAGGCAGGGCACCCACCACATAACGGCGAGAAGGGTGCCCACAACATGACAGAAGGGTGCCCACAACATGACAGCAGGCAGGGCACCCGAGTAATTGAGCGCAGGCAGGGCACCCACCACATAACGGCGAGAAGGGTGCCCACAACATGACAGCAGGCAGGGCACCCGAGAAATTGAGCGCAGGCAGGGCACCCACCACGATGGCCAGCAAGTCAAACAGCGGCCCCATGACGCTGGCGTTGTTGTTGTGGGAGCTGACCGCAGATATCAGGGCAGTGCCCAAGCTCTGCGTGTGTGTGTGTGTGCTCGCGTGTGCATCATGTGTGGACCATGAGCATGCGTGTGCATCATGTGTGGACCATGAGCGTTCGTGCGCATCACGTGTGGACCATGAGCGAGCGTGCGCATCTGTGCCTGGGGCAGGCATCCATGCACACACACAAGGAAGCAGGTACCAACGGTTGCACATGGTGCTGGTGCACCCCTCCGCAAGGATGGGAAACAGGACGGCCAGACAGAGCAGAGCGCAGATGATGCGTAGGCCAGGCATCGCAGCCCTCTTCTCCCTGAAGCGCTTCAGCGCGCTTGCTGCAGCCGCATGCTCCTCCAGTACGCCATCATGCTTGGCCTATCTACAAGATTGAGCATCAAACTTGCACCTCACTGCTACAGTACAGGTGGGCTTTGTCAGCAACAATACCTGACCAAAATGAATTGCTGTCCTCTCCTACACCAGAGGCACCTGCCTGCCAGTGAACACACCTGCCTGCCACTGCGGCTTCTGCAGCCCATGGTGCAGCAGCTCCCAGCCATTGGTCTCAGGGACAGAGCATCAGGGGCGAGGAGGTAGAGCAACAGCTGCCAACCGAAGCTCATCCAAGCCTAAAACAGGCACAACTAAGAGGCCAGGCCTGATCCAGGAGCAGAGACGCCCGCCATGCGCCACTCACAGAGACTCACTCTCTGCAGCCAGTCCACCCTCACTCAACTGCCACAACCGCCACGCCTCCACCCCAACCCACCCCAACCCCTAACATCCACCAGATGGGTGAATGGTGTCCGGAACGGACAGTCCACCCCGACCCACCTTCTCCTTGGCGAGGGTCATGAGCGTCACGTTGCTGACGGCGCAGCAGCGGCTCAGCACCGACGCTGACAGTGCACAGACCTGGCTGTCCAAGTTGTGCAGCTTCAGGAGTTTGAAAAAGGTCTTGATGCCGCCCTGCGGGGGCAGGTGGGCAGGGCGGGCATGGCTTGCGCACATAGACAGGCAAGCGTGTATGCGTGAAAGAGTGAAAGCGTGAAAGTAAGGCTAGACGCCTACCCCCTCTCCTGGGGAGCACGGTCCATGCTGTCTGAGGCCTCTCTGGTTAGGGGCAACCACAAAAGCAGATATGCTCAACAAAGCAAGCCACCCCCCCTGGCAAGCCACCCTAACCCTATTTTCTTAAAGCATGGAGGACGCTGAGTCAAGGACTCCTAGGTGCTTTGGCAAGGGCCACCAGTGCGCTTCACTCTTGGCCTTACACTGGTATGCCACAGTAGTGCACGCACCTCCAACCGAATGAGGGTGCCTGTGTGCGGGGCAGCGGCGAGCGCATCGTTCATGAATTTGAGCCCAGCCACAACCTGTGAGTGAGTCACACAGGCAAGTTCAGTCGGAGTCAACACCGGGATGACTGTACCCCAGACTCCTGGCCTATTTTTGACAAGAATGGGACGTGAGGCACAAGAATGACATGAATGACGAGGATCACATTCATGCACCCTCCCAGCAGATAAGGTTTTAAGTATGGTCCACTCCTCACAGACCTCAGCCCCACTGTTTCCGTTTTCTGGCGTGTATGTGCAGAATAAATGCAGATCTACATCGCAAACATATCAAACCAGAGGACAGAACGCACCACTTCTGTGTGGTGATTGAAGTGGTTAAGTACTGTAATGCATTCTTGCACCACAGCCGTAGTGCTGGCATCTGGCTTGCCTGCGTAAGTTAAAAGATCATTGACACACGTCAGGGTAGGTCAACTTTGAATGAGCAACAGTCTGCATGGGCTATGAGAGTCAGCGGGAAATTAGGTGAGGGAAGGTCGCAAATTTTTGCAAGTCATAGTTGGAAATGTTTGCATGCAGTTGCGGCATGCTTGCATGTGCATGAGACGTGAGTGTAACACAGAGAGGGATGCAAGCATGGTAAGCGGTGTAAGTAGAGGGGTTGACCTAGACACACATTTAGGAAGGACCAACCTCCTTTCCATCAAGGTAAGTTTGACTACGTCCTGCATGCTACGCGATAGTCCCCAATCCCAAGTCTGCACCCAGGCTCCCCACCTGAACGTAGACTCTTGATGATTCCACTGCTACTTCTGATCCGCTCTATCACCGTCTGCGTGTTTTGCTCAGACAAGGAGGAATGTTCCATCTGAGTCCTTTATTGACCGGATACCCCAGATGAAATTTCCGACATCCAAACAAGCGTGAATGAGCGCCAATAGTCGACTACATGATACAAGCACCTCAGCACACCCTCCGTAGAACAAGGTAAATTTTGAATTTTTATAATATCATACATGATACTGCATTTTTATATTGAATGATATTTCAATCCAGTCGAGCAGGCTTGCTCAATTCAGCACCCTGTTTCTTGCCATGCAAACTCAGGAGTCTTTTCTGGCACCTGTTAACAGCTATCCATGCGTATAAGAAGTATAGACACTCCAACCAGAAACTTACAGGCAAGCCTGTTACAATTTACTTGACAGGCAAGCTCATAACGACAAAATTGATGGACTGGCCTGTGACAACACTGACAGCGATCCAGTGTCCTGGAGACAAACTCATTTGATATTCGTCAAAACATGTTCTCCAGATCCAGGCGCATAACTGAGATCATGCATTTGCACAATAAAGGTTGCCTTGCACTTGTTTGTATGTTCTCTCAGAATGAAGTACTTGTTCCTTTTCTTCCCTTTCTGCCAGTCCTATTCCGTGGAGGCCTCCTTTTATATTTTTCATGCCTTGCTTATTCAGACTGTCTCTACCTATTTCCTTTCAATTTCCTTTCTCAAAGGCACAACAACAAACTCTATCATTTCATCTCGGGCATTATGGACTATTTGGGGGCTGGAGAAGACCAGCAACAAACCAATCAGCCTAACGACCAGGCTGGCGGTTGTACCCTAACTTGTAACTTGCTTTGCAAGTTTGGGGTTGGAGACTTGACGACGCCCAGTGCAGGATGGTTGGTCTTCATCCACAAACACCCACCACCAGCTGATGGTCTGCAGACGGGCAGAGCTTGCTCTCAGGTGTATGCCCTGCTAGGCTGGCAGGAAAACTTCCCTCCCCTGAGGCTGACTTTCAACTGGTTGGAGCTAGTCGCGCTCTGCTCAACAGCGCATCAGCTGTCTGCTCCATAGCTACTCTCAATTAGCAAGTGTTGTAAGACAGAAGAGAAGGAAGACAAGCTACTTTGCAGGTACAAGTCAATAAAGTAATACAGGCGAAGCAAGCCATGAATACACAGCCTACTAAAACAAGCGACTGCACACGCCATGCATACACAGCACAATTCTGGTGCAGCACTGATGTGACATGGCAGAGGGGACCCTGATCTACTAAGTTAGGAAGGTGATTGATCGTAGTTGAACATCACCAGGGTAACGAGGAAGACTCTTGCTCAATCATACAAGAATGCTGCTGTTCCCGACGAGTTCACTCAGCCCGGCTTTCAATCGGCTAGCAGCTCTTTGGCAATCCTCTGGCTTCAAGTTGGCATAGGCTGCACGAATGTAACCTGCACCGATATCGTATGCAAATCTGTTTTGGCAACAGGCTATGGTTTTCAATGCTCAAGGAGGGGGTACCATCGCCCTCGTTCAACCTCAAGGCCGGCAATTTGAATGGCACACCAGCACTTGAAGAGATGGCACGGATACATGCAGCTGTGTCATTTTGATCCAATTGATCATACTCCAGGATTTGGAATAAGGCACATACACACCTTTGCCTTCCAACTTCAATCACCTGTTTACTGTGACCGTGTAGGCAGCAGGCAGGAATTTACATTGTCATGCTCCACGCCAAGCCATGCCCTTGCGCACCTGGCGCTCCACAGGATGAACCAGGAATAACACACACGCCGTGCTTTTTCACAAGCCACTCCACGGCACGGACATCATCTTGTGCATGCGGTGGCAGGCGTGCCCATAAGTAGATTGCACCTGAAGACGCAGCGATTGAAATGGTAATGGAGACCACCCAAGCTCTGATGGCTGGTTTTGACGTGATGGTGCGACCCTGGAAGATGCATGAATGCCTGCGCGTACAGAGCTTCAGCCCCAGGAGCTGAAGTGATGTAAAGTAGGGTCCACGCCAACCGATTAGCTGGCATCGTGAATGAAGGAAAGGTCCACTTGTGTTGCTAACTTGTGAGCTTGAAAGCTTAAGGGAAATTCAACACGCTTCAAGCTGCCCAGCAAGACCTGATGGAGTAGAAGAGCGGATGGTATTGCACCTATCACTGGATGTGGTCCATGCAGAAGGCAGGTTGCTCTAACATCTTGCGCTGAGCCTGCATACATGTGACAGTAGCACTGCACTGCCATTTCTGCAGAAATGCGACCTCTCTGTCCGTGCCTTATTTGCCCCACCTTCTCCCCCGGCAATGCCGCTCCCCAACGACCCCAGAGGCGACAGCGCATCCAGGACTGTCTCCTTGTTGCCTGCATTGCAGGCATGGGCACTAGTTTGAGCAGCAAACTGCATGAGGAGCGCATTGCAGGCATGGGCACTAGTGTGGGCAGCAAACTGCATGAGGAGCGCATTGCAGGCATGGGCACTAGTGTGGGCAGCAGACTGCATGAGCAGCGTAGTCAAAGGGAGCCCACACACAACTGCCCACTTGGCCATGCGCATGATCAAGCATGCTGGCACCTTGCAAAGGTCTGGTGTTCCTTGCGCAAGCTCATCCGCTCTGTACAGACAAAGGTGCTGCATCTCCGGTGTGACATCACCCGCGTGTCAGCCCTGTGGTGAATCAAATTTCAGGGGTGAAGTGCATTCCACGCCTGCAGCTGCGCGCCGCTTGCCTGAGAGCTTTGCTATTTGGTCGACCATGTACTCTTGCCCGGATGTCAGGGCCTCAAGCGCTAGCCGCTGGCTAAGCTGGGTGACACAGATAGGGATCTGCGGGGCAGGTGTTGGATCGAGCAGCTGGGCTTAGCGATACAGAATGGGAAAAGGTTAGGGATGGGTAAATAGGGTCTAATCAATTTTGGAGCCTGCAGGGAGAGGACACATGAACTTGAGCATTCTGCGCCTTGGTACATACACAATAGGAGCTGCACGAAGCTAAGTGGCCCTGGCTGACTGCTGCCGCGCAAGCACTAGGAAGGTGCTTGGATCAGCTCCTGTTGGCTTGGCGGTGAAGCAGAACTGATTGTTTCAGGATGGTGGACAGGGCTGCGACAGCTAGCTAGCAAGCAAAGCATACTCATGCTGGGCTCAAAAGTGAGGCAGGCAGGATAAGCAGACATGCAGGGAATCCAGAGCTAGGCAGAGCAATGCTGGAGCTGGCTAGGACAATACTGAGCTGATTGAACACTAGGGGGTGATTGAAGGCCAGCAATGGCTTGATTGGCCACAGCAGCAATCCTCTGGCTTGCATATAGTACGTATCTGGCTTGTAGCAGCATGCATGTGGACATATGAGCATCGGAAAGCAAAAAACTCCAGCACGAGGGTCGCTCGCAGATTCTTGCAGAGTAAGGTGAGTACCTGCCATGGGCCTACTAGCTCCTCTTTTGCTGTAGAAAATGATGGAAGGAGGTCCTGCCTGGACCGCCAGAGGGGGCCATGCATTAATCTTTCAAACAACAAGCGAGCTCCGGGGGCTCACGGGCACAAGCAACGCAGGGGTCGGTGCTGCGGGCACCTTGCAGACCTGGAAAGCGCGTAGCCGCAGGTCAGAGGTGATGCCCATTGCTCAGCTCACAGCGTACTTCACATTAGACAGGCCCCCCGTGCTCACTGTGCCTTGTGTCTTCTTGGCTGTGTCCTGCGTCTTAAAGAGCTGCATCGACGCTCACCCTTTCCCACACGCCGTGCAGTGGCAAACTGGCGTTCACTTTGTTCTGCACCTTCACAAGCTCTAGCACATCCTGCACTAAGCCTGTGGTTGCAGACTGACCCTCACCGTGTCCTGCACCTTCACAAGCTCTAGCACATCCTGCACTAAGCCTGTGGTTGCAGACTGACGCTCACCGTGTCCTGCACCTTCACAAGCTCTAGCACATCCTGCACTAAGCCTGTGGTTGCAGACTGATGCTCACCGTGTCCTGCACTTTCAAGAGCTCCAGACCAAGCTGCGGGCCGCCCGCAGTAGGGTAGGCAATGTAACCCACCCGCCAACCCATTGCGCCATAGCACTGAGGGTGATGACAGGCAGGTGCGCATAGGGGAGCGCATGAGCAACATGTGGTTGTCTTGCACAATGGTCAGCAGATGCATGGTACTTCTAGCAAGGCAGTAGGTGAATTGGCTCTGTAGACAAATGTTTGGAAATCCCCCTGTCATTTCCTACAAGGCACACGTAATAAGCACTTGCCACACCAGCTATTTCTGCTAATTGGGCGGTGCATGTGCTGGTTGCATCGTCCTACGACATTCCCTTCCCCACACCTTTTCCAGAAACCTATTGTAGGCATTTCAGTGCTTGCACCTTAGCGCTTCTTAGCGCTTTGGAGGTGCACAATGTTGACAGAGTGTCTTCTCGAGGCAGGGGTAGTCGTAAACAAGCGGATCAGGTACCCCACTAGACCTGTGCCCACCTTTGAGAACGAAAAGACATTCAGCACATTGGGGCCAGGACTGCAGAAGTGCTTACGGTCCCCATAGATAAAGTCCTCATCTGCAATTGCACAAAAAAAGGCAGCCTGACGTAACAGCCAGCATGGCACAGCTCCCTGAGTGGCTCACGGATGACTGCATGCGGAACAGCTCGCCATGGATGAGCACTCCGCTCAAAGAACTAAGTGGGCAGCACCTGTTTTGTACTGATGCACTGTTGCTATGCAGGGGCATTGTGGAACTTGGAGGGGGCCGCGTGGGGATTTGAGGGGGCCCCGCCCACCACCTCTGCTAAGGGTATATATACAGCCAATGTCCTCTGCAGCTAGTGGGACTGCATGCACTTGAATCACCTCCTCGGCAGCTCTACCCCTGCTGCTTTGCCTGTTCTCCTGCAGGCTGCTGCTGCTTCAAGCCGTGTTGTAAGCGCCATGAACGAACCATTGCAGCCTCAGCTCCCACAGATTGATGGCGACTCACAGGTGTTGTCCAGGACTCATCATGAGCCTCTCTCTGCCTTCTGACAGGCCATAAGCTGCATAAATTAACATATGCAGCCTCAACTCCAACAGATTGATGGTGACTCACAAGTGTTGTCCAGAATGAGCCAAGCCCCTGCCTTCTGACAGGCCACTGCCGCTCGCTCAACTTCTGATTGGGAAAGGCACACGCCGGTCTGCAAGACCAAGGTGCACATTTGGTGGAGGCAAGGCATCAGCACCCCCACAAGGCATCAGTGCAAAACAAGTGCTGGGCGTCAGGAACACAGAGATCCTGTACAGGCCCACCCAGCATTGAGTGTGGAATTGCAAAGCATGTGCTTGCCCAACCCCAGTCGGAAACGGGCTCACACTGGCCTGCAAGGCCAGGCCTTGCGTTTGGCCTGGGCACAGGAGGTGCTGAGGGCATACCTGGCACCAAGCCTTCACAAAGCACCTTATACTCGCAGGCAACCTTAGAAAATTGGGAAATGTGTCTTGCATCAAGTTGCATGCCAGAGCACAAGAGATCTATCGAGCATGGTTAAGCAAACACGGCGGGCCACAAATTGAGCTGCCAAGAGTGGCAGGTAGTGCTACACATGGCAGGTGGACTGTCCCTGAGGTTAGCCATGCAAGAATGCACACACGGCGCATTATTGCTCACAGAAAGGCGTACAACAGTGCACACCCATTACACCATCATCATGGAAACATAGACATCTTTTTCACAGACATAACTTATGACACATCAAAAAAAGGATGCGCACCGGGTTGCATGGATTGACAAGCACCACCATGCGCGGCGGCTCGGGCCCTGCGAGCTGACCCTCAAGCCAATCAAGGTCTGGATGAAGGGTGTCTGGGTTGCAGGGCCCAAAACGCACTTGGCCAGCACTTCCACTCATCTGGAATGCCCTGCAGAACATGGGCCAACGGAGAGCTTGTCATAGGCCTGGTGCAGGGTCATAGGATGCAGGACAAGTCGCGTCCCGCATCCTCCGCGCAGCCAATTGCAACAGGAGCCTGGCTGGGTCTGCATAAGGATGAAGTTGAGGATGAGAGCAGGGAAGCAGCAGCATCTGTGGGATATAGATGGGTAGCAGCAACACCATGTGCCTCAGCTAGAATTGAGATTAGTCCTTGATAACATGCTTTTCTGGCTAAACTGGCGGGCGGGCAAGACTGCCTATTCTAGCTGACAAACATTGTGCGCAGCAACCTGCAACCCATGAGCACCCTGCAACCCATGAGCACCCTGCAACCCATGAGCTGATTCAGAGCCCCCACCAGAGATTCTGGTTTTGCCCCCAAAGAGGGTAGGAAGGGCGCGCACGGCACCCACATGAGGTGGTTGAAGTAGTAGGGTGTAAAGAGGGCCACGGGGTCGGTCTCATCACACAGCGCCAGCACAATGTTGGTGAACGCCTGGTTAGCACCCGCAGTCACCAGCACATCGTGCTGCGTCAGCCCATTCTTGGCCGCAATCTTTGCGCGCAGCGCTTCCCGCAGAGCAGGCATGCCCTCCGCAGGGCCGTAGCCGTGGATGGAGGGGTCCTGCGCGAGGGCAGTGGCGGCCACCTGCGCAGAAGCAACAAGGCAGCGCCAGAGCAGCTGCAGGCAAAACTGCACCTTGCATCTGCAGTCGCTGTCTACACCCTGTACCGCCCTGTAACCCCAGGCAGCATTATATTTTATTCATGCAATCGTTGCTTTGTATGAACAGGCTAGCAGTCGTGAGTTTTGACTGAAGGCCTTTTTTCTTCCCTGTAACCCCAGGCAGCACTCAGACAGCGCAATGCGCCATGCGCATTGGGCATCAGCGCTAAAGAAAGCAGTGGGTGGACAGGGATGCACAGTCATACCAGAGGATGCACAGGGACATGCACAGTCATACCAGAGGATGCACAGGGATGCACAGTCATACCAGAGGATGCACAGGGATGCACAGTCATACCAGAGGATGCAGCCAGGCACCCCATCCATAGATCACTGTGCTCAGGAGAGAGCAAGAAAGCGGGGCTCTCAAGCCGCCATGGCTCCGTGCACAGAATCACCAAGCTCATCCGTGAGCTGGCAAAAGCCGTAGCAAGTGGATCATCCACTAGAGATGGAACGGTAGCTGCTGCGTCACATGCCCATGAACCACTGGAGTGCCTGTCGAAGCGGCTGTCGGTGAACATTCACCTGTGTTCTGCGCCACGTGCTTGTATGTGTGCATGCACCTCATGTCTCAATCCCGTCGTGCCTACTTAGCCTGCAGCTTGTGCCCCATTCCTGTGCATTCTCTACTCTACACACGTGCCCATTTGTGTATGCCTGATGCCCAGCGCACCTGCAGTGCCTGTGGAGGTGGCTGCCAGTGCACAATTCCCTGTGCGAGTGATAGCACATCCTCCCGGCTGGCCATCAGCTTCTTGACGTTCACAATCACGGGCGCATCGGTCTGCTGAACCCTCTGAGAAAGCTGCAGGTGCAAATGGTGCTTGAACATTTTTGTTCACAGAGATTTTATTGATTCGATGTTGTAAGCTGATGATAGCTGAAAGACAGTAAAGACAAAAGCATTCTTACAAGACAGCAGAATAGTGGCACACACGAACGCGCACAAACACACACACACACACACACACACACACACACACACACGCGCGCGCGCGCGCGCGCATCCACCAAGCAGTATTGTGTACAATGCATTACAGTTTGCTCTTTATTCGTACTTAATATCAGATCAATTAATTCGATAAGACCAAGTGCAAACATTTTCGGGGCGTGCAAGTGCAGAATATTTCTGTAGCGCACCAGGGGTGCAAGTAGGTTGCAATCCATCTGGGAATGATGAGAAATTGCACCAGTTATCCTCTGTAATCTAATCATCAATCCTTTATGATGCCTCGTTCTAATGTGTCCAGGTTGGACCCACTTCAACCAGAAAATGCAACGCTCAACTAACAATGGCTTCCCCAAATACTAGCCAAGATCAGCTGACATTACCGAGCTTGTACGTTCACGCTGAATTATCTCACTGACCTGAGGGCTCTGAGCAGTGGCCATGCAACGCAGCATACTCAGAGCACGCCTGTGAGTGCAGCCTCCACTCGCAAATTTTCTCATTGTCTGAATTTTAATTCAATCTGCATGGATGATCTTACGAAGAACCATTCAATGCACTAAAGTTGGCCGTTATGAGACCTGCACCGTGAAAAGATATTTCCATATCATATAAGTTATGAAAAATGGTCGCCAGTCCTTATGCAGTTATTGATCATTCGAAGGTGCACAACAAAACCAAACAGCTGGATGTGGGAGACGCAGACTATGAGCAGCAGGTTTCTCTAGCTAGAAAGGAAAGACGTATGGTTGATAGCAGAGTACAGGTGCGTCAGTCCCTTGCCTCTGTGTGCCTTGTATGTACACACGGCTTCTGCAAATTTCATCTGCTTCTTCATTGTATTTGTCCTTCATGCCTCTTGCCGACAAACTAGAAGTTAGGGATAGCGTGGAACATGCTGAAACTTACTTGTTGGAAAAGGGCAAGCAGAGAACTCAGCACTCTGCACACAGGCGCGTCAATATACTGGATGCATTATGAGCTCACTCATTAAGTGGTTGCAACACCAACATAAACGCAGAGGGAAATGGCCACTGTGCTTGTAACTGCCCGTTGCTGACTATGACACTTCTGAGGGTTTTGAATGGCCATGGGCCTGAAATGTCGAGAGACGTTTCTTTGTACGCATACATTTGAAGGCAAGTAGACGTGCTTGTTGGTGCTGTGCAGGAGCTGCTCAACAGGATCTCCTTCCTGCGGGCTGAGGAGGCCAAGCTGGACCGGGACTTCCTGCGCACTCAGCAACGCACTGAGGAAATGCTGCTGATGAAGGCTGAGCGGACGGTGGATGATGACGTGTATGCAGCTGCCAGGGATGTGCTGGACAACCTGCAGAAGAGGGGGCCGCCTGGCAAGAAGAGGGCTGCAGGTGAAGGCACACGAGGGGCGCAATTACTTATGTAGGGCTGCCTGTCTGGACATCCAAGCATCAAACTTGTGGCCTCTTGCAAGGCTGCTGTGTGTGTGTGAGTGTGCTGCATGGGACAAGGAGTTGGGGAGGTTGCTCAGCTGCACGATCTGCCTGCCCAAGCCTTTTGCTGCGAGCGCACGGAGGTGGCGCACGTTTACAGGAAGCCTATGTGTGCAAAAATGTGCACATGTGTGCACAGCTGAGTATTTTAGAGTGCCTGTGCAAGCGTTCGCGCATACTCACCAACCCCGCCCTACCCTCGCTCACCCTGGCTCCACGCCCCCCCCGCCCCCTTTTTGTCTACCCTCCTCAGAGACACACCCACGCCGTGCCCCAGCTGCTAGGCCCACCCACCAAGGCAAGGACGCCTCCCCGCATAAAAGCCGCACCTCACTACACACACCACAACTCCCGCCCTCCCTCGCCCCCGCCCAGCTCACCGCCAGACCCGCCACCCCCTCCAGCCGCCGCTCCAGCAGCTCCGGCTGCTCCGCCTCCTCACCTGCCCAGGCGGCCATGGGAAGGAAGCCCTCCCTGATGCCTGGTGGCGCCAGTGCCCAAGGAGGAAGCATGAGGTCAGCGCTTGCACGGCCTAGGTCTGATTCAGGCACAGCAGCCCACGGTCCACGGCCAAATCCCTTGCCACAGCAGCTTGCCGGGAGCGGCAGCGGCAGCGGCAGCGGCGTCCCCCGGCAGCAGCAACGGCAGCTGGAGCGGCCTTGTAGCGGCTGGCCGCCCACCGCTCCGCTGGCCCCAAGTCGCAGCATGAGCGCAAGCGCGCGAGACAGGGCCGGGCGTGCTGCTGCCACCGGGCCAAAGCCCTTGGCGCGCTGTGCGTCAGAGGGCAGCAGCCGCATCCTGGCAGCACCTGCCCCACAGACCGCCTCGCCGCAGCGCAGCTCTGGCGCAGCTGGAGTGCAGCCTGCTCCTGCGGACGAGAGCGCGGCTCCCTGTAGGCAACTGGAGGAAGGTGAAAGTGGCGGCAGCTGTGGCAGCAGGGGGAGCTTGCGCGCTGAAGGGGGTGGGGGGGGTGAGCTGCCGGCGCAGCAGCAGGCGGAGGAGGAGTCATGGGGCGCATGCTGTGCGGGAGGGAGCGGAGGGAGCAGGCAGCCGCAGCTCGTGCTGCTGCCGCCGGGCGTGGATGCGTGCCCAGAGATCCCGGAGGACTTGGGCTCGTCCTCAGCAGCCGCGGCGGGGGCGGGCGGGATGGTCAACCAGATGCTGCTGCTGTCGCAGGTGAGGCGCTGCAGGGCCGCAGGTGGGGGGCATGTGCCCTGCAGGCTCAATCTGCAGGGGCACAGCTGTGCCCTGCAGGTTGGGGATTGTGCTTGAGTTTCCATGCCCGCACATCGACGTGCGTGACAACAAAAATCTAATGTGTGTGTGTGTGTGTGTGTGTGTGTGCACGCATGACTGTGTGGCTGCTGGTGTGATGCATTCAGGGTCAGTGAGTACATACCGCACATCTTGACGGAGGCCCACCACGTATAAAAGGGGCATTCATGGTATTCAGGGATAACAGAATCTCCCTTAAGGCTTTCATACCTTGACCACAAAGTTTCATGGCATGCCTATGCCTTGTAGCACAAGAAATATGTGTGTGTGTGACCACGAGACCGGCAGTGTCATATGTGGGAGCCAGAGACTGCTAGTGTGTGGAAGTTTGTGCGTGTGTACATGACCACGAGACCGCCGGTGTGATGTGTTAGGCCCAGAGACTGCTAGTGCTAATGTTTGTGTGTGTATGTGTGTGTGTGACCACAAGACCGCCGATAGGAGAGGGGGCGTGCATGGTTGTATGGATGCATGGGTGTCTCAGTTCTCCATCTGTCTCCTTGGCGTGTATGCAAAGAGCACAATCATGCAAGAGCACAATCATGCAAGACCACAATCATGCAAGAGCACAATCATGCAAGAGCACAATCACGTTAATGCAAAGAGCACAATCATGGCGGAGGCAGCGCCAAACACACACATGAGAGCGTGTGAATGTGTTCAGCGACATGTGCGCGTTCACACACGCAGGGCATCGCCGCGCCTGAGGTGCCAGACGAGGATGGCTCAGCAGAGGCCGCGTGCAGCGGCGCCACCGTCAGGCTACACCCAGCTCCCTTGACGGGCCTGCAGCAGTTCAGCACGCAGGAGGTGCCGCGCGTGGTGCACGCCAAGGCATCCGCGCCAAAGCAGGCGCACGCCGCCCCGCCCGCCACAGCTGCCCGTGGCGAGCATGCACACACGGCAGTGCTAGGCGTGGGGTGGGGCATGGGCGCACTGCGGCTTGGGGCAGCGCCCGAGCGTGGCCCAGCACACCCACAGCCCTCCCTACCGCCAGCGTCACAGCCGCCACAGGCGCCGCCACGTGCCCCCCCGTCAGTGTCAAAGGCGCTTCGGCCATCGAGCAGCCTGGCAGGTGAGCGCGGCGCGGCATGGGCATGGCAATGCTCTTGTCTGTGCACATTTTTCGGAATGATTAAAGATTTTAAGGTGCTCCAATGGTGTGCTTAGCAGGCTGAGTAAGCACCTTCGTCTATGTCATGAGCAGTTGTGAATGTGAGGGGGGGAAAGGGTGGGAGGGGCGAGCGCAGGTGCATGCATACATACGCCACCAGGACAAAGGACGCTCCTCGCACCCGTACCCTGCCAAGCCATGAAGAAGAGTGGCTGTGGCTGTTGCCCGCCTCCTCGGCGTGGACGGGCGGGGCGTGCGCAACTGCGCAGAAGAGCCCCCTCCACGGATAAATCAGGAGCAATCATTCACAGATAATTACTGCAAATGCTTGCCCGAAAAGCATGCTGACTGGGTTCAGCGGCACACTGTCGCCAAAACGCTGCAGAACATGCTCTAAGCCCTTGCTGCACGTGTTTGGCTCGCGTGGGGGGGCCATCTGTGGCATGGGGGGGGCTGAGGGCGAGGGTCAGGGTCAGGGCTTCCCACCCCACAAGGGGCCTATGCCTGCCCTACAAAGCAGCAGGGCGCATCTGGACGGGGGGAATGCTGCGCAGGGGATGCTGGTGCACAGTTGCATGGGACATTACACACAGGACATGGACCCCAGGGCAGCAGCAGGGGGAGCTGGACCTTGGGGGCGCATGCTGTCTTAGAAACGTGCTGGCATCCTGGTCGCACGTATGGTGCGTGCCGTTTTTGAAACATACTGGCGTCTTGGTCACAGATGGTATGCAGCACACACAGCAGTGTGTGACGGCTGCGTGGCTGCGTAATGTGTGCAGGCCGCGCAGGGAGCGCAAAGGCCGCCAGCGCCGAGAGAGAGGCCGCCGAGGACATCAGGCAGCGGCAGCAGATCTGGGCACTGCGCAGGTGGGATACTCTGCTCGTGCATCAGCTTGCTGGCTGGGCTGCTCTTGCCCATGCTGCTTACGTGCTTTGCCGGCCAGGCTGCTCTCATGTGATTCTTGTGTATCTTGTCTTCTGGGCTGCTCTTGGCTTGCCTGCTGCAAGCCCACCAGAGCTCCAGGCGTGATAACGACACACCCCCTGGCGCTACATACATCTGGGGGTTGTTGTAGGTTGTTGAATCTTTATGTATGCAGAGGCTGTTGTGCACTTCCAGTCTGCTCGCATGCTCTCTGCAGAGCTTGTCCTCAGCTGAGATCACAAGCCCCTGCTTGGCCTTAGCACAGCTGCCCTAGCTCGGCAGATATCAGCTACACCGCCCTTGCCTCGCACTGCGTGCCAGCCCTGCCAGAGCAAAACGAGTTTGACCTGGCTGGCAGCCTCAGGCTCTTGGTCTTCAAATGCCTTCCAGGGTCATTGCTTCGCCTGCTCACACCTGTGGCATCCTGCCTGCTCACACATGTGGCATCCTGCCTGCTCACACATGTGGCATCACACCTATGGCATCACACCTGTGGCATCACACCTGTAGCATCACACCTGTGGCATCCTGCTCACACCTTTGGCATCACACCTATGGCATCACACCTGTGGCATCACACCTGTGCCATCACACCTGTGGCATCCTGCTCACACCTATGGCATCACACCTGTGGCA